>Ga0075430_100003613_pt1 | contig 12973 bp, 10 predicted proteins | sample RhiMetdeltSRZDD4_FD_75294 | JGI IMG/M metagenome (GOLD analysis project Ga0075430, IMG submission 75294) | Populus rhizosphere microbial communities from Tennessee, USA - Rhizosphere MetaG P. deltoides SRZDD4 | ecosystem: Host-associated > Plants > Roots > Rhizosphere > Soil | place: USA... | reverse complement strand
GCCGCGCTGCGCCGCCAGGCGGAGCAGCTGATCCGCGAGCGGAGCGCGGACATCGACGCGATCGTTGCCGCGCTCTGATCCGACGGTCGATTTCGTCCAAGACGCGCGGGCGGGCGCGGCGCTAGCGTGACCGCACGAGAGCGAGACGAAGGAGATCGAGATGTCCGGTGAGCTGTCGTTCTTCGAGCTGGGGGTCGAGGACCCCGCGCGCGGGCGAGCCTTCTACGAGGCGGCGTTCGGCTGGAGCTTCGAGCCGTCGGGCGGCGGCTTCGGCATCCGAACCCCGACGATCGCCGGCGGCCTGCACGGCGGCGACAAGGGGGCGGCGCCGTACGTGTTCTTCTCGGTCGACGACATCGACGCCGCGGTCGAGCGCGTGGTCGAGCTCGGCGGCACGATCGAGGAGCTCGACGTGGAGGGCGACGAGGAGTCGGTCGCCCGCGTCGGCCGCTTCAAGCTGTGCCGCGACGACCAGGGCTCCCCGTTCGGGCTTCACCAGCCGCCGGCGGGCTAAAACCAACGACTCACGACACTAGGCGCAGGGTCCGGTGTCCACCGGGCCGGCCGCCCTGCCGAGCGCCCCCCGCACGATCGGGTCCGGCACCCCGTACCCGGAGCGCCCGGAGTCGGTGACCGAGGCCGCGAAGATCGTGGTGACCACCTGGCCGCTGCCGTCCACCATCGGCCCGCCCGAGTTGCCGGAGCGCACGAGCCCGCGCAACGAGGTGATCGCGCGCGTGACGGGACCGCGGCCGTAGGCGTCCTGAGTCACCGCCTCCGAGGTCTGGCCGAGGCGGCCCGGCTGCACGTCGTAGCCGCCGTTCTCGGGGAAGCCGAGGATCGCCGCCGAAGTACCGGGCTCCGCTCCGCGCCTCAGCCGCAGGGCGGGCGCCCCGCCCAGCCCCGGCGCGCTGAGGATCGCAAGATCGTTCTTGGCGTCGAACCAGATCGCCTCGGCGTCGATCCGGGGCCCCTCACCTCGGAGCTCCACGGTCGTGTCGTCCTGGCCCGCCACCACGTGGGCGTTCGTGACCACCACCCCGTCGCGCGCCACCCAGCCCGAGCCCTGCACGCCGAGGCCGCACGCGGTGCCGAGCACGCGCACAACGCTGCCCGCGGCGCGACGCACGTCGGGGTCGCGCGCGATCTTCGAGTTGGGCGGCGCGACGTCGGCCTGGGGGCCGTCGATCTCCGGGAAGGGGTCGAAGCGGGCAAGCGCCTGGAGCAGCGGCCCGGAGGGCGGCAGCGCGCCGTTGAGCGCTCCGAGGATCGCCGAGCGCTGGATCGGCTCGCGCAGCTCGCGCGCGCCCGGGGTCTGGAGGGCCACGGCACCTCCGACCCAGACCAGCAGCAGGCCGAGGCAGCCCACCAGCAGCGCCCCGCCCGCGCCGTCGACGCGCCCGAGCCGCTCCCCGAACCGGAGCCGGAGGTGGAATCCGAGCAGCTCGAAGCCCGACGCCAGCACGCCGCCCAGGAGCAGCGCCGCCACCAGCGCCATGAGCGGCGCGTAGGGAGAGCGCGAGCCGTCCTCCAGGAGCAGCGGGCCGAGGCGCGATCCGATGAAGGCGCCGCCGGCGAACCCGGCCAGCGAGAGCGCTCCCACCACGAGCCCCTGGGCGTACCCCCAGGTGGCCATCAAGAGCGTGAAGCCGACGATGATCCAATCGAGGGGCGTCACCCGCGCGAGGCACCCTACCGCCGTCGCGCCAGGCTGGAGCCGGTGTGGGCAGCCTGGCTACCATCGTCACAACCCCCCACCCCCGCTCCCCCCTGAACGAGCTCACCTCCGAGCGCCGCCGGCGCCTCACCCACCGTGCCCTGCCCGCCCTCTGTGGGCTGAGTGGCTTGGCGCTGCTCGCGGGCGCGCTGGTGGGCGCCGGGGTGATCTCCGGTCAGGAGCGGGTGGCGCGCGACTTCACCGCCGCCTGGCAGAGCGGCGACCTGCGCGCGATGCACGCGCTCCTCAGCGAGGACGCCCAGCGCGTCTACCCGTTCAGGCGCTTCGAGCGCGTCTACCGGCGCGCCGCCGCCACCGCCACCGCCACCGGCGTGACGAGCGCCGAGCCGACCGGCGAGCGCAACGGTGGCGTGGTGGTGCCGATGCAGGTGCGCACGCGCGTGTTCGGGCGCGTGCCTGGCGAGCTCGTGATTCCCGTGAGCGAAGACCGCGTGAACTGGGAGCCGCAGATGGTGTTCCCCGGACTCCGTTCCGGCGAGCGCCTCACGCGCGGGATCGAGCTGCCCGAGCGCGCCAAGCTCCTGTCGCGCAACGGCCGGGTGCTCGCGGAGGGACCCGCCGGCCAGCGCAGCTCGCCGCTCGTGGGCATCGCCGACTCGATCGCCGGAAGCATGGAGCCCGAGGAGACGGCCGAGGAGCGCAGGGCCCTCTACGCGCAGGGATTCCCGCGCGACCTCCCGGTGGGCCAGAGCGGCCTCGAGGAGGCCTTCGAGGAGCGGCTGCGAGGGCGCCCCGGTGGCGAGCTGATCGCGGGCGGGCGAAGGGTGCTCGCACGCACCCGGCCGCGGGCCGCCCCGGCCGTGCGCACCACCATCAGCCCACGCCTCCAGGAGGCCGCCGTGGTCGGGCTGGCGGGCCGGCTCGGCGGAATCGCGGCCCTCGATCCCCGCAACGGCGAGATCCTCGCGATCGCCGGCATCGCGTTCTCCGGTCCCCAGCCGCCGGGCTCGACCTTCAAGATCGTGACCACCACCGCCGCGCTCGAGCAGCGGCTCGTCAAGCCCTCGGAAGAGTTCCCGGTCGAGTCGGCGGCCACCATCGACGGCGTCGAGCTCGAGAACGCGAACGGCGAGTTCTGCGGCGGCAGCTTTCGCGAGAGCTTCGCGCACTCGTGCAACTCGGTGTTCGCGCCTCTCGGCGTAGAGGTGGGCGCCGAGGCGCTCGTGGACGCGGCCGAGCGCTACGGCTGGAACGGCGAGCCGGTTGTGCCCGGCGAGGTGCCGAGCACGCTGCCTCCGGCGTCCGAGATCGTGTCGCCGCTCGAGGTCGGCTCGACCGCCATCGGGCAGTTCAAGACACTGGCCACGCCGCTCCAGATGGCGTCCGTGGCCCAGGTGATCGCGGACGGCGGCGTGCGCCACCTGCCCACGTTCGGGCTCGGCGAGCATTCGGAGCCGTTCCGCGTGACCACCCGGCGGGTGGCCAGGACGATCGGCTCGCTCATGGTCGGCGTCGTGAAGTACGGCACTGGCACCGCGGCGGCGGTGGACGGCGTACAGGTGGCGGGCAAGACCGGCACCGCCGAGCTCGGCGACACGCGCGATTCCGAGACCGGCGAGACGCTGCCCTCCGACCCAACGAACACCGACGCTTGGTTCACGGCCTACGCGCCGGCCCGCCGGCCCACGATCGCGGTTGGAGTGATGTTCGTACGCGCCGGCTCGGGCGGCGCCACGGCCGCGCCCGCGGCGCGCGTGGTGCTGGACGAGGCGCTGTAGCGGTCGCTCAGTCCAGAAGGCTGTTCTGGGCGAGGACGAAGATCTCGCAGATCATGTCGGGGTCCTGCTGGTTGCCCGACATGAAGCCGATCACACTGCGGCCGGTGGCGTCTTCCACGACTTTGGTGAACCGGTCGCGCATGACGTCTTGGAAGGCCATGCGTTGGCGGATGACGTCGTCGCCATGACCTCCCTCGCGAAGGGTCTGCTCGACGCGGGTGAAGCCACCACGCAGGAGGCAGACGACGAGGTCGCCGTTGACGTAGGTCTTGGTCTTGTCTGGTCCGCGCCCGTAGAACTCCTTCAGCAGCGCGACGATGCCGTCGGATATGGCGGTGCGCACATCCCCGCTGGGATCTGCTGCCTGTGCGTCCGAGAGCGCTCGAGATTCGTGGCGCGGGCGGTCCTCGATGGTCGTCATTGTAGTCCCAGGGCGATAGCATTCGACTTTCTACCGCCGCCTGGTTCTTCCGTCTTCTGCCTCTTGCGCGGTTTTCTGCTCGAGGACGGTCGAGAGGCGGTTCGCAGTGTCGGACCTCGCAGACGGGCATGAGACGGGCGAGGGGCTGCTCGCGGCCGTGACCGAGGCGATGGTCGCTCTCCACGAGCGCTACCACGGTCGCAAACCTGCGACGGCACGGACGCAGATGATGGGCGACGACATGCTCGCCTGTCTGCTCGGGGAGGTCTACACGGATGTCGAGAAGACCATGATCGAGCTCCAGCGCAAGGCCCTCGTCCACGAAACCCGCAGCGCGTTTCAAGGGGCGATGGAGCAGCGCTTCATCGGAGCGGTCGAGCGCATCACGGGCCGGCAAGTGTCGCGCTTCATCTCGACCCACCACGTCGGCCCGGACCTCGAGCTCGAGCTCTTTCTGCTCGTACCCACGACGAAGGCTTGACACCCCTATGGACACAGTGGTATCACGGGTGCATTGAGGGGCAGTAGGAGGGGTCCCGACCTCGATCGGGGCAGCGCCGGCTGACTTTCGCGACATCGCAGAATCGCGACCGAAAGGCGGCACAGTGGCCTCCCAAACTTCACCCTCCTCTCTTCTCTCTCCATCGAGTATCTCCAACGGCGCCCATCCGCACCGGGGCGAGGCGGTCGCGAAGCGAGCGTCGGGGCAGACCGCCGGCGAGGTAGGCACGCGGCTGGTCGGCCTCTTGCGCAGGCACACCGGCGCTCAACACGATGACCCCCATATCGCGATGCTCGCCTTTTACCTCCACGAACGTCGCTGAGGCGCGTCGTGACGTCGACTGCGCCGGCCATTTCCGGCGACGCGAGCGCCGAGTCCGGCAACCGGCCTGCCGGGCCGCACACCCCGCCTCACGCCCACGGGTTCGCCCACCAGGCAACCAACGTGGTCGCGATCGTGATTCCGCTCGCCGCGTTCGTGGTGGCGATCGTCATGCTCTGGGGCCGGGCCGTGGAATGGATCGATCTGGCCGTCCTGGCCGTCACCTACGTGGCCACGTGCCTGGGAATCACGGTCGGCTTTCACCGGCTCCTCACGCACCGCTCGTTTCAAACCTACCCCGCTGTGCGCTACGCGATGGCCGTGGTGGGCACGTTGGCGGTTGAGGGATCGGTGATCAAGTGGGTGGCCGATCACCGCAAGCACCACGCCTTCGCCGACGAGCACGGGGACCCTCACAGCCCCCACGGCAAGGGCTCCGGGGTGCTTGGAGCGCTGGCCGGCCTCTGGCACGCCCATGTGGGCTGGCTGTTCAATTCGGTCGGACAGGCCGACCGGCGCCGCTACGCCGCGGATCTGCTCACGGACCCCGGAATGCGGCGGATCGACGCCGCCGAGAAGCCGCTGATCGTCGCCAGTCTGGCGATCCCGTTCACGCTCGGCTACGTCGTGAAGGGAACCATCAGCGGCGCGCTGCTCACGCTCATGTGGGGAGGCCTGGTGCGTGTCTTCCTGCTCCACCACGCGACGTTCAGCATCAACTCGATCTGCCACTTCTTCGGCCGCCGCCGCTTCACCACCAACGACCGTTCCACGAACGTGGCTTGGCTCTCGCTGGCGACGCTCGGGGAGTCCTGGCACAACAACCACCACGCCTTCCCTACGTCGGCATTTCACGGCCTTCGCCGCGCTGAGATCGACCTAGGCGGCCTCTTCATCCGGGCGCTGGAGCGGGTCGGCCTCGCCTGGCAGGTGGTGCGAGTAAGCCCGGCCCACCGGCGCGAGAAGGCCATCCAACGACTGGGGTAGCGAGCCCGCGTGCCGCGAGCGGCGTCGCTCGTCTGAGCGCAGGTATTCGAAGCTTCTGCCGGCGGCGACGTGCCCCGATCGCCGTGCTCGGATCGCTGTGCACCGCCGCCCTGCTCGGGTTGGTGCTCGCGGGGCGCCGCGACGAGTTCGTTGAGGCCCTCTCCTCGGTAGCGGCGTGGGTGCTGGTTTTGACTACGCTGCTCCAGATCGTCGCGCTGCTGGTGCGTAGTGAGGCGTGGCATCGGACGATCGAAGCGGCCGGGGGGACTGTCGACCGCCGCATTCTCTACCGCGCGTCCAGCATGCAGGTACTCGGAAGCCTGGTCAACGGGCAGCTGGGCGTCGCCGCACGGATCGCCGCGCTCCGGCACTCGTCGCCGTCCGTCGCTCCGCAGGTGCCGACGCTCATCGCGGCCGAGTTCCCGATCCTTGCCGTCGAGGCGATGCTGGCGGCACTGGCGTCCTTCACCCTGGTCGCGCCGCTGGGCTTGCCGTGGTGGCTGCCGATCGTCGCCTTCGCGGTCGTCGGGGGACTGAGTGCCGGTCTGCGGCAGCTCGCCCTGCGCAAGGGCCGCGAGCTGTGGGCAGGGCTCGCGGTGCTGCGCAGCCTCAGCGGCGGAAGCCGCGTGATCGGACTGGTGCTCGTCGCGGTGTTCGCACAGATCTTCCGCAACTGGCTGCTGCTCCACTCGGTCGGCGTGGACGCCTCCTTCTTCGATGCGATCGCGGTTCTCATCGCTGTCGTGACGCTCGGCCAGCTGCCGGTCGGTCCCAGCGTCGGCGCCGCAGCCGCGGTGTTGATCCTCGGCAACGACGGCGTGGCCGCGGCCGCGGCGGCTGGGGTGCTGATGACGGTGACGGGCACGATCGGCGGGCTCTGCTTCGCCGCGTGGGCCGGTGTCGACCGGCTCTGGTCACTCCGTCACACGACTCGGTCTCAGGCCTCATCGCGGCGCGTACGCCGGGGGCAGCGCGACCCCTCGCTGCCGGACCGTCCTATCGCCGTGTCGCCACCGAAGCCGTCCTCCGAGCTGACCGGCGAATGAGGTCGGCGACGGCTCCAATTCGCTGAAACGGCAGTTGACCCACGGGTGGGCCTACCCCGAGGCCGGCGAACGGCCCGGGCGGCCCGGCAAACGCATCCGGCGGCGCCGCCCGCCGTCGCCGATCACCGAGACGACGGTCTGCGCGAGGTGCGGGCAGCCGGTCGAGGGAAATGCATCCCGCCGGTGCCGGTGGAGAACGAGGAACAGGTCCCCGGGCGGCGCGTCCTGGTATCGGCGGCCGAGGCGTAAGCCGTCGATCGCGGCGAGGGTCGGCGTGTAGATCGCGTCGTACCAGTTCGCCGCGATCTCCGCGTTCTCAACCACGCGTCCGCGTGCTCGCATCATGTGGTACCCGTGCACCTGGATGTTCTCCAGCAGCTCGAGGTAATGCGCGGGCCTGCTAACCAGGACGCGCGCGCCGGGACGCGCCTCGGCAAGCCCGCTGTCCTCGAGGAAGATCCGCTCGAGCTCCCGGAGAACGACCTCGAGCATGTCCGCTCCGGCCGGGAGAGGGACGCGCGCAATGAGCTCGGTCACGTCGGCGTCGATCATCTCCGCCCCTCCGCGCCGCGCGAGAGCGGTGCGGTGGTGACCGTCGATTACGAAGTACGCGTCACCGAGCTTGACCGTAACGATCGGCGGAAAGACACGGTCGGCGAACGCGCTCTCAAGTGAGCGCAGCCGCTCGCGACTGAAGGCGTGAAGCGGGCGGAAGTCGCGGGTGAACGAGCTCGCGCGGCTATCTGTCCCGACGAGAGCGTCGAGCGGGACCTCGCGAACACCCAGGTATCGGCGCCCGAATGGCTTCAGTCGCCGCTCGACCTCGTCGAGCTCGAGCAGGCGGTCGCCGCGGCGGGCCCTCAGTCGCTTCATCTCGAAGTCGAGCGTACAACCTGCGGCGCGTCGCGAGCGCGCGCTGAAGCGACGCCGGGATCACCATGACGCGGCGTGCCTGGGTTCGGACCCACGAAAGTCGAGGGGTATTCCCGGGGGGTCGCCCCGTTGGCGGCCCCGGCCGGCGGGCGGACACTCGCCGCATGAGCACTCGTACACACATACGCAGGAGATCCCTCGCGCTCGCAGCCGTGCTCACCGGCCTCTGCCTCACGGCGGGCCCGGCGCAGGCCGGCTTCGAGCCCTCTTTCGACGTAAGCCCGCCTGGCATCACCGCCGACAGCAGGGTCGTGACCGACCCGACCGGGGCCGCCCACTTCGTGTGGTGGCGGGCGAACGTCGGACTCGAGACCCGCACGCGCACGCCGGGCGGCGTACTTGGGCAGGTGCACAAGCTCACCAGCTCCGGGGACGACGTCCAGGCGGCGGCGGACGCCGAGGGCAACGTGCATTTCGTCTGGCGCAAGCTGGGGGCGGACCCGTATGTCGTCCAGACGCGGACGCTCGCCGCGGACGGGACCCTCGGGCAGACGGTCGACATCTCGGCCCCGGGTTACAGCGGGTACGCGCCACAGCTTGCCGTCGACCCCGCCGGCGGGGTGACGTTCGTGTGGCAGCAGAAGGTCCAGACCGGGTGGACGATCCAGGCGCGGCGCATGACGCCCGCCGGGACGCTCATGCCCGCCAAGGACCTCTCCGCAGTCGGCGACGCGGACTACCCACAGGTCGCCGTGGACCACGAGGGGAACGCCGTGTTCGTCTGGATCAGAAGCGACGGCTTCTGGCCGATCGCGCAGGCGCGGCGGTGGAACGGGGACGGTTCGGTGGGGCCGATCAAGGATCTCACCCTCACGGGACAGGCGGCGTCGTCGCCGCAGGTGCGGATCGACCCGACGGGAATCGCTCACATCGCGGTGATCCGCGGCCCCGAGGTGCTGACCTGGCGAATGTCGCCGGACGGGTCCCTCGGCCCGGCGCATGACGTCCGCGAGGCGCCGAGCGACAAGGGTTCGGAGCTGGACCTCGCGGTCAACCCGGACGGCGGCGCGCAGGTCACGTGGACCGGCGTCAGCGCGGCGGGCTACGCGGTGAAGACACGGCACGAGCTGCCCAACGGCTCCTACGGGCCGGTGACGACGCTCGCGGAACGGGCGGGCAGCGGTGGCTACCAGGTCCCCCGCGTGGTGTTCGACGGCGAGGGCGACGCGTATCACGCCTGGCTCTCCGACGCAGGCGGAGGCCTCTGGCGCGCGGTGACGCGCGAGCTTCTCCGCGACGGCTCGCTGGCTCCGCTCCAGGAGCTCTCGACGAGCGGCGACGCCAGGTACATCGCGCTCGCCCCATCGGTGAGCGGACATCCGATCGCGACCTGGAGGGTCGACACGGTCAAGGGCGCGGTCGTCGCGCCGCCGCGGGGCGAGGGGGGCGCGACCACGCCGCCGCCGGGCGGCGGTGGCGGTGCCGAGACCGCGGCGCCGCTGCCTGACCTGGTCGCGCCCACGCTCTCGGGACTCGCGCTGTCCCCGGCGAAGCTCCGCGTCGGCCAGCGCGGCCGCGTTGACTACTCGCTGAGCGAGATCGCCAGCATCTCGCTGCGGGTGGCGCGCCGCGGAGCCGGGCGGCGCGCCGGCGGGCGCTGCGCCCGGCCCACTCCCGGCAACCGCACCCGCGCTCGCTGTGCACTGTTCGTGCGCGGCAGCTTCGGCGAGCGCGGCGAGCCCGGACGCAACCGGCTCAATTTCCCGGGTCGGCTGCGCGGCCGATATCTCGTTCCCGGGCGGTACGTGCTCGTCGCCGTGGCGACGGACATGGCGGGCAACCGCTCGGCGCCGCGCCGAGTCGGGTTCAGGGTCGTGCGCGGGCCGCGTTGATCTTCCCGGGCCGGAGCGCACCTATGCTCGCCCTCCATGGAAGGGAGCCGCCCGGCTGACCTGCACGAGCGCGAGGGCGAGACCGCCCTCTTGGCCGAGTCGCTGGCGAGAGCCGGCGACTCGGCCGCGCTCTTGGTGATCGAGGGCCCGCCCGGAATAGGCAAGACGCGTCTGCTGAGGTCCGCGCGAGAGTTGGCGCGTGCTCGCGGCATGAGGGTTCTCGCCGCCAGAGCGAGCGAGCTCGAGTCCCACGTGCCGTTCGGGGTAGCGCGCCAGCTCTTCGAATCGGAGGTGCTTGCGGCGGACAGCGAACGTCGCGAGGCGCTCCTATCCGGCGCCGCGCGGCAGGCCGAGTCGGTCTTCAACCCCGCGGCGGTGCCGAGTGGCGCGGCGGAGGACGCCTTCCCGCAGATCCACGGCCTCTTCTGGCTCGCCAGCAACGTTGCGCTCGAGCAGCCAATCGCCCTGCTCGTGGATGACGCCCAGTGGGCTGACCTGCCAACGCTCCAGTTTCTCGACTACCTGGCGCGGCGCCTGGAGGATTCTCCGATCGCCGTGGTCGTGGCGACGCGGCCGGTGGCGGATGCGAGGAACGCCCTGTTGGCACGCCTGGTCACCGACCCGGCGGCCGCGGTGGCGCGCCCGTCGCCACTGAGCCACCGCGGCGTGGCGGCCTGGGCCGCGGCAGCGCTCGGCGCGCCGCCCGACGAGGCGTTCGTCGCGAGCTGCGCTCAGGCCACCGGCGGCAACCCGTTCTTCCTCGGGGAGCTCCTGCGCGAGCTGGCCCGCCGCCGCCTCGCGCCCGACGAGCGCGCCGCGGAGCTCGCGGGCACGCTGGCACCCGACGGCGTGGCCGCCATGGTGATGCTGCGGCTCGCCGGCGCGCCGCTCGGAGCGCGCGAGCTTGCCGAGGCTGTGGCCGTGCTCGGTGCCGACGCGAGCTTGGCGGACGCAGCCCTGCTCGCGGGGCTCGACCGAGACGACGCGCGACGGGCCGCGGAAGCCCTGGGCCGGGAGGGGATCCTCGCGGAGGGCGAGCCGCTCGAATTTGCCCATCCGGTCCTCCAGAGCGCGGTGGATGGCTCGATGGCGACGGCGGAGCGCGGCCGCGCCCACGCCCGGGCGGCGCGGATCCTCGCCGCTCGCGGCGCGCCGGACGAGGAGGTAGCGGCGCATCTCCTCTTCACGAGCCCGGAGGGCGATCCGGCGACGGGCGCTGCCCTACGTGCCGCCGCGGCCAGAGCCGTCGCGCTCGGCGCGCCCGCCAACGCGGTGCCCCTCCTCGAGCGGGCGCTCGCCGAGCCGCCGCCAGCCGAGGAGCTGGCGGAGACGCTGATCGAGCTCGGCGCCGCGGCGGCGAGCGCCGGCGAGCTGGGGGCCGCCGAGCATCTCCGGCGCGCGGTCGAGCTTGCCCCTGACGAGCGCTCGCGCGCGCGAGCGGCGATCGAGCTCGCGCGCACCGTCCTCTACGGCGGCGGCGACTCCGGCGTCGTCCGTGTGCTGGAGGGCTGTCTCGCTGAGACGAGCGATGCGGAGCTGGCCGAGGCGCTCGAGGTCCAGCTGCTCGGAATGAGCGCCGTCAGCCGCGAGCGGCGCGGGCTCCTCGCCCCCCGGCTCGAAGCGCTCGAGGAGCCGCCGGACGGGGCCAGGGGGGCGCTAGCCGCGTCGACGCTCGCAACGCTCGCTTTCGACGAGGCGGCCCAGGGCAGATCGGCGGAAGAGGGCGCCCGCCTCGCGGGGCGCATCCTCCCGGCGCTCGGGGGTCAGGTCGACGAGGGGGCCGCGTGGGCCGCACTGGTCGGGACGGCCGCTGCGACGTGGTGCGAGGCCTTCGGCGTAGCCGAGCGGCTCTGCGCCGTGGTAACGGAGGATGCCCGTCGGCGCGGCACCGCGCTTCCGCTCTCGGGCGCGGCCAACCTGCGAGCGCTGCTCGAAGTCCGGCGCGGTCGGCTGGACGAAGTCGAGACAGAGGCCGCGATCTCACTGCGTCTCGCGCGCGAGTCGCGCGGAACGCACGTGCTGGCCGCGCTGGCGCGCAGCACTGCCGTGCTCGCCGCCATCGACCGCGGCGCCCGCGAGGACGAGCTGCGCGCCCAGCTCGAGGGGCTGGCCGGAGACGAGCCCGACTCCCTCCCCTTCGAGACAGTTCTCCAAGCGCGCGGGGCCCTCCTGCTCGCGCTCGGCGACCCGGCGGCGGCGCTCGAGGAGCTGCGCGAACTCGGCAGGCGCAACGACGGTTGGGCGCCGGGCACGGCCGTCGTCCAATGGCGCTCCGGAGCGGCGCTCGCTCTCGCCCGGCTCGGCGCAACCGAGGAGGCCCAAGCCCTCGCCGCCGAGGAGCTCCGGCTGGCGGAGGACTTCGGCGCGCCGCGCGGGATCGGGGTCGCGCTCCGCGCGCTCGCCCTCGTGAGCGAGGGTGACCGCGTCACGGCGCTCGAGGAGGCCGTCGCGCAGGTCGAGCGCTCGGAAGCGCCGGTGGAGCTGGCGCGTGTGCTCGTGGACCTCGGCGTTGCGCTACGCCACGCACGCCGCCCGCGCGACGCGCGCGAGCCGCTGCGCCGCGCGCTCGAGATCGCGCAGGCCAGCAGGGCCGACGGCATCGCGGAGCGCGCCCGCGACGAGCTGCTGGCGGCCGGCGCGCGCCCGCGGCGGACAGCCCTCCGCGGGATCGCGGCGCTCACTCCGAGCGAGCGTCGCGTGGCGGACCTCGCGGCGGCCGGCCATACGAACCGGCAGATCGCCGAGCAGCTCTTCGTCACGGAGAAGACCGTCGAGGGCCATCTTCGCAACGCGTACGACAAGCTCGAGATCCGCTCGCGGGTCGAGCTGCCGGACACGCTCGCGGACTAGCGGACATCGACGGCCAGAGGTGCCCGTGAATGCGACTGAGTCCGTGCTAGCCGTCTTCCGCGGGCGGTAGCCACAAGGCGCGGGCCGCTCTTGCAACACATCCGCAACAGGTCTCTTGACGAGGTGGACGGGCAGTCTGAGGATCGGTCCCATGCGCTGGCCCACACTTCTCGTTCTCGTCGTCGCCGCTGCCGCCGGAGCCGTCGCCTTGGCGGTGCCTGCCGGCGCCAGCCATCCTGGGAGAAACGGCACGCTCCTCTTCGATCGGCCGACGAAAGGCGGGGGGGTGGATCTGTTCTCCGTGTCGGCCGACGGCTCCGGCTTGACGAGGCTCACCGACCGCAAGGGCCTCGGCGATGCGAGCTGGTCGCCCGACGGCAGCAAGATCGTCGCCGGCTGCGCCAAGAACCCAGAGCGCCCCCCGTGGGAGATCTGCGTGATTAACGCCGACGGTAGTGGACTCACGCGGCTCACCCGCCACCGCGGGTTCAGCATCGCGCCCGCGTGGTCCCCGGACGGGACCAAGATCGTGTACGCGACCACCAAGGACGGCGAGTTCCTCCGGCTCTACGTCATGAACGCCGACGGGTCCGGCAAGCAGCGCCTCACCCGCAACCGCAGGGGA
>Ga0075430_100003612_pt1 | contig 12974 bp, 13 predicted proteins | sample RhiMetdeltSRZDD4_FD_75294 | JGI IMG/M metagenome (GOLD analysis project Ga0075430, IMG submission 75294) | Populus rhizosphere microbial communities from Tennessee, USA - Rhizosphere MetaG P. deltoides SRZDD4 | ecosystem: Host-associated > Plants > Roots > Rhizosphere > Soil | place: USA... | reverse complement strand
TCCAGCCCGAGTTCCTGGACGGTCTGAAGGGAGAGGTTTCTCGGCAAATGCCCGACCACCTTGAGGCCCGTGGCGTGCGCCTCGCTCAGCACCGCTTTCAATACCGGCGCCTCCACATCGCCGTAGTACACCTTGATGAAGTCCGCCCCCGCCCGCTTCATCTGCCGTACGGCTTCGCGGCCTTCCTCGGGCGTCGTTGTCGAAATCGATCCCGGCCAGGCTGGCTTCACTACGTCGAGCTTGCGGCCCGCCGTGAGAATCCGCGGCCCCACGCGCTTCCCACTCTTGATCTCTTCCCGCCAACGCAGCACATGCTCGGAAAGATCGCCCCCCATTTCGCGCACGCCCACAACGCCGTTCACCAGGAAGAGCTCGAGCGTGCCGGCGTTCTCGTCGGCCAGCACGCGATCGGGGTCCACGGGATTGCTGCGGAAGTGAACGTGCATGTCCCACAGCCCCGGGATCAGATAGTAGCCGGTTCCGTCGATTGTCTGAGATTGTGCCGGAATCTGTGCCGTGGCAGCCGGGCCCATCGCCCTTATGCGATCGGCCGCGATCACCACGGTCTGTCCTGGAATCACTTTCCCGGTGACAACATCGACGACGTTGACGCCGGTGATCGCCATCGTCTGCGCATGAAGCGCCGTCGCCAGAAGGAACACACCGAGCCGGATCATTCAAAGAGAGTAACCCAAAGTCAGAGGCAACGCGACGGCTATTTCAACTTGTGGTGAAGCCCTTCAACCGCACATACATCGGCCATCGTTTCCTCGTCTAATATCCGGTCCGCCGAGACGGCCTCGAACGGTGTCTCGTTCATCGCGGCGTTGCGCAGGAAATCGGTCACATCCGCGGGCGCCTTGTCCCAATACATCTGGTAGTGCCCCAACTCACCCGGCACGAACCGGTACCGTGCCGCAATCGGTTCCAACTGCGCGAACGGCAGGGCGAGGATTTCCGGCTCCCGGTTGAGGAGGCGCTGCGGCCAGCTACGGTCTCGAACGATCACTAGATACTCCACCTCGGGCATCGCCACGGGAATCGCATCGCTCCACACCGCGCCCGAGCGGAGTTCGCCTTCCATCAGGAAATAGCTGATCTTCGGCACGAACACGGATTCGCCCACGCGCTCCTGCATCGCCGCGCGCCCGAAGTTCCAGCGCCACTCAGCCGCGATCACCGCCGCGGGGCGCGTGAACCATCCCTCGAAGCCCGTCGACGGATCCGCCGCCATACGATAACCCGTCCGGTTGCCCGTGTCGAATCCCGCCAGAAACTTGTCTTGGGAAAACTCGCCGCCCGTCATGCCGTCGATCCGCGGATCGTCCACGATCTGATCGAAGTGCTGCATGAAGCTGCGCACTTCGTCCACCGCTTCGAGCGCAAACACATGGGAACGTGCGTAATTCAGTTGGAACATCGGAAAGTCGCCGCCCATGTCGAACGAAAAGTAGATGCCTGTGTCTTCGTTCAGGTATTGCGCGGTGAAGCCGTCGATGCGGAAATTCGGCCTTTGCTCGAAGTATTCGTGCAGATCTTCGATAGGCGGGGCCGCTCCGGAGCCTCGCGACCGAAAGGTCAAATCATAGCCCATGTGGTACGGGCATCATACTGGATTGCGCGGCGGTTTTCAGTGCGGTACCTGGATTATTTTTTTGTTGTGCTTCGGCAAGCCTTCTAAACCGCCGGTTCAGCCCCTGTCCGGGCGCGCTCGGCCTGACACTCGGCGCACGGGCAGATGTCGCGCAGATGCTGGTACGAATAGATCCCCGTATTGTGGCCGTCGTTCCAGTAGATGCGCAACGCATAGCCGCCCACCGATTGGATGTCGAGCATCTTGAGCGCGGGTTTGAACATCGGGAAGGGATCTGAGGCCGCCTGGGAGTGATTTGTCTTCTGAGGCGTGGTGCCATGCGCGCCCGTGCAACTGGCGCATGGGCACTCGTCCCGTAGCCAGCCGAGCGGGTACTCGCTATGATGGCCGTCTTTCCAATCGATCTTAATTCCTTTCGATTTGGATATGGCAATGTGTTCTGGATCGGGACGCGGTTGGTTCATTGGACACGTTCGACGTCGCGCACGCCGGGGATGCGTCTCATCCCCGCCACCACGCGCTCGAGTTGTTTTTTATCGCGGACCTCCACCGTCATATCGACGATGGCGTTGTCAGGACCTCGCCGCTCGTCCGAGCGAGCCTCGAGCGACCGTATATTTGAGTTCTCGTGAGTCAGCACGCTGGTGAGCTGGTTCAACACGCCGGGGCGGTCCTCGGTGTATACCACCATTTTCACCATGAAATTGTCGATGGCGGCGCGCGCCCATTCCACGTCGATACGGCGGTCTACTTCGTACATCAGGTTCTGCACGTTGGGGCAACTAAGCGAATGAACGCCCACGCCCTTGCCGCGCGTGATGTAGCCGACGATCGCTTCGCCGCGAATCGGATTGCAGCATTTCGCTCGATACACCAGCAGATCGTCGGCGCCGGTTACACGGATCACCAGGTCCCCGTTGTCGGACTCGGGCCTGCCGGGCGTGGCGCTTCCTGCCGGGGAGGGGTGCTCCACCGGAGCCGGCGGCAGCAACTCGCCCGACGGCGCGAAGCGGCTCAGAATCTGCCGCGCGGAAACCTTTCCATATCCCAAGGCAGCGTACAGATCTTCCAGCTTCGAGCAGCCATAATCGCTCGCCACCTGGTCCATCTCTTCGCGGCTGATGCGCGACAACGCGACGCCAAGCCGCCGCGCTTCGCGTTCCATCGCCTTCTGCCCGATATCGACCGCGCGCTCGCGCTCGCTCGCGTTGATCACGTGCTTGATCTTGTTGCGCGCACGCGATGTCTTCACCAGCGACAGCCAGTCTTTCGACGGCATGTGCCCTGTCTGAGTGACGATCTCGACAACGTCGCCATTTCGCAACGGGGTCCGCAGGGGAACGATGCGGCCGTTGACCTTCGCCCCTACGCACTGATGGCCGACGTCGGTGTGAATGGCATAAGCGAAGTCGATCGGCGTGGCCTCGCGTGGCAGAATGATCACGCGCCCGCGTGGCGTAAAACAGTACACTTCCTCCGGGTAGAGGTCCACCTTCAACGTGGACATAAACTCGCCCGGGTCGCGCATCTCGCGCTGCCACTCCACCAATTGCCGCAGCCACGCCACCCGCTGATCGTCGACACCCGAACCGCGCCTGCCTTCCTTGTACTTCCAGTGCGCGGCGATGCCTTCCTCGGCGATGCGGTGCATCTCGTCGGTGCGTATTTGAATTTCAAAGTTCACCCCGCCCGGACCGATCACGGAGGTGTGCAGCGACTGGTACAGGTTCGGCCGCGGAATGGCGATGAAATCCTTGATACGCCCCGGAATCGGATGCCATTCGTTGTGGATCACCCCAAGCGCCGCATAGCAGTTCTTAACCGAATCGGTGATGATGCGTAGGGCAAGGAGATCGTATACCTGATCGATGCCGATCTTCTGCCGGCGCAGTTTCTGGATGACGCTGTAGGTGCGCTTGATGCGTCCTTCCAGAACGGCGGGTATGTTTTCGCGCGCCAGCTTGACCGTTAGGGTCTGCTTCATCTGCTGCAACGCCGCTTCGCTGTCGTGAAGACGCGCGGCGATCTGCTCAGTAATGTCCTGGTACACCTCCGGCTCCAAGGCGCGGAAGGAAAGATCCTCCAACTCACCGCGGATCTTACCCATGCCCAGGCGATGCGCAATGGGCGAGTAGATCTCCAGTGTCTCGCGTGCGATCCGCTGCTGCCTTTCAGTCGACAGCGCGCTCAATGTGCGCATGTTATGCAACCGGTCGGCGAGCTTCACTAGAATTACGCGAATGTCGCTCACCATGGCCAGCAGCATCTTGCGGACGCTCTCCGCCTGCCGCTCCTCGGGCGAATAGAACTTCACCTTGCCCAACTTCGTCACGCCGTCGACGCAGTGCGCGACCTCCTCGCCAAACTCGCGCCGCAGGTCTTCGTGGCTCGTCCCAGTGTCTTCGATGACGTCGTGAAGCAATCCCGTCTGCAGGCACACAAGATCCATGTTCATGCCAGCCAGGATCAGCGCCACGTTCAGCGGATGCGTCATGTAGGGTTCGCCCGAATCGCGCAACTGGTGGGCGTGATGGCGTAGCGCGAACTGGTAGGCTCGTTCGAGGGGTGCCAAATCCTCTTGCGGGCGCAGGGACTTCACCTTCTCGCTAAGCTCGGCGAACAGTTGATCGACGGATGGCGGCGCTACGCCGTCGGGGGGCATGAGACCTTCAGGTTAGCGCAGGCGGCCGCCGCAGCGCGGGATTTCACGGCTCAGCGGCCCTGCATCGTGCGTTCGGTAAGGAGCGCCACGCGGCTAGCGCCAGCACCCGTGGCCGTATCGATCAGCTTAGCCACGGAACCGTATTCGAGCGCGCCGTCGCCTTTGATGAAGACGGTCCGTTCCGCGCGTGCGGCCAATACCTGGCGCAACCGTGCGGGCAGATCGGCTATAGACACCGGCTCTTGATTCAAGAGCACGGCGCCGGCCGAACCCATCCACAACACGAGAGGAGGGGCAGCTGTCACGGTCAGGTCCGGATCGGAAGGTTGCGGCACTTGTACCTGCAGACCATGCTGCGTAAGCGGCGTGAGCACCATGAAGATAATCAGCAGGACAAGGAGGACATCGATCAGTGGTGTGACGTTCATCTGCGCAGTGGAGCCGGGGTTCATCGCCATGCCCCATTGGACTCCGCGCCATCGTCGAAGGTGCCCGGCGCCAAAACGACAAAACGCCTGCCTCCGCGAAGAAGCAGGCGTTTTGTGAAAAGTGAATCTGGTCTACTTGCTGGTCTCCATCGTAATGCCGGATCCGGCCTTCTGTTCCAAACGCTGATTCTTGATCTTCTTGGTCTCAAGTGTCTTTTGCACCCACGCATCGGCCGTTTCGATGTCCTTCTTGTAGGCATCGGCGCTTTCCTGCAGGTCGGCGCGCTCGCGGTGCAACAGATTCAGATACGCCATCGCGTCGTCGTATTCCTTGTCGATCTCGATGGCTTTTTCCAGTTCTTTGATCCCGGCTTCGATTACGGGCAGGTTGGCGGCGGCTAACTCCTCGCGCACCTTCTTGTCTTTGACCGGGCCCGGATCTTCCGGCTTCATGCTGAGCTTTGCGCGGGCTTCCATGCGCTGCGGGAACGTGCGGCCCCAGGCAATGACGCCCAGTGTGTAGTACGCCTCTTTGCTATTCGGATCGGCGTCAATTACCTTCTTGTACCAAATCTCGGCGTCGTCGAACTTCTTCTGGTGATAGTAAAGGGAGGCGATGGAAGCAAGGGCGACGGCATTCTTGGGGTCTTTCTCCAAGACCTTGGAGAACTCATCGTGCGCGCTCTTGGCCATGGCCATGTTCTCCGGCGACAGGGCGCCGGGAATGTATTGGCTCATGTACGCCGTGGCCAGATACAAACGGGCGGTGGGGAAATCCGGGTCGAGGTCGGTTGCGACTTTAAAGAACTCAACTGCCTCTGGAAATTTGGCCGACTTGAATGCCTGCACGCCCTTATTCAGGTTGTCGCGCGCCCGTAGTTTCTCGCATCCGGTGGCGCTTACCAGCAGGGCGGCGATGGACAAGCTCGCGGCCGCAAGGTGAAGATTGCTGCGCATGAATTACTCCTTCGATCCGCTTCCGAGGGCCTAGTTGCCCTCCTCCATTTTTGCTGTCATCAGGCCGACTTTGTCGATACCCACGCCCTTGGCGGTGTCGATGGCTCGGGCGACGTACTGATATTCGATGTCCGGGTCGCCTTTCACAAAGACCACACGCTCGGCACGGGTTTTGAAGATCTCTTCCAGGCGCGGCCCGAGATTCTCCTCGGTAGTGACCTCGTTGTTGATCTTCAGGGTCTTATCTTTTTCGATAATGATGACGACGGTGCGGTCGTCCGCCTTGCTGGGCGGGGTGCCCGGCGGAGGCGGCTGCGGCACGAGCGTTTCCAGACCCTTCGGCGTGAGCGGCGTGATCACCATGAAGATGATGAGCAGCACGAGCAGCACGTCGATGAGCGGCGTCATGTTGATATCGGCCTTGATTCCACCTTCACCACCACCAACTGCCATTGACATGAGGTTTTCTCCTTAATCCTGAATCCATCTCGACGCGGGCCGCCGAGTCCCTGCTAAGCGCCCGGCTTAGGCGCGTCCTCCAACCTCGTCTTCTCGGTACTTTCGGTAAGTAGACCCAACTGATCAACACCGGCCGTGCGAAGGTTGTCCACAACCTCGACCACGATTCCGTACTGGGCGCGCATATCGGCCTTTACAAAACAGGTCTTATCCACGCGGTTGGTCAGAATATCTTTCACCTTGTTCGGCAAGGTGTCCGGGGTCACCTGCGTGGTTTCCAGCCATACCTTTCCTTCGCGTGTGACCGCAATCAGGACCGCGTCATCCCTATCGGCGGCTTGCATGGGAATTGGATTTTTCGTCTTCACCAGGTCGACGCTTACACCCTTGGTGAGCATGGGCGTGATGACCATGAAGATGATCAGCAACACGAGCATCACGTCGACCATCGGAGTGACATTGATGTCGGATACCGGCGGCGGAGCTTTTTGTAGTTTCACTGGAACACTCTCCTCTTCACTCCCGCGTGCGGGCCAGGGTGGAGGACCCGGCGGATCGGGATCCTCCATGCACTGCCCAAATCAACTCGCGGATACGCAAATCTGACTGCGGGTAATGAACCGAGGGGTTATTTGCCCGCGCCGGCCTTCGCACCGGAACGCTTAATAAAGTAATCGATCAGCTCGGAGGAGCTGTTGCCCATCTCCACGTCGAGCGATTCGAGCTTAGACGTGAATAAGTTGAACATCCACACGGCCGGGATGGCGACGAACAGGCCGATTGCGGTGGCCACGAGGGCTTCCGAAATACCGCCTGCGACGGCGCCGAGACCGGTCGACTTCTCCGACGAAATGCCTTTGAACGCGTTGATGATGCCGACAACCGTGCCGAACAGCCCGACGAACGGCGCCGACGAACCGATGGTGGCCAGCGCCGCGATGCCGCGCTTCAGCTCGGCGTGGACGATGGCTTCAGCGCGCTCGAGAGCGCGGCGGCTGGCTTCGATGGTTTCACCCGAAATGTCCGAACTCATGTCGTGAGCTTTGAATTCCTGGAGACCGGCGACGACAACCTTGGCCAAGTGCGATTTCTTGTAGCGGTCGGCAATCTTGATCGCTTCGTCGAGCTTGCCCTCGCGCAACGCGCCGGCGACGGCGGGAGCGAACAGGCGGGACTGCTTGCGGGCAGCCGAGAAGGCCATCAGACGATCGATCATGATGCCGATCGAGTAAGCGGACATGATGAAGAGGACGATGACGACCGCACGCGCCGCCCAGCCCATCTGGTTCCACATCGACAACAAGTCGAATCCGACGGCTCCACCCTCCTGCAGCAGCAGGAAAGCAGAGAGTTGAAGGTTTACTAGCATTTTGGTTTCTCCTGCGAGTTGATTTATACGAAAAAACCCAGAACCGCGAGATTACTGGGTCAGCGTGAAATTGACATCGATCTGCGTAATAACCTGTACCGGCTCACCGTTGAGCAAAGTAGGCTGGTAAACCCACTGCCGCACGGCGTCCTGCGCCGACTGCACCAGAAGCGGGTGGCCGCTGATGAGCTGCAAATTCTGGATGGTGCCGTCGTTACCGATGATGGCAGTGAACTTGACTTGTCCCTGGATGCGCGCCTGGCGGGCCAACGGAGGATACACAGGCTTGGGTTGGCGAACCAGTTTGGCGGACTGCACGTTGCCGCCGACACGAATCACTTTCGGCTGAGCCGGCTTGGGGGCTTCCTTCACCGGGGGAGGCGGCGGAGGCGCGGCGCTGGGAACCGAACCGATGATGCCGCCGATGACACCGCCCATCTGCCCGCCGGGAACGCCGCCCGGCACGCCACCGACGACACCCACGGCGCCGGACGCGGGCGGAGGCAATTCGTCTTCCTTGATGACAGCGATGTCTTTGGGAATCACTTTGGGCGCCATCAATCGGCCCGCGTCGAATTGGCGCGGAATCACTTTCACCACCTTAATTGGAGCCGCGGGAGGAGGCGGCGGAGGCGGAGGTGGCGGCGGAGGCGCGAGGAAGGTCGTCAACTGAACGCCCGGCAAAGTCTCAAACCAGATCATCGGAATGATCACGGCGAAGGCGAGCAACCCGATCTGAATGAGCGTGGAAATCAATACGGAAGACGACTTGCGCGTCCTACCTTCGCTTTCGATCAAGCTCTGTTCAAACATAATTTCCAGTTCCCTTCTCCACCCCCAGCGGGTGGCTCCTCCGTTTGGCGAAGGTCATATCATACCAGCACTCGCACGCACCGCAAAGGCGAAAGGGTACTACTTGCGCGCGGTTTTGGTTTTTTCCTTCCGCACAGGCTCTTTCTCGCGTGGTTCACTGCTCACGCGAGGAGCCGCCGAGACGGCCGCGGCCGTCCTATGACGGGCACTCATACGGTCGTGCCACCAGATGACAATTGGACTTGCGATGAACACCGACGAATACGTGCCGACGATGATGCCCATCACCAGGGCAAAGGCAAATCCGTTCAAAACCGGACCACCAAAAATCCACAGCGCGAGCACGGTCATGAATGTGAGGCCCGCGGCCAAAAAGGTTCGTGAAAGCGTCTGGTTGACGCTCAAGTTAATGATCTCCGCCAGGGACTGACGGCGCATCGTCTTCACGTTTTCGCGCACACGGTCGAAGATGACGATGGTGTCGTTCATCGAATAGCCAACCAGGGTGAGCAACGCGGCAACGACGGTAAGCGAGATTTCTTTGTCGAAGATCGAAAACAGGCCGATCGTTACGATGGTGTCATGGAAGACGGCGATCACGGCGGCAACGCCGTAGATCCACTCGAAACGGAGAGCGATATAAATCAGCATACCGCCCAGCGCAAACAGGGTGGCCATGATGGCCTGCTGGCGGAGCTCGGCGCCAATCTTGGGGCCGACCATTTCCGCGCTTCGAATAACGAACGGCGAGAGCGCGAACTCGGATTTTAGCGCTTGAATGGCCTGAGAAGGAACACCTTCGACATTCTTTAATTCGTCAAAGTTGGAAATCAGGCCCGACCGCGGCGGCGTATCGCGGTAGGTCAGCAGCTTGGCCGCAATATCCTGCAATTGTTCGGTGGAAAGATTCTGGCCGAGATTCTGCATCGGAGTGCGCAGCGCTTCCGCCAGCGCGTCACGTCCGATGGCATGAAAGTCCGGCTTTCCCGATGCGCCGCCGAACTTGGCGGCGAGAGTATCGCGAACATGGGTGCGCTCAGCTTCCAACTGCTGCTCGCCGGCGATCTCGGTGCCGATCATGAGCTCGTTGGAGCCCACGATGCGCTGCACCGAAATCTCTCCCTTGATCTTGTCACTCAATGCCTTGCGAACCTCGTCCTCGTGCGGCGGTTTGGCGAATTTCACGTACATCAGCGTGCCGCCCTTAAAATCGATCCCGTACCTCGGACCGCCTTTGAGCGCCAGACTAATGAAGCCGGCCGCCAGCAAAAGCAGCGAAGCAAGGATGAAGGGCATTTTCTTGCCCAGAAAGTCATAGTTCGTATTGGCGAAAATCTGCATATTGGATTACCGCCGGTTTCCGGGCCTCAGACCAATAGACACCGGCGATTCCTGATTTGTTCCCTGGCTTGGACGTTCAAAAACTATCACAATCGTCTCTCGAGCATCGCGCCCGCCGCGCTGCGGCATGAGCGCGTTGGATCAGATGCTCAGCTCCTGCATCTTCGGGTTGCGGTTCAACTCCCACTGGAAGATGGCGCGAGAGATGAACACGGCGGTGAAGACGTTTGCCGCCAAACCGATGACGAGACTGACGGCAAATCCTTTGACTGCACTATTACCGAAGATAAAGAGGAACGCGCAACTGACGATGGTGGTCACGTGGGTGTCGATGATCGTCAAGAACGCGCGGTCGAAACCGGCATCAATCGCCGCCGGAATCGCTTTGCCGGCGCGGAGTTCCTCGCGGATGCGCTCGAAAATCAGCACGTTGGAATCGACGGCCATGCCGATGGTGAGGATGATGCCGGCGATACCGGGCAGCGTGAGGACCGCCTCAAACCAGGCCAGGATGCCGATCAAGACAATGGCGTTGATGATGAGGGCGATGGTGGCATTGATGCCGGCCTTTTTGTAATACACGAGCATGATGGCGACAACAGCGATAAGCCCCGCCATTCCGGCAATGAAGCCCTGGCGGATGGAATCGGCGCCGAGCGACGGCCCAACGGTGCGCTCTTCGAGGTAAATGACGCTCGCCGGAAGCGAGCCGGCGCGGAGGACAAGTGCGAGGTCGGCGGCTTCCTGTTCGGTGCCGATGTTGGAGATCTGGCCCGAGTCTTCGATGCGGCTCTGAATGGTGGCGACACTGCGGATCTGGCCGTCGAGCAAGATGGCCAGGCGCTGGCCGATATTCTGTTCGGTATAGCGTCCGAACTTGCGTCCGCCATCCTGCGAAAGTGTGAAATCGGTGGAAGCCTTGCCCATTTCGTCGCGGCCGGCACGAGCGTTGCGCAGGTCGCGGCCGGTGACTACGGCGGTACGGCTGACGATGTACCATCCTTCGATGTCACCTGCCCCGCGGGCAACCGATTTGGCTAGCTTCGTATTCAACGGCAGCACGCCGTTGTTCTGGGTCATGGCCTGTTCCGGTGTGGAGAAGGGACCACCTTGCACGGAGGTGATCTCGAGCATGGCGGCGGTTTGTAAAATCTGTTTGATGCGGGCCGGATCGTCAACGCCAGGCATCTCGACGAGCACTTCGGCTTCGCCGTCGCTGCGCCCGCGCTGGCGGACGGTGGATTCGGCGAGGCCGAGGCCGTTGATGCGCTTCTCGATGGTATTGATGGCCGCTATTACGGTTTGACGCCGAACGGCCAGCGCTTCGGTCGGCTTCATGTTAAAGCGGTAGTCGGTCGAGTTGATCGACGACATGTTGTACTGCGACAGGTAATCCGCGGCGAGTGTACGGAAGGGGCCGGTCTTATCGAGAGGCACGCCCTTCACGGTGATTTCGATCTTGTCGGCGTTATCGAAGCCCGGGTCGTTGCGTTCGATGGCGGTATGGGTGATGCCCTGTTTGGCCATCTCGTCCTTCATGCGCTCGATGGCCTGATCCGCATCGGCTTTGAATGCGTCCTGCACCTGCACCTGCAAAACAAGGTGGCTGCCACCGCGAAGGTCCAGGCCGAGCCGGATGTTCTTCTGGAAGTTGGCCATCAGCTCATCCTTGGATTTGGGAAGGCCGATGATCGAGTAGGTGCAGGCCAACAGGACTGCCAGGATGATCAGTCCCTTCAACTTCAAATTCTTATACATGGCTTATTTGTTCTCTTCGGAAACGACGCTGGTTACGGCGGAGCGGGCCACCTGCAGGCGAACATTGTCCGGCTTGACACGCAAAGTGAGTGTATCCCCGTCAACCCCGCTAATCGTACCAATGATACCGCCACTGGTGACCACGACGACGCCGTTCTGGAGTTCTTCCAGCATTTTCTTCTGGGCCTTCTTCTGCCGCTGCATGGGCAGGAAGAGGAGGAAATAGAAGATACCAAAGATCAGGATCAGCGGCAGGAACTGGAGCAGAGGGTTGCCTTGCGGCGCCGCCTGGAGCAGGAGTAGAAAGCCAAGAACCACGATCGCCTCGGAGTGGGCGCCAGATGCGGAGGCAGTATACCGCTGCGAGCGTGACTGCCTCGAGATGCAGGAGATCTGGGAAGGCAGCGGAAGCTACGACGGATCTTCCACCGGCTGGGACCGCACGGAATCTAGAAATCTGGGAAATGTCCCAAGCACAATAGCCTGCCTGATCGCCCGCATGATGTCAAGATACCGGGCGAGGTTGTGTAAAGTTGCCAGGGTGGAGTAGAGGATTTCTCCAGACATGAATAGGTGGCGAAGGTAGGCGCGGGAGTAATGGGAGCAGGTGTAGCAGGAGCAGGATTCGTCTACGGGGCGCGAATCCTCTTTATAGCGTGCATGTTTGATGATGAGCTTGCCGTTAGTGGTGAAGAGACAGCCGTTACGGGCATTGCGGGAGGGCATGACACAGTCCATCATGTCGACGCCGCGGGCAACATATTCGGGTAGTTCCTCAGGTGTACCCACTCCCATTACGTACCGGGGACAAGTGGCAGGAAGGTGGGGTACGGTGGCCTCGGTCATTTCCATACTGAGGGCGCGCGGTTCGCCGACGCTGAGACCGCCGACGGCATAACCTTCGGCGTCGAGTTCGACGAGGCGGCGGGCGCATTCGGAGCGCAGATCGGGATACATGGAGCCCTGGACGATGGGGAAGAGGGCTTGGGGCAGTGGATTGGCGCGATGCTGGCGGCGAGGCTCCCCGGCCGTCCGTGCGCGGAAGTGGTCGAAGCTGCGCTGGGCCCAGCGAAGAGTCCGTTCCATGGAGACGCGCGAGTGCTCGTGTGAAGACGGATAGGGGAGGCACTCGTCGAGCACCATGCAGATGTCGGAGCCGAAGGCGAGTTGTGTGTCAACGGTGGACTCGGGAGTGAAGAGGTGGCGATCGCCATTCAGATGGGAGCTAAACAGGACTCCGTCGTCGGAAACCTTGGTGAGTTGCGAGAGGCTGAAGGCCTGGAAGCCCCCGGAGTCGGTGAGGAGAGCGCGGTCCCAGTTCATGAAGCGATGGAGACCGCCAAGCTTGTCGATGGACTCGTGGCCGGGGCGGAGATAGAGATGATAGGTGTTGCCTAGGATGATCCGGGCGTCGAGGTCGTCGGCAAGTTGGCGCTGGGTGAGCCCTTTGACAGTGGCCTGGGTGCCGACGGGCATAAAGACGGGCGTGGGAATGGCGCCGTGCGGGGTGTGGAGCGTGCCCGCGCGCGCGCCGGTAACGGGGCAGGTGGCCTCGATGTGGAATTGGAGGGCGGGGGCCAATTGTCTAGGTTA
>Ga0075430_100003608_pt1 | contig 12979 bp, 7 predicted proteins | sample RhiMetdeltSRZDD4_FD_75294 | JGI IMG/M metagenome (GOLD analysis project Ga0075430, IMG submission 75294) | Populus rhizosphere microbial communities from Tennessee, USA - Rhizosphere MetaG P. deltoides SRZDD4 | ecosystem: Host-associated > Plants > Roots > Rhizosphere > Soil | place: USA... | reverse complement strand
TTGAGCGCAATCCAGTTGAGGCCGCCGTTGCCGTTGCCGCCGCCGACATCCGAGTGCACGCCGCGGAACCAGACTTCGCGCAGACGTCCGGTCGCGTCGCGATCGTGGCCCAGGCGTGTCAACGGAAACAGCAGGCGCCGTTCGTCGAGCGCCATCGCGTGATAGCAGCGCTCGACGTTGGATGGAAAGTGCAGATCGTGGCCGGCGTTGACGAAGCGCCCTGGCACTCCGAACTGGCCGACGACGTCGTGCACGCCCATGAAGCGGATCTTCACGAAGGGCAGCTTCCTCGCAACCTCGTTCGCAAACGACACGGCAAGCGCCGCCCCCCGGCTGAACCCGATGACGTCGACGATGTTGTCGCCGTTCTCGAGGTTGTTCTCGAGGCGATCGATCATCTGACGGACGCGCCGGTGTCCGCCGAAGCCGAACGCTTCCGCCGCACCCTCGCCGACGAGCGTCTTGGCCCGGGTGCCGATGCCCTTGAGATAGAGGCTGCCGAGCGGCTTCGTCGGGTCGTCGTTGCGCTGCGGGTCCTGGTAGCCGCGAAAGAAATCGAGGACGTTCGTGTCGCGATCGTCGCCATCGCGATCCTCGTTGCCCGTGCCGTCGAAGGCGTAGAGAGCCATGCAAGGTCCTTGGTACTTAGTTCTTCGTGCTTAGTCCGTCCGTGGTCCTTGGTCCGTCCTTGGTCCTGTGGTCCGTGGTCCGGTTCTGAGCGGACCCTGGCTCAGGCTGGCGATGGCTTCGCACCAAGGACCAGGGACCAGGGACGGACCAAGAACCAAGCACGAAGGCCCAGGGACTACTGTTGTTCGACTTTATAGCCCTTCTGCCGAAGCAAGGCGAGCAGGCCGTCCGGCCCCACCATGTGGGCGGCGCCGACGACGACGAAGCACGGCTTGGGGCGGGAGAAGCACTTTTCCAATTCGGGGATCCAGTTGCGATTGCGCTCGACGATGAGCGACCCATAGGCCTCGGGGTAGGCGGCAAAGGACGTGCGCACGGTCTTCTCGAGCGAGGCCGTATCACCGCGCTTCCATGCGGCGATCATCCCCTTCAACTCGGCGCCCTGCGCGTCCATTTCGGTCAAGGTGCTGCGGAGCATCTGTTCCTGCAGCGCATCGGACATCTTGTCGAATCGGTCGATCTGAAACTCCGCGGTCTCGAGACCCACGACCGGCTTCTTCTCGGCGGTGGCCTTGTCGTAGAAGTACTTGTCCAAGCCGAGATTGACTTCGAGTCCCGCCTTCTGCGCCTCGAGTGCGGTCAGCATCAGCATGACCATCCATGGCTTCATCGGGCGAAACATCTCGATCGGCAGGCCCGTCTGCTTGAAGCGCTCCGACACCAGCGCGGCCGTGTCTTTCGACACCACCGCGTCGAACGTGCGGCCGTCGGTGTACATGCCCTTGGCCAACAGCATCGGCGCGGCGCTCAGCGACTCGGCCTCGGCGAGATTGAGCTCTTCGACCAGCGTGCCCGAGGCGTCGAACGCCTTCTCGAAAACGGCCGGCAGCGGGTAGGCGTCGGCGCTCAGCGCGTGCACCGACCCGGCGAGATAGAGCACATTGGCGCCGGATCGCACCGTCCACAGGAAGTGTTTCGCCGCCGTCCGCGTCTGCGCCGCCGCGGGTGTCGCCGCCGCCGTCGAGACGCACAGCGCAAGGATGAGCAAGCGTGCGATGCGGGTAGTCATGCTTTCAAGTATCGGCCGATAACCGGCGGCACGTAACTCAAAACTCGAACTCGAAACTCGAACAAATCAAGAGTTCAGTGCGCCGCCGCCTCCAGTGTTTGCTCGAAGGGGACCATCTCAGGCAGCCGTTCGAGTCCCACCAGCGTCCAACCCTGTTCGGTGCGACGGAAATACGTCTTGATCGGTTCCTTCCAGCTTGGATAGGCCGCGACATCCGCAGCGATGTCCACCTCGACAAAGCTGCCCACCGTCGTCGGCACTCCTGCCGGCGCGTCGACGCTCGTCGTCCGGCTCTCCGTCGTCGACAACGGTTTCGTCGCTCCAGTCATGTTGTCGAACAGCATCCATGACGCTCGATACGTCGGCTCCGCCTTCGCGGCTCTCGCAGCGATGGCCGCGTTGTCGAACGTCAATCGACCGTTGGCGTCGAGACGCGGATTGACGATCGGGTTCACCGCGGTGAGGTAGGTCGCGAGGATCTTGTCGCGGCGCTTGATCAGCACGTCGCCGAGGTACCGCTCCGCCTTCGGGTCGCTGTACTGGCCGGCGCGCACCGCCGCGCGAATGAGGTCGTCGCTGAACTCCGCGATTCGCCGCGCGGCCCAGAACGCGTCGTCGTTGCGCGCTTCCATGTACGCCGTCGTCGGTGTTTGCGGGCGCCACTTTCTCGGATCGAATCGATCGCCTTCGAACTTGCCGATCGATGGGTAGTACTCCGGATAGGGAATTGTCTGCCACGCGCTGAGGTCGAACCCGAACGACGCCAGCCGCTTCATTGTCGTGTCGGTCTGGTAGAAATGCTCGTAGCTGAGATCCCACTCGTGCAGCTCGTTGCACATGCCGAACGTCGAGCCGACGTCCTGCAGGAAGTGCTTGACGTAGGCGCGGCCGTTCTCGGTCAACACGGAATCCAGCGTATTCGCGGCCTTGAGGTCGGTGAGGTTCGTCCACGCGCCAAAGACACGCAGGGCCCGCAACTCACGTCGGCGCTCGTGCGGCACGAGGTCGTTGGGATCGTCGGGACGCGTTCCCTCGAACCGGAAACCGCCAAGAATCTTGCCCGGGAGCAAACGCCCAGCGACGACGCGATAGGTGCCGTCCGGTCGTTTCGCGACGCGCTCGAGGATCGAATTCATGTCGTCCCGGGAGAACCTCGTTCGCTCTCCGGATGGACGACGGATCGTCGCCTTCGGATCGAATTCCACTTTGGTGGGATCGAACGTGGTGATGAACGACTCAACCTGGTTGAAGCCGAGCGCCCAGAAGATCTTCGTGGCCACCGCGACGGCGCCGGTTGCGCCCTCTGCATAGTAGGGGGGATCGAACTCGAGAAACCACGTCTCTCCTTTCGCGTCCCTGGCGGTGAAGCCGGGATGGACGCCGGCCGTCTTCTCTCTGGTGAGAATCCAGCGAGATGGGTCGGGCGGCGCTCCGGCATTCGCGCCGCGCGTCATCTGCTCCGGCGTAATTGGCGTCGTACCGATACGGTTGGTGAACCAATTCGAATCCGGTACCTCATCGATCGTGTTGACGTTCTCTGCCCGCCGGCCGGACGGCTTGTAGCCCGACACGACGAACAGGTTGTGCGTCATCTCGTAGATCGAGCGGATGTCATATGGCGCCGCTTTCGACGCATCCTGCGACTCCGGCTCACGAGCGATCGGATCGTCGGGATAGAAGCGTTGACGCTGTGTGGAGACGCCCGCAGCGAAGCAGACGACGGCGAGTGCAATGATGGCGACGCGGCGAATGGGACGTGCGATGAGTGAAGGCATATGTCTTCTCAAAACGGGGCGGATCCAGCGAAGACGAGAATCAGGTCCTGAGGACTCTTGGCGAGATCGATCCGGAGGTGCGTGGCCAGCGGTGAATGAAAGCGGACGCCGAACCCGTAGTCGTGCTTGAGGCTGGCGACGTCGATGTCCGACGTGCGCGCCGCGACCTTTCCCGCGTCATAGAAGACTGCCGTGTCCATGAAGCGATTGACCATGATGCGCCACTCGGCCTGCAGAATCAGGCTGTGGCGGTCGCGGTAGAGCCAGCTGGTATAGCCTCTGAGATCGTCTCCACCGCCGAGGGACGGCTGCATGAAGAACGGCACCTGCTGACCCGACTTGGACAGCGTCGTTTGGGCCAAACCATGGAGCGAGATGACCCATGACTCGCGCAGGATGGGAAAATGTTCGATCGCCTCGTAGTCGACTTGTTGAAAGCCGAAGAGCTCGTCGCGATCCCGGTAGTCGTGCAGGGTGATGCCGTAGAAGCCGCCGCGCCGCGAGTAGTCGCGCGCGTCGCGCCAGTCGAAGCCGATCGTTCCCTGCGAGTGGAAGTAGTTGACCTTGGCGCCGAGCCCCGGGAGCGTCTCGGGCGTGTAGACAGTCTCGACGGATGGAGAAGACCCTTCGCCCGGGTTCTGATCCCACTGCGTCAGTTCCAGGCCGCCCCGCAGCATCAGCCACTTCCGCATGGGCCACAGCGTCATGAGGGCCGACGCGTATGGGCGTTTGAACGAGTAGTTCGTCTTGGCGGCGGTCGACGTATTGTTTCCCGCTCCGTAATAGGCCACTTGAGTCGCCTCGCGATAGCCACCGAGGACCGACAGCGTGGCGCGACGCTGAAACATGCGAGGCGCCTTGAACTCGACTTCCGCTCGCGTGTATCCGCGGATCGAGTAGTTGCCCCTCACGTCGACCAGGTTGTATGGACTGACGTGATGCATGTAGCCAGCGCCCAACGCGAACCCGCCTCCGTGGTAGGCGCTGTCGAAGAACGGGTGCCAGTGCAGTCCACCGTTGACGGTGATGTCCTCGACCTTGTTCATCCACCGTTCGCCGGCGCTGATGATGTACGGATGCAGCGTCTTGGCTTTCTCCGCCTGCTCCTGTTCGATCTCCGCGCGCCTGGTCGGCGCCGGAGTCTGCGCCGCTACCGTTGTCGCGCCAAGCACGAGCGTGAGCACGACACACCACTGCGAAACTCGACTTCGACTCATAGCTGAATCCCGATCTGTGGACGCACAGCTGTCCGACACCCGTGTGCGTCAGACAGTGTGGCCCGAAGCTGCCAATTTATCGTACAGGGAGCAAAGAAGGCACGGAGCGGCGACTCCGTGCCCGATTGCGTCTCGTTGGGCGTGTCAGTTATGGAACGACCGCGATTGGCGCCTGCCAGAACGCGACCTTCTTGCCGGTCGGTTCGAGCACACTCACCTGGCAGTCGTAGCGGCCGACGTCGAGACTCTCGAGTGGAATGCTGAATCGCAGCGGCACGGCCTTCGATTTCGGATCCATGCCGTCGACCACCTGGAGCGGCTCGGTTTCGAGCACCTTGATGCCGCCGCGGAAGAAGCTCACAAACGCGACCACCGGCTGCATGCCCGGGGCGTAGCGCTGATACGCCTGCAGGAAGACGTACATCTCGCGGCTCTTGCTGAAGACGCGCGTGACACTCGGGAACAGTTTCTGCCCTTCGAATACGAGCGGGTCGGTGGTCTGCTGCGCGCCCTTCTGTACGGTGAGGAGCGCCTCGCTCTGTGGCACACGCTGGCTGGCGAGTACGACTGAGCTGATCGGGAGCCTCTGCTGCTCCTTCACCAGATTGGGAATCGTGAAGGCGGTCTGATACGTGCCGATTCGTCCGGTCTCCGCATCGCGCCCGAGCAGCTTGATGACGTGCTTCCCGGGCAGCAGCGTGAAGCCCGTGTAGTACTGAATCGGACGCGTCGCCAGCTGCGCGGCGGTCTCGTTGCTGATCGGCACGTCGAGATGGTCGCGCATGTTCTGCAGCGTATAGCCGGCGTCGTCCTTGACCTCGACGACGAAATCGATGCGGGTACGCTGGGCGCCGCCACGCTTGGCCAGGGCGAGCTCGCTGCCGGGAATCTTCACCGCCACCGGCACGAAGTACTCGGCGCTATTGAGCTGGAAGAAGTTCACCTCCATCGCGATCGTGATCTCGGTGATCGGATTCTCCAGCATCATCGCTTCTTCGAGCTGGCGCTCCTTGTCGGCGGCATTGAATTTGGCGAATTCCTTCTCGCCGTAGTAGCCCTGCCGGAAGGTGACGTCGGCCGACGCCGACAACGTGCCGTTGAGCGACACTTTCACTCGGCGATACTTGCCGTCATTCGCCGTGTGCGTGCTGTAGTAACCGATGATGTAGTAGCTCGTGACCGCGTCGGCCGCCTGCTTGATGCCGAGCGACAGGTCGTTGTAGTCGAACATCGCCTTGCCGCCCGTGTCCTTCGCGAGCGAGTAGAGCGTGTCCTGCGACTGCTGGAAGCGGTTCATCTGCTGCGACGCCACTGCCCCCGTGAACATGCCGGCGCCGCCGGGCGCGGCGCGCGTGGCGTCGCCCATCGGCGGCAGGGCGACGAGGCCGCGCGCATCGATGGGGTTGAGGGTGACGTTGGCGCGGATCGCCGCGTTCTCGGTCGCGCGCAGCTGCGCCATGTTGTCGGTGCCGTTCAACCGGAGTCCGCTGGTGAAATAGAGCAGCGTCTTCTGCTCCGGCAGCGCCCTCAGCATCGTCACCGCGGTCTGCAGCGCGGCCAGCTGCCGGTCGGTGTTGAAGATGTTGAACTCGGCATCGTTCTGCCCGAACGCGGTGCCTTCCGGGTGATCCGGAATCCCGTCGTTGTTCTGATCGTCGCCGTAGATCAGGATGTCGATCACTTCACGCAGCTTGGCCTTGTCGGCAGTGAAGTCGCACTTGACCGACACGGCGCCGTTCTGGAACGACATGACGGCGATGAGATCCGACGGCGACATCTGGGTGTCGATGTACTTGCGGGCGTTCACGTAGGCACGCAGGCCGTCGGCCGGCCCCATCGACGCGCCATCGAAGTACATGACGATCAACCGCTTGTCCTGGTACTTGATGCCGCCCGGCGGTGGCGTCGCGATTTGCGTCTGGATGGCCGGTGCCGGGGCTGCCGGCGTTTGCGCCGGCCGCGCGGCGATTGGCTCCGGTGCCTGCGTCTGTGTCGCGGCGTCGACGACCTGAGCCGCCGCGGTCTCCAGTCGCTGGAACTCGACGAAGGCGATGTCCTGCGCCATCCCGTCTTCGGTGATCGTGAAGTCCTTCGCCGTGAGTCCCTCGATCACCTTGCCGTCCTTGTCCTTCACCGAGACGTTCTGAACGATGAGGCGCTGAGTGGCGCGGAAGACGGCTTGAGGCTGTTGCGCCGGTTGAGGCTGCTGGGCGAAGCCGATCGCGCCGCTCGCCGCGATCAGGAGGGCGAGGAGTCCTCTCTGGGTGGTGATCCGCATCGTCAGAACCTCAGTCTCAAGGTGGTCGTGATCTTTCGCATCTGGTTGACGTTGTCCGGCAGACCGAACAGCGGGTCGCCGAGCAGGTTGTGCACGCTGGTATAGACGACGCGGTTCAGGACGTTCGTCGCGTCGACGCGCCAATCGAGGTTATATCGGCTGCCCCACGGGAACGTGCGCGTGATGCCGGCGTTGAGCCCGAACTGCGACGGACCACGCGCGGAGTTGCGTCCCACGGTGCCCCAGGTACCCGTCGCGGGCCTCGCGTACGCCAGCGGATTCAGGTAATACCCTGCGGGCACGTCGGTCGGAAGGCCGGTCAACGACGCGCGCACCGCGCCGCTGAAACCCGTGCCCGGTGTCGTAGCCAGGTAGTACGGCGTGATCGGCAGTCCGCTGCCGGTCGTCAGTTGGCCCGTCATCGTCCAGCCCTTGAACAGCGTGCCTCGCCATCCGTCGACGAGCGTGCCGCCGCGCAAGCCGACGCCCGTCGTGTACTGGAACTGCGCTGTCACCTGATGACGCTGATCGAAGTTGGAGGGGCCCCACTCGGAGTCGAGATCCAGCCAGTTCTGCGCGAAGGCCGTGCCGCTCAGATTCGCTCCCTGGAACGAGGCCGCATCGTCGTCAGCTTTGGCGAGCGTGTACTGCACCGACGCGGTCAAACCGTTGCGCAGCCGGCGGCGCACCTGGAATTGACCGGCGTGCCGGCGTGAGCTGCCGTCGGAGGTGAGGAACACGTATCCGGACGGACACGACAGACACGGGTTGGCGGTCCCCGCGGGGTAGGTATTGGGCAGGAACTCCTGAATCAGGTTCGTGCCCTTCGTGCCCAGGTACGTCAGGTTCACGGTGAGCGACGCAGGCAGATCGCGCTGCACCGCGACTTGCCACGTATGCGATGCGCTGACTTTGAAGTCGGGATCGACCGCGAAGGTGTTCGGCACCGTCGTCGTTGGCGGGACGAACCCGCGCGCCAGTGTCAACGGGTTGTCTGGGGTGCTGGGCACGCTGAACGCCGTCGAGAGCGGCGGCTGCTGCGCCATCATCGTCGTGATCGACTGATACACGTTGCTGTTGCGGTAGATGCCGTATCCCGCGCGTACGACGAGCGACGAGCCGGCGACGGGACGCCACGCGATGGCAATGCGCGGCTGGATCCCGAACTTGTCGGGATGCATCAATGACGACGGGTACGTCGTGCCGGTCAGCGCGCCCCGCGGATCGGACGCGAGCACGGGATTGACCGCAGTGAAGTTGGGCGCGATGTCGAGGTTCACGAGGCGGCCGTAGAGTTCACTGAACGGACTCTCGTACTCCCAGCGCGCACCCGCGGTGACCGTCAATGCCGGCCCGACGCGCCAGTCGTCGTTGATGTAGGCATCGAATGCCCAGCCGCGCAGGTACTTGTCGGCGTTGCCGTAGGCGATCGAGCTCGCCGCCGGCGTGCCGAGGAGGAAGTCGGCGAAGTCGTGGCCGGTGGAGGCGCCGGTGAACGTGAAGCTGCCGCGCGGATCCTGCTGCGACTGGATGTCGATGTTGTTCCGCTTGACGTCGCCGCCGATGGTGTAGTTGTGGCGGCCGCGGAAGAAATAGCCTTCGAACGATCCGATGTTCGAGCGGTTGCGGGTGAATCGCGGCAGGGCATCGGAGAGCCCCGTCACCGATGAGAACACCAGGCTCGGCGGTCCCCAGTTCTCAGGGCTCTGATCGTTGCCGGTGATGCCGGCCTCGCCAGACACGTTGGTGCGATTGGCGAAATACGGCGTCGCGCTCGTCGTTTGCTGGGTGTACTGATAGCGCGTGCGAATCGACAGGAACTGGGAGATCCGCCGGTTCCACATCAGGGCGACATCGGTCGCCGACGACAGGTTCTCGTCCTCGAACGCGAACAGCGTTCTCGTCGTGCCGGTGGTGCGTTGGTACTGCGCGGTGCCGAGCACTTGATTGCGTTGATTGACCACCTGCGTGATCCGCGTCTGACCGCCGTAGGTGCGCGTGGCCACGATGAGCGGCGCCTGATAATTGCGGTCCGGGCTGTCGCCGGTCGGCTGCGGGTAGTAGCCAAGCAGCGCCGCTGCCTGCGGGCTGATGCGATCGCGCGGAATCGTGTTGCCGGCAAACGGCAGGCCCGTGAGCGGATCGATGACCTGCACGGGCCGGCCCAACCGGTCGAGCGTCTGCGAGAAGTCGCCGGCGCGTTCGAGTGGCGTCGGCACGCGGCCGGACTGCGTCGTCGCGTTGTCGTCGTTGCTGCCTTGATAAGCAGCGAACAACTGAGGGGCGTTGCGCTGCAGCAGCTTGGGAATCCGCAGCGGTCCCTGGAACATTCCCTGGAAGTGCAGATTGTTGTACGCCGGGACCTGAGTGGAATCGCCGGTGATCGAGTACGGCCGCGCGTCCCATGCCGACGTGTTTCCAATGATCGCGAGCTGCGCATTGTACAGCGCGCCGGGCCGTCGGCGATTGTTGCCGAACGCGGCGAGCTGCGCGAACGGTGAGGCGGCGCCGTTGTTGACACTGCCATTGATCAAGAACCCGTCGTTGGCGGCGTTGGCGTCGGCTGGCGGCTCTTCGACGGGGCGGGCCGCCGCTGCCGCGGGCGCCGTCGGCGGACGCTGCTGTTGTGTGACGCCAGCGCGCTGAAAGCCGCCTTGCGCGTTCGCGGACGCGGGCGCCGCACCCGATGGCCGCGCGTTCCCGCCTTGCGTCGAACCATTCGATGCCGTGCTCGTCGATGTCGACGGCGCCGGCGCCTGCGATCGAGGCGGCGGCAGCCCGCGCGTGATCTCCTCATACGGCAACAGCGTGAGCTCCCACGTCGACGGTTGCGTGCCCGCCGCGATCGCGATTTCCTTGCTGAGCGCTGAGAAACCGCGCATGTCGATCTTGATCGTCCACGTGCCGTCCGCGAGATCGGCCAGACGATAGATGCCATCCTGATTCGTGAACACGATGACCTGCTTGTCGCCGAGCGTGGCGGTGACCATCGCGCCGGGTACGGGCGAGCCGTTGAACACTACTTGACCGAAGTGGTCGGTTGCCGCCAGGACGAGATGCGCGCCGAGGGCGAACGCCAGCGTCAACGCAAGCATCCACACTCGGATGCGTGAAGCGGTTCGAGACGTCTTCATCAATCCTCGCTTAGCTCCGGCGCACCTGGTGGCTGAGATGGAGCCCGTAATTCGCTTCAAATGAGACGTTTGACGACCCACCGGGGGGATTGGTTTGGCAACATCGATGCCACGCCGCCGCCCGGTGGCTCACCCGGAATCATCAGACGTATCGGCGCCGCAATCTATTACGTCTCTAATACGGCGGCGTCACGTGTCCGGTTGCGGGAACGGGCCGTTCGCTCGCGGGCCGAGACCCAGCGACGCACGACCGTGTTTCCCGTTCGACACCAGAAAGTTCCGCGAAGTTCCCCGCCCCGCGAAGCGGGGCAAAAGCCAACACTGCCGCACGAGCGACGCGAAGCGCCGCTAGTTCTCCTCGGGCTTCTGCATCGAATCGATCACCAGTACGTCGACGGTCGCGCGACGGGCGTCGAGCTTGAGGCCCAGCTGCTCTTGCAATGCTGTGAACAGCGCGGGTTCGTCGCCTGGGTTTGGCGCAGGCCCTGGCCCGGCGCCCGGTGGAGGACCGCCCGGCCCGCGTCCTGCAAACTCGTTCGCGAACGTGAACTCGAAGTCGTACGTGCCGTCGAGGCGCGTCTGATTCTGGACGATGCGATTGAACGCGGTCACAGCAGGGAGAGAGCCGAGCGCCGTCGCCAGCGCATCGATCGTGACACCGCGCGCCGCCAATCGACCGGGTGAGAACATCAGCGCACCGCACGGGGCTGGCGCGCTCGGATCGAATCCGCCCGGTGGCGGGCCTCCACGACCGGGCTGCGCGCCGCCTGCCGGACATGCGCCTTCCGGTGTGCGAGTCAACCCTGAGCCGAGCTTCCCGTCGCTGCGCGCGGTGATGAGCGCATACACCGGCATGTCGCGCTTCTCGGCGTGAAACGCGAGCTTGAACCGATCGCGCAGCAGCGTCTGCATCATCAGTCGACGCCGGTCGGGCGAGGCGTCGCCAGTGAGCGTGGCGTTCACGTCGAAGCCTTGTGAACCGGTCCAATCCGGTCCGCCGACGACCTGCGAGTCGTGGATGTTGTACGCCTGACGGATCAACAGCCGCGCGGTCATGTTGATCATGTCCATTCGGCCAGGCGTACCGCCTCTGCCGATGCGCCCGCCGCCTTGGTTGTTGGGTTTTACCGACGCGACTTCGAACGTCGGCGCGTCGGCCGCCGGAGCCACGATCTGTGCCGACAATCGCGCGCCGGTGATGACCGCCGCCGCGATCGGTCCGATGATGAGAGCCGCCGTCGCCGCGCGGCGAAGGATCGTCGTGAAAACGCTCATTAGTTTTCCTCCGGCTTCTGCACCGAATCGATGATCAGCACCTCGACGTTCACGCGTCGCGCGTCGAGTTTGAGGCCCAGCTGCTCTTGCAATGCGGTGAACAGGGCCGGCTCGTCGCCGGGGTTTGGCGCAGGCGCGGGGCCGGCGCCCGGTGGCGGAAAACCGGGGCCGCGTCCTGCGAAGTCGTTGGCGAACTTGAAATCGAAGTCGTACTCACCCGTGAGCCCGGTCTCGTTCTTGACCATGCGGTTGAACGCCGTGATGACGGGCAGTCCGCCGAGCGCGTTCGCCAGAAAATCGATGCCCACGCCGTGTGCGAGCAAACGACCAGGTCCGAAGATCAGCTGGCCACAGGCGGCTTTGGCATCTGGATCGAACGGTGACGCTGCTGGCGGGGGAGGACCCGACCGGCCGGGCGCCTGCGCCGCACCACGTGCTGGACATGCGCCTTCGGCGATCCGAGTCAGACCGGCTCCGAGCTTGCCATCACTGCGCGCGACGATCAGCGCATACGCCGGCAGGTCGCGTTTCTCGACATGGAACGTGAGCTTGAAGCGGTCGCGAAGGAGTGTTTGCATCATGAACCGCCGCTGATCCGGCGGCGCGTCGCCGGTCGTGGCGTTGATGTCGAATCCCTGCGAGTCGAGCCAATCTGGGCCGCCGATGACCTGCGACTCGTGAATCTGATACGCCTGGCGAATCAGTGTGCGAACAGGCATCCCGACCATGTTCAAGCGTCCCGGGCCGCCACCGCCGCCTCTGCGGCCGGGCGTGTTGTTCATCTTCACCGAGGCGACCTCGAACGTCGGCGCGTTGGCGGCGGGCGGCGTGATCTGCGCCGCGAGTCGCGCCCCCATGATGACGGCGAGCGCAACCGGCCCGGCCGTGGCCGCGATCATCGCAGCGCTCCGTACCACTCGCTTCGACACGCTCAGTACTCGATGGGTGTCGTGGTTCATGATGATCTGCTCGAAAAAGGATGATTAGTTCTCGCGCGGCCTCTGCACCGAATCGATGACCAGCACCTCGACGTTGTCCGTGCGCGCATCGAGCTTCAGACCCAACTGTTCTCGTAACGCCGTCAGCAGCGGCGGCTCACCTCCGCCGCTCGATGACGGGGCCGAACCCGGCGCTGGAGGCCCTTGACCGCGTCCCGCAGTCTGGCTGGGGAACTTGAGGTCGAAATCGAAGGTCCCGTCGAGCCCGGTTTCGTCCCTGACGATGCGGTTGAGCGCCGTAATCACGGGAAGACTCGCGAGCGACCGTGTGAGCATGTCGATGGGCACGCCGTGGGCGAGCAGGCGGCCGGGTCCGAACACGATCGATCCACATGCCGCCTGCGCGTCCGGATCGAACGGTGACGGCCGTGGGGAAGGGACAGGGGTCGATGGTGCGGCGGGCAGCGCGGCATTGCGAGGCAGGCATGCGCCCGCCGGCGTTCGTCGCAGTCCCTCGCCGACCGCTCCGTCGCGACCCGCCAGAACGAGCGCGTAGACGGGCATCTCGCGACGCTCGGCGTGGAACGAGAGCTTGAACCGATCGCGCAGCATCGTCTGCATCATCAGGCGCCGCGAATCGGATGACGGGTCGCCGACCATCGT
>Ga0075430_100003602_pt1 | contig 12987 bp, 10 predicted proteins | sample RhiMetdeltSRZDD4_FD_75294 | JGI IMG/M metagenome (GOLD analysis project Ga0075430, IMG submission 75294) | Populus rhizosphere microbial communities from Tennessee, USA - Rhizosphere MetaG P. deltoides SRZDD4 | ecosystem: Host-associated > Plants > Roots > Rhizosphere > Soil | place: USA... | reverse complement strand
CCGCCATCGAGGTACTCGTAGCGCGTGTACTGCACGTGCGGCTGCCACTCGCGAAAGCCCCAGTCGCGAATCTTCTGCTGCCGCATCGTCTCGTGAAACCGGACGTGGAAGCGGCGGTAGCCGCCCTCCTTTTCGAGAAAACCGACTTCCGGATTGAACGCCTCGCCAGTGCGCCCGTACTCGAATCCGGCCCGGTGCGTTCCATCGTCGTATTCCGAGTCGACGTTGTACGCGAAGTCGCGCCCCGTGAGCCCCGGTGTCTCGGTGCGCGCACCGAAGCCCGCCATCGTGAAATGCTCGCCTATGCCCAGACGAGCGTCGGCGCCCCACGTGCGATTCCAGTCGCCCGATCGCGCGAGGTCGCCGGTGGCGGAGCGATTCACGAACATCGCGCCCACGCCCGACCGGTTGCGCAGCTCGCGGCTGACGCGCAGCACCGAGAAATTGCTGCCTGGCGCCAGTCCGACGTCGCCTGCCCTGAGCGGAGTCGAAGGGTCGGTCTGCATGTTGAGCACGCCGACGTTGACGCCATGCACCTTGCCCGTGAAACGCCCGCCAGCTTTGATCGGCACCAGCAACCCGTTCTCGTCGAGGCCGATGCGACGGCTGAAAAACAGATCGAGTTCCTCGTCTTTGCCGATGGTGAAGAGACCGGAATTCTCGAGGAAGAATGGCCGCTTCTCGGGAAAGCGCAGGTTGAAGCGCGTGAGGTTGATCTGCTGAGTGTCCACTTCGACCTGCGCGAAGTCGGTATTGATGGTGACGTCAAGATTGCTACCGGGCGTGATGCCGAACTTGGCGTCGAGGCCGAGGTCGTAGTCGCGCTCGATCCGCGCGCCCGGGGTGAAGTCACGGTTTGCCGCGCCGACGACAAAGGGCAGCAGCTTGAAGTTGCGCGGCGTCTTGAGCTCAAGCCCGCGCAGCTCGCCGGCAGAACTGAGCCGCCCCAGTTCATGCTCGCGCGGCAACGGCGACCAGTAGGTGCGCTCGCGCGTGCGCTGGATGTTGCGGAAGAAGTTGATGCCCCAGGTCTGCGGGGCCGGCCCGTAGCGCAGTGTGCGAAGCGGAATGCGGAACTCGGCCACCCAGCTCGTCGCCGTGATGCTGGTGCTGACGTCCCAGCTGCCGTCCCAGCTCTCTTCCTCCTCGCCCTGATCGCGAACCTGCGCGTCGTACTGGATGCCGGCGGCATTGGTACCGAACACGAACCCGTTCTGCCGGTCGCGAAAGGTGTCGAAGATCATCACGAACGAGTCCATCTCGTCGAGTTCGGCGTCGCGCCGGGTATCGGTCGTGAGGATCGATGATGGATCTCTGTCGTGCAAGACGACGCCGACGTAGATCGCCTCGTCGTCATAGAGGATCCGGACTTCGGTGTTTTCGGAGGCCGGCATCCCTTCGAAGGGTTCGGCCTGTACGAAGCTAGTGAGCGGCGTGGCCGTCTGCCAGACGCCTTCGTCCAGGGCGCCGTCGATGGAAGGTGCCTCGGTTATGCGGCTCGCCGACGACACGGGCCTGGATGGGAGGGTCTGGCCGGTTGGGGCCCCCGGAGATTGCGTCGACACCGGTCCCGAGAACGCCGACATGAAAATGACGAGGACGACACACCAGCAGCCGCGCGACACATCTCTTCTCCTACGGCGGATACGCCACTGCGCGCGCCGTTGTGTTACAAGGACCGGACAGACCAGCAAAAATGGCTGAGTCCACATCGTCCTACGACGCCGGTCGATCCACAACTGCCACATCTCGGGCCATTGCTGCTGGCGAACCATTGCGTGACAACATAGCGGAACCCAACCACTAACCACCAACCACGAACCAGATGAGCATCAGCAGCACTCTCGTCCATCGCGCTGATATTCAGTTCCACGAAGCCGTCGAGGCGCTTCGCCCGTTTGTCGGATGCTTCTGGGTGGTAACAGCACAGCGCGGCGCGACAATTCGTGTCGTGCCCGACGGCAGTACGGCAATCTCCATTCAGCTGCGAGAGGGTCTGGCCTCCGAATGGTGCCTACGTGGTCCGTTGATTCGACCCGACGAGCGCCACTTCACGTCCGAGGCAACGCTGGTCGGCATCCGGCTACGTCCAGGCGTCGCCTTCCTCCTGAGCAGAATTCCGGCGCACACAATGGTCGGTTGCCGTATCGGGTTGCGCCCTTCGACTCGCGATGCTCGCTCAGGGCAAGTGGCTTCGGCGTTTCGCGATCTCGTCGCTGAGCCATTGCACCAGCCAACACCCGAACGGTCCATCGACGTGCTCCAAGCGTTTCTGTTGCAGCGACTCGCCGGTGCAAGCCTCCACCGCGTCGTGACCGCGGCGCTTCATGACATCGAGCGTGAACACGGATGCGTGCGGGCTGCGGACGTCGCCGCCCGGGTTTGCGTGAGCCCGCGTCATCTCAACCGACTGATGCGCGACTGGGTTGGCTACGGACCGAAGTCATACGCCAACGTGATCAGGTTTCAATCGACGCTTCATCAGATGGAGCACGTCCCGCGCCGAACGGCCGCGGCCCTTGCCACCGGCAATGGCTATTTCGATCAGGCGCACCTGACGCTGGACGTGTCGAGATTCGCCGGTGCAACGCCTGCCCGCCTGGCGTCGGAGGGTGTGGCCGATTTTTCCAAGACGCGCTGCGACGATCTCCCCTAGCCTTTGTCCCCGTAGTGTCCGCCTTTAGGCGGACGATTGTGGAGTGGACAGGGGAAAAGCAGTTCTCGGTGTCGTCGCCGGTCTGGTGGTGTGGATTGCGGTAGTCGCCGTGGCGGGGGTGATCATGCGCGCGTCGTGGCCAGCGTACGCGAGCGTCGCTGACGCGATGACGTTTACGCTGCCGATGATGCTCGCGCGTCTGACGATCGGCGCACTGGCCACCCTCGCCGCGGGTTGGGTCACGACCGCGATTTCGCCGCGATCGATGCTCGTGAGACTGCTGCCTGGAGTGCTACTGCTCGTGGGGTTCATTCCGCAGCACATCGCGCTTTGGAATACGTTCCCGGTCTGGTATCACCTCACGTTTCTTCTGTCACTTGTCCCGCTGACGTATCTTGGCGGCATGTTGATAAGCGGCCGACAGAACCGCGCTCTGCCGGCCAGCCATCTCTAGCAAGAATCAGATTCCGCCACTACCCCACGGCCCGGTGATCGCGAACGTGATCCCGGGTGACTGAATGTTCACGAACAGCCACTTGCCGTCCGGGCTGTAGCACGCGCCGGCGAACTCGCTGCCCCGGTAATCCTGATTGAAGCCGTTCCACGATGTGGTGCGGAGATCGACGTTGTTCTGGATGAAACGGAAGATGACGCCGTCGGTCGTGAGTCCGTGCACATACTCGGTGCCATCGCCGTCTTCGCAGAGCACGAGTCCGCCACGCGGGCTCACGCAGAGATTGTCTGGAGCATTGAGGACGTCAGCCGATGGCGACTCGAAGAGCAGGCGCAGCCGCCGATTCGCCGGGTCGTACTCGAAGATCTGGCCCTGGCCGGCGTTGCCGCCGCTGCTCGCCGCGAAGTAGATGCTGCCGTTCCCATACCACGCGCCTTCGAGCTTGCCGAACACCGCCGCGCCTTTGGCTCGTCCTTGAGCGAAGACACTCGTAGTGCTGTTGATCACCGCCGGGTCCGGAGTGTCGATGCGGTACCACACCACGTCACGCCACTCGCCGGTCTGATTGGTGCGCGTGTCGGCCCGGGTCACGCCGGCGATGCCGAGCATCTCGAGCACGCCGCCGTCGTCGAGCACGCCAGGCGTCTGCGGGCGGAAGCGATAGAACCCGGAGTTCGAACCCGCATCCTCGGTCTCATAGACGTAGCCGGTCGCCGGATCGATCGCGAGCGCCTCGTGCGAGAACCGGCCCATGGCTCGAAACGGCGTCGGGTCGGGCTCCGCCGTCAGCGTCGAACCAGACGCGGGGACTTCGAAGATATAGCCATGGTTCTTCGTGAGGTCGCCATCGCCGATGCCGAGCGTCGTTTCCTCGCAAGTGAGCCATGACCCCCACGGCGTCGGACCGCCGGCGCAGTTCCGAACAGTTCCACTGATACTTGCCCACGAGCCTAGCAGAAGGCCCTGCTGCGTATCGAACTCCAAGGTTGTCGTGCCGCCGCCGGCCTCGCGATCGTAGGCGAGGTGTTGGGCGAACGCATCGGGACCATCACCCACTTCATGATTGCGAACGAGATAGACCTTCTTGTGACCGGCCGCAAATGCCGCCATCCCGTCGTGCGCCGACGGCGTGTTGAACCCATCGGACATCCGGTCGCCCGTCCAACCAAACGAGAGATATTTGAAATGCTCAGGCAGAAGTAGCAGTGGCAGTCCGGTCGTTTCGTCGATGGCTTCCTGGAGCGGGCCGTAGTCCGGACTGGGGCCGCGGCCTGGTCGCGGATGGTTCGGGCCTTGCGCGAGCAGCGACGTAAACGGCTTGGCTACGCTGATGCCAGCCGCCGCGCCTGAGTATGCGAGAAACGAGCGTCTGTCGAAACGGGCACTAGAGTTCGAACGTGTCATTCAGCCTCCCTGAGGAGGCGAGTGTGAACAGACGGCGTGGCAATCGCGTCTCGCTCGCGCGAAGACGATGTAAAACGATCAGGGCTCGCGCATACGCGTGGCGACGACAGCCGCCACGAGGGCGCCTGCCAGATACCAACCGACTGTCATGAACTGATTCGCACGCCGGTGAGAGTTCTGCGGCGCGCCCAATCCCAGACGTTCGGGGAGAAACAGGGCACAGAGCCCCGCGGCTGTCCCGAAGACGGCGGCACGCGTCCAGGTGGCCTTTCGTGTTGATGCGGCGATGACTGAGTAGTAAACGGAGTTCGAGAGCAAATCGCCCGCGAGGGCGAGTTGATGCAAACGGCGCGGGTCGCGTTGCTTGCCAGGCAGGATTCGCCGCAGGCCACGCATGGCCACTTCGTCCATCCTCGGCGCGTCAGCCAAGCGGCGTCGTCCCAATTCGTGGATGGCCGTCAACGCCAGTGCGCCGGCAACTCCGCTCGTCAGCGATCGTGTCAAGCGCTGTCGTGGCGGCTTATCGGCGCGCCATTCGGGCATGACGTTGTGCGCCGGCGGTACCGGGACCCACTCCCCACATCCGCGCGAGCCACAGCCGTGGGGGAAATACTTCGCCGCCATCTCATCTGCCGCCAACATCGCGGCTTTCAACGTGTCATATCGCGTGGGGAATTCAGGGGGCAGCGTCGTTTCTTCTGATCGAACCGTCCAGTCTCCCGCTGGAAGAGCTCGCATGATTGACACCGATACTGGCGGGTCTGACTGGTGCTTACGTTCCCAGTGGTACGTCTCCATTGTCATCGCGGCACCTCCACGCCGTTAATCGAGCAAGCGGCGTGCCTTCGCGGCGAGAGGGATCGTGCGGATGACCCGGATATTTTGGGAGTTGCTTACCGCAACGCACCGGCTCTGGTCTTCGAGCCGCTGCCCTGATCGGCGTCGAGGCGCTCCTGCAGCGGAGCCGCGAGCGCCCGACTGGTGGCGCCCATCAGTCCGCCGACTTGCCCGACAATCACCCGCCGCGGGTGCTCGCCGGCATTGGGCGAGCCCGCCCCCATCTGCGACCACGCGCGTTGAATCTGCGCCTCGAGGAACGGCCGGTCGGTGTGTGTCGGATCGGCAAGCAGGATCGTTCGCTCGATGGGGAACCGGTCGATGACGCGCTGCAATTCGTATCCGGTGCCGAGGTTGTCCCAGTGGTACCCGGACAAATCGAGGACGACAACGTCAGCGCGATCGAGGAGGATGTCGATAGCGACCTTCCAGAAGCTTTCATGGCACAGCGGCGCGTACACCGGATAGGAGCCATATTCGTCCTCGACCTCGACGTCCTTCGCCGCAAGATCGGTGAACGCTCGCGGGCCGCATGGCAGCGGTTCGGGCGGCCCGCGTTCGAGATCGGCGAGCAGTCGGGTGCGGGAATTGATGAACAGTGAAGGACCATCACCCGCATCGAGCTCTTCCCCGCTGACAGAGTCCACATCTCTGATGAAGTGGACATAGCCGCATTCGCGCCATGCGCCCTTGATGAACTCCTGCAGACCAGGTTCATTCGCGAACAGCCGAAGGTAGGCGATATTCCATGGCTTTCTGCCGAACACGTTTCGTTCCGCCGTGACGTGCATCAGCTCCCTGCCGCCGATTCCGTGGGCCACCGGGAACACAATCTCGAGCGGCGGAATCTGAGACGCGCGGGCCGGTGGCTGTTCCACTCGATCGTTGCCGGCTAGCGCGCGATCGCGCGAGAGACGCTCCGCGCGGCTGGCTAACCGCCATCGGTGCAGGCTGTCTAAAAGTCCGTAGACCGAGGCAAAAAAGAGAACGACTACCACCACCCACGCCACGCCACGTTCGAACGTATCGGCGTCCCAGTGCGAGTCGGGGCTAAACTGCAGGAATGCGACGCCTCCGATGAGCCCTGCGGAAAACAGAAGGTAGCCCAAGCTTTTCCAGGCAGCCCGGGCAGCGCTGGGCTCGAGCGCGCTGAGATGCATCGGCAATGGCGGTACGAGTGCCGCTTGCTGTGGATCCTTCAGCATGCGGAGATGTTTGCGTGCTGTCAGCCATCTCCCCAATCGTCGGATCACGGCGGCCGTGAAACCGATTCCGATCGCAGCGCAAACACCAGCGGCTAGGGGTACCAGCGGCAAGCCTTGCCATGTGGTCGCCTGGTGTAAGTCCTCGAAGAGTTGTTCGATCTCGATCCGGTAGTGGAAAAGGCCCCACGCGAATAACGTCGCCAGGCAGGCGGGATAGATATGGCTGAGGGCGGCTTGGAGCTCGACTTTGGGATTCCTACGAGTGACAACCACGCGCAAATCTTCGCGTACCCGGGGTCAGATCTTGATTTTTGCGGGGTGACCCAACATCGTCACCCTTGCAAAAATCAAGATCTGACCCCGCCGCTCGCGAAAAACGCGTCGACGGCTTCCTCAATGGTGGCAAAGAACGGCCGCTCGCCAAAGCGAGGCAAGAGCTCGAAGCGCTTCAACTTCTCTTTGACGGGATCTTTCATCTCGGCAAAACACATCTGGATGCCAGCGGCGGCAAGCGTGTCGTCGAGCTCAGCGAGGGCATCGGCTGACGTCACGTCGATGCTCGTGACAGGTTCCGCTGCCACGACGAGCCACTGAACAGGCGTAGGCGAGCTCGCAATCGCAGCGCGGACGCGATCCTGGAAGAACTCGGCGTTGGCGAAAAAGAGCGGCGCATCCCACCTGAACAACACGAGGCCGGGAATGAGGCGTGCGCCCGGATGTCGCGAGATGTCGTGATACCCCTTCAGCTGCTCGACCTGACCGAGCACGGCTGAATGCGGGCGCCAGCCGTCCCAGAGGAACTCGATGACGGCGATCACGATGGCGAGCACGATGCCGGGAATGGCGCCGAAAACGGCCACGCCCGCGAAGCAGGTCATCGACAGCCAGAACTCCCAGCGCTGGATGCGATAGATCCGGCGCAGGTCCGCCACTTCGATCAGGCCGATGGCCGACGCAATGACGATGGCCGCGAGTGCGGTGTTCGGCAGATATCGCAACAACGCGGGCGCGAGCACCAGCAACAACGCGATCGCGACGGCGCCGACAACGCCAGTCAGCTGGGTGCGGGCGCCTGCGGCCTCCGCGACCGGTGTCCGCGAAGAGCTGCTGCTGATCGGGAAGCCTTGAAAGAACGCGGCCGCAACGTTCGCGATGCCAAGGCCCACCATCTCCTGATTCGGATCGACTGGCGTTCGCAGACGCGCCGCATAGGTGCGCGACAGGACGCTCGTGTCGGCGAACGAGACGAGCGCGACTGCGACGCCACCGGTAACGATGGCCACGAGGCTGTCGACGGGCACCAGCGGCAGACGTGGCAGCGGCAGGCCCTGCGGCAGTGGGCCGAGCACGGAGATGCCCGTTGTCGCGGCAAGATCGAAGACGCCGACGCCGATCGTCGCCGCGGCGACCGCGATCAACAAGCCCGGAACGCGCGGCCATCGTTTGAGCACAAGGATCAGCGCAAGCGCGCTGCCGCCGATCGCAAGCGCCGCGACGTTGGTGCTGCCAGCCAGGACTTTCTCGCCGATCGCCCACGACTGGCGCAGCGGTCCATCACCGCTGGCGGAAAATCCGAGGAGCTTCGGCACCTGGCTCAGGATCACGGTCAGCGCGATGCCGTTCATGTAGCCATAACGGATCGGCTTCGACAGCAGCTCGGTGACGAATCCGAGACGCGCCAGGCCCGCCGCAATGCACACGATTCCGGACACGATAGCCAAAGTACCGCCGACATCGAGCGCGCGCTGCGGGTCGCCTGCAGATACTGGCAAAACAACCGCCAGGATCACCGCTGCAAGCGAGGAATCCGGCCCGAGGACGAGAATGCGGCTGGGACCGAACACGGCGTACGCGAGCAGCGGCACGATCGTCGCGTAGAGACCACTGATACCCGGCAACCCTGAAGCTTCCGCATACGCGATCCCGACCGGCACGAGCATCGTCGTCATGACGAGGCCGGCGACGATGTCGTGGCGCAGCCAGGAGGGGTTGTACTGACTGAGCGTCTGCAACCCAGGAACCCAGCGACTCCACGGATTCGTTTGCAAGTCAGCCCTTTCAGAACGTCCAGAAGAACGTGAATCGCAGGATCGAGTCTTGCCGTCTCCCCGGAAATTGCGTCGGGTCAGGGTCGTTCGCGTATCTCACGATCTCGAGATTCGGACTGAATCGAACCGCCGGATGCAGGTGCCACTCGCCGCCGGCAATCCACGTCACGAACGGCGATTGACTGCTCAAGAGCCAGTAGTCGATGTCTTCGGCTCCCGGCAGACCGGTTTCAGCATCGCCGAGGTGGCCTTTGACCGAATCGACCCGGATGAACAGGTCGGCTTTCTTGGGAACGACGTCCCAGACGAAGAATCCCGACCATACCGCAATGGTCTGGTCAGGAAGAGTGTCCTCACCCGACATGCGCTCTTGCCATAAGTACTGCAAGCCGACACGCGCGGTATTGCTCCTGAATCCGGCAAAGCCCTGCCCCGTCTGACGATTCTGGCCGGACGGCCCCCTCCCGAAACTATAGAAGCCCTCGAAGGCCATCGACGAATCACGCTCATAACGTGTCTGGAAGCGGACGATCTTGCCCTCGCGGGTTTCCGATCCGCTTCCCGACTCGTTCCCGAACTGCGCTGCGTAGCTCAGGCCGTTTATCCGCGCCGGCCCGTAGAACGTGAATCCGAAGTCGCGTGACGAGTCCAGTCGATAGAGGTCGGCCGGTGTCTTTTCGATATGCCGCAGCCCCCAGAAGGTTTCCAGCCAGTCAAACGTAAGTGTCGGATGGATCCCAAGCGTCAGTTGTTGCTTGCCCGTGTACGTCCACTTGACGTACGCGTCCTTGACGTACGGAGTGATCTCTCCGCCTTCGAAGTCGCCATTGCTATTGGCCTCGAGGCGCAGCCGCACGGCGAGCTTTTCGCTATGCGAGAAGTCGTAGGTGAAGTACAGCCGTCGAAACCAGAGCCCGTGCTGTCCTTCGACTGGGGTCGGATTGGTGGCGCTGACGTCATCCTGATGTCGCTGGTAGTACCAGTAATAGTCGCCAAACATCAACCCGCTGATTTTGTGCGAAGGAAACTCGGATGACGGAACTTCGGGCCGAGAAATGAGCTCTCCCGGCAATCCGTGCTTGAAGTTGTACAGATTGATTGCGTTCGCGCTGTCGAACACGACGGTCTCCCCACCCGGGCCGTAACCTGGCCGCTCGATGACCGGACCGAGGTCCGCACCGTCGCTCTTGATGAACGCATCAAATCGTGACGCCAGCGCGAACACGTAGATTCGGCCGTTCTTCGCAACCTCGTTATAGAAGAACGTCTGCGCGTCAGCCGCTCGCGGGACGATGGAGCTCGCGGCGAGCGCGAGAACGATCAGCCATTCGGTTTTCACACCGCCGACGAGGCAGGATGCATGCCGACTTAGACGAGGGCACAAATCGCCAAATGTTGATGTTTGCCGTGGATGTCGTGCGGCTGGCGGCAGCCAGATCGCCGGATGTCGTCATGCCTCACGAAAGGTGGTGGGCGGTCGCCTAACTGTCGTCGATCACGGTTCGTACATGGAGCGGGCGATGGCTTGTCGCAGGTTGCGGGGCCGCTTCGCGCGCGCGAGATTCATCGTGTAGGCGCAGTCGGCAACGCTGGTGGCGATCGCGAGCGAGATCAGCCGGATGTCGCGAAGCGGCCGATAGAGCGCGCCGATCTCCAAATCCTTCGCGGTGACCAGGCCCGCAAGCGTGCAGGCGGCGGTCAGAAAGAATTCATCCGGGATCCGACGCGCGCGGCAGACCACCGCACCGAGGCCGATGCCGGGAAACACATACGCGTTGTTGCCCTGGCCCGGGCGGTACTCGCGGCCGTCATACGTCACCAATCCGAACGGGCTGCCGCTGGCAAAGATCGCGTGACCACGGCTCCACTGGTACGCCTGTTTGGCCGTGCATTCCGCGCGAGACGTGGGATTCGACAATGCGAACAGCACCGTCGTTCGTTGAGCGCGCAAATCCGCTCGACGACCTCCTGCGTGAACGTGCCCGGGGCACCAGTGGCGCCGATTAGAACGTGCGGCTTGACGGCGTCGATCGCCGCAATGAACGGGAGAGACGGATGCTCGTGCGCATACGGACGATTGTGCGGCAGCAGATCCTTCCGGTCCTTCGTCACGAGGCCGTTGACGTCGACGAACCAGAGACGCTTCCGCGCCTCGGCGACGCTGAGGCCTTCATCCACGAACGCCGACGCCATCAAGTCGGCGATGCCTGTGGCCGCCGAGCCCGCGCCCAGAAACATGATGCGCAGATCGCGGAAGTGATGCCCTGTGATGCGCGTGGACGCATAGACGCCGGCGAGCGCCACGGCTACGGTGCCCTGAATATCGTCGTTGAAACAGAGCACGCGGTCCCGATACGTGTTCAACAGGCTGTACGCATCTGGTGTGAGAAAGTCTTCGAACTGGATGAGAGCGCCGGGATATTTCTTCTGCACGGCGCGCACGAATTCGTCGACGAGCTCGAGATACGCGCGACCCCTCACCCGTCGCTTCGGATACCCGATATAGAGCGGGTCGTCGAGCAGCGTGGTGTTGTTGGTGCCGACATCGATCAGCACTGGCAAACAGTGTTTCGGTGGAATTCCCGCGCAGGCCGTGTAGAGGGCGAGCTTCCCCACCGGAATGCCCAGGCCGTTCGCACCCAGGTCGCCGAGCCCGAGGATGCGCTGGCCGTCGGTCACCACAACGATCCGAACGTCCTTCTCCCGCCAGTTTCCGAGAATCTTCGCGATGCGTCCTTTATCGTTCGGAGTAATGAAGAAGCCTTTCGGTTCGCGCGCGATGTGCGAAAAGTGCAGGCACGCCTCCCCAACCGTCGGCGTGTAGATCAACGGCAGGAGTTCTTCGACGTGGTCGATAACCGTTCGGTAAAAGAGCTGCTCGTTCCGCTCCTGCATCGAGGAGAGGGCCATGTAGCGGTCCAGGTCGCGGGGCAGATTTCTGAGCCCGGTCATCACGCGATCGACGAGCTCCGCCTGCGTCGCGACGACATACGGAAGCAGGCCCTGCAGTCCAAGATGCAGGCACTCCTTGCGCGTGAAGGCGATGGACTTGTAGCGCGATTTGTCGTGAAGGATGTCGAAGCCTTTCTTCGTCATGACGGCTCTCTCATGGACTGATCGCGAGGAACAGATAGGCGGCAAGCAGCGCGAGATGCACACCGGCCTGCAGCAGCGTGGCGCGCCCCGGGACCACGGTAAGGACCGTCACGATGAACGTCAGCACCAGCAGCACGATGTGAATGCCATCGAGCCCGAGATGCAGAGCGCCAGGCAACCAGATCGAGGCCACGGCAATCGTCGGAATGGTGAGTCCGATGCTGGCCATGGCTGAACCGAAGGCCAGGTTGAGACTGATCTGCATTCGACCGCGACGCGCGGCGCGCCAGGCGGCGAGCGTCTCCGGCAGGAGGATGAGCATCGCGATGATCACACCGACGAGCGACACGGGAAACCCGGCCGCCACCACGGCTCGCTCGATGGTTGGCGACACCAACTTCGCATGGCCAACGACGGCGACCAACGCGACCAGCAGCAGCGCCAGACTGATCAACGACGCTCGTGTCGATGGCGCCGTCGCATGCTGATCATCGATCACCACACCGTCGGCGGTCACGGACAGAAAGTAGTCGCTATGCCGGCCGGTTTGCAGCGCCACGAACAGTCCGTAGAGCGCGAGCGCGGTGATGGCCGCGAACGCAAGTTGTGGCGGCGAGAACACCGGACCGGGGCTGCTCGTCGTGAACGCCGGAACCACCAGACCGAGTGTTGACAGCGTCGCGACCGTCGCCAGCGCCGCACCGGATCCCTCGGCATTGAACGACACGACTGATTCCCGCCGAGTCCCCGCCAGGATCGACAGTCCAACGATGCCGTTGCACGTAATGATGACCGCGGCAAAAACAGTGTCGCGCGCGAGGGTTTCGATGCCGCGGGCGCCGGCGATCATCAGCGTGATGATGAGCGCCACCTCGATCACGGTCACGGCCACAGCGAGCACCAGTGAGCCGTACGGCTCGCCGACCCGGTGCGCGACGACTTCGGCATGATGGACCGCGGCGAGCACCGCGCCCGCGAGCAGGAGGGTGAGGACGGCGACGACTGACGGCGGAAGCGTCCTGCCCCACCCCAGAGCCAGGACGACGACCGCCACAACGGGGACGGCGACGGTCCAGGAAACGACGTTCCTATCGCGCAGCAGGCTCAAACAGCTCGACCGGGTTGCCGTCCGGATCTTCAATCTGAATCTGACGTCCGCCGGGACCGGTTTCCATCTCGTTTCGGAAACGAAGGCCGGCGCTCTTGAGCGCGGCGATGAATCCAGGAAGGTCCGCGACTCTCAGCACGACACGGTTCCATCCACCCGGCTCCTGACTCTGTCCGTTC
>Ga0075430_100003601_pt1 | contig 12987 bp, 8 predicted proteins | sample RhiMetdeltSRZDD4_FD_75294 | JGI IMG/M metagenome (GOLD analysis project Ga0075430, IMG submission 75294) | Populus rhizosphere microbial communities from Tennessee, USA - Rhizosphere MetaG P. deltoides SRZDD4 | ecosystem: Host-associated > Plants > Roots > Rhizosphere > Soil | place: USA... | reverse complement strand
TGCGGCATAACCACCTCGCGCTCGTGATGCAGACGGAGCCGTTCGCGCCGCTGCGCGATGATCCGCGCTTTCTACGACTGCGTCGCAAGTTGAACCTGCCGACGCCACCCACCCGGTAGGTTCGGCCTCGCCCCGCTCGGAATGCCTATCTCGCCTCGAACACGACCTTCCCGTTGAAGATCGTCATCAGGCACTTCGCATCCTTGATCTGCGCCGTCGGCACTGAATAGAAGTGCCCATCCCAGATCGCGAGATCGGCATATTTCCCGATCAACGAAGTTCATTTCGCGGCCGCCATATTGCTGGCCTGGTACGCGGGCCCATGGCCACCCGTTCGAGAGACTACGTCACCCGTCGTATGTCGGTATCCCTCCCCCGCTGGTAACCTGGCCCGGTCACCTGTTGGGCCAGCGAATCCATGCGAGCTCGAGACACCAACATGCGCAACCGCAAGACTTTTGTCCTCGTCGCGGCAGCCATCAGCACCGCCTGCAGTGACGCCACCGGTCCTGGCGGCGGGCTGCCGGGACGGCGGCTCCTCGACGCGCGCGAGTTCTCCCAGTGGGCGTGGGTGCCGGGTGGTGGCGAGATCGTGTTCAGCACGCCCTTCGATGCGCCGTATACCGGTCCGCCGACGCGCCTCGAGGCCATCACCGTCGCCGGCGGGTCCCGCCGGACGATCGTCGCCGCCCCGTCGAACGGTGACCGCATCATCGGCTACCGGTTTGCCGTCGTCGGCTCGCACGTCTACTACGAGGTATCGCACCCGTCCTCGGACGACATCTCGTTCTACCGCACCCCGTTAGGCGGCGGGGCTCCGGAGAAGATCGTCGACGTGGCGCCGTTCGGCGTCAGCGTCGCGTCCGACGAGCGCATGGTCGCCTGGGTCGAGCGCGATCCGGGCGCCCCCGTCTGGTCCCTGATCACGACGGACATCGCCACAGGGAATCGGCGAACCTACGCGCTTCAGCACCAGGCCAACCGCGTGACGTGGTCGCCGAGTGGACGGAGCGTGGTCGTCGATATCAGCAACGCGGTCGGTGCCGCGTTGCAGTGGGTCGATCTGGCGAGTGGTACCGTCCGCGTGTGGCTGGAGCCGCGCGCAGGCCCCGACGTCTGGCAAAGCCACGATATCGGGTGGGATGGAGAATCGCCTCTCTCATATGTCGCCGGCGTCGACGTGGCGCGCTACTCAATGGCCACTGGCGAGCGCGTGCTGTTGGCGCCGCTGCCCGCCCCGGGTCGTGCCGTCGGGTGGAGTCGCGACTTCGAAACGGCGTTCATCGAGAGCAACGAATGCCGGGCGTGGAGCGGCGGGATCTTCGGAGCGGACTGCACACGCTGGGCGAATCGCGTGGACCGAATCACGTGGCGATCCGGGGTCACGACCCCGCTGCTTCGATTCGAAGCTCGCGCACCGGTATTCGCGCGCGCGTCGCCCACGGGGACATACCTCGGATACGAGTACTACGCATGCGGCGGTGGCTGTTACTCGGCCGGCGATGGCCTGTACATCGAGCGTGTTCCGTGAACGCGCGCTACGGCACCACGCCAGCGTCGGCGGGTTGAACACGTAACAACACCGCTCCGAGCACGATCAGCCAGATCGGGAGGACCCAGTTGTCCAACTCGGCAATGAGCGAGACCGCCGGCGTCACGTTACGAAACGCGGCCACCAGCCCGAGCACGCCCGCGATCACGCCGCCGTAGCCAACGAGCCTTCGGCCGGCGCGGAGAAGCGCCACGCCGGAAAGAATGAAGAAGGCATTCAGCGCGAGCTCGCCGAGAAACTCACCGATGAAGTTACCCAGATAACTGTTCAGCCCCGCGAAGACGGCACCGATCGCGACGCGAGCGTCCGGCGACGCCGTCGCATACGCCCGCGCGAGCTCCCAGTGGACGCTCGGCCACCGTGCGAGACCAAGGAGCATGCTGATGGCGGCGATGAGGCTCGAGACGAGTGCTCCGCGCATCACATTCGGCGACCATTCCCGAAGTGCCGCGTACGATCCGATGCCGGCCGGCACGAGGAGCAGCGGGAGAAACGCGTAGACCACCCACACGATGCGACCGGGATCGCCCAGCTCCAGAAGCCGCGGGAGCACATCGGCAGCCGCGCCATCGAGCACATCGGGATAGTCGAACCGCGCGGCCAGAAAGCTGAACACCGCCATGAACCCAACGGCGGCGACGATGAGCGACCATCCGCCGACGCGCGCCGCGCTTCGGGATCTCGACGTCACCATGCGTTGCGCGGACCCGTCACGATCTCGGACGGAGACGTCCGTACGCGAACAGCGGATTGACGCTCGCGCGCCCCTGGACGAGTCCCGCGACGTGTTCGCCGAGTGCGGGACCCATCTTGAAGCCGTGTCCGGACCCGCCGCCGACGAGCCACACGTTGTCGAGCCCTGGATGCCGGTCGACGAGGAAGTGCCCGTCGCTCGATGCCTCGTACTGACACACGCGCGCTTCGACGAGCGGTGCGTTGGTGAGGGCAGGGAACCGCTGGCGCAGAATGCGGCGCGCTCCGGCGAGCCCCGCCTCACTCGGCGTACGGTCCACCGTCGTCGGGTTCATCTCCGGGCCGGCCGTGTCGTCCGCGACCTTGAGGCCGCGACGTTCGTGGTCGGGAACGCCGTACGCGAGTCGCTCGCCGATGTGCACCCACACCGGTAGCGTGCTCGCGTCGTAGCGCGTGTCACCCTCGGGCGTGCCGAAGAAGAACACCTCCTGCCGCGTGGGCACGATCCGACGGCCGACCACGTCGGGAAGGACCTGGGCCATCCAGGGACCACACGCGAACACGACGCGGTCGGCGTCGAGCGTGCTCCCGTCGGCGAGCCTAACGCCGGGGAGACGCCCGCCAGCCGCCGTTCCGGGTCGCGCCCACCCTTGCCGGTACTGTCCACCCTCGCGCACGAACGTCTCGCGCACCAGCTCACAGGCCGCGCGCGCGGTGATGAAGCCGGCCTCGGGCTCGAGGAACACCGTGCGCACGTCGCGAAAGCTCATCTGCGGGTAGCGTCGCGCCGCTTCGTCCGGTGACAGCTGCTCCACGGACAGGCCGACCGCCTTCATCGGCTCGATGGAGCGGCGCACGTACGCGTCATCGGACGCGAACATCCAGAGTGCGCCCGTGCGAAAGAGCACCTGGCGGTTCCATTTTCGCTCGGCCTCACGCCACAGCACGAACGCGCGTGCGGCCATCTCGCTGTAGACGGGAACGCCGTTGTACGCGGCGCGGATGACGCGCGTCTCGCCGCCCGAGGATGCCCGCGAGTGTCCGGCGCCCCAGGCATCCACGAGCGTGACGCGCATGCCGGCTCGCAACAGCGCGAGCGCGGTCCATCCGCCAAATGCACCAGCGCCGACGACAACGACGTGATCCTGCCGCAATCCGAGCGCACCGAGTCGGGAGACGAACGGAGCGGCCACGGCGGAGGCGACGAACTGGCGGCGGGTCAGGCCATTCGGTGTGTCTGTCATGGTCCGCTAGCGGGACGACCGCGATTCCTCGACTCCGGCCCTTCGGGCCGGCGCTCGGAATGACATGCCATCAGTAGTTGAATCCGATGGACAGGCCTAACGTGCGCGGCTGGTTCGTGAGGTACCCGACGCGCGCGCGGGTGCCACGCTCGCGGTCGAGCGCCAAGAACGCCCGCTCATCCGTGACGTTGTTCAGGAACAGCGCTGCATCCCAGCTCGGCCTCGTTAGGCCGAGGCGCAGGTTCACCAGGTTGTATGCGGGCAGCTCCGGGTCGAAGCGGAACGTCGACTGCGTCAACGGCCCGCCAATCGTATTCGGCGCGAACGAGTTGAGATCGACCACGCCGGCGGTTTCGGCCAGGTCGTCGATCTGGGTGAACCGTGATCCCACGTGGTTGTACGTGATCGTGAAGAACCCGTCCGATCCCGCCCGCATCGGGCGATGGAACGTGACGGCGGCCGCCGCCTGGACCTTGGGCACGCTGGGGAGGCGGTTGCCCTCCTCGATCCCCGCCACCACGCTGACCTCACCGCTCGCCGAGGTCGAGGTGAGCGTGGACTTGAGCTCCGCGTTGTTCAGCGTGGCGGAGACCGCGAAATCGAAGTACCGGTTCGGGATCGCCGACAGCTCGAGCTCGAGCCCCTGGCTCACCGACTTCGGGACGTTGAAGACGAGTCGCGACGAGCACGACCCCGCGGTCACGATGAGCTGCAGGTCCCGGATGTCCATGTGGAACGCCGAGATGTTGAGCGAGGCGCGTCCGTTCATCCACTGCGACTTCGCGCCCACCTCGTAGTTCCACGCGGTCTCGTTCTCCCACGAGTCTCGGCCGCCGAACGTCGAGAGATCCTCCTGGGTGCAGAGCGGCACGTTGAGTGGGTCGTTGATGCCACCGAGCCGGAATCCCTGCGACGCCTGGGCGTTGAGGGTGAGCGTCGGTGTCGCCTTGAAGCTCGCGATGAATCGCGGGGCGAAGCCATCGGCGCTCGTCGAGCCGGGGACGGAAACGATCTGGGTTCCCGTGTTGTCGTGGGCGAAAATCCCGTCGAAGACCTGGTCGCGGTCCTCGTCGAAGTTGTAATAGCGGAGACCAGCGGTGACGTCCAGCTTGTCGGTGAGATTCAGCGTCGCTTCGCCGAAGACCGCCGTCTGCGTCAGGTCGTACGCCAGGTCGGAGTAGAACAGCACGTCCTTCGGCGCGCGCAACCCTTGCGTCGGCTCGCCCGAGGCGGCCTCGAACCCCGACACGAGCAAGTTCTGTCCGTATTTGCGCTGGTTCGTGCTGAAGAACGCGCCCGCGAGCCAGCGGAGCCGCTCGCCTCCGCCGGCCAGCCGGACTTCCTGCGTCAGCACATGGGACTTCGTCGCATCATCGAGCGGCGCGTTGAGCGTGTACACCTCCTCCGGCAGGCCGATGCTGCCGCCGGTGATGCTCGAGGTGAGCGCACCGGCGTCACGGACGACGAGGATGTCGCGATAGGCGTACGACGTGATCGACGTCAGGTTCACGGCGCTGAAGTCGTACCGCATGTTCAGGTCGCCGAGGATGTAGTCGTCCGTGAACGGCTCGGGGATCTGCGTGAAGAGCTCGCGCTCACCGAGCGTCACCGCCGGGCGCGTCGTCGTGTAGGGGTTCGCGAGGATGTTGAACGCGTCGATGCGGTTCCAGCCGTCCATGCGCACGGTCTGGTAGACGACGCGCGGCGTGATGCTGAACTGGTCGTTCGGCGCGTATCGCACCGCGGCCCGGAGTCCGGTGCGCGTGCCGCTGTTCACGTTCTCCTCCACGCGGCCGGTCGGCTGCACCGCGTCCATGTACCCGGCGAGCTGGTTGTAATACAGCGCGATCCGCCCGGCGGCCTTGTCGCCGATGGGGACGTTCGCGCCCAGCTTGACGTTCGCGCCGACGCCGCCGTCCAGGACCCGACTGCTCCCGATCTCCCCGAACGTGCTCCGGAGGCCGAGCTCCGGCTGGTTCGTGATGTACCGGACCGTGCCGGCGACCGACCCGGAGCCGAACAGCGTGCCCTGCGGGCCACGCAGCACCTCGACGCGCGCGACGTCGAACAGGTCGAGGTCGGGCGTGAACAGCGAGAGCGAGATCGGCGAATCATCGAGGTACACGCCGGCCTGCTCTTTCACCCCGGGCTGGTCGCGCGCGATCTGACCGGAAGACGCACCGCGAATCGCCACCTGACTCTGACCGGGCCCGAGATTCTGCACGCTGAATCCGGCGACGTTCGCCGCGATCGCCTCGATGTTGTCGGCGCCGCGCTCACGAAGGTCCTGCGCCGTGGGTGCGGCGACCGAGAAGGGAACGTCGGTCAGCTCCTGCTCGCGCAGCGTCGCCGTGACCGTGATGGCCTGGAGCGGAAGCGGGTCCAGCGCGAGGTCGACGGTCGCCTCCTGCTGCACCTGCACGCCGGTGCGCGTGGCACGACGGAAGCCGATGAGCGACGCGAAAACCGTATACGTGCCGGGCGTTAGGCTGCCAATCGTGTATCGCCCGTCGGGTCCCGTCGTGGCACTCCGCACCGCCCCGGTGGAGCTGTTCGTTGCCCTGACCGTAGCGCCCTCACGAACGACGCCGCTCGAGTCGCGCACGACTCCGGTGATGCGGGCGGTCGGGGTTTGCGCGAATGCCGGAATCGCGCCCAGCGCGACTGAGAGCACAACGACCAGCGAGTGCCGTCGGAGACAGAGCATGCAATCCTCCCGTGGGACTGGCCTGTGGGACGAACCGGATGCTCAGTGTCGTATGCATCACCGGATGGTTTGTCAATACACACCGACCTCGACGGGCCCTGTCGTGGAGCTCGAACGCTGCGAATGCTCGACTCGGCGCTCGAGAAGGTCGCGCGTCGGGCCCCGTTGCGCCTATTTTGCCTCGAACACGACCTTCCCATTGAAGATCGTCATCAGGCACTTCGCATCCTTGATCTGCGCCGTCGGCACTGAATAGAAGTCGCGATCCCAGATCGCGAGATCGGCATATTTCCCGACCTCGATCGACCCGATCCTGTCCTCGAGGAACATCTGCCGGGCCGCCCAGATGGTGACTGCGCGGAGCGCCGTGCGCGCGTCGACGGACTCCTTCCGCCCGAACGGGTCCCTGCCGTAGACGCCTAACAACGGCTCGCGTGCGATCGCGGCCCAGATGCCATAACGCGCGGGGAACGGCGTTACCCCGAAGTCCGAGCCGTTCGCCCAGATCATTCCCTTCGACCGGAACGTGGCGAACGGGTTGAGCCTCGGTGAACGCGTCGGGCCGAAGTTGCCCGCGTACGTGTCGCCGATCCACCACGTGAACGTCGCCGACGGCTCCGGATATCCGGCGTCGAACTCCTTCTGCAGACGAGCCATCACGTCGATCGCGCGGTCGGTCGGGATGTTCGCGTGGATGATGCCATGGCGCAGCCCCTTCTTCGGGTTTTCGCGCATCGCCTGATCGTACGTGTCGACGACCCAATCGATCGCGCGATCACCGATCGCGTGCACCGACACGTGCATCCCCGCATCGTGATACATGCGGATGAGCGCGCGCATCGTATCGGCATTCGACGTCGGGTACCCCTTGTTCCCGGTGTCGACACCTCGATAGTCCTTGTTCCAGTCGTCGTAGAGCCAGGCCGTGCGCGCACCGCCGGAGCCATCGATGTAGAGCTTCACGCCACCGGCAATGACATGATCGTCGCCGGTTCGCTCGTACGGCTTCGTGATCGTCGCACGCTCGGCGATGACGCGCTTCGCGGCGTCGACAGAGCGCCCGCCGGACCAGAGCGCGAAGACGCGCACGGTCAGTGCGCCGTCCTGCTGCGCCTTCTTGTAGATATCCCACGTCTGCTGGGAGACGTTCAGGTCTTTCGCGCCGGTCATGCCTTCGGCGTTGTAGGCCTTCACGAACTCGCGCACTCCTGCGTCGGCGTCGGCCGCGGAGCGAGACGGGACAAGGCGTCGCACGAGGCCCGCGGCGCTCTCGCGCAGCAGACCGGTGGGCGTGCCGTCGGGATTGCGATCGATGGTGCCGCCCGGCGGATCGGGCGTGTCCTTCGTGACGTTGGCGAGACGGAGCGCGACGCTGTTCGCGACGGAGTAGTGTCCGGTAGTCTGGGTGAGGACCACCGGGTTGTCTGGCGACGCGGCATCGAGGTCACGCGCGGTGAGCACGCGTCTCTCGGCCAGCTTGCCCTCATCCCAGCCGCGACCCTGGACCCATTCGCCTTTCTGCGCGGTCGCGACCTTGGCACGGACCGCGGCGGCGACGTCCGCGATCGACTTGACGTTAGGGTAGCTCAGGTCGAGGACGAATTTCTGATCGGCCCCGCCGCTCGCGAAGTGGATGTGGGCGTCGAGCAACCCCGGCGTGACGGTTCGCCCGCGGAGGTCGATGCGACGCGCATCAGGGGCCGCCATGCGCTCGACTTCGGCCGTCGTCCCGACGGCGACAATGCGATTAGCGGCGATGGCGACGGCCTGCGCGATGCGATCGTTCGCATCGACGGTCAGGACGCGGCCGTTGACGAGCACGAGGTCGGCGCGGGCTTGAGCTGACGCGGCAACCGCGCTCGAGAGCGTGATGCTCGCGCCGAGGATCAGACAGCGCGTCATGTGGCGGCGAGGCTGGAGACGAGAGCAGCGGACGCTGATACGATGCACCGCCTCGGTCGCCCGCACCATGCGACCGGACTCGTCAGCCCCCTGCCGCCTCGCCCTTCTGGAACGCTGAGCAGTCAATGGTCGCGCGCAACGGTTGGCCCTCCTTCGTACGGCCGTCGATCTCGAACTTGGCCCCTTTGCCCTGACGCGTCACCTTCACCGTGCCGCTCCCCATGCGCTCGGCACCCGAAACGGTCTGAATGACGCCGGACCGGTCGCCATCGCTGAACGAGAACACGAACTGTTGGGAGGCCTCGGAGGTCGTGCCGCGCCGAATGTGCAGGTCGAAGCGCCACTGCGGCTTGTCGGGAGCGACCCGCTGGCCGAACCACGGGTACATGAGCACGAAATAGCCACGGGTGTTCGTCGGCGTGGCGCGCTCATCGATGCCGCACTTCGCATCGACTCGGCCGGTGACGGTCTTCGCGCCTAACGTGATCGACACGTCCGTCATCGGAACGACCGCGCCCGGGGCTCCTCGGCGCTGCGCCAGCGACGCACCGGGGACTACGATCGTCATCGCGAGCGCGAGCACGACGGACAGGTACGGATTCCAGCGGGACATTCGAATCTCCTCGGTTGTGTGTGACCTGACGTGCGACTCACGACCCTCGCAGACCGCGGGCGGCGCACTGCCGAGCGGTTTCGGCTCCGAGCTCACCGCGAACGACGGGGCCGTTCGGGTACCACGGCTTGTAGCCCCACGCCATCAGCCGGCCGTCCGACAGAAGCGCGAACCGGTTGACGTGATCCGACGCGACCGCGACCACGTTGGAGAGCGTTGGCGTGGGCCATGGCCACTCGCGCGCCCCGAACTCGCGGACGGTACCGTCGCGAAGGAGGGCGAGATGTGGTGAGATCGCGACCGCGTCCCTGATTCCGTCGATCGGCAGTGGCGTATTCGATGCGCGAAGTCCTCTCCCCGGCGAGGGCCCGTAGCCGAAGCCCCACGCGCGCACCGTACCGTCCGCCAGAAGCGCGGCGCCGGTGCCACTGCTTCCCGCGGCAACGGCGATGGCGCTCGAGATTCCGGCCACAGGACGAGGGACGTTGGTCTCCTCCTCGTCGGTCCCGATGCCGAGCAGGCCGAACGTGTTGCCCGACATCCGGTTCCATCCCCACGCGCGGATGGTGCCGTCCGCCAGGAGCGCGAAGCTGGCGCTTCCCGTCGCTGCCACCGCGATCGCGTTGTCGATGTCCCTAACGCGGGTCGGGGCGAGTCGGGGGCTCTTCGTTGGCGAGCCGTCTCCAGGCTCGCCGTGAGTCGCAATGCCCCACGTGCGAATCGTGCGGTCGGCGAGCAGTGCGACGGAATGGTCGGCGCCTGCCGCGACGGCGATGGCGTTCGTGATTTCCCGGACGGGTGCCGGCCTGTCCATCGCGGGGCTGGCCGGCGTCTCGAAGCGCGCCTCGACCGCGCGATTGCCGCCGAGCCGTCCCTGGGTGTTGCTCGACCCCCACGAGAGGATCGTTCCGTCCGATCGCACCACGAGCCAGTGCTCACCCGACGTCGCAACGGCCACCGCATCCGAGATTCCCGGGACGGGCTCCAGCGTGGGCTCGTTCGGGTGTGACGGACCACGCCGCCGGAACCGCACGCGCTCGAAGATGCGCACCGTACCATCCGCCAGCCTCACGATGAAGTTGCCTTCGGATCCGAGCGCGAGGCAGGAGCCCGGCCGTGGCGTCGCGCGGATGGTGCCTTTCGGCGTGGCGTCAGCCGCGTTAGGCGTGGCAGGTGACTGTGTCGCGACGAGGGTACCCTGAGGAACGACGGGCCCCGACCGCGCCGGCCGCGATGGACCACCGGCTGTGAGTGCGACGACCGAGTACGTGTGCGAGGCGCCCGGCGTCGTAGCGCTGTCGAGATACACGGGCGTCGAGCGACAGAGCGAACAGATCAGGCGGTAGCCCCCGGGTGATACCGCGCGGCCTATCATGTAGGCCGTGGCGCCGGGCACCGCGCTCCACTTCACCGCGATGATGCCGTTTCCCTCGGCCGCGGCCGTGACCGATGCCGGCGCCGGGATTGGACCAGATGGCGGCTGAATCGGCACGACTTCGTTGAAGCGCACCCGCTCCGAGATCGTGCCGTTCTCGGAGATCGCTTCGATCGCGAAGACGTGCGCGACACCGACCCCTTCGACCCGTTGCACGGACCGATCGCCTGACCGCTGCGTCCTGCTGACAAGCCGTGCCTCGCCGCCCGAGACGAGATACAGCTGATACGAGAGCGCGCCGGGCACTCGATGCCAGCTCAACGTGATTTGACTCGCCGACGTCTGCGCCGCCCAGAGATTGGTCGGCGGAGGAAACGGCGGGTTCTGCGCCGCCGCCACTGCCGCCGTTACGGTACCGGCCAGCGCCGCGAGATGAGTACTGACTCGAATCATCGGTGCCTTACTGCGCTCGCGGGTTCCAGGCAGGCATCTCGGCCTGCCTGACGAGAAGCCGCGGGTTGGAGCCGTCGATGCCCATGACCCACAGATCCGACGGGCTGTCGAGCGCCGTGACTCGCTCGAAGACGATGAACCGGCCGTCCGGCGAGATCGCGAAGCGGCGCACGAACTCGCCAGTGAAGTTCGTCACCTGACGCGTCGTGCGCGAGGTGAAGTCGTAGGCGTGGATGTTGATCGTCTCATCCGTCAACGCGTTCCACCGCGCATAGAGGAAGCCCGAGCCGTTAGGCAGCCAGCGCATGTCGAAGAGCCGGACGTAGTTGCCGAGCGTCAGGATCGGTGCGCCGCGCGTCCCGCTCCGTTCGCTCACGCGGTGGAACTCGGTCTCGCCCCTCGTCGAGTAGTTGCGCTCGTCGACGTAGATGAGCTGGTCGGCGGTGGCTGCCGTCGGCCCCCAGTCGGCGGCACACGTGGAGCCGAAGGTCCTCTGGTCGAGCAGCTGTCGCTGCGACGGGCCCATCGGTGCCGTGGCCGGCACTTCCATGAGGAAACACGCCGGCAAGCTGAAGTACCCGACGCGTGACCCGTCGGCGCGCCAGAAGGGCGCGTCCGCGCCGTAGTGCTCGATCCCGCTGAACGCGGAGAGCGTGAGGAGGCCGGCGTCAGTCGTGCGGCCGGACTGGACATCCGCCACCGCGCCACCGAACCATCGCACGATTCCGTTGATCGCGACGACCACCTGCTCGACGTTGGGGCCGAGGTCGGCGACGTTCGTGAACGTGAGCGTGCGCGTGGAGCCCGCGCTCAGGGTGATCTGCTGCGGCTCCGGCGCACCAGCGACGTAAATGAAGTACGGGCCCGGGCTCGCACTCACGTTCTGGACGCGAACGGTAACGGTCCCCTTCGCGAGGCCGCCGAGCTTGTCGACCGCGGGAGCGTTCGTGAGCCGGCGCAGGCCTGTTCCGTCTGCGCCGATGGCGTACAGGTCACGCTCGAACCACGACGTCGCCATCTCATGGTTGCTCGAGAACGCGAGCTCGGCACCGTCCGGACGCCATGCCAGCCCGCTGACCGTGAAGCCGACCTCCGGGCGCGGCGCGCGCCAGAGGAGCCGGTCGGCAGTGCCGTCGGGATTGATCAGCCTGATCTCGCCGGCGCGCACGTACGCGATGCTGCCGGAAGCGGCACCAGGGTTCGATGGCCCCCCACCGTCGGGGTCGTCGGGCCCGCCGGGCTGTGCCGGGGAGTCCGAATCGGAGCATGCGAGCGCGATCGCGAAAGTGAGAATCGTGACGAAAGCGCGCGTCCATGTTGATGGGGGTGTTCCGCCGCGGTGGTGCACTGGGTACGTCATGGCTTCTCTCTCCGCCAGCTCCAGCGGATCTCCGCGGAGCGTCGACATCGTTAGGTGAGCAGGCAGGTTGCGATGGGCGTCGAAGGTAGCGCGGCGGATCGCCCGCGCTTCAACGGTTTCAACACCATGCGAGGCAATCACTTCCGCCTCGTCACGCTGGGTCGGCTCGCGCTCGAGCGCTCCGACGGCCACACCGATGAACAGCTCGCCGGCCTGAACGCGCGGCGCCGGAAAGTCGCGCTTCTGGCCGTCCTGGCGCTCGAACGGCGCCCGGTGTCGCGCGACGTGCTTCTCGAGATGTTCTGGGGCGACCAGGATGAGGCTCGTGCGCGCCACTCGTTGAGCGACGCCGTGTCGCACCTGCGTCGCGTGCTAGGACGTGAGTCGATCGTCGCGACACGGTCGGATATCGCGCTGGCGCTCGGGGCGCCACTGGTTGTCGACGCGGTCGACCTCGCGGCAACAGCTGATGCCGGTCAGCACGACGGCCTCGGCGCTGGTCGCGCGCTCGCGTTGTACGCCGGGCCGTTTCTCGGAGGCGTGCACGTCGACGGGTCCGCGAGCTTCGAGCGGTGGGCGGAGCGCGAGCGGAATCGACTGGAGCGGCTGTTCGTTCGTGCGGCGCAGGCCCGGTGTCGGGCTCTCGCCGCCTCCGGGGAGTGGTCGGCGTGCCAGGAGGTGGCGGGCCGCTGGCTCGAAGCCGAGCCGTTGTCGGCCGAGGCGGCGGTGACGTACCTCGAATCGTTGTCGAGCGCCGGGGACGATGGCGGACGCGTGCTCGCGGCGTACGAGCGCTTGTGTGCTCGGCTTCGGCGTGAGTACGAGCTCGAGCCCGACGCGCGCGTTGCCGCGGTCGCGGCGAGGATTGCGGCGAGGCGGCGCGAGCGCGTGGCAGTATCGGCTGGGGGGCCCCCCCCGACTTCAGAATCTGATGCCGCTTCGGCTCGGATCCACCATCAATCGAACGTGTCCCGCATCAATCCACCGCTCCCGGCGTCCAGCCGTCATCCTCGCCCCCACATCGCCCTCGGACTCCTCTCGCTCGTTGTCGTCGCGGCTGCCTTCGTGGCCGGAGCAAACCAGTCCAC
>Ga0075430_100003600_pt1 | contig 12988 bp, 9 predicted proteins | sample RhiMetdeltSRZDD4_FD_75294 | JGI IMG/M metagenome (GOLD analysis project Ga0075430, IMG submission 75294) | Populus rhizosphere microbial communities from Tennessee, USA - Rhizosphere MetaG P. deltoides SRZDD4 | ecosystem: Host-associated > Plants > Roots > Rhizosphere > Soil | place: USA... | reverse complement strand
CCCGCCAGCGCCAGGGCAATCCATGCCGCGGCAGCGATCATCGCACGACGCGCCCGATGGCGGCGGGACTCGTCAGGCACATGCCCCGGCTCGAGAACACCTTCCCGTACCGCGGCGCCAACCAGGGTGAGCAAGCCAACCATCAGGATGCTGCCGCCGACGAAGACCACCGCGAGGAACGTTGTGTTCACCGCCAGTCGCCGCTGTGCCACGGCCGCCAGTGGCACCACTACCGTGCCGGCTCCCGACGGGCCATGAACCTCGACGGTGACGCGGTTGGATCCCGTGTTCATCACCCAGAGTCGCGCGCTGCGCCAGCCGGGACGATCAGCCGCCGGCACCAACTCGTCAGGCGGCGGGGTCCCGCCCTCGGCGTCGAACGTATTTACGAACGCCGTGATCCGCTCGACGCTGTCGGCCGTGCGGACGTTCACCACGGCGATGCCGGGCACCACCGGGGGCGCTTCGATATGTACGGTGACCGCGTAAGGCCCCGCTGCTCCCTCGAACCACGCGTCAGGGCTGCCGACGTGCGCTGAACTCATCAACGCCACGGACCCCACCATCATGAGCCGGTGAACGAGGCGCATCAGCGGCGCACGGATTTCATGCCGTTGCCGATCCAAAGACCCAGTCGCGCGCTGACGATCGCCGTCGCCAGCGCGATCCCCAGGCCGCGAAGCATCGACGGCAGGTCGGTGGTGTTCCAGAACTGGTACCGCCAGTCACCGACGCGTATGTAGTAATCCCACTGATCGACGCCAAAGAACCGGTTGCGCGCCATCGGCGAGAGCAGGAACTCGCCCCACCACCAGTGGGCCGCGAGCATGCCGGCAACGAACACCGTCCCGATGACGACGGCGAGCAGCCAGTCGTTGATGCGGACCCGGCGCATCAACAGGTCAATCGCAAACGCGGGAACGATGATGAGCAACGGGAACGGCGGCGGAATCATCCGCGAGACCGGATTATGGATGGGCGCCAGCTTGGCGGTCGCCGGAAACAGCGGCAGGATCCAGATGAGCAGCATCACGATCGCCATGTAGACCATGGCCGTCGTCGTCGCCGGCCACCGAAGCCGCGATGGCCGCGACGTCGCCACGAGGATGATCGGCATGAAAACGGCCGTGACCCGGTAGAACGCCGGTCCGTGCATGTCGTTCGGGAACGCCGCGAACTCCATGACGCCGGTGGCGTGCATGGTCAGCAGGATGCCGGCGGACATCGCGTACAGGAACCCGAGCCGTCGGCCCTCGTCAGGCGTCGCGGTATTCTGCCGGGCGAGCGTCATGAGCATCGCGCCGGCCTGGATGCCGATCATGCCCCACGACAGGACCATGTGCGGCGGGCTCATGATCTTGACGTCGAGTCCGTACGCGTCATGCCACCAGTTGTCGAGCGGCGCCGACGCGATCATCGTCAACGTGCCCCAGATGCACAGCCAGGCGCCTAAAGGCCCGCGGAAGCCCCAGAAGCGGACGGTGCTCGCGTGGTCCGCCGCGCTGCCGCGGAACGTGGTCGTGAGCACCAGCCAGCCGCAGCTCGTCCCGGCGATGAGCGCCGACAGCTGCTCGAGGACGTGCGGGGGCGACCAGAACGTGTCGCGGCCGATGGTGCGGTGCCAGGAAATGTCCCAGATCAACCCGACCAGGATGCCCAGCGACGCGCACAACACCGCGTAGAGTGGCCACGTCGCCCGGGACGTTGCGGCGCTCGTCTCGTCAGGCAGGAACGCGATGGAGGCCATGAGGTAGTGATAAGGGATTAGGGATTAGGGATTAGTAACTGCGCCGCCTTCCATTCCCTAATCGCTAATCCCTAATCCCTAATCACTAATTTCACGTCGGGGAGCCGCGGCTGGTCCGTGAGGCCCAGGTACGCGGACGCTTCCGCGAGTGACCGGAATACCCCGACTTCCTACTGGTCGTCCATCGATCACGAGCCTGTGTTCGTGGTCGATCCGGTACGCGAAAGGCATGCCATTCCCCTCCAATCCACGCTCGCAAGACAGGTCGCCAGTCGGGCCACTACGAACCAGGCTTGGTGAGTCGGTACATGCGGACGTGTTCGACATCATCGGCGTCGCGCCAGAGTCCGAGCACGTAATCGCTCCCGATATCCATCGGCCGGAATCGCGCGGGCGTGGTAACGCTACCTGACCAGCGACCCGTCCGGTCAAAGACGCGCCATGAAACAGGCGTCGACAGCACCCTCGAGAAGCCCTGACCGAAGAACCATTCGATGTTGGAATCGCTGACCCAGAGGTTTCGGTCGCTGTCGACCAGCATCGTCTGGTACGCTGGCAGGTTTCGCGCGAACGACACCTCGTCCATCATCTTCTTCCGCTGCGCCAGAAGGCGCGGGTCCACCTGTCCTCCACCCTCGGCGCCCAGGTTGATGGTGAAGTGCTTGTACCGTTCTTTGTCGCGATCCGAAATGGGCTGCGGCGTCCAGGGCGCGCGCAGGATCAGTTCGAGCGAACCATCAAGCCGGTGCCGGCGGATTTCATAACGATCGGCGTAACCCACGTAATAGCCGTCACCGGTACTCACGATGAACCCGCCCGGCCCGAACGTGACTGGCTGCGGGAATGGGAGCGCGGCAGTCTTCGTGAATTCCATCGCGGGATGGCGCGAGATGATGCGACCCTGTGAGTCGGTCTTCGTTATGGCGAGAACGACGAGCGTATCGATCCAGCGACCGTCAGGGTGGTTGTGTCCCTGCGGCCATGACGTGCGCGCGAAACTGCCGTCATCAAAAACATAGAAGCCGCCGAGCACCAGTCCGCCCTGACGCGAAAGCGATTTCATGACACGCGCATACTTGCCATCGGCCGAATACAACTCGACTTCGTCGCGCGAGTCGATCACGGCCAGCGTATCGCCCGGGCGCCTGACGAGTCCCATGACCTGCCTGAACTCGCCCGGCCCCTGCCCCTGACGGCCGACGACACGCACGTAGCGCCCGCGCGCATCGTACACGCGGATGTTGTTCGTTCCCATGTTCGCGACGGCGATGGTTCCGTCGCTCAGCCGCACGGCGCCCATGACCGTGTTCAGTTCGTAGAGCGAGTCTTCGCCCGAACCGATGTCGATCGCGGGCTCTGGGGAAATCGTCCATGCCCTCCCCGCGGGCCACGATGGCCGGGTGCTCTCGACGATGCGGACGCCCGCGCTGTCCTTTGTGGAAGCTTGCGCTGCCAGCGTGCTGGGTTGGCTCGCAAGGATGAGGACGCCAAGCAAGCCACGGAAGTTGTGTCGCATGGCCTCATAATGGGTTTCCCCGACCGGCACGCAACCCTGGGCCGCTTTCCCGCCCACCGGCCGCAGGGCGCTTGACTCATCATGTGCCGAGTCATTTTCGGCATCCAGCGGTTGATCCCCGCCTCGACCTCGGCGACGGGGCCCTGATCGCGTGATTCCGCCTAACGCCGTCGCGGGGTTGTAAGCGCACCGAACCCCGGAACGCGCGAGCGGTTCGCATTGCCGCGCGGCGCCGCCAGCGAAAAACTCCCGGGCGCAACTCTTGTGTCGGGTACATGCGCTGGTCTAACATCGAGTTGCCCTGAACCTGGAGCGCTCCCTGGCGGACCCGCTGGTTGCACTGCGAGCCGCAATTGCCGACCGATACGCCATCGACCGTGAGCTCGGCCGCGGTGGGATGGCGACGGTGTATCTCGCGCGAGACCTGAAGCATGATCGCCTGGTCGCGATCAAGGTCCTCCGCTCTGACTTTACGGCGTCGGTCGGTTCCGGCCGGTTCCTTCGGGAAATCCGCACTGCCGCCCAGCTACAGCATCCACACATCCTGCCGCTCCACGACTCGGGCGAGACGAATGGCTTGCTGTATTACGTCATGCCGTTCGTGGAAGGGGAGTCGTTACGGGACCGCTTGAGCCGTGAGCACCAGCTCCCGCTTGAGGAGGCCCTGCGAATTACCCGCGATGTCGCTGACGCACTCGCGTATGCCCATAGCCGCGGCGTTGTGCATCGCGACATCAAGCCGGAGAACATCCTGCTCTCCCGGTCAGGCGGCGAGGCAGGCGGCCACGCGCTCGTGGCCGACTTCGGAATCGCGCTCGCTGTTTCCACGACGGATGAGACGCTGACGCAGGCCGGCATCGCCGTGGGCACGCCGGCGTACATGAGTCCTGAACAGGCCAGCGCGGACCGAGCCATCGACGGCCGATCCGACGTGTATTCGCTCGGCTGTGTGCTCTACGAAATGCTCGTGGGCCACGCCCCGTTCCTCGGAGCGACGGCGCAGGAAGTGCTGGCCCGGCACCTTCGCGATCCGCTCCCGCCGCTGCGGACCGTCCGTCCGGAACTCTCCGGCGCGGTCGAACACGCGGTGCAGACCGCCCTCGCCAAGTCGCCGGCCGACCGCTACCCGACGGCGTCCGCGTTTACTCGTGCGTTGGCCCCTGCCGCAGTCGCGCCTACGGCGACATCGCGGTCGTTCGTCATGCGCGGACTACTCGTCGTGGTCGGTGTGGCGGTCCTGGGAGGGAGCTACCTCGCTCTCTCGCGCCGGCGCGACGCGGCCGCTCCTGCCGTGGCATCCGACAGCACCCTGTCGATCGCGGTCCTGCCGTTCGACAACATCGGCGGTGACCCCGCGAACGAGCCGTTCAGCGATGGGGTGGCGGAGGACCTCACGACGGAACTGCGAAAGGTCGGACGCCTCAACGTGAAGTCCCGGACGTCCGCCTTCAGCTTCAAGGGCCGTGACATGACTGCGCCGGAGATCGGCCGCGAACTCGGTGTGCGCTACGTGATGACGGGCAGCGTGCAGCTCGGCGGAAGCCGACGCCGCGTGAATGCGCAACTCATCGATATCACGAGTGGAGACGAGATCTGGTCCGACCGATATGACAGCGACGCACGCGCCGCGGACGCCTTCGCGGTCCAGGACACCATCACCCGGGCGATTGTCGGGTCTCTTAGGCTGACCCTCTCGGCCACCGAAAGTGCGATGCTCGAGCGGCGTTCCACGACCGATCGTGAGGCGCACGAGCTCTACCAGCAGGGACGGTATTTCTTCGAAAAGCGTGACAGGACGAGCCTCGCGAGAGCGCGGGATTACTTCGAACGGGCCATCAAGCGGGACTCGAGCTATGCCCGGGCGTGGGCAGGGTTGAGCGATGCGTACAGTCATAGCGCCACCTTCGGGTACTCGGCGCCGAATTCCGTGTACACGAACGCGAAAGACGCCGCCCTCCGCGCGCTCCAGCTGGACAGCATGCTGGTAGAAGGCCATGTCGCGCGCGGCTTTGTGGCGATGTTCCTCGAGCGCGACTTCGCTGCGGCTGAGCAATCGCTGGACCGCGCGCTGCAGCTGGATCCTCGTTATGCGCCGGCGCACCAGTTTCGCGGATGGTACCTCATCACGGCGGGGCGTCCGGCCGAAGCGCTGGAGGAAATGCGTAGCGCGGTGCAACTGGACCCGTTTTCACTCGTGATCAATGCGCGCCTGGCAACCATGTTGTACTACACCCGCCGCTTCGATGACGCCCTGGCCCAGGCCCAGCGCACGCTCGACCTGGACTCGACGTTTTTCCACGGGTGGGCGGAGAAGGCACGTGCACTCGTCATGCTGGGTCGGTGCGCCGAAGCCCTGGCGATCATCGAGGAGCATCCGCCGCAGCTCGCCGCCCCGTTTCGTGGCCAGCGCGGGAACGCGTTTGCGCGATGCGGACAGCGGGACAAGGCAGAGGCGGAGATGGAGCGCCTGCGTGCGGAAGCGGCCAGTGGCCGCTACGTGACGCACTACGCGTTCGCCTCAATCCACGCGGCACTGGGAAACAAGGACCAGGCGCTCCGTGAACTCGAGCTGGCCGTGGACGAACGAGCGTGGACACTGTTCGCGCTGCCGGTCGAACCCGACTTCGATGCCTTTCGCTCAGATCCTCGTTTTGTGAACCTGCTCGATCGGCTGGGCCTGAAGCACTGACCGCGCGCTTCGCGTCAGGTGGTGCTCACCTGTTTTTCCAGCAGGGTGAGGCACTCCGTCGCGAGCGAAGCCGTATTGAACTGACGACCATCCGTCGCCAGCCACAGCAACTCATCCACCGGAGGCTCGATGGGATGCAGGACGAGCTCCGTGACAATGGTCGCGCCTTTCGTGTCTCGCGTCGCCCCCCGTCGCGCCACCGTACCGCGCCAGACGATGATATGGAGCTCGCCAAGGGAGTTCCTGGCCTCCTCGGCGAACCACGAGACGCTCACTGCGCAGCCCGTGGCCTGCAGTACGCAACCGTTAGGCGAACGGTGCTGCTCTACCGGCCCCTGTAACTGCTCGACCCGCCGCAACACCCGTTCCGGGGCCAGTTCATCGAGCAACGCCGTCACTGAGCGCTGCACCGCATTCTTCGCCTTGTTGGTAGGCGCCGCACCCCGTGGCGGGACAATGCGATTGTCTGGTTCATTCATATCTCCAGCAACTTAGCGCAGTGCACCGGCATCGCGCCTGCCCTCAGGGCCTCCTGAGCGCGCGTGTGAGCGCCCGGTCGAGCGCATTCGCGAACGCCTGCTTCTCGCGCTGGCCGTACGTGCCATGGCCACCGGTATCGACCCCGGTGGCCCGCAACCCATCCATGAAGTCCCTTACCGAGAGCCGCTCACCGATACTCTCCGGGGTGAACACCTCGCCGCGTGGATCGATCACCGCGACGCCTTTCGGCACCAGGAGCGCCGCGAGTGGAATGTCCTGCGTCACGGCCACGTCCCCCGACTCGGCGTGCTCGGCGATGTACCGGTCGGCTGCGTCCGACGAGCCGTCAACGCGGATGGTGGTCAGGTAAACATAGCCGGCAGGGATTGTCACCCGTGCGTTGGCCACCAGGACGGTATCCAGCTTCAGGCGTTCCGACGTGCGGAAACAGATCTCCTTCACGACCTGTGGCGCCGCATCGGCATCGATCCAGAGTTTCATGAGGAAAGGCACCCCGGTGCCACATCAGCGTGAAATTCGCACCGGCTTGAAGTTGTTCTCCGGTTCGACGTCGATCAGCAGGTGGCGAGGGTCGATACCTGCACGAACCTGGCACAGACCCGATTTCCGGAAGAGCGATCAGAACCGATACGGCGAACGCGGATAACGCGGGATGTCACAGAGCACCGCTGATACTACCTTGGCGAAAACCCGTGTTCGCCGTACCTGCCCTTATCGTCTTTTTTTTTACATCTTCACCAGCTCAACCCGGCGGTTCGTCTGGCGACCCTCAGCGGTGTCATTCGCAGTTTTCGGCTTTGTGGCGCCCAGTCCCTTGGACTCGAGGCGTGAAGCATCGATGCCCTTGCCCACCAGGTACGCCTTCACCGCCGCCGCGCGCTTGTCGGACAGCGCCTGGTTCGCGGCCGCATCGCCGGTGTTATCGGTGTGACCTTCGATGGTCAGCTTGAGGTCGGTGTGCTCCTTCAACATATCCGTGATCTCTTCCAGGGTCGGGGTGCTGTGCGGCTTGATGACATCCGAGCCGGTGTCGAAGAGGATGCCCTGCGTGGACACGCGCCCATCGGCAACGAGCGCATCGTACAGCTCCTTTCCACCGGCGTTGATCGAGATGTTCCCGATGAGGGGTGACGCCTGCTCCCCGCTCCAGAAGTTGCTCTGGAAGTGGAAGGTCAGGGTCTTCGAGCGAGCAAAGTCCGCGTTAGGGATGTTCGACATGCGGTGCTCGTTGAGATACACCTTCATGTATTTGCCATCGGCCTGCACGCGAACCCGATACGGCTCGCTGATGCCCGCCTTGGAGTAGTTATCCCCGAAGCCCTTGATGATGGTGCGCGGGTCGCTGCTGGATTCCCCCTTGCTCTGGCCGCGGTACACGCCCGCCTCGCTCCCCGACACGTGGACCACGCTGTGCGTCGCACCCTCGCCGGACGCTCCGCTCACGTGAGGATGCGCGTACAACGCCATTCCGTTCCACGGGATCGTCATGTCGAATTCAACCGTGAACCGCTCGGGCAGGGTTTCCGGCAGCGCGATGCTGAACTCGCCCGCCGAGGCGACGCGAAGCCAGCGCTTTCCCTGCCATTCGACGATTTCCATGTTGCCGTCGATCAGCTCGAAGCGCTTCGGGAAGTTTCCAACGCGATCCTTCGAGAAGTCCTCGGCGAAGAGGATTCGTTCGCCCGGGACGAAGTCGTAGTTGGCCCAGGCGCCTTCGCCGGGCTTCATGTTCTCTGACGCGGCGCCACCAGCGGCGGCCCCCGTCGTCGCTGCTTCGGCCGTGACGGGTTTGCCTTCCTTGTCGGTGATCGTGACGGTCTTGCCTTCCTTCTTCGCCTTCTCGACGCAGGCTGTGTCGCCGACGACGCATGACGCGGCCTTGTCGAGGCCTTCCTCGGTCTTCCGGTCGACCTTCTCCTGTACCTTTTTCTTGAGCCGGTCCGCGAGGCCCTGAGCCGTCAGTGGTTGTGCGACGCCGGCGGTGGCGACGAGAAGCGCCAGGGTGGCGAGCAAGCGTTGGTTCGACATCACCATCTCCTGAAGATGAAAGTGAAAGAGGAGCGGCCAGGACTCCAGTCGCTGCAGTGCCGTGCGGTCTCGCTGCGGGAACGAGCAGTAAGACTTCGTGCAAGGGCAACACTCGTGTGGACAGCGGCCGCCTGAAGAAGGGCTCGGCGGGCCAGCGGGGCAGCCTACTGTCCCAACACGGAAAACTCCAGTATCCGGAGTCAAAAAATGTTCTGCGTCGGCTATCGAGCGAGATCGCGGCGAGCGTGCGAAACGGCTGACCCTGTTTCGGCCTGATCAACCGGTGCGTTAGGTAATTCCCGGTCGAGCGCCTCCCGGTACTTCACGCAGCCGCGCAGGAACTGCGGCCACGGCGGGACCGCCACCTCTGGACGCACCGGCTCCGGAAGCATCCCCCAGAGTTTCGGATGGTGCCAGCAGAGATCCTGGCCAGTGCTGTCGCGATGCTCGCGGATCGCGTTCCGGAGGCGTTTCACTTCAGCCACCAACGCGTCGCGGCCCATGGTCTCGACGTCTTCATCCATGACTCGTGCCTCCTGAGGTCTGCGCTCCGTAATTCGTTTTGGTCCGCGTTTCAAGATGTGGCGGAATCTCAACGCCGTGCGGGGGCCTCTCCACTGTGCCACCGACGCCGTATTCCGCGTCGCGCGACCCGCGTCATGCAGGACACAAACGCGAAGTGCGCCGCGGACCAAATCGCGCGTTTGGTTGCGACGACGCAGGCCACACGTCCGCCTTTTATGGACGCCAGAATGAACGCCAGCAGAGCGAGGTGAGCACGTGTCTGCGTATGACAAGGTAAAAGTCTGGGAAGTCGACGAGACTCCTCGCGTTCGTTCACGTCCCTCTCCTTCCTCGCGACCACGAGGTCCGGAGAGCGGCAATAACGGGCCGCGCCGATTCGAGGACACGAAGGAACGCGCCGAACGGAACGCCAAACTTGGCGTCTGGGCGCGGCTGCTGGCCGTCGCCCTGCTCGGTGGCGCCATCCTCTGGTGGCCCTACGTCCGGAGTTGCGGCTTCGGCCTGGCGGCTTACCTGGCTGCGTCAAGCATGATCGTCGTCGGTGGCGTCTGGGTCGTGGCATGCACCTGGATTCTCCGCATGGCTCGCACGCACGCGGTGGCCATGCTGGTCGCGCTCTGGGGCGTCGCGCTCATCACGATCGAGGTCCTGCCTCGCGTCGGCTACGCGGCGCAGTCAGCCTCCTGGCTCTGTCGCTGATCGCGCTACCCAACGAAGTCGAGACCAGCCAGGAACGCCGTGTTGAGCACGCGTTCCTCAGGCTTTCGCGCGCTCGCAACACCGAGGTCATGACGACAGTTTCAGGGCATGAAATCAATCGCCCTGTTCCCCGCCCTGACCATCACGGGCATCCTGGCCTGCGCGAATGCCGAAGCCAACCAGCGCGCGACCGCTGACATCCTGATCACCAACGGCACCGTCATCACGATGGACTCCGGCCGGCGAGTCATCGAGAACGGTGCGGTCGCCATCGCGGGCGATCGGATCGTCGCCGTTGGCACGAGCGCCGACCTGACCGCCCGGTTCAACGCGCGACAGACCATCGACGCCACGCGGAAGATCGTCATGCCCGGGCTCATCGACGGTCATGGCCACGCCGGCCACGGCCTGGTAAAAACGTTAGGCACCGACACGCGGGGCTGGAACAACGCCACTGAGCGCATTTACGCCAATGGGTCGACCGTGGACTTCTGGCGCGCCGATGCGCTCCTGACGAGCGTGGAACGTCTGCGCTTTGGCGTCACGACGTCGCTCACGCTGTTCGGCGGCGGCGACATGGTCATCCGCACGGACGACCAGAAGTATGGCGACGCGTACCTGCAGGCCGTGCAGGACGTCGGACTTCGCTACTTCCTCGCCGTCGGTCCCCGGCGGCCGCCGTTTCCGCGAATGTTCACCGATTGGAGCGGCACCACGTCACGTGAGGTCCCCGTCACCTTCGAGCGACAGCTCGAGGTCTCGGAGGCACTGATCAGGAAGTGGCATAACGCGGCGAACGGGCGCGTGAAGCTTGCGGTGGTGGCTCCCACGATCGACCCGTCGGCCAACGGGTTCAACCGGGCCGAACTCCCGGAGATCAGGCGCCAGGCAATTGCCACACGTGAACTCTCGAAGCGGCACGGCCTCCTGTTCACCGAAGACGGCCACACCACCGGGACCGTGAAGTTTGCGCACGAGGAGTTCGGGATCCTCGGCCCCGACGTCATCTTCTCGCATTCGACGGAGCTGACCTCGGAGGAGATCGGCATCCTCAAGCGCACCGGCACGAAGATCTCGCACAACCCCAGCGCCATCGCCGCGATGCGGCGTTACTTCCCGCTGGTCGAGCTGCTCGACTCCGGCGTCACCGTGATGCTCGGCTCCGACGGCGTCGCGCCCGACCGGAGCTACGACATGTTCCGCCACATGTTCCAGGCGGCTCGCTATCACCGGTTTCATCACCGTGACACCAGCGTGCTGCCCGCCGGCAAGGTACTGGAGATGGTGACCGTCGACGCCGCCAAGGCGTTAGGCATGGAGCAGGAGATCGGGTCGCTCGAAGCCGGCAAGAAGGCCGACGTGATCCTCATCGACTGGTTCCGGCCGCACCTCGTGCCGATGAACATGCCGCTGTACCGGGTGGCCTATTTCGCCAACGGCAACGACGTGTCCACGGTGCTCGTCGACGGGAAGGTCCTCATGCGCGACCGTCGAGTGCTCTCGGTGAACGAGGAAGAGGTACTGCTGCTGGCCCAGCGGGAGGCCGAGGCGGCAATCAAGCGGACCGGCCTCGAGCGGCTGGTGGACACGCCGGAAGGATTCTGGGGAAGGAGCCGGCTACCGCGTTAAGTGACGCTGAGTGCTGAGTGCTGGGTGCTGGGGCCAGTTGCTGCTGGCTTGCAATCAGCAAGTCGCCCTAGCACCCAGCACTAAGCACTTAGCGCTTGTTGAAGTCGTCGGAGCCCCTGCCGCTTCCGCCCTGATGACACAAGTGGCGAGTCGGCGGCATCCAAGCCATCGTAGGCTCACACCCTTCGATCATGCCCCTCTCAACGACGCTCCGCTCGCTCGCTCGCGCCCGGGTGCTCTCGTTCACCGTGGTGCTCACGGTGGCCCTTGGTGTGGCGGCGCTCACGATCACGTTCGGCGTCGTCAATGCGGCACTCTTCCGGCAGCCACCGTTCCCGGGTGCCGACCGCCTTGCGTTGCTCTACCTCCAGCGGAATCCGGCCGGCGAGCCCACACAACGTGAACGCTGGTCGTTTGCCCGGTTCCAGTTGCTGCGCGAGATGCAGCAGAGTTTCGAGCAGGTGGCCAGTTACTCGCCGGGTGCGATCACGCTGTCAGGCGGCGGCGGGGACGCTGAGCTGGCGCAGGGAGAGCGCGTATCCGCGTCGTATTTCCCCCTATTGCGGGTCGGCGTGGCTCGTGGGCGGCTGTTCACCGAGTCGGAGGATGACGCGGCGAATCCAACGCCGGTCGTGCTGCTCGGGCACCAGCTCTGGACGCGGCGCTTCGCATCCGACGTGAACATCGTGGGAAGCACGATCCGGCTCAACGGAGTTCCCCACACGGTGATCGGCGTTATGCCGGCAGCGTTCGCCGGGCTGTCCGGGCGCGCTGAGCTGTGGGTGCCGCGGACCATGACCCCCCAGCTCACGTACGCCGAGTACCTGACGACGAACCAGAACTTCATCAGCGCCGTGGGCCGGTTGAAACCGGGTGTTGATCTCGCCAGCGCGAATACGCACCTCGCGGTGCTTGGCGCCAACATCAATCGCGCCATCCCCAGCGACCCGGCGTTCCCGGACGAGCGAGTGACGGCAACCGCCATCAGCCTCAATGAGGCCCGCGCCGACCGCACCGTCAGGCGGTCGCTCTTCATCGTGCTGGCCGCGGTCGCGTTGCTGCACCTGCTGGCGTGCGCCAACGTGATCAACCTCCTTCTGGGGCGCGAGGCCGCGCGACGACACGAGTCGTCGGTCCGGGTCGCCCTCGGCAGCAGCAGCAACCGGCTGTTCAGGTACCTGTTCGCCGAGGGCATGGTGCTCGGGCTCCTGGGAGGCGCAGCGGGTCTCCTGCTCTCCATCTGGGGCAGCGCCGTGATTTCGCCGCCGACCAACGTGTGGGCGCCGCGAAACTTCTATGGGAGCCTGGCTCCGTTCGACACTCCAGCGTTCGGTTTTGCCGAGCTGACGTTCGGCATCGTTCTCGCCGTGGTGACCGCGATCCTGGTGGCAGTCGCGCCGGCGATGCGCGCCTTCCGCGTTGACGTGTCGTCCGGTATCAGGTCGGGGGCGCGCGGAATCGCCGACAACGCGATCACGCTGCGGCGGCCGACGGCGCGCGGCCTGATCGTGGGACTCGAGGCTGCCCTCGCCATGTTGCTCGTCGTGGCGGCGGGGCTCCTCATCGACAGTTTCCGACGCATGCAGCAGACCGGCATCGGCGTGGAAACAGAGAACGTGCTCACCTTCTGGGTGATTCCGTCCGAGGCTCGCAT
>Ga0075430_100003599_pt1 | contig 12989 bp, 9 predicted proteins | sample RhiMetdeltSRZDD4_FD_75294 | JGI IMG/M metagenome (GOLD analysis project Ga0075430, IMG submission 75294) | Populus rhizosphere microbial communities from Tennessee, USA - Rhizosphere MetaG P. deltoides SRZDD4 | ecosystem: Host-associated > Plants > Roots > Rhizosphere > Soil | place: USA... | reverse complement strand
CGTCGCGGCCGTCGCGGCGGAGCCGAAGCCGAGCACGAACTTCGTGGCGTTGAGAATCTTCACCGCCAGCCGCCGGCCGATCTTCATCTGGCCGGTGTCGAATGCGGTGTCGGTACCGGGACGGCCGCTGGCGGCCCAGTACCGGACGGCGTCCGAGCCGTACTCCTCGAGCAGACCGATCGGCGTCACCACGTTGCCCTTGGACTTCGACATCTTCTTGCGTTCGGGATCGAGGATCCAGCCGGACATCGCCGCGTGCCGCCACGGCAACGAGTCGAACTCCTGATGGGCGCGCAGCACCGTGGAGAACAGCCAGGTACGGATGATCTCGTGCGCCTGCGGTCGCAGGTCCATCGGGAACACCCGGCCGAACAGATCGTCGTCGTAGCTCCAGCCACCGGCGATCTCCGGGGTGAGCGAGGACGTCGCCCAGGTGTCCATGACATCGGGGTCGGCGGTGAAGCCACCCGGGCGGTTGCGCCGCTCCTCGGCGTACCCGGGCGGGGCCTCGCTGCTCGGGTCGACCGGCAGCGCCGAATCGTCGGGCACGAGCGGGCGGTCGTGGTCGGGCTCGCCGTTCGCGTCGAGCGGGTACCACAACGGGATCGGTACGCCGAAGAACCGCTGGCGGCTGATGATCCAGTCACCAGCGAGCCCCTCCACCCAGTTCTCGTACCGGTGCCGCATGTGCGCCGGGTACCACCGAAGCTCCCGACCCCGGGCGATCAGCGCCTCCCGCAGCGCGGAGTCGCGGCCGCCGTTGCGGATGTACCACTGCCGCGTCGTGACGATCTCGAGCGGCTTGTCGCCCTTCTCGAAGAACTTGACCGCGTGGGTGATCGGCCGCGGCTCACCGGCCAGGTCCCCGCTGACCCGGAGCAGCTCGACCACCTTCTCGCGGGCCTGGTGAGCGGTCCGCCCCGCCAGTTCGGCGTAGGCCGCGGGGTCCACATCGGACGGTGGGTCGGGGAGCAGCCGGCCATCGTGGCCGACGACCGGACGGGTGGCCAGATCCAGCTCGCGCCACCAGATCACGTCGGTGAGATCGCCGAACGTACAGATCATCGCGATGCCGGAACCCTTGTCCGGCTGGGCGAGCCGGTGCGCCACTACCGGCACCTTCGTGCCGAACAGCGGCACGGTGACGGTGCCGCCGACCAGGTGCCGGTACCGGTCGTCGTCGGGATGCGCCACGAGCGCGACGCAGGCGGGCAGCAGCTCGGGCCGGGTGGTTTCGACGTACACCTTCTCGCCGGTGCCGGTCTGGAACGCGACCCGGTGGTAGTGGCCCGGCCGCTCGCGGTCCTCGAGCTCGGCCTGCGCCACCGCGGTGCGGAACGTGACGTCCCAGAGCGTCGGCGCGTCGGCCGAGTAGGCCTCGCCTCGCGCGAGGTTCCGCAGGAAGGCCCGCTGCGACACGGCACGGCTACGGTCGTCGATCGTGGCGTACGTCAGCGACCAGTCCACCGACAGCCCGAGCCGGCGCCACAGGTGCTCGAACGCCTGCTCGTCGACCTCCGTGAGGCGATGACACAGCTCGACGAAGTTCCGCCGCGAGATGTGCACGGGCGGGCTGGGCGGCTGGTCCGGCGGCGCGAAGTCGGGGACGTACGGCAGCGCCGGGTCGCACTGCACGCCGAAGTAGTTCTGCACCCGCCGTTCGGTCGGCAGCCCGTTGTCGTCCCACCCCATCGGGTAGAACACGGCCTTGCCCCGCATGCGGTGGTAGCGCGCCACCGTGTCGGTGTGGGTGTAGGAGAAGACGTGCCCGACGTGCAGCGAACCACTCACCGTCGGCGGGGGAGTGTCGATCGAGTAGATCCCGTCCCGCGGTACGGAGCGGTCGAAGCGGTATACGCCCTGCTCGTCCCAGGCTCGCATCCATCGGTCCTCGATGCCGGTCAGCGACGGTTTCTCGGGTACGCCTGTCACGGCGTACATGCTAGTTGGGAGGAATTCGAGGGGCGGGTCTTCCCTGCGGGTATACCCGACGGGTATAGTCCTGCCATGCCGGCCATCGAAAGGTATGTCGTGGCTCTCGTCCTGATCGGTTCATTGGCCGCGTGCGGCCTCCCCGGTGACCTCGGCGGTGGCGGGGGACCGGTGGAAGGCGTGCCCGGTTCCTCGGCGGCGACCCCGGCGTTCACCGGCGCGCCCAACCTGGCGGTACCCGACTCCGCCGTCCGCACGATCGCCACCGGGCTGCGCATCCCGTGGGGTCTGGCGTTCCTGCCCGACGGCACGGCACTGGTCACCGAGCGCGGCAACACGGTCCCCACAGCCGACAAGGCGCGCGACGACAACAGCGGCGTACCGCGGATCGTCTCGGTCACGCCGGCCGGAAAGGTGACCGAGGTGCAGCGTCTGACCGAAGTGGACAGACGAACCGGCGAGGGCGGCCTGCTCGGCATCGCGGTCTCCCCGACCTACGCGACCGACCAATGGGTGTACATCTACTACAGCGCCGCCGACGACAACCGCATCGCGCGGCTGAAGATAGGGCAGCCGCCGCAGCCGATCGTGACCGGCATTCCGGTCTCCGGCGACGACGGGCGGTACCACCAGGGTGGCCGGCTCGCCTTCGGACCCGACGGCATGCTCTACGCCAGCGTCGGCGAAACCTACTTCGACGGCCAGATCGCGCAGGACCGCGCCTCGCTCGGCGGGAAGATCCTGCGCATGACGCCGGACGGCAAACCCGCGCCCGGTAACCCGTTCCCCGACTCGCTGGTGTGGAGCTACGGCCACCGCAACGTGCAGGGGCTCGCCTGGGACTCGCGCGGCCGCATGTACGCCTCCGAGCTCGGCTCGAAGACCTACGACGAGATAAACCTCATCGAGCCTGGCCGCAACTACGGCTGGCCGCGCGTCGAGGGCTTCGGCACCGATCCGCAGTACACCAACCCGATCGCGACCTGGACACCGACCAGCGTCGCCTCGCCCAGCGGCATCGCCATCCTCGGCGACCACCTCTACGTCGCCTGCCTGCGCGGCCAGACGCTCTACCGCCTCGACCTCGACGGCCGCAACCCGCGAAAGCTGCTCGACAACCACGGCCGCCTGCGTACGGTCACGGTGGCGCCGGACGGTTCGCTGTGGGTCACCACCTCCAACCGCGACCAGGTCGGCCGTGAGGATGGGCTGCCGCAGACGCCCGAAGGGGACATCATCCTTCGCCTGGTACCGCCGTCATAGGTGTATCCGGGCGTGTCGGCCGGCGCCGGCTGGCGTGGCCTCGTGACCGACGTCGTCGTCGGCGACGCCCGCCCACTTGTCATGGGCCGCCCCGCGGGCCTTTTCCCGCTCGTTCTCAGCGATACGGCGCATCGCCACGCGCAGCAATGGCGGTGCCATCACGGACGTGACGATGGCCACGAGCACGATGACGGTGTACGTCGCGGTGTTCAGTACGCCCAGCCGCAGCCCGGTCATGGCGACAACCACCTCGACCACACCACGGGCGTTCATCCCCGCACCCAGGGCCATCGCTTCCCACCTGCCGAGGCGGCTGAGCCGCGCGCCGAGATACGCGCCGGCGAACTTGCCGAGGACAGCGATCGCCAAGATGACCGCTGCCGCGATAGCGACGGTCGGCCTACGCAGCGCGGTCAGGTCCATCCGTAGCCCGGCGGTGGCCATGAAGATCGGGGCGAGTACCGACAGCACCACGGTGCGCAGCGGAGCGAGCTTGACCTGGTCGACCGCCCCGGACGCGCTGATCAGGATGCCGGCGACGAAGGCGCCGAAGATGGGCTCCATGCCCAGCGCGTGGGTGGCGGCCGCACCGAGCAGCACGAGCACGACGACGGTGGCGATGGTGGATCCTGGCTCCCTGTCGCGGGCGGTCAGCCGGCCGATCCGGCGTACCAGCGGACGACCCACCACAGCGGCGAGCACCACGAAACCGACGAGGTTCACCACCGACAGCCAGACGTGCGTGTGCACGCCGACGGTGGCCGCGGCGGCGACCACCGACAACAGAAACCACCCGACCGTATCGTCGACCGTGGCGGCGGCGAGGATGAGCTGACCGAGGTCGCGGTGGAGCAAGCGCAGGTCGGACAGAGTCTTCGCGATGACCGGTATCGCTGACACACACATCGCCACGCCGAGGAAGGACGCGTACACCCAGCGATCCTTGGGTCCGGCCATCAGCGAGGCCGGCATGACGGCGCCGGCCAGCATGCCCAGGGCCAGCGGGATGACAAGGCCGAAGACGCTGACGCGCAGCGCGGTCGCACCGCGCTTGCGGAGCATGGCCGTGTCCAGGTGAGTGCCGGTGACGCCGACGAGCAGCAGCACGCCGAGCATGCCCACGGCATCGAGCAGGTGTGTCTGGTCCGGCCGTGTCGGCAGCAGCCAGTTCGCGAATCCGGGTGCCAGATGGCCCAATAGAGACGGTCCGACGATGACGCCGGCGACCAGCTCGCCCACGATCGCCGCGAGCTTCAGCCGTTCCGCGAGCCGTCCCAGGCAAAACGCGAGCAGCAGCAACAGCGTCAGCTGGAGCAGCAGTATGAGTAACTGGTGGGCCGCCAGCGGTGCCGGCGGCGCGGCCAGGATGTGCTCCTTCACGGCGCCTCCGCACAGACGAGGGCCAGTCAGGGCTGGTCCGCGTCTCCTGGTCATCGTCGGATATCCAGCCGACGCCGCCTTCTCCCTCCGTGCGCGTGCCTCGGCCGACCGTGCTCCCCGGCATCCGGATGCGCATGATGAAAGAAGGTTCCGGGGTGACCGCGGATGTACCGTTTCCGGGTTGATTCTCGGGAGGTGGCCGTGGCACACCCAATACAACACGTCGTGATCGTCGGCGGCGGCACAGCCGGTTGGCTTTCGGCCGCGTATCTCAATCGCGCGTTCGGCCGGAAGCTCGACATCACGCTCGTAGAGTCGCCCCGGATCGGACGTATCGGCGTTGGTGAGGCCACGGTACCGACACTGCGCCGGACATTCGCCTTCCTCGGTATGGACGAGGCGGACTGGATGCCCAAGTGCAACGCCGCGTTCAAGTCGGCCGTGCGGCTCAACAACTGGCGCCGGCCATTTCCGGGTACCACGCAGCACACGTACTACCACCCGTTCTTCGAGGTCCCCGAGCCGATGGTCGCCTTCGAGCGGTCGTTTCACGCGCGCTTCGGCCGGGGACTCTCGCTTGCGCACTTCTGGCTCAGCCGCCGGCTGGCCGGCGATTCCAGCGTGCCCGCCACGTTCGGTGAGGCCGGTATGTCATTGCAGCGCATGTGTGAGCTCAACAAGTCGCCCAAACCGCTGCCCGGTTCGGATGGACCCAACCCTGGTTTCCGCTACGCCTACCACCTGGACGCAGCGCTCATCGCGGAGTACCTACGCGATCTCGCGGTGGGGCGCGGTGTCAAGCACATGCAGGCGGACGTGGATTCGGTTGTCCTCAACGAGCGTGGCCAGGTTCAGAAAATCACCACGGAACAGGGCATCGACATCGAAGGAGACCTCTTTCTGGACTGCACCGGGTTCCGTGGACTGATCATCAACCAGGCGCTGAAGGAGCCGTTCGTCTCGCACAACAACTACCTGCTCTGCGACTCCGCGGTCGCGCTCCCGGCCCGCAACGATCCCGAGGGTCAGGGGCTGCGCCCGTACACAACCGCCAACGCGGTGGGCCACGGGTGGATCTGGGAGATCCCGTTGTACCACCGGGACGGAACCGGTTACGTCTACTGCTCCAACACCACCACGCCGACCGACGCCGAGCGGGAGCTTCGCGACTTCCTCGGCGAGCGCGCCTACGACGTGCCCGCCAACCACATCAAGATGCGCGTCGGGCAGAACCGGCGGTCCTGGGTCGCCAACTGTGTCGCGGTCGGGTTGTCCAGTTGCTTCATCGAGCCGCTGGAGTCGACCACCATCGCCTTGATCGAGTACCAGCTCGCCCTGCTGCTGTTGCATTTCCCGGACAAGGACTTCGACGAGCGGCGCATGCGCCGGTACAACGACCTGTTGTACGCCGCCTACGACGATCTTCGCGACTTCGTCGTCATGCACTACTGCCTGAGCAACCGGGACGACACGTCGTTCTGGCGTGCGGTACGAGAGGCGCCGATACCGGACAGCCTGCAGGAGAAGCTCGCGGAGTACGCGGAGAGCATCGTCACGCCGGACGGAACCCAACTGCGGTTGTTCGAGACGCGCGGCATCTGGGCCATCCTGTCGGGCATGGAGTTCGAGTTCACCAAGCCACCGCCAGCGGTGGACCTCGTGGACGAACAGATGGTCACGGAGGTGTTCGCGCAGATCGAGCAGGAACGGCAGCGGCTGTCCGCGACCATGCCGGGCCACTACGAGTACCTCCGCGCGCTGCACGGAGAACACCAACCCAGCGCGGTCTAGCATCCTGGACAATCACGCAATGCGCGTGACTGTCATAGGCGCGTCCGGGCGTATCGGCCGGCGCATCGTCGCGGAAGCCGTATCCCGTGGCCACGAGGTGGTCGCGGCGGTACGCGATCCCGCTGTGTCCAACGTGGACTTCAACGGTCGGGTCGTCGGAGCCGACGTCTTCGATCCGGCGGCCGTCGCGGAGGCGGTGGCCGGCTGCGATGTCGTCGTCAGCGCGGTGGGCCACGCGGCGCGATGGAGGACTTCGCGGTCGCGGTCGTCGACGAGGCGGAGCGGGCCGAGCACGTGTTCTCGTGCGTTGGCGTTACCAACTAGGAGTTCGCGAGCTGCAGGCGTACCGCGGCGGTGACTCGGTCGACCTCGCCCGTGGCGAGCAGGTCCAGCATCGCGCCCCGGAGCACGGCGAGGACCAGGGTCCGCCGCGCCCGCCCGCGTGCCGACCTGCGTTCGCGGGCCGGTTGTGCCTCGGCGAGGACGGCCAGCCAGTCCCGCACCGTCGAGCGCGCGAAGTCCGCCCACGGGCCGTCCGGCTCCACCAACGAACGGGCGTACCCCTCGACCCACAGCGTCAGCAACGTCCGGTGCCGGTCCGCGGCCAGCCACGTCCAGACCTCGTTGGCGACCTCGGCCATCCCGGCGTCCCCGGCCCGCGCGGTACCCCGGACCCGGTCGAGGAAGGCGAGTTCGTCGGCGCGCGCCCGGGCCAGCAGCGCGCGGATGACGCCCTCCTTGCTCCCGAACAGGTACAGCAGCACCCGCGGGCTCGACCCGATGGCCGTGGCGAGGGGTCGCAGCGACATGTCCGTGAGGCCGTGTGCGAGCGCGTAGCGGTACGCGGCCTCGAGCAGCTCGCTCTGCCGCGCCGAGGGGGTTGAACCGTCACCGGACATGGCGTTAGCGTATCTACTGACACAGTCGTTTCAGTAGCCGGAGGAGGGGGCACGTGACCACGGTGGTACGCCCGCTCGACCGACCCGGTGACCTCGGTTGGGTCGTGATGGCGCACGGCGAGATCTACGCGTCCGAGTACGGCTGGGACACCTCGCTCGAAGCCTTCATCGGCCGGATCGTGCTCGACTACGCGGCCGACCACGACCCGGTGCGGGAGGCCGCCTGGATCGCCGAGGTCGACGGGTGCCGGGTCGGCTGCGTGTTCTGTGTCGAGGAGGACGACCGGACCGCGAAGCTGAGGGTGCTGCTGGTCGATCCCCGTGCCCGCGGTCACGGCCTCGGGCGCCGGCTCGTCGACACCTGCGTGGAGTTCGCGCGAGCGGCCGGCTACCGCCGCATCACCTTGTGGACCAACGATGTGCTGATGTCGGCCCGGCGCATCTATCAGGCGTGCGGCTTCCAGCTCGTCGACGAGGAGCGTCATCACAGCTTCGGACAGGACCTCGTCGGCCAGCACTGGGCACTCGATCTATCCTGAGCCGGTGATCCTCGAGTTCAGCGGCGAGGTGTGGTACTGGAGAGGGCCGTCGCCGTTCCACTTCGTCACCGTTCCGGAAGACGATTGTCGCGAGCTGGAGTCGGCGGCCCAGTTCGTGAGCTACGGCTGGGGCATGATTCCGGTCGCGGCACGGATCGGCGACACCGACTGGACGACCTCGCTGTTTCCCAAGGACGGGCGCTACATCGTGCCGCTGAAGGACAAGGTGCGCAAAGCCGAGGCGATCGAGGTGGGCGACACCGTCACGGTCCGCCTGACCGTCGACGCGTGACGCTGTAGACCGTGGCGAGCGCCGCTGCGGTGCCGGCCATCCGCTCCCGGAGCGATGCGGGCTCGAGCACCTCGACTTCGGTACCCAACTGATCCGTACCCAGCAAAGGTATTCAAGGCACCGGGTCCAGTTGGTGGAGGCGGGGGCGGACCCGTTCGGCGTCGGGATGGCCGAGGTCTTCGAGGATGACGAGGGCCTGCCGCCACGCTTCGCGGGCGGAGTCCGGCCGGTCCAGCGCCGCGAGGGTGTCGCCGAGGTTGACGAGGGTATCGGCCTGACCGTGCCGCCGGCCGATCTCCCGCCACAGCTCCACGGCCCGCTGGTAGCACTCGATGGCCCGCTCGTACTCGCCGAGGTGGTGGTGGGCGTACCCGAGGCTGTCCCAGCTGTCCGCGGCACCGTCGCGGTCGCCCATCTCCTCCTGCAGAGCCAAGGCCTGTTCGCAGTGGGTCAACGCCTGCCGGTACTCGCCGAGCAGCGCGTGGTACCAGCCGACCGCGTTCAATCCCCGGGCGCACCACCTCGGGTTGCCGGCCCGGCGGGCCAGTTCGAGCGTCAGCCGGGCGTGATGCAGGGCATCGGCGTGGCGACCGAGCCGCTCGTACACCTCGCAGACGTGTAGATGGGCATGCGCCCCGCCGGTCGTGTCGCCCAGGGCATGGAAGAGGTTCAGAGCGTCCTCGAGATTCGCGCGGGCGTCGTTGTAGCGACCCAACCGGGTGTACGCGGAACCGAGGCAACGCTGCGCCCGCGCCTGTTCCGGACGGTCGCCCAGCCGCCGCGCCGCGACCAGCCCGGCGCGCTGGGTCTCGGCGAGGTCCTGCCAGTGGCCGCGCCAGTCGAGGAAGGCCGCGAAGGCCCAGACGAGCTGGCAGGTCTGGCTGTCCAGGCGCGCACCGGCGGCCAGTCGCAGACCGCCGAGCAGGGCCGGATGCTCGATGGCGAACCAGGTCAGCGCCTGACCGTTGTCGGTGAGGTGGTGGACGGTCACGCCGGGTTGGAGCGGGGCCAGCGTGATCGGATCCCGCTCGGGATGCAGGATCCGGTCGGCGGCATGCGCGCTGTGCACGTAGTAGTCGACGACCCGGTGTGTCGCGGCGTGCCGCTCGGCTTCGGTGTCGACGCCGCGTACCAACTCCGCGGCGTAGGCGCGCAGCAGGTCGTGAAAGGCGTACCGGCCCGGTACCGGCTCGGCCACCATGTGGGCGCGGGTCAGCTCGGCCAGCGCCGAACGCACCTGCTCGGCCGGTTGACCACAGAGGCTGGCGGCCGCGGACAGCCCGATGTCCGGCCCGAGGTGCAGGCCCAGCAACCGGAAGAGCCGGGCCGCGGGTTGGCTCAACTGCTTGTACGACCACGAGAACACGGTCCGGACGCTGGCAGCCGGGTCGCCGTGGTCGAAGCCGTCCAGCGCGGCCCGGGCATCCCGCAGCTCGGCGGCGAGGGTGGCGAGCGGGAAGTCGGGATGGGCGGCCGCCCGGGCGGCGAGGATGGCCAGGGCTAGCGGCAGTCGTGCGCATCCGGTGATGATCTCGCTCACCGCGTGCGGATCGGTCGCGATCCGCCCGTCACCCAGCCGGCGGGCCAGCAACTGCCGGGCCTCGGCCGAGCTGAGCAGGTCCAGCGTGAGCGGCTCGGCACCCTCGGCCGCGACGAGGGAACCCAGCCGGTTGCGGCTGGTCACCACGACCAGGCAACCCGGCGAGCCGGGTAGCAGCGGGCGTACCTGGTCCGCGTCGCGCGCGTTGTCGAGCAGGACGAGGGCCTGCCGGTCGGCCAGCAGGCTCCGGTACAGGCCGACCTGCGCGTCCAATGCGGCCGGGATCCGCTCCGGCGGTACCCCGAGCGCGTCCAGGAACGCCCGTACCGCCTCCGCCGCCGTCATCGGGGAACCGGTCGAGCCGAAGCCGCGCATGTTCACGTACAGCTGTCCGTCGACGAACCGGTCGGCGATCCGGTGCGCCCAGTGCACGGCCAGCGTCGTCTTGCCGATGCCGGCGGTACCACCGATCGCGGTGATCACGACCGTGCCGCCGGGCCGGACCGATCTGTCGACCAGGTCCGTCAGCGCGGCCAGCTCCGCGGCCCGGCCGACGAAGTGCGGCACCGCGGGCGGCAGCTGCCGGGGCACCACCGGCGCGGAGACGATGACCGGGCTCGCGGCGATGTCGGCGCGACCGCGGCGCAACTCCTCGACGCGGTCCCGCGCGGTAGCCAGCGCTCCCTGCTCGACCCGGGAGGCGCCGAGGAGCCGGATCAACACGTCGAACCGGTCGGTCGGCGGCAGGACCTGACCGGCCAGGTACGCCCCGATGATTCCGTGCGACCACCCGGTCTTGGCGGCCAGCTCGCGATGTGTCAGCTCGGCATCGCCGCGTTGCCGTGCCTGCCGGCGTCGCAGGTGGCGCAGTAGGCGCGCGAGGTCGTCGATACTCGCCACCGTGGCCACGTCCGGCAGCGGATCCGGGATCTGTCCAGCAGACCGGTCGGCCACGTCCCCTCCGGGCTCTCGCGCTGACGCGGGGCTCGGACCGCCCCCGTACACATTGAAACGCATCGGTCTATGCATCGGCTCCACGCCGGTTGTCCGGTGTCGCCCGACGGTGCCCGAGGCCGCCAGGCCACGGCCGGGATGGCGCTTCTTCCAGGCGGTCGGCTGCCACTCTCCCCGGCATGTTGGACTCGCCACGAGCCTGGAGTTCGGCACGATCGGCCCGGAAGGGGGTCAGGCGCTCGGCGGCCCGCCCCTGGACGACGACGTGCGCCAGAAGGTGGCGCTGCGCCGGTTCCGGTCCGTGGCCAAACGTGCCGCCGAACGGACGCGCTACTACTCGCGGCTGTTCGCCGAGCAGAAGCTCGACCCGGCGACGATGAGCTGGGACGACGTCCACCGGCTACCGGTGACGGGCCGGGATGCTCTGCGGGAGGAGCCCGACTCCTTCGTGTGCGCCGGCAGCCGGCCGGTCATGCGAGCGGTGACGACCGGCACGACCGGCCCGCCGATCGGTGTCTGGTACTCCGAGTACGAGCTGGCCGCACTGACCGGCGCCACCGCCAACCACGTGTTGCTCCGCAGACTGATCCGCCCCGGCGACGTCGTGCACATGTGCATCAGTTCGCGGGCGCACCTGCCGATCGTCACGATCTCCGGTACGTGCTTCCGGATCGGCGCCGTCGTGCAGCTCATCGGCCTGGTCGACCCGGCCCTGGCGCTGGCGCAGCTCGCCGAGCGCCGGGCCACGGTGCTGGACGTGTACCCGTCGTACTTCGGCGAGCTGGTCGAGCACGGGTTGCGGGTCGGGTACCGGCCGGCGGACTTCCGCCTGGAACGGGTCATCATCGGCGGCGAGATCGTCACCGCCGGGCTCCTGGCCCGCGCCGAGCGGCTGTTCGGGGCGGTCGAGTTCATCGAGAACTACGCCTCGACCGAGATGGTGCCCTGTGGCGGTACCCCGTGTGCGCAGGGGCACCTGCACTTCGAGTTCTCGGCGGGCCACCACGAGGTGGTGGCACTGGACGGCAGTGGACAGGCCGCCGACGGGGAACCCGGTTCGCTCGTGGAGACGCCGTTCCCGCCGTACCGCGAGACGACCCTGTTGCTGCGGTACGACACGGAGGACGTCGTGGCCCCGCTGTCCGGTCCGTTCGGCTGCGAGTTCCGCAATCTGCCGGCGACCAGCCACGTCCTGGGCAAGCGCCGCCTCGCGGTACGCCACGACGACGGCTGGGTCTTCCAGCGCGGGGTCATGGAAGCCCTCGAGGGGTGCGACGCGGTACCGCTGCCGGCCCGGTACGGCTACCGGCCGGCGGGTCGGGGAATCGCGCTGGAGGTGCTGGTCCGCGACGACGACTCCGGTGTGGGGAGGGCCGTCCGCGACCGGCTGGCGGCCCACGGCGTACCGGTCGAGGAGCTGACCCTGGTGACCGATCGGGCGCGGCTGAGCGAGCCGATCCCGGTACGCAGCGATCTGCGGGAGGCGTCCTTCGTACCACCGGAGCCGGCCGTCAGCCGGCGCCCCGCCCTCGTCGCGTCGAACAACGGGCGGTAGCCATGCTGCAGTCGTACACGATCGCCATGACCTTCGTGCTCGCGACGCTGTTCGGGGCGCAGTCCTACCTGCAGCACGTCGCCGCCAGCCGGCCGCCGGTCGGCGTCTTCAACCGCAGCGACGTCTACGCCCTGCTGTTCGGCGTGGTCGTCATGCCGTTCGCGTACCTGGCCATTCCGGCTCCGGTCGCGGTACCCGTCTTCGGTCTGGTGATCGTGGCGATCGTCGCGGTCTCGCTCGGCCCGGTCTTCGGTCACAGCGGCCTGGCGTGGCTCGCCGCGCTCGCGCTCGGTGCGGCCGATCTGGGTCTGGCCGCCGTCGCCGGAGCCCGGTCACCGGCTCAGCTCGTCGTCAACGGGGTGCTGCTGTGTGTCGCGATCGTCGGCATCGCGAACATGTGGGTCCAAAGTGGAATGCGCGCCAGACACCTGATGGTGGTTGCGATCGCCCTGACCGTGTACGACACCGTCGCGACCGCGCTGTTCCCCATCACCTTCAACCTCTTCACCCACCTCGGCGCCGGCCCGTTCGCCCCGTTCCTGGCGTGGTGGCACCTCGAGCACGGGGTCATCATCGGCCTCGGCGACCTGCTCGTGGCCACGCTCTTCGTGATCGTGGTCGACAAGGGCTACGGGACACGCGCCGCCATGACCGCGCTGGCGATCGTGGGGGTCACCATCGGGATCATGTCGGTCCTGGCCGTCACGGACACCGTTCGTGGCGTCGCCCCGTCGATGTGGGTGCTGGGCCCGGTGATCGTCGCCTACCTCTACTACCTCTCGCGCAAGGGCCGCACGGAACGCACGGTCGAGCAGCACCGCGAGGCCGTGCCGCGCTGAGAAGG
>Ga0075430_100003598_pt1 | contig 12989 bp, 12 predicted proteins | sample RhiMetdeltSRZDD4_FD_75294 | JGI IMG/M metagenome (GOLD analysis project Ga0075430, IMG submission 75294) | Populus rhizosphere microbial communities from Tennessee, USA - Rhizosphere MetaG P. deltoides SRZDD4 | ecosystem: Host-associated > Plants > Roots > Rhizosphere > Soil | place: USA... | reverse complement strand
GCGGGCCGTGTTGACGGGCGTCGCGCAGGGCGGCGCGGGTCAGGAGACGAACTGCGGGTCCGGCCGGTGCCCGACGGCCCGCTCGACGGCTCGCTCGGGCGTGTCTTCGCCGCCGTCCCAGACGGAGGTCTGGAACCGGTAGTCGTGCTTGCGGATGTACTCGTCGAGCTCGGCGACGATCGTGCCGAGCATCTCGACGGCAGACGCGGCGAGCGCGCGGGCGCCGTCGTCGTCGGCCTGGAGCGCCTGGTCGATGTGCGGCAGGCAGAGCCCGTCGCCGGCCTGGTACCGCTCGCGAACCTTCGGGTCGAGGAGGCGGTTGCGCAAGGTCGCGAGGTAGCGGCCCTCGGCCTCGGCCTCGACCTCGCAGCCGGGGCAGGGCGGGGCCGTGGGGCGGCTCTTCCCGCCGCCGAACAGGGCCGCCAGCTTCGAGCGTCCCCCGGAGCCGTTGCCGGCCGCGAGGCGCTTGCGGGCGGTGTTGAGGACGTCGCGGTAGACGATCGCCGAGGCGAGCTGCCCGAGCCGTTGCTTGACGAATCGCTCGGCGTGGACGCGACAGAACCCGCCCGCCGAGCGGAGCTGCTCGCGGAGGTCGAGGTCGTTGACCTGCTCGTAGCAGACCGAGGTCAGGTAGGCGTCGACGGCCTCCGTGGCGAGCCGGCAGACCGGGCAGCCCGGCTGGCCGAACGCCTCGATCAGGTCGTGCTCGCCGGCGTGCCGCCGGGGTTTCCGAGCTGCCATCGCGGGGCGGCCGGCCGCTACTTCGCGGGTCGGAGGGAGAACGCGACGACTTCGCCCAGGTTGACCCAGGTATATTGGCCGCTGGTGCCCCAACCGTCGACGAAGCTGCGCGGTCGGGCCTCGGCGAGATCCCTCGACAACTGCTTCGCGTAGTCGGCCAGGACGTCGGCCGTCAGCGACTCCGCGACCTCCTCGATCGCCGTGATCGAGCCGCCGCTCTTGAGCACGAAGGTGACTTCGATCCGCTTCCCGAGGTCGCGCTGCATGCCGAAGGTCGGCCGCCCGACGCCGAAGCGGGGCGCGGAAGATCCTTCACTCTGGTTGTGCGCGATACCGTCCACTGGCGCCTCCACGACGTCGTCCGCCCGAGTCTGTTGCTGGAAACCGTAGCACGTGCGCGCCGTTCGGCCCAACATGGGCAGGGAAGAAAGTCGCGCCTTCCCGTGTTCTGGGAGCGAGGTCTGCGCGCCCGCCGACGCCGGCCGGCCGTTCGACGGCTGCACGGACCGTCCGCCTACAATGCCGGCATCGATACTGTACCCTGGGGAGAGCGGCGTGAGCCTGCGGCTGTACAGCACGTTGAGTCGGACGATCGAGGAGTTTCGGCCGGCGGGCGACGAGGTCCGCACGTACGTCTGCGGCGTCACGCCGTACGACACCGCCCACCTCGGCCACGCCTTCCTGTACGTCTCGTTCGACGTGCTGCACCGCTTCCTGCGCTACCTCGGGTACCGGGTCCGGTACATCCAGAACATTACCGACATCGACAACGACATCCTCCGGCGGGCGAAGGAGCTCGACGAGCCGTGGGACGAGCTGGGCAATCGGTACGTCAAGATCCACCAGGAGGGCCTGGACGCGCTCGGCGTGGAGCCGCCGGTCAAGTATCCCCGGGCGACCGAAGAGATCCCGCTGATGGTCGAGATGATCGAGGGGCTGATCGCGCGGGGCCACGCCTACGAGGCCGGCGGGAACGTCTACTTCCGGGTCTCCAGCGATCCGGACTACGGCTGTCTGAGCGGCCTCGCGCCCGAGCAGATGGCAGAAGAACTGACAAAGACCGGCGACCCGGCGGACGATCCGCTGAAAGAGGCGCCGGTCGATTTTCTGCTCTGGCAGGGCGCGAAGCCCGGCGAGCCGACCTGGCCGAGCCCCTGGGGACCCGGCCGGCCAGGCTGGCACATCGAGTGCTCGGCGATGTCGATCCGGTACCTCGGGGAGAGTCTCGACATCCACGGCGGCGGCGGCGACCTGGTCTACCCGCACCACGAGTCCGAGATCGCGCAGTCCGAGTGCTGGAGCGGCCAGCGGCCGTTCGCGCGGTTCTGGCTGCACGCCGGGATGCTGCGGATGGACGGCGAGAAGATGAGCAAGTCGCTGGGCAACATGGTGTTCGTGCACGACCTCGTCAAGCGATACCGTCCGGAGGCACTGCGGCTGTTCCTCTCGAGCGTGCGGTATCGGGACGTGCTGGAGTGGGACCCCGACACGGTGGCGGCCTGCGAGAAGGTCGTGACGCTTTTGCAGACGGCAGCCGGGATGCAGCACCCGGTCCACGACGAGGCCCAGCCGTACCGGTCGAGCGGCACGCCGGTCGAGCCGGAGCCGTTCCGCCGGCGGTTCGTGGCGGCGCTGGAGGACGACCTGGACACGCCGGCCGCCATCGGCGCGCTCCGCGAGCTTGCGGAGGCGATCGTGGCCGGACGGCAGGACGCGCGCCCGGTCTCGCACGCCCGGCACGAGCTGCGCACGCTGGCCGAGATCCTCGGGATCGTGCTGCCGGTGGTCTGATTGACCGACTCCGGGGGCGTTCGAGCACTCATATGGTAGTACGACGAGCACGGTAGGCGCGGAGCGCCGGCGTCGAATTGCGACGGGCGCGCCTCGAATCGCGCAACCATCCGGCATGTCGTACGTTACAGCTCCGTCACAGCCTGGGCTGCTCGGGGCTGGAAAGCGTGACTTTGGGCTGGCATGGGAGTTGCCTTTTGTAAAGGCAAGCTGTGCTCCCTCGCTCGGGACGGTGCTGGAAAGGCTGCCCAGATGTGCATACCCATCGAGCTCGATGTGCCCGTGGTCACGCTCGATCACCGCGAGATCGGGATCGCACGCGAGATCATCTGCCCTTGCCCGGGTGACGTCGGCGCGGCTGCCTCGACGCTCGGGACCACCGTCGACGCCGCGCACAAGCCGACCGAGCTCTGGCTGCGCGTGACGCGCGCGGCGCTCCGGGACCTCTACGTGCCGTTCGGGGAGATCGCCGAGACGCGGCCGGACGGCGTGCGGCTGCGCATCCGCGAGTCGGACCTGGCGCGCCGCGACTGGGAGCGACCCCCGGCGGGGCTGGCCGTCCTCGCCTGAGGTAGCCCCACCCGCCCGGCCGCTGCGCGGCGCGAACATCGGCTGCGCCGACGTCCCGCTCCATCGCAATTGAGGCGGGCCTACGTCGTCCCGATCCCGTCAGATCGGGAGCTTCACGCTGTCCCGTCCGTGCTGTGCCGCGTCCGCGACCGTATCATCACGCCCGCGGAGGAGGAGATCGGATGCGGCGTCGCGACCTGCTGCGCGTGCTGCTCGCACTGTCCGCCACGCCCGCGCTGGTGGCGCTCGAATCGGCGCGCGTCCTGGCGCAGGAGACCGGGCCACCCGGCGGGCAGCCGGCCCTGCCGATGCTGCCGTCCGGCTCTCAGCCTGCGCCGAGCGCGGATCCGCCTGTCGGTCCGGCCACATCGCCCGGCGGGGCGTCCGGTGCGGGCGCCGCTGACGCCTTTCCGTCGCCGCTGCCCGGCCCGATCGCCCAGGGTCCGATCCCGAACAACATCGTCGGCCTGAACGTCGCTCGGCTCCACCAGCCGATCTACGTCTGGGCGACCTCGGACGTGGTGAACGCCAACGGCGGCGACTGGGGGTACATCACGGTCGTCTGGACGATGCAAGACCGTGAAGACCAGATGGCCGACTACAACTTGCAGATGTTCCTGGATCGGTGCTTCGAGCACCACGTCCAGCCGATCGTGCGGGTGGCGACGAGGTTCGAGGCGAAGCGCGAGCCGACCGTGCCCGGCCAGCCGGCCGTGAAGCCGAACCCGCAGGGCGCCGAGGGCACCTGGATGCGCCCGGACTGGGACGAGCCCCTGAAGTGGCGCGAGCTCTTCGAGCGGGGCCGCTGGCCGACCCGCCACGCCTGGATCGTCGTCGGCAACGAGCCGAACCTGGGGCGCGAGTGGGGCGGCGAGGTCGACGCGGCCGGCTACGCCCGGTACCTCGCGCGCTTCCTGGACGTCTTCGCGGACGCGCCGCGCTTCGACGTGGTGAGCGGGGCACTCGACATCTCGAACACGACGGCGCTGCCGGTGATGCAGGACGCGCTGGAGTTCCTGGACGCGATGGGCGCGGCGGTGCCGGGCATCTTCGAGCGGCTGCCGGCCTGGGCCTCGAACCCGTACAGCGTGCCGGGCCAGGGGCCGGGCGTCCGCTACACCCACCTGGCCTACGAGGCGGAACTGGACCGGATCGGCCGCGAGATGCCGGTCATCATCACCGAGGCCGGGCACCTCCAGACCGGCGACGAGCAGGAGATCGCGCGATTCTACGCCCAGGCGTTCCGGGACTGGATGGCCGACCCGAAGGTGGTGGCGGCGACGCCGCTGTTCTGGCACCCGGACCGCAACGACTTCTGGATGTTCGAGCTGGACAGGCGCGGCGCGTTCGTCCACAGGAGCCCGACCTACGAGCTGCTGCGGCGCCTGCCCCGGGTGGCGGGATCGCCCGAGTTCGCCGTGATGGTGGCGAACACGGTCCGGACCACGCCGTTCGAGGCGGCGGTGCCGGCTGGGCCGGCCGACGAGGACGCCAGGGACAATTTGGAGCCCGAGGCTTCGGAGAGAAGGCGCGAGGAGCCTGGCGCCGCCGCGCGGGCAGCGGTCGGTCCGGCGCTGGAGCTGCGCGTCGCGAACACGGGCGGCCAGGGCGCCAACCTGCGCGCCGCGCCGTCCCGCGCGGCTGACCTGATCGCGGTCCTGCCGGACGGCGCGGTGGTCCAGGCGATCGGGCAGGAGAGCATCGTCGCGGAGGATCGCTGGCGCCAGGTGCGGACCGAGGACGGGGCCGTGGGCTGGGTCGTCGCCGACCTGCTAGCCCCGGCCGCCGACGCGCCGGACTGATCCGAGCTCTCGGGTGCAGCCGAGCGATGGGCCCGGGGATAGCACCGCTGCTGGGAGCGCGGCCGTCCCGGCCGCCCCGGTTGGCTACGCCCTCGGCTACGCCGGGAGGACCGGGAGCGTGTCAGAGGACGAAGCGGCCGGGACGGCCGCGCTCGTGCGCCCGAGAGGGCACTCGGTCGGCGGGGTGGGAGCCCCCGTCGCGCAGACGCTCCGAGCGGAGGGGTAGCGTGCGAACGCGATGCCGTGGCGCCCCGGGGTGGGTGGAGACGGGGGAGTGGGGAGGCCGAGTCCCGGAACTGGGGAGGCCCGTCGGCGGGGTGCCGTCGGCAGGGGTCGGGGCGTCCGGGGGGCGAGGAGGCCCGGTGACGCGGGCGGAGCGGAGGGACGCAGGGAGGGGGATGGGTGGCGGACACGACGCGGGAAGCCAGGTCGGCGGGCATGCCCGACCGGGCTGAGCACGCCGAAGGGGCCGAGCGACGCCGGGAGCGGCGGGGGCTGGCGAGCGCTTCGTGCTGGCCGAGCGGCTGCCGGCCGGCCGCTGCATCGTCTACCTCAGCGGCGACGGCGACGATCCGGGCAGGTCGTACCCGTACTCGATCAGGTGGCGGGGCCTCACCACCGATGGCCCAATCGGGCTCTGGTCGCCGCGTGGGAGCCTGCGCGACCTGACCCTGACGGCGTCGGAGATCGGCGAGAAAGCCGTCCAGACCGGCGGGCGGCTGCTGGCGCGCGACATCGGGCGGGTCTACGAGGCGGTCTGCGAGCGCGAAAACACCGAGATGGTACGCAAGTTCGGCCCGATGTACCTGCTGAACCGGGTTCACGTCGCCGAGTCGGTCGAGAAGGCGCAGGCGATCTTCGATGCCTGGGCCGTCTCCGATCACCTGCCCGAGGCGAACGACCGCCGCGCCTACGAGAGCCTTGGCGACCAGCCGATGCCGCCGTTCGGCGACGTCGCGTACGCCACCGGGGCCTGCACCAAGTGCGACGACGAAAACCCGCTGCGGAGCTATCGGATCGTGGCGCGCTTCGACACGGTGGTCTACGTGGTCTACTCGTGGGGCCGATACTCCAGCAGCAACTTCGAGGTGGTGATGTTCCGGGCGAACAAGCTGCCGCGCCGCCTGGGGCTGGACGGCGCGCCGGCGCTGCCGAGCGGACAGTTCCAGCCCGCGCCGTCAGCATCCAGGATGGTCGTCCAGTAACCTCCGCCCTGACGAGCCGTCCGCCTCAGCGGGTACCCTGTACGGTGCAAGCCACGCGGGGCGCGCAGCCTGAAGACGGCGCACGACCGGCCAACGGAGGCGGACGATGCAGTATCGACGGTTCGGACGGACGAACGAGCAGGTCTCGGCGATGGGGTTCGGGACCTGGCCGATGTCGGGCGACCGCTACGGCGCCATCGAGATCGACGAGGCGGTCAAGGCGATCCATGCGGCGATCGACGCGGGCGTCAACTGCGTGGACACCGCTCCCGCGTACGGGAGCGGCCATTCCGAGACGGCGGTCGCGCGGGCGCTCAAGGGGCGCCGCGACAAGGTGCTGCTGGTCACCAAGTGCGGGATCAACCGTCGCCCGCAGGACGCGCAGGCCTCTCGCGATGGGAGCCGCGCCAACATCCTGGCCGAGCTGGACGTCAGCCTGAAGCGGCTGGAAGTGGATTACATCGACGTCTACCTGATCCACTGGCCGGACCCGAACGTCCCGTACGAGGAGTCGTTCGCCGCGATGGACGAGTGCGTCAAGTCCGGCAAGGTCCGCTTCGTCGGCGTCTCCAACTTCACCGTCGAGCAGATGGAACAGTGCATGAAGGCCCGCCCGATCGACGTGATCCAGGTCGGGTACCACATGTTTGACAGAAGGATGGAGAAGGAGATCTTCCCGTTCTGCGCCAGGAACGACATCGGCGTGATGGGGTACGGCTCGCTGGCGCACGGACTGCTGACAGGCACGTTCTCGGCCGACATGTCGTTCGACTCGATGGACTGGCGGGGCGGCGGCGTCTTCTTCGGGCAGCCGCTGCTGAAGGGGAAGAACCTCGGGACGAACGTCGACGTGGTGAACCGGATCAAGGCCGAGATCGCCGATCCGCGCGGCGTCCCGCTCACGCAGATCGCGCTGGCATGGTCGCTGAAGAACCCGGTCGTGAGCACGGCGCTGGTCGGCTCGAGGACGCCACAAGAGCTGGCGAGCAACCTGGCCGGTACCGAGCTGAAGCTGACTGACGACGAGGTCGCGCGGATCGAGGAGATCATGAAGGGCGCGGCCGGCATGCACGACGTGTTCACGCCGCTCAAGCAGGCGATGGAGGAGTGGGGACCGATCGCGGAGGCGCAGCCGGCGACGTAGCGGCGGCGCAGCACGCTCCGTGCGGTGAGGGCGGGGGCGCGTCTACGCTTCGTAGCGCTCCAGCAGGTCGGCGCTGAGCGCGTTGGCGCGGATGATGTCGCGATAGAGGTACGCGCTCGGCTTCGGGGTGCGCTGCTGGGTTTCGAAGTCGACGTGGACCAGCCCGAAGCGGGGCGCAAACCCCTCTGCCCACTCGAAGTTGTCCATGCTGGTCCAGTAGGTGTACCCGCGCAGGTTGACGCCGGCTTCGATCGCTCGGTGGCAGGCCGCGAGGTGCTGGATCAGGTAGCGCGGGCGCTGCTCGTCCTGCTCGTCCGGCTCCGGGATGCCGTTCTCGGTGACGATCACCTCGCGGCCGTTGCCGGGCGAGGCGGCGAGCAGGGCGCGCTCCAGCCCCGCCGCGTAGATCTCCCAGCCGAGCTGGTTGCGCTCGACGTCCGGGAACTGCTCCAGGCCGAACCCGATGCGCGGGGCGCGCGGATCGAAGCGGTCGTGCTCGCGGGTGTAGTAGTTCACGCCGACCCAGTCCTCGGTGTTCGCCAGCCACGAGACGGTGCGCCCGCTGCCCAGCGGGGGGATCAGTCGGCCGTTGCGGATGGCGATCGGGAACGCCAGGTTCATCAGGCGGTTGCGGATCGCGGCGATCAGGCGGTCGCCGCGCCGCTGCGGGTCGGCCGGGTCGAACAGGCGCCAGTGATGCGCCACGCCGACCTTCGCGTCCGGCTGCGCCTCCTTCATGGCGTGGTACGCCCGGCCGTGGGCCAGGGCCATGTTGCGCAGGACGGTGAAGGCGCCGCGCATGTCGCCGGGCCGATGCGGAGGCCAGACACCCATGATCCAGCCCTGCGAGGCGTAGACGCCCGGCTCGTTAAGGGTGACCCAGTAGCGGACGAGGTCGCGGTACTCGTGGACCACCCGTTTCGCGTAGCGCGCGAACCGCCCGGCGACCTCGCGCCGCATCCAGCCGCCGCGTTCGGCGAGCCAGTTCGGGTTGGAGAAGTGGTGCAGCGTGACGATCGGCTCGATGCCGTGCCCGCGCAGCGACTCCAGGACGCGGCGGTAGTGGTCGAGCGCGTCGTGGCTCAGCTCGCCGGGGCGGGGCTCGATCCGGCTCCACTCCAGCGAGAGGCGGTGGCTGGTCTGCCCGAGCTCGGCCAGCAGCGCGAAGTCGTCGTCGTACCGGTTGAAGTGGTCGCAGGCGAGGCCGGACTTGTGGGGCAGCGTTCCGGCCTGCTCGGAGGCCCACCAGTCGTTGTTGCGGTTGTTCCCCTCGACCTGGTGGGCGGCGGTCGCCGAGCCCCAGAGGAACCCCTGGGGGAAAGCGCGGTCTGAGGTGCGGTGTCCTGATCCGTTCGGGCTCACGGCACGCGTACGTGCACGGATCGTACCGCCACCGCCTGGGTGCGTACCGTCACGGCCTGCCAGCGGCGGCGCGCGGCGAGCAGCAGCCAGACGAGCGGTACCGGCGCCAGGACGGCGAGGTGCAGGACAACGGCGTAGGCGGCGGCGAGGCCCGGCTCGGCGCCGAAGCTGTCCACCAGCAGCGAGCTGACCGGCACGTGGAACGTCCCGACGCCGGCCGGGGCGCCCGGCACGGCGAAGGCGAAGTTGGCCACGCCCACGGCCGCGAACGGCAGCGTCGGCGGGGCCAGCCAGCCGAACGCGACGAGCAGGCAGTAGTAGGACACGGCCTCGGCGGCCCAGGCCAGCACCGAGAGCTGGGTGGCGCGCACCAGCAGGCGCGGGCCACGGCGGTGGGCAGCTCCCACGGCGTGATCGAGCAGGCGGCGGGGGTGCCAGGCCGGGCCGGCCGGCTCGTCGGCCGCGGCGCGCGACCCGAGGTACCAGCTCGCGATCGGGATGGCGATCAAGGTCGGGAGGTAGACGGCGACGGCGCCCAGCCCGAGGGTGAGCGGCCAGCCGCCCACGCCGCCCGCCAGCGCCGCGACGGAGATGAAGCCGCCGAAGATCAGGCCGTCCACGATCCGCTCCAGCAGCTCGGCCGCCGCGACGTCGGTCAGCTTGACGCCGGGCAGGCGAATCGCCAGGAACACTTTGACGGCGTCGCCGCCGCGGGCCGGCAGGCTCAAGCCGGCCAGGGCCGCCGAGATGCCGACGCCGAGAAGCTGCGCGGTCGGCAACGGAGCAGCCGGCGCCAGCAGGACGCCCCAGCGGACGGCGCGCAGCCAGAGGTTGACGCAACCGAAGAGCAGGACCGGGACCATCCAGACCGGCGCCAGGCTGCCGAAAGCCGAGCCGACTTCGTGGAAGTCGAGGCGCGAGATGAACACGGCGGAGCAGGCCAGCCCGAGGATCGGTCCGGCCAGCCGCACGGCACGGTGATTCAGCGCGCGGTGGAAGCGTCCCATGAAAAATGCCTCTATGTATACCAGGAGGTACGCTAGAAAGAGAACGGGTATCCGGTGGCGGCGAGGACGGGGCCGGAAGTAACGATCCGTCGACGGTCCGGGCGGGCCCGGACGGGCGGTCCGGTGGGTGGGAGACGGAGGGCGACGGCGGGGTTGAGGGGAGGGCGGGAACGGGGACGGCGGCGGGAGCGTCCGAACCGTACGCGACGTGGCACTGTCCGTGCATCCATGGATTGCGCATCACAATCCTGGCTCGGCGTCTGGGGGCACCTATGGGACGTACAGCTCTGCTTCCGAAGGCGATCGGGCTCGGCACCTGGGGACTGGTCACCCTCCCGCTCTGGGGAGCGTTCGTGGCGCCCTGGACCCTGGCCTGGTTGGTTTTGCTGTTCAATGCGTACTGGCTGATGCGCTCGTCGATGCTCGGCATCGGCGCGATCGTCAGCTATGCGCGGCTGCGTCGGGCCGAGAAGACCGACTGGCTCGCGCTCGCCCGCTCCAAGGTCGGATTCGACGGTCTCCATCATCTCGTCATCATCCCGACCTACAAGGAAGACGACGCGGTCCTGGCCGAGACGCTCGACTACCTCGTGCGGCAGGATTTCCCGGCCGAGCGCGTGGCGGTGGTCCTGGCGTTCGAGGCGAGAGACGGCGGCGCCCCGAGCCGAGCCGCCCGGCTGCTGGCGCGCTACCGCTCCCGCTTCGGCAAGATGTGGGCGCTGTTCCATCAGATCCAGCCGGGCGAGGTGGCCGGCAAGTCGTCCAACCTGGCGTGGGCCGGTCCGCGCGCGCGAACGCTGCTGATGCGGCAGGCGATCGACCCGGATAGCGTCCTGGTCACGATCTGCGATGCCGACTCGCGGCTGCACCCGAAGTACCTGAGCGCGCTGTCTCACGATCACCTGGCGGACCCCGAACAGACCGATCGCCTGTACCAGCCGGCCCTGCTCTTCCACGCGAACCTGGATCGGCTGCCGCCGCCGCTCCGCGCGACGAACAGCTGCTACTCGGCCTGGTCGCTGGCGCGGCTGGCGCTCGGGTCGCGGCTGGTGCTCCAGTCGACGTACTCGTTGCCGCTGGCGCTCGTCCACCGGGTGGGGTACTGGGACCCGGACGTGATCTGCGAGGACTCGCGGATCTGCTTCAAGGTGCTCCAGCAGGTTGGCGAGAGCGCGCGGGTCCATCCGATCTTCCTGCCGGTCCTGGCGGACGCCGCCGAGGGCGCGACGCCCTGGGACACGATGGTGGCCCACTACCAGATGATCCGGCGCTGGGCCTGGGGCGCCTCGGATGTCCCGTACGTCCTGCGTGGCGCCCTGCAATCGGGCGGCGTGCGGATGCCGCTCGGACCGGTGATCGGGTTCGTGGAGGACCATCTGACCTGGCCGACGCACTGGTTCTTGATCACGCTCGGAACGAAAGCGCTGCCGTTCCTGGCGCCGGCCATCGTGGCCTCGCCGGAGGGGGCGCTGCTGATCTCGGCGGGCGGCTTCCTGCTCTCGCTCTGCCTGCCGTTCATCATCGTCGCGGCGACGATCGACCTGATGCTGCGGGGCGGCCCGCGCGACATCGGCGAGTGGGCCGGCGAGCTGATCGGCTGGTCGCTGATGCCGGTGATCAACCTGCTCTTGACCTGCCTGCCGGCCCTGGACGCGCACACGCGGCTGCTGCTCGGGCGCAGCCTCGGCTACGTGCCGACGCCGAAGTTCGCCCGGTAAGACACGAGGCGCCCTCCCCGCACGCGGAGGAGGGCGCTTCTCCGTCTCCGGATTGGCGGGTGACTAGCAGGCTGCGGAAGAACCCCCGTTTGAGGGATAGCCGGGTCGGTATTGGCCTCGGATAGTGGTTCGGCAATCCCGTCAGGCACTCGACGACGGGCGGGAACGTGATCCGAGTGCTCTCAACGGGGTCGATTTTGGCCTCCTTCCGCCGCTGCTCAGCCGAGCTTGGTGCGGCGGATCAGGCAGCGGCCGGGACCGCGCTCGGTCTGGCCGCCAGTCGGCTCAGTCTCACCAGGTTGTAGGCGGTCGGGTCGAAGCTCGGCTCGATCGGGTCCATCTCCAGGAACCAGCCGAACAGCAGGTGGTACGCCAGCTCCTCGCGGAAGGCCCGCTCGGACCGCACCGAGTAGAGCGCGATCAGGAGCGACGACTTCAGCAGCCGCTCCGGCCGGATCGAGGGCCGCCCGTCCTTGGCGTACATCTCATCGAAGGTGGACGAGAGGTCCGCGAGCGCCTCATCGGCCAGTCGCTTGACCGTCCGCAGCGGATGGGATGGTGGGACGCGCTCTTCCAGGTCGATGGACGCCAGCATCGTGAGCTGCGGGTTGCGCCGTCCTCGCACGCGATCCTCATTGGTTGGAGCTATGATCATCCTACGCTGCGGGCCCGCCCGCCGGAAGCCCGCCCGAGCGGGCCGCAAGGCCTCAGTTCAGCGAGGAGGACCGATCCGGCCATGAGCGCACAGCAGCACCGGCGTCCGCACTACTCCGGAGCCGCCTACACCTCCCAGCAGGGGGCCTACGTCGACAGCCCCACCCGCCGGCGGATCCGGCGCGAGGTCTACGGGGACGAGTACCCCGACGAAGTGGACCCGCGCAGCTTCGTCACCTGGCCCGAACTGCGGCGCATCGCCCGCGACCTCGGCGTCGGCCCCGGAGCCACGTTTATCGATCTCGGCTGCGGCCCGGGTGGTCCAGGCCTGTGGGTTGCGCGCGAGACCGGCGCGGCCGTGGTGGGGATCGACCTGGAGGCGGTCGGCGTCGCGCACGCCCGTGAGCGCGCCCGGGAAGTTGGGCTGGCCGAGCAAGCCCGCTTCGAAGTGGCGGACATCGTCTCGACCGGCCTGCCGGACGCGAGCTTGGACGCAGCCATGAGCGTCGACGTGCTGTGGGCGGTCCCGGATAAGCTCGGCGCGCTGCAGGAGGTCGCGCGCATCCTGAAGCCAGCCGCCCGCTTCGCGTTCACTTCCTGGGACCGCGACCTCTCCCCGCCCGGCTACCCGCCGCCGCTCAACGACCACCGGCCGCTGCTAGAGCAGGCCGGCTTCGACGTGGAGAGCTACGAGATCCAGCCGGATGCCGAGGCGAAGCGGCGCGTTTCTCTCGAGCGGGTCGTGGCGGCGGAATCGACGCTGATCGAGGAAGTCGGCGAAGCGGGTGCCGAAAGGATGCTGTTGGAAGCCAAGCGCACGCTCGGTCTTTCCGACGGCACGGACTACATCGCCCACAGCCGCCGGATCTTTGTGGTCGCCCACAAGAGGACTATTTCCGCGGCCTGCTAGGAGGCTGGGTCACGGGTGCTCTCACCCACAAGATGTTGTGGTTTCGCGGAGGCCGAAACCACAACCGGTTGTATGCCGGACGACC
>Ga0075430_100003597_pt1 | contig 12990 bp, 8 predicted proteins | sample RhiMetdeltSRZDD4_FD_75294 | JGI IMG/M metagenome (GOLD analysis project Ga0075430, IMG submission 75294) | Populus rhizosphere microbial communities from Tennessee, USA - Rhizosphere MetaG P. deltoides SRZDD4 | ecosystem: Host-associated > Plants > Roots > Rhizosphere > Soil | place: USA... | reverse complement strand
GTGTGAATCGAGAGGTTCACGCACGGAACTGTGGGAGCCGGCGGGTGAGACTCCCGCCGGCTACCCGGCGGAGCCGGGGTCGGTTTGGACTCACGCGTTGAGCAGGATTCTCTTGCGTAGTAGGGAGAAGCTGGCTCGGCTGTACATCTGTCTCTTGGTGTGTCCTGAGCGCAAGGAGGAGTCGATGTAGGTCGGGTTCTCGATGCGGTGCTGCACGGAAGATGAAGGATGTGGCCCTTCGGAGCCGCCCGGCGGAGGGAGGCTCCAAACCGCTTCATGCTGCGTTGGCTGAAGACCGTCGTGGTGAGCGATGAGGAAAAGGCGCCCGCGAGGCGTCAGGTAGGGATTAGGAAGACGAACGCAAGTGAATCGTTGCTGACGTGTCGAAACAGATACAGACGACATCAAAACCGGGGTGTCAAATGGATCCCGGGACGAGCTTGGCGGGGGTTCCGCTTACTGGCCAGGCGGTGTCCGGCATGTAGACGACGTGAGCCTGATCTGCGGCTTCCGTGTGGAACAGGAGAAGGCGTGCCCGGACACGCCCTGCCCGTGCGGGCGGGGGAGAGGGAGTGTCCCAAGCGGCGACCCCGTCAGGGATTGAGTACCGTCGCCGGGCTTGCTGGCGGACCGGTCCGTGGTAGTGGTGAAGGTCCTGTAACGGGACTGGAGCGAAGGGGCCGGGTTGTCCGTGGCTGGTTCATCCGATCAACCGCGCTCATTACGCTTGACGCCGACCTGTCCCACGCCGTGAAGTTGTAGGTGCCGAAAACCACGGTGCGGTTCCCCTGCCAGGGGATGGTCGAGGCGGCCGCGTGACTCGACACGGCGGGCGTTGCGGCGACGGCTTCGATACCACCTCGGGCGGCCTGCCGCGACTCGTCGCGGGATCGCACGGTGGCGGTGACCAGGTAGCGCCGCCCTACCCACGCTCTGCCTGAAGGGGACCACTTCAGGGCGACGGCTCCGACCTGTGCCGATGCTGGCTGGCAGTCTGGGTGCTGCGGTTGGTCCGTACGGCGGCGTTGATGGTTGTCCGGCGGGTGTTGGGTGTGCTGGGCTGCGGTGCGACGCCGGATGCCAACGAGGTCGAGATCGCGGTGCTGCGGCATCAGCTGGCGGTGTTGCGCCGGCAGGTGCCCCGACCCCGGTACGGCCCGGCGGATCGGATGCTACTGGCCACGCTGGCGAAGCTGTTGCCGCGGCCCGGTCAGCCCCCGAACGGGTTCGCCACTCCGCCGATCGACGACATCACCGCGCCGATCACCTGGCCCTCGCCGGATTCTCATGCCCGCCAACCGCAGCCCTGCCATGACAGAGTGCGCATGGGTGCACGCCGTGCGGGTGGGGCGGTCGGCGACGTCAGTCGGCGGTTCTGGAAACGGCGTCGAACTGGCTTGTGAGGAACGCGCGACTCTTCGGGGCTGCGCAGGTTCGATCCACCTGCACGGAGTGAGACGCGCTCCCAATGGCAACGAGCCTCGGTGCAATGTCGCAGGTCACCGGTCTCACGCGGTGAAGCTTGCGCAGGTCTCAGTACTCGGCGGGTCCCGTCAAACATGGAAACGGGAGCCCGGGAGCTGACACGGTAGAAATCGTCGGCTGCTGGCCTCTGCCAGAACGGTGAGGCGGTTGTGCCCCTGGACGCACACGAACCATGCCCGAACCCGGACCCACTCCGTCCATACACGATGATGGAATGGCAATCAACGCCGGATCCTGAACCTCATCGGTGCATCCAGGCTAAGCCGGGTACGGCGGCAAATGCCGGGGTCGGTCATAGCCAAATCTGATTCAACAGCTGGTAACTGGCGGGCACCAACTGCAAGCTCCCGTAGCTACCGGTCTGGCGTGTTCCTCAGGGCGTTTTCGATGAACCGCAGAACCTCGTTGTTCAGGGTCCAGTCGCCACAGATGAAGTAGTCGGTGGCGGCGTCAAAGAGCAGCCCTCGACCGGCCGTGGCTTCGCCGCGACGCAGCATCAGCTCTCCCATGGCATGGCGGAGGCGTGCGATCAGTGGCAGTTGCACGGCCGAGGCGAAGTCGAGGCTGGACAACTGCCTTTCGGCGATCCGGCAGAGCTGTTCGGCCTCGGTGTGCTCTCCCGCGGCCGACATGCACCGTGCCAACAGACACCGCGCTCGGACCATGCCTGCTGTGTTGTGCATCTGTTGGAACGCCACTAACGCATCGGCCGCGCGGCGCACCGCAGAGTCGATCAGGTCCTGGGCGGGGTCCGGGTCCGTCGCTGCCTCAGCACCGAACTCGTGCATGACATGTTGCCAGCGGTGCAGAGCGAGGAGCGCCAACCGGTACCTAACCGTCGCCGCGCGACGGGCGTCGCCGCCGGCCCCGTCGAGGGCACGAGTGAGATGATTGTGTGCCGCGCGCCAGTCGGCTCGGCGCCGGGCGTTCTCCGATAACCCAAGTTCGAGGCGGAAGAATGCCGGAGCGTCGATGCCGCCACCTGCTGCATAACCGCCTAGTCCATGCTCGGGTGGAAGAACCTGGTTGCTCTCTGCCACCATCAGTTCCACGGTGCGACGCTCCGCGTGGTCGCCGCATTCTCGGGCCAGGTTCAGCGCGGTTTCCAGGGAGCGCCTGGCAAGGTGCTGGGCACCGATCTGTAGGTACGCCTCGCCGAGCTTCCGGTGTGCCCTGGCCTCCTGGCGTTGGTATCGCATTCCGCTGGCAGAAGCGGATCCGGCGCGGAGCTCCTGTGCCAGCCGCGCGGCCTTCCTCAGCACCTCTTCGGCGTCGGTGTACCGCTCGATGGCCGCTAGGAACGACCCCTTGGCGATCAGCACGTCGATGAACCCGGCCGTTTCGTCTACCGCCGTTGCAGCCTGTTCGGCCATGTCGAACGCGGCGAGACAGTCGTTGGGGTCGGTGCCCTCCGGTACGACGTCTCCCAACAGCGTGGCTACCTGCCAACACAACTCCCACCGCTCCTGTTCGTGGGCGGTGCTTGCGACACGCAGCAGATTCAGGTACTCGGTGCCTACCCACCGGCTGACACCCCGTGCCGTCGCGGCAGGGCTGCCGAGGACCTGGGCGACCGTAGCGACGTACGCCGTGCCGAGTTTCCACCTCGCCTGCTCCAGCGCAAGATGGCTTTCGTCGTGCAAGCGGCTGAGCGCGAAGAGCCGGATCAGCGGGTTGAATCCGTACCGGTAAGCGCCGGTCAATGGGTCCAGGGCGGCCCGGTCCACGAGTTGAGCCGCGGCGAGGCTGGTGATGAGCGACTCGGCTTCCGCCTGCGAGACACCGAGCGTGGCGCCGAGGACCCACGGCAGGAATGTCGGCGAGTCGACCAGTGCCAGCATCTTGAGGGCACGTTGTTCCAGCGGGCGCAGAAGATCGTAGTCGGCGGCGACTCGCACCTCGGCGTCCAGTTCGTCGTCGGCCAACCAGCGCAGCCGGGAATGCTCGGGGCGCAGCAGATCGGCCACGTGCCGTAGGTCCGCGCCTTCGCGGGTAACCCGGCTGGCCGCCGAACGGATCGCCAGCGGAAGGTAGCCACAGAACTCGACGATCTCTTGTGCGGAGACCGGCTCGGTCGTTTCGTCCGTGTGACTGGCAGCTCGCAGGATCGCCAGGGCGGTGTCCGGATCGGGCTCATCGACCCGGTACGACGGGGCTCCTAGCGCCGGGCCGAGATCACGCCGGCTCGTCACGATAACGAGGCAATCCGAGCTGGTCGGCAGCAGTGTTGTCACGTGCTCGGGGTGCCGGGCGTCATCGAGGATGACCAGCACCTGGCGGCCGGTGCTCAGGGTGCGGAACAACCGCGCCTGTTCCGCCGCCTCCTGCGGCAGCTGCGGCTGCGGCAACCCGAGCGCAAGGAGGAAGTCCCTGAGGACTTCGGTCGGCGGCCGGGGTCCCTCGGCACCGCCGAGATTCGCGTAGAGCCTCGCGTCCGGGTACTCCGGCGCAAGGCGGTGCGCCAACTGAGCCGCGAGGACGCTCTTGCCAACGCCCGGTTTGCCGTGGAGCAGCAACAGGACAGGCCCGGGTGTAGGGCTCGACTCCTGGGTCGTGCGCGCCCGGCGATGACTTCGCAGGAGAGCCGCGAGTTCGCGGTGCCGGCCGACGATGTCCGGCTGTGTAGGTGCCTCGCTGTCGGTCGCCGCCTCGCGACCGCCATCGATGTCCGCCGTGGCATGGGAGATGTGGGCCTTCCGTCGCCGGTGATCGAGCAAGAGCACCGCAACGGCCGCGACAGCACCGGTGAGCACGCCAAGGAGAGGGTTCGTCAATTCGGCGACCAGGACCGCGGTGATGACGGAAACGCCCGCCAGACCGACGGTCAGATGGCGCCCGACTGCGCGGCCACGAGGACCGAGGCTCACTGACGACCGCCACCGGAAGCGCCGGGAGCGACCCTTTGCGACCAAGCGCGCCGCCTCACGGGTGAGTGGATGGTCAGGCCCGAGCGCCGCTCCCGCCCGGTCCACCGCAGCTCTTGCTGCCCGCCACGCCGCTCTGCGTTGCCGCGCACCATACCTGGCTTCCGCGAGCAGGAACTGCCCTCGCGCGTGGGCGATCAGCGCCGACAGGGACAGGCGATGCCGCGGGCCGAGCACTATGCTCGTACGTCTCGCCAGGTAGGCGAGAAGATCGGCGGCCCGTGCCGCCCTCTGCCGGGAACCGTCACTGATCGCCCAATCCAGCTCGGCCGAGGCCAGCAATCCTCGCACCGCCATCGCGTCGGGGTGATCCGCACCGAATGCTGCTCCGAGTCGCTGGGCCGTCACCTCGAGAACCTCGACACAACGCTCCCCCACGTCCCAGCGCTGATCCTTCACCGCAACCTGGAACTCGATCGCTGAGAGTTCGGCGAGGGCTCGCCACGAAGGCGGGTCCGAGCCACCGCCCGCCACGAGCCGTTGGGTGGCGTCGGTCAGCTCGCTGAGGTCAGCCGCCCCGTCCCGGTCCGTGCGCACCAGAGCCGCCAGACGCACGCACGCTGCGAGCACCTCGGCGGCGGGGTCCGCTGGGTCGGCACGCTCCTCGCTGAGCAACTCGCTCGCCTGAAGGTTTGCCGCAGCGTAGTCACCGGTCTGCAGGTATGCCGCGGCAAGGTTGGCCCGGGCCTTACGCCTCACCGGCGAGTCCGTGCCGGCACTCGCCAACACCTGCCGGAGTATGTCGACCGCCCGGCCGGCCTCGCCCCGCGACGCGGCCAGGACCCCGCGGAGGTTCTCGATGTGCAACGAGCGTTGCGGGTCACCGTCGGCCGCCTGGTCCAGCAGTTGGTCGGCACCATCCGTCAGGCCGCAGTAGCTGAGCAGCCCGGCGAGGTAACACGCACGATCCGGTCTAGCGTGTACGTCCGACGGGGTGATCATGCTCAGCGCGGCGGTAACCCGATCGGCCAACTCTCCCCGGGCGTGTGCCAGGCCCGCACTCATCTCCACTGCTGACTCCGCGGCAGTGATCGCTCTGTCCAGCGCCAGTGTCATTGGTCTCTACCCATACTTCGCCGCCGCGCATCGCGTAGGGCCTCCCGCGTCTCCTCAGCCGCGATCGATAACGGCAGCACGCCGTCCGTGACCAGGGAGTCGATCTGGTTCTTCACTTCTCGGAAGTCGGCGAAGTGCCGTGCGGCGGTCGCGGCATGGTCGGTATCGGTGCCCGCTGGTCCGCCCCTTCTGTCGTGGCTGGGGATCGTGTTGAGGTAGTCGAACGCCTCCATGGCATGTTTGATCGTGATGGCGAATAGCACATTGGTGAACTCGTCCGGACGCACGCGGTGCGGGTCCTGCTCGATGAGCATGCCGACCACGAGACGCTCGGCGGGCATGTCCTCGATATCTCTGATGTCCCACTCGACCGGGCCACCGCTGTATCCCGAGTAGTCCCCGATCAGCTGGCGGACCTCCAGTTCGAGGGCTTCGATAAGGCTGCCCCCAGTGATCTGGAATTCGGTGGGACTGGTGAGCACCGAGCCTTTCAGCTCACAGCCGTTACGACGTGGCCGGAATGGGGCGAACCAGCCATCGCCCTGCTCGCAGCGGCTGGTGCCGACCGAAAGCACCGTCCACGTCAACTTGCCCTGCACCTGGATGAGTGCAGCATCTCGTTCTCTGCAGATCTCGACCACCCTACCGGAGGTCGAATCTCCACTGGCCCTGGAGATGGTAATGTCGTCCTCTTCTGCGGCCCTGTTCCTCAGACAGTGCGCAGCCGTCAGGATCCATCGCCTGGTGAGCAGGAAACCGGCACCACACGCGCCTCGCGCGCAGGACAGCTGCACCCAGTAGTCCGACTCCGCCACCAGCTCAGCCTTGGCGCTCGATTGTCAGAGTGACCTCGAACGAGGCCTCGGTCGACGCCTTGCCGACGATGACCCCCGCCTCGGCCGCCAACGTCAACCCGAATACGGTTTCAAGTGTGGTCATCCGCCATCCCGCCTGATCTTCCATCGACCCGAGGGCGCTCAGCGCGACCTCGGCCGCCTCCTGGATGGCGATTCTGATGTCATCAGCACGATCGCGGAGCAACTCGGTTGCCCTTTCCCGAGCACGAATCTGTCGCGCTCCTGCGTCGTCGAGTTCGACGACCTCGACCCGCACCCGTGGCTCGGTCATCTCGCCATCCATAACTGCCTCGCGTCGCTGAGTCCGGCAACCAGCATGGCGCCGCTCGCCACCACGTAGAAGTGGCTGAAGCGACGTAATCCCGACACTGGCACTGGTCAACGCGACACCGCACGGTTGTGTCGACGTCCTGACAGATCCGGATCGTGTCGCGCGCGGCGGCCGGCCCGACGATCGTGGCGTTCTTCGCCTCCTTGTACTTCCAGTGCGCCGCGATGGCGTACTCCGCCGTCCGGTGCATCGCGGAGGGCGTGGGCAGCGAGCAGATCAGACAACGCCCATTTGTCCTTGATCGATGGGGGAGGGGGCGGGGCGACCGGCGTGATCTTGGGGGCGGGCGTGATCTTTTGGCGTCTCTCCGTCCGGCAGCCGGATGGCGGGAATTGCGCGGCGTGTGCTGGCGCGGGGCGGTTAGGTTGCCGGCGTGAGCAGGATTGTGTCGGTCAACCTGGCGGTGCCGGAGCCCAACCCGGCCAAGGGCGTTGGTGTCACGGGCATCAACAAGCGGCCGGTTGATCACCTGGTCACCGTGCGCGCGCCGGGGCCCAAGACGACCGGGCTGCACAGCGGCCTGGTCGGTGACCAGATCTTCGACATCGAGCATCACGGCGGCGACGATCAGGCCGTTTACGCGTACGCGCGAGAGGACTACGACTGGTGGCAGGCGCGGCTTAGCCGCCGGCTCGCCAACGGGCTCTTCGGCGAGAACCTGACGACCGAGGGAGTCGACGTCAACGGCGCGGTCATCGGCGAGCGGTGGCGCATCGGCCCACGGTTGGTTCTCCAGCCGACATTCGGCCGCATCCCGTGTGCCACGTTCGGGTACAAGATGGGCGAGCCGCGTTGGGTGAAGACCTTCACCCGGTCCAACCGTCCGGGCGCGTACTTGCGCGTGCTGGAGCCTGGCGAGGTGTGGGCCGGCGATCCGGTGAGCGTGGAGGACCGTCCGGCGCACGGGGTGACGATCGCGCAGGCGTTTCGGGCGTACATGACCGAGCCGCAGCTGCTGCCCGAGCTGGTCGAGATCGACGGGCTGCCCGACGATCTGCGCCAGACCCTCGCGGAGCGGCTTCTCCAGCGGCGGTAGCTCGTGATCACTGCGCGTGGCCGCCGCCCAGGTTACTGCGCAGGATCGGTTCACTTCTCAACGGGCAGGTGCGCCCTCAAGGGCAGGCCCCTGTCGCTCGAAACAGCAGGTCAGGCCGGATGTGGATCGAGGTGCGCAGGTCTCGATGCTCAGCGGGTCGCGTCAAGCATGGGAGCTTGTCGGCGCTGGTGGTGTCGGCTCCGGTTGTGATCGCCGCATCGTGGCCGCTGCCAAGATGAGGAGATTGGTGACGTCCAGCGGGTCTGCGTCGACAACACCGACCTACTACGCGGTCCGTCCGCTGATGTCGTGCACATCCCCATTGGCTATTTCGTCGAAGCAACCGACAACGACGCAGATGGCCCGACCGCGGAGCAGACGGCCAACAAGCAGGCAACCACATGGATTCTCCCCACGCCGGTGCGCCGCGTTCCCGAGCGGGTCACGGCGACTTGGGTAACTCAGACGGCAGCCGATCACGCATCGCTCCGATAGTCCTCATCGGACAACTCCAGAACCGCGGAATACTTCCGTGGCGGACCGCACTCGTGACGGACGCGCCGACGGTCGTGCACGAACTTGAGCGCTGGGGTTGATGGAGGTCACCGTTCGGTCGGGCGCTCGGTCCACCGCTCGCGATCGCTGGGCGCGCCGATGGCGCCATCAAACGCACCAAGATGATCAAACGATAGATGTACTGGTGCTTACGGCGGGCGTCGCCAGCGGCTACGGCGCCATCGACTTCCACCATGCCCGCAGCGACTCGCGCACCACGAACTCGAACATATGTAGGTGCATTGGAACGGTGCCCTGCCAGTCGCGGGGCACCCAGACGTGTTCATGCGCTACGCGTGCCGGCGAGACCACGGGTGGCTCACACATTACCCACGTATCGGGGTGCCGTCGTGCAGGTCTGCGGAACGGCGCCGGTAGATCGTCCTGAACTGGGCCTCTATGCCGTTCCAGTTGACTCTGTAGCGCGGCGCGGGCGCCGCGGGCCGTATGTCTGGAGGAATGCCAGAAACTTTGCCGTGGCACGGCTCTGGTCGACGAGCTTCTCGGTCACCAGGCGTTTCAGCTCAGAGTCGGCGGCGTCGCTGAGCTGCGCGATCTCGGGATGGGCCACGCTCAATGTCTGTGCCGCTGGCCCGCTCTCGGACAGCCGGGCCACTGCTTCGGTTGCGGTGACGAGCCGTAGCCAGGCTAGGCGTGGCTCACTGTCGGCGATCCATAGCGCGTCTTGGTAAGACCGTGCGGCCCGCACGAGGGCGCGCGCCTGTTTGACGGGAAGCTGCGGGTAGATGTCAAGAAGAGCGGCCGCGGTGCCGAGCTCCACCGAGCGCAGCATGGTGTACGGGAGCATGCGCTGTCGGGCGGGTTGCGGGAGATGGGGAGCCGAGCGATCGATCTGATGCGGAAATCCGCGCTCGTCATCGGAGGGATGAAAGACACGTGCGATCCCTCCTGCGCGCAGGCGTATGCCAAGGGCCAGCGACAGCAGCGCTGCTAGTTCCTCGCTGGCGGCGCCGCCATGAGCCACTGTGCTGCCTCGCTGCTCCCACGCGTCGTCGATGTACTCGTCGGGATCGTCACTGCGAAGATGCCGTTCGATGCGGATCACAAGGCCTAGGCGAGGCTCGCCGATGCGTTCGAGCCGGTAGTCGGGGAAAGCGAGGGGGACCATCGCCGTGTAGGGTCCGCTGGCCGCCTGCCCATCCAGCGTCAGCGCGTCGGTGTAGCAGGCGACCTGCTGGGCGCCGACGGACGGCTGCCCGGCCAGCTTCGCGCGCGCGTTCTCCCACCCCCATGGCGGGAGGTGGTGTACGCCGAGCACGGCGAGATGGTGCTGCGGGATCGCCACGCGAACCTGGACTTGGACCAACTTCGAGATATCGTCGCCGAGCACGGCATGGACACCGACCGGCTTGCGATGAAGTGGCGAGACCCGAACTGGGTTGTTGATCGCATCGTCGACCGCGTCGTTGATCGCGCGGCGAAGGGAGACGCGTTCCGGGCGCCGCATGGACAGAGATGATCCATACCAACACACTGTAAACAGTGTCGAACTCTGAGTCAGGCCGCCTGGTGCTACTGAGAGGTCCCCGGGAAGGGCGGCTGTCAGCCGCCCCACGTTCGTGTCGGGCCGAGCGTCGTGTCGCTGCCCCGCCGACTGAACGCGTGCGGGAGACTCGCGTCCATGCCGAACCGGTTGTACGTCAATCTTCCATCGGGGAGCCGGCCGTGGCTGTCGCTGCGGCGCAGCACCAACCCACTGTCAGCCACCGGCGGGCCGGTACCCCAGATCCTCCTGCCGCTGGAAGCTCGAATCATGCTGGCCGGCGTCGACGGGCAAGTGCTACGGCTCGCATTCGACGCGAGCCTTGGTACCACCGATCGCAGCGTCTTGATCGGGCGCGGCGAATTCGGGCCGCTCTCGTACCTGGGCACGGACGAGTACCCATTCTCGGCGGCAGTCACATGCCCACACGAGTCCTTGGCGCTCCTGCTTGACCCACCGCCGGGCAACGTCAGCCTGGTACTCAGGTTCGCCGGTCTCCTCCGCCTCCGTCACCATTCTCAAGACTCCAGCATCGATTGGCGCGGCATCGAGGAACCGGACACCTGGCATATCATTCCGGTGGGCGATAACATCCACCAACTGGAGATGTCGTTTGCCCGGAGCGACTGGTACGAGCAGGTTGTTGAGCCGATGAAGCTCGGTGGTTATCTCATCGCGCCGCTTCGACTGCCCGATCCCAGCCGGGTGCCTTCGTGGAGCGCGGCGTTGAGCCACCTCAGCGAAGCTCGACGGGCGCTGACCTCCGGGAACCCGCCTGCAGTCTTCGGCCGTTGCCGGGCCGTGATCGACGCCCTGCCCGGCGACAAGACGAAGATCTTCGACATGATGCCCGAGGGCAAGAAGCGCAACGAGATCGATGACCTCACCAAGGCAATTGGCAAGTACATCCACTCGGGTCGTCACGTCGTCCCTGGTGCCTCAGCGGTGCAGCCCGGCGAGTTTCCGGTCGACCAGCGGGACGCCGTGTTCGCGTGCAACATGACCGCGCTGTTGCTCTCACACATCGCTGGACTGGTCCTGGAGATCTGATGCGGCCGGCGACCTCGCCCGACCACGGCGATCGACACGGCAGGCCCGGCGAATGCGACGAGCAGGCTAGTCCACTCGTAGGAGGTCCTGCCGGGTAGGCCGGGACGACGCCGTCGCCGTCCTCGGCCGACTCGTCGTCGCAAGGGTAGTACCGACGGCGCCGTAGCCGATGCGGCGTAGCCACCAGAACCGGGCGGCACCACTGATGAGGAAGCTGGCCAGCCAGACTGTCCCGCCCGGACACGGCGGGCTCCGTTGCGGCAGCGCAAGCCACAGGTCGTAGGGAGGTCGTACATCTCGTCATCCCGCCCGTAGAGAGCGGACGCCGTTGCGGCCGCTGGTCCGCCTTCACGGTGTACTTCAACCCGCGGCCCGGCCGGCGTCGCGGCGCGGCCGGAAGTGAGGCGACGACGTAGCGGTCAAGCGGGAGATTGTCCGCGCGGTCGCGGCTAGGTATGCCGGGTGCCGCGATCTTGTGGGGGTCGTGGCACCTGGGCCTGTTGTGTCATGCTGCGCGTTGGTGACGGCGTGGCCGGTTGAGCCGCAGCAGCCGGGACAGCTTCGCGCGTTGATCTTCGGTCATCGGGCCGGCTTCGGCGGCAAGGCCTGAAGCTCGTCTACCGGTGGCGCCGGTCCAACCGGCCGGATTCCGGCGCGGCGGGTGCCGGCATGGAACCTGCGGGATCGGGGTGGGCGGCTGGTGGCCGGGTTCGTGGTGCAGGTCGGCAAGCCACCGACTCGCCGGGACTGCGTCGGGGCATGATCCTCCAAGAAGCAGGGTGTGAGGTGCTGCGGTGCAGCGGATCGAAGTCATGTCGGTCGACATCCCCTTTCGTGGCTTGACGTTGACGCACCGTCGTTAGCGGAAGCGTTGCCAGTAACGGTGTTTGCGGATCGGGCAACAGCAGGGACGACGGGAACGCAGGGATCGTCACGGCCGGCGAGGCAGCTGCCGTGCACGGCGGCTTGCTTGGTTCGATCCGCGGGTGCGGGCATTACCGCGACCGGTAGCGTCCGCGCCCTGGAAGGGCCCGTCGCCACGGGGGGAAGTGACGACGGCGATCTCTCACACGGGCTGACATCGAGTCACACGGCCTCCCACCCCGCAGGTCACGGCCTTCCGGCGGCGATGTCGGCACCAACGCGGCGGGTCAGGTGTTGTTGACGGGTGCCCGTCGTGCGCCGGGTACCTGTAGCGCCTGCCGGTAACGGGTCCGGCAACCCCGGTCATCGACGCTTTCTCTCAGGCGGCGAGCCTCGCCGTGGGAGGGGACGGTTGGTCGTGGACGGCCAGGCGCACGGCGAGCGGGCCATCGGCCCCGCCAGCGCGCCGGCCGTGACCGTCGGCACGACTTCCCGGGCCTCCCGTTGCGGATCAGCCCGTCCTTCACCGTCGCCGAGCATGCCGAGGTGTCCGCCGCCGCCCGGCGGGCCGGTTTGACGCCGACCGGGTTCTGTGCCGTGGCCCGCCGACCACAGCGCGAACGCGAAGCGGCGGCCGGTGACGTGCCGAAGATCGCGCCGAGGCTGGGCCGCAAGCGGACGAAGCCGCCAGCATGAGCAAGCCGAGGAACTGGGCGCGGATGTGCCCCAAGTGCCGCCTCAAGCCAGTGGCCCACGCCGACGCCAAATACTGTTACGACTGCCGGACCACCTACCGCAGTCGCACGGCTGCCGACTCCGCTGTCTGCCGCGTGCCGGTCGGGAGCCTAGCGGCTCCCTGGTGACGGTCTGGCAAGCGTCGGCAGATAGCCTGGGAAGCCGCCCGCCCTCGTAGCTCAGGGGATAGAGCAACAGTTTCCTAAACCGATGATCTGGTCTGACCGGCCCCGGGTGAAACTTTGGTGCCTGGCCCTAATCTAGTGACAACCCCCGCCGACGGTCCGGCTGAAATTGATCCCCAGGTGCTCCGGTGGTGCTCGGATGTTCAGCACGTGAATGGACGCTCGGCCCAATTTCAGTACGCCACCGTTGTGCGCGGCGTATCGCTGGCCCCATGGCCACTGTCCACCGCGTGGACCTGCCAATACTCGCCGCCGTTTTGACGGACGAACGGTTGCGAAACAGCACGCAGAAACGGCGACCTCCAAGAGTCGCCGTACGTGCAGAGCATCTGACTACGGATCAGAAGGTTAGGGGTTCGAGTCCCTTCGGGCGCGCAACATCAACAGGCTTCCGACGTGCCGGAACAG
>Ga0075430_100003596_pt1 | contig 12991 bp, 11 predicted proteins | sample RhiMetdeltSRZDD4_FD_75294 | JGI IMG/M metagenome (GOLD analysis project Ga0075430, IMG submission 75294) | Populus rhizosphere microbial communities from Tennessee, USA - Rhizosphere MetaG P. deltoides SRZDD4 | ecosystem: Host-associated > Plants > Roots > Rhizosphere > Soil | place: USA... | reverse complement strand
TTACGAGCACTGCCGGAGCACGATGTCACGGTCGCCCTGAGCATACCGCCGACACTCGCCGCCCTCGCCGATTGGCTCGCGACGCTGCGCGCAGCACCGGTCGCTCCGCTGGCGCTCGAGCTTCTCTCGCCTCGTCTGGCGCGGCACCTCACGCTCGGCGACTCGTCGGTGTTGTTGGCACGCATCGCCGGCAACGCCGAGCTCGTCGCCGCGCAACAAGACGCGCTTGGCGCGCTCGGCGACGCAACGGCGGTGTCGGGCGACATCTGGTCGCGGTTGCGCACGATCGAACCGGATCAGGCAACCGTGCTGCGGTTCTCGGGGCCGGTGGCGCACTTCGCCGATACGTGGGCCGCCGCCGAGCGAATCGCTATGTCGACAGTCGGGGGGCTCGCACATGCCTCGGTCCTCCGAGCGGTCGCGCGAGTGATCCTGCCTCATGCCGGCGAAGAGCTCCCGGATGGCGCGCTCGTGGCTTTGCGTGCCGGGGCGCGCCAGACGCGCGTCTTCGAGCGACTGCCTCCTTCCCTCTGGCCGAGTCTCGCCCCCAGCGCCGTGTCCGACCGACTCTCACTCGGCGTCCGCGCCGCGTTCGACCCGCACCGCATTCTGAACCCGGGCATCCTCGGAGAGCCGCTCGCGTGAGCGCGACGGCTCCGCTCCCGGGTCGGCGTTCGTTGCCGTGTGTGATTCCGGACACGCCACTCGCGGCGGCCGTTCCTGGAATCGATACGTGCGTCCATTGCGGCTTCTGCCTGCAAGCGTGCCCCACGTACGTGAATCTGGAAGACGAGAACGACAGCCCACGCGGTCGCATCGTGCTCATGCGCGCGCTCGTCGAAGGGCAACTCACGCTTGACGACCAGAGCGTTCACACGCACATCGACCGCTGTCTCGGCTGCCGCGCGTGTGAGACGGCGTGCCCCTCGGGTGTCCCGTACGGACAGCTGCTCGAGGCAACGCGCGCGACGCTGCGGGAGGTGCGGCCCACGCCGCTCGTTGGACGCATCGTCCTCGGGCTCTTCGCGCGCGTGCAAGCGTTGCGCCTCGTGCTCCTGGCATCGCGCGCACTGCGCGCGACGCGGATTCCCGCCCTCTTCTCTGGGATCGCCGGTCGTCTCGGGTTCGCGTCTGCGATGCTTGCGTCGACGCATCTGCCACTGCCGGAGCACGACTACGATCCGGCGGGAGACGGGGCGCGTGAACGAGTCGCGTTGCTGGACGGGTGCGTCATGGATGGCCTGTTCGCGCGCACAAACCGAGCAACGAGTCGAACGCTGCGCGTCAACGGATATCGCATCGTTCGCGCACCCGGCCAGGAATGTTGCGGGGCGCTGCACGCGCATGCCGGCGATCTCGAAACGGCTCGACAGCTCGCGCGCACGAACATCGCTGCGTTCGAGCAGAGCGGCGCCGAGTTCATCGGCGTGAACGCCGCCGGCTGTGGGGCGATGATGAAAGAGTACTCTCACCTGCTCGCCGACGACCCCGTGTGGGCGTCGCGCGCGAGTGCGATCGCGTCGCGCGTCCGCGACGTGAGTGAGCTGCTTGCCGCCGCCGGACCGAAGCCCGGCGCGCCGCTCCCATTGCGCGTGACCTACGATGCGCCGTGCCACCTGCTGCACGCACAGCGCGTCGTTGCTCCGCCGCTCGCGGTGCTTCGCGCGATCCCTGACCTTACCTTGCTCCCACTTACCGATGCGGAGCAATGCTGCGGCGCGGCGGGGATCTATAACCTGATCGAGCCGGAAACCTCGAACGCCGTGCTCGCACCGAAGCTTCGCCACATCGTGACGACCGGCGCAGACTGGGTCGCCACGGGCAACCCCGGCTGCCTCATGCAAATCGGCGCCGGTCTGCGGCGGGCGGGCGCGCGGGCGCGGGTAATTCATCCAGTGGATCTACTCGATGTGTCATATGCGCGACGCGAGTCGGTAGCTGATGGCTGATGGCTGATGGCTGATTTGCTGGCGCCTGTTATTCTTCACTCATGCTTCACGCTGTGCTCCTCGAGTTCGAGGGTGTGTTGGCCGAGACGCGAGACGTGCGACGGCGCGCGCTCACCGCGGCGCTCGCCGAGGAGGGCATCGTCCTGACCGACGCGGAGTACACCGAATGGTGCGTGGCAGTGCCCGTACGCGCCGCCGCGCGGGCCGCCCTTCACCTGAGAGGCATGGAGGGCGATGAGACGCACGCCGACCTCGTGACGCTGAAAGCCGAACGGCACTTTGCCGCTTACGTCGAAACTGGCTTGTCACTCGTCGACGGAGCCGTGACACTCGTCGAGTCCATGCACGGCCAGACCCGGCTTGGCATCGTGTCCCGCGCGAGCCGTCGCGACATCGAACCCACGCTGGCGCTGGCGGGAATCGATCACTCGTTCGAGTTCATCATCGCCGACGATGACGCGTTCCTGCCAAAGCCCGCGTCGGTGAGCTACCTCGGCGCGCTCGAGCGATTCGCGCGCCGCCGCGCTGTTGTTCCCGCGAACGTCGTCGCGCTGGAAGATGGGCCCCCGGGAATTCGGGCCGCGAAGGGGGCTGGCATTCGCTGCGCTGTCGTAGGAACGGTGCCGGCTCACGTCGCGATGGATGCGGACGCGTTGCTACCGACGCTCGTCGGTCAGACCGCCGCGTCCATCGACCAGCTCACTTCCGGCCGGCGGGCTGCGGAGCGATGACGTCGTCGGTGGTGAGGCCGGACGCACCGGCTGTCGAGGAGATTGCCGGACAACCGGTCGTTCTTCGCTACGGTTCGCTCCAGTCGGAGTACGCCGCCCTGCGTGAGGGAGCGGTACTCGTCGATCGGTCGCACCGCATGCGCATGACGTTCGAGGGCGATCGCCGAGCGGACACGCTGACGGGACTCGTCACGAACGACGTGGACGCGCTCGCTCCCGGGTCGGGACTCTACGCCGCGGCGCTGACGCCGCGCGGGAAGATCATCGCGGACGTTCGCGTTTTTGCTCGCGCCACTGACCTCCTCATCGACGTGCCCGTTCGCGCCGCAGCGGGCTGGGTCGCGATGATTCGCAAATACGTGAACCCTCGGACGACGCGCTACGTCGACCGCACTACCGCCAGCGCCGATGTCGCCGTCGTAGGGCCCCGCGCGCGCGACGTCGTGGCGCGTCTCCTGAGCGCGGACCCTGATTCGCTCGCATTGTTACCACCCTACGGTCACATCGTACTCCCTCACGCCGGCAGCGACGTCATGATCGTGCGCGTGCCCGATGCGGGCGCCGAGGGGTACGAGCTGTTCATCCCGGAAACGAGTCGCACATCGATCTGGCAAGGCGCGATCGACCTTGGTGCGACGCCCGGCGGGCTCGAGGTCTGGGAAGTCGCGCGTGTCGAAGCAGGACGTCCCGAGTGGGGATTGGACATTGATGAGTCGACGATCCCGCAGGAGGCGAATCTGGACGCGCTCCACGCGATCTCGTACACGAAGGGATGCTATACGGGACAGGAGACGGTCGCGCGCGTGCACTTTCGCGGTCACGTCAATCGCCATCTTCGCGGGTTGCGCTTCGATACGGCGCAACCCGCGGTTCGCGGAGCGCAGCTGATCGATGCCACCGACAAACCAGTCGGCGACGTTCGGACGAGCGTCCGGTCGCCGCGACTCGGCGGCATCGCCTTGGCGATGGTGCGACGCGAAGTCGAACCGGGCAGCTCCCTTCGCGCGCGATGGGAGGGCTCGGACGCCGACGTGAACGTGCTGGCGCTACCCTTCCCCACCTAGAGCCAGCAGGAGCGAGAAAACGAGAAGGGCGCGACGTTCACGTCGCGCCCTTCTGCGTAAGCGAAAGATTGGAACCGCCGATTACGGCTTCTTCGTGGCGGTATCCTTCCTCGCGGAGTCCATCTTCGCCGCGGTGTCCATCTTCGCAGCCGTATCGGCAGGAGCGGGAGCCATCGCGGGGGGCGCAGTCGCGGTGTCCGCAGGGGTCTCTTCCTTCGTCGTGCACGCGGCGAGGGCCAGCACAGCGGCGACAAGGGCCAGGCGCTTCATCTACGTTCTCCTTGAGGGGGATGGTCAACGCGGTTGCCGTGGTCCGCGCTCGCGGTACCAGGATCGGGGGCGGAATCTACGAAGTCGCTTGCCAGAGTCAAGAGTTGCCACGGTTGTCCAAGTGCAAGGACAGCAATGCGTTTGGCGTCGCGCTCGAAGCGGGGCGGCTCGTATCGTTTGGATTTTCACCGCGCAAATCGTGCCGCCGCCACCCACACAGCGCGGATTTGCATCTCACGGGCCTGTTGGTGGCGTTCACGGGTAAACTCATGGGCTCGAAAGCGTTATCCAACAACGACGCCGCCGTGGCTCGGCAGGTGGTTGTCGCGTACCTTTTCGAAGTCGCCCGGTAGACTTCTCGAACATCATCGACCGTGAGCGCAGCGATTCTCCCCACCCGGGAACTACGCGCCGTGCGCGGTGCGTGCCCACACGATTGCCCCGACGCGTGCGCCACCATTACCACGGTCGAGGACGGCCGAGCCGTGCGCATCGCCGGCGATCCGGACCACCCGTTCACGAACGGGTTTCTGTGTGCGAAGGTGAATCGCTATCTCGAGCGCACGTATCATCGCGATCGACTTCTCTACCCGCTGCGGCGAGCGGGCAGAAAAGGAAGCGGCACATTCGTTAGGATCTCGTGGGACGAGGCGATCGCCGAGATCGCTGAGCGCCTGAGCGCGATCGCCGCATCGGGCGAGGGCCCGCAAGCGATCCTGCCATACTCCTACGCCGGGACCATGGGGCTGGTCCAGGGCTCATCGATCGACCGTCGCTTTTTCCACCTGCTCGGCGCGTCCAAGCTCGACCGCACCATCTGCTCGATGGCGGGCACCGTGGGGATGCGGATGACTGTCGGCGCAAACATGGGAGCCGATGGCGAGGGAATTCCGGAGAGCGACCTCGTGCTGCTCTGGGGCACCAACACGCTCACGTCGAACCCACACCTCTGGCCGTTCGTGCTCGAGGCACGGAAGCGCGGCGCGCGGATTCTCGGGATCGACCCCATCCGCACGCGCACGATGGAACAGTGCGACGAGTGGCTTGCGATCCGTCCAGGCACCGACGCAGCCCTCGCCCTCGGCATGATGCACGTCATCTTCGCCGAGGGGCTCGAGGATCTCGACTACCTCGAGCGCTACACGTTAGGCGCGGATCAGCTGCGTGAGCGCGTGCGTGAGTACCCGCCGGACCGCGTAGCGCTCATCACTGGCCTTGCGGCCGACCGGATCGCCGAGCTCGGGCGTGAGTTCGGGCGTGCGCGAGCGGCGTTCATCCGTGTGAACTACGGGTTGCAACGACACTACGGCGGGGGCATGGCCGTCCGCACCATCGCGTGTCTCCCGGCCGTGACCGGGCATTGGCGCCGAGCCGGTGGTGGCGTGCAGCTCTCGACGAGCGGCACCTTCGCGTTCAACAAGGCTTCGCTCGAGCGCCCGGATCTCTCGCCGCCCGTTCGCACCATCAACATGATCCGGCTCGGCGAGGCGCTCACACACGGCGACGCCGGCATTGGCGGGCCACCGGTGCGCGCACTCGTTGTGTACAACTGCAACCCGGCCACGGTCAGTCCGGATCGCAACGCGGTCGTGCGTGGGCTCTCGCGTGAGGATCTCTTCACCGTCGTGCTCGAGCATTTCCAGACCGACACCGCGGACTATGCCGACATCGTGCTGCCGGCAACCACGCAGCTCGAGCACTGGGACGTCCACTTCGCGTACGGCCACCTCTACGCGTCGCTCAATCGGCCGGCGATCGAACCGCTCGGTGAGGCAAAGCCGAACAGCGAGATCTTCCGGTTGATCGCGCAGCGAATGGGGATGTCGCATCCGTCGTTGGCCGATGACGATGTCACGCTCATCCGACAGTCACTCGACACGACGCATGAACGCATGCACGGCGTCACGTTCGAGGCACTCGCGGAACGCGGCTGGGTTCGTCTGGGCGTTCCGCGCCCGTTCCTCCCGTACGCCGAGGGCAACTTTCCCACGCCAAGCGGCAAGTGCGAGTTCTACTCGGAGCGGCTCGCGCAGATGGGCATCGATCCGCTGCCCACGTACACGCCGCCGCTCGAGTTGCCGGAAACCGCCCCCGAGCTCGCCGAGCGATTCCCGCTCGTGCTGATCTCGTCCCCACGCCATTATTTCCTGAACTCGACGTTCGTGAACATCGAGTCACTTCGGAAGAACGCGGAGCCGGAGTGCGTCTTGCACGAACGTGACGCCGAGCGGCGTGGCATAGCGAACGGCGCGCGCGTCGTCGTGTTCAACGCGCGTGGCGAGTTCACGGCGATCGCGCGCGTGGGCGACGGGGTGCGCGAGGGCGTGGTGTGGGCCCCGTCGATCTGGTGGGGCAAGCTCTCCCCCGACGGCACCAACGCGAACGCCACGACGTCGCAGCGTGAGACGGACATGGGCGCCGGACCAGTGTTGTACGACAATCTCGTGGAGGTCGCTCTGGCCGACTGAGCGAGGCACAGGTTTCGATCACTCCATCGACGCGCGTCCCCCGACAGGATCCCGCGCGTCGGCGGTATCTGCTGGAACGCAGTTCCCTGGCATCGAGTAACGGAGTTCAAAGTTGCAGTCCTATCCTACGACTCTCGGCGCATTGAAGCGCTCACCCTGGGGCGCCGCGGAAGGCCAGCGGCGGTCCGTCAAGGATGAGCTCCGGAAGAACCTTCTCGACCGTATCTGTGCGGGCGGTGCGCTATTCGAAGGCGTCCTCGGCTACGAGGACACCGTGATGCCGCAGCTCGTCAACGCAGTGCTGTCGCGCCACAACTTCATCCTCCTCGGCCTTCGCGGTCAGGCCAAGAGCCGCATTCTGCGCTCGCTCACCACGCTGCTCGACGACGTCATCCCCATCGTCGACGGGAGCGAAGTGAATGACAACCCGTTCGCGCCGGTGTCGAAGTATGCTCGGCAGCTGTTGCAGGAAGCTGGCGACGACACACCCGTCGCGTGGCTCGAGCGCGACAGTCGCTACGTCGAGAAGCTCGCGACGCCCGATGTGACCATCGCGGATCTGATCGGCGACCTCGATCCGATCAAGGCGGCGCGCGGCGGGCACGTGCTGTCCGACGAGCTGACCATGCACTACGGGATGCTGCCGCGCGCGAATCGCGGGATCTTCGCGCTGAACGAGCTGCCGGACCTCGCCGGCAAGGTGCAGGTTGGTCTGTTCAACATCATGCAGGAAGGCGACGTCCAGATCAAAGGCTATCCGGTCCGTCTGCCACTCGACGTGCTGTTGTGCTTCACGGCGAACCCGGAGGATTACACCGCACGCGGGAAGATCATCACGCCGCTCAAGGACCGCATCGGCAGCGAGATTCAGACGCACTATCCCGAGACAGTCGAAATCGGCGTGTCGATCACCCGACAGGAGGCCTGGACCGGGCGCGGCGATCGGACCGTGCGGATCCCTGATTTCATCGAGGAGCTGGTGGAGCGCGTTGCGTTCGAGGCGCGGACCGACAAGCGCATCGATCGCCGCTCCGGCGTCTCCCAGCGCATGCCCATCACCGTCACCGAGAACATCGTCTCGAATGCGGAGCGGCGAACGTTGCGCACTGGAGAGTCGGAGGTCGTGCCGCGGGTCGCCGACGTGTACTCGGCCATGCCGTCCATCACCGGGAAGATCGAGCTCGAATACGAGGGCGAGCTGGTCGGCGGTCAGGCAATCGCGCGCGAGCTCATTCGCCGCGCCGCCGACGCGACGCTCCGCGAGCGCGCCGGTGTCGTGAACGCCGACGAGGTGGTGATGTGGTTCGACGTCGGCGGCGCGCTCGAGGTGACCGACGACGCATCGTCCGACGCGCTCGTGCAGGGCTTCTCGACGGTGCCGACGTTGCTCGAGATCGTACGCGACACGGGACTGGCGCCGCCGAACGATCCGGGTGTGACGGCTGCGGCGTGCGAGCTCGTGCTGGAGGCACTCGTCGCGCGCAAGAAGATCTCACGCACCGACGCCGGCCGATACGGACGCGCGGTACAGGAGCCGCGGCGCCGACCGAACCAGGACCTCTTCGGCGGCGGAATGTCCGCGTGAGACGCAAGGCACTGGGGACCGAGCCGACGCCCACGTCCAACGGGCCGGCGCAGACGGGAGTGAAACGCGAAGAGATAGCGGCGGGCTCCAACGCGTCGCGAGCGCCGGTCAAGCGAACGGTTCCCGGTGCACGTGTCTCGGTCCGCCGCGCATCCCTCTCGGACCTCAGCACGATCCTCGCGCTCCGCATGGCGTTGCTGCGCGAGCATGCGCACAACGCCATCTACGGGCGTCTCCGCGCCGACGCGGACCAGCGCGCGGCGCGGCTGTTCGCGGCGCAGTTACAGTCTCCGAACGAAGTGCTGTTCCTCGCGGATGTGAACGGCGAGACGGTCGGCGTTCTTCGCTGCATACAGTCGAGCGGGTCGCCCCTGCTCGATCCAGCGCAGTACGCGTACATCTCGTCCGTCTACGTGGTGCCGCGCGCACGGGAGCAGGGCGTATTGCGCGCCCTGCTTGTGGCAGCCGACCGCTGGTGCGCGGATCGCGGGTTGGACGAGATGCGACTGCATAACGCAGCTGACAACCCGCTGGCCAACGCGGCGTGGGAAGCGCTCGGCTTCGAAGTCGTCGAGCACCTTCGCGTCCGGAAGCTCGCATCCCGTTAGGCTCTCGATGCCCGTCATCACGATCTCCCGCATGTTCGGCTCGGGCGGGTCGGAGGTGGCCGCGCAGGTCGCGAGCGAGCTCGGATGGACGCTGCTCGATAACGCGCTCGTGGAACGCGTCGCCGCACGACTCGGGCGCACTCCGGTCGAAGTCCAGGCCATCGAGGAGCGTGTGCCGTCGCTCGCTGAGCGGCTTGCGGATGCGCTGGCGCTCGGGTCGCCGGAGATCGTGTCGCCGTCGCTCTCGGCGCCACTGCCGCCCACCGAGGAACGGCTCCTCGAGGTCACGGAGCACGTCATCAACGATGCGGTCGCGCGCGGGCCCGTCGTGCTGGTCGGGCGCGGCGCGCAGTCGTACCTCGCGCAGCGGTCCGATGCGCTGCACGTCTTCTGCTATGCGCCGAAGCCGGCGCTCGTGAACCGCGTGGTGGAGCGGGAAGGGATCACGCCGGACGCCGCGGCGCGGCGTGTGGAGGAAACGAACAAGCGTCGCGAGCAATACGTTCGGCGGTACTGGCACCGCTCGTGGCTGGCGCTCGAGAACTACCACCTCTGCGTGAACACCGACTGGCTGGGCATCGACGGCGCCGCATCCCTGATCGTGAGAGTCGCTGAGGAGCGGCTGCGCTAGGGTCGGAGCCTAACGCATCAGTCGGTCGCGTCTGGCGCCGCGTGGCGGAGGACGCTCCGTCGGCCGATACAGTCGCGGCGGTCAGAACAACGATCTAACGGAAACGGCAAGAAACAGCCGGATACTGCTGAACTGCTGTATCCGGCTGTTTCAAGGTGTTTCGGCTTTGATCGTTGTTCCGACCCGCCCAAACTGTAGCCGAGAGCCGCAGCAGCTAATGCTCGGCGACGATCCAGCTGGACCCACGGCGGAAGGCGTACATGGCGTACGCGAGCATGATCGCGGCGCCGATGCCGATCGCCCAGTCCACGCCGATTGCCTCGGCCACCGCGCCGGCCGCGAACGATCCCACGACCTGCGCAAGGCCGACCGAGATCAGCGAGTACACGGACATGAGACGCCCGCGTAAGTGGTCCGGAACGAATGCCTGGAGCATTCCGTTCGCGACGGAGTTCGTGACGATCATCGAGAACCCGGTTGCGAACAAGATGGGGTAAGCGAGCCAGGCCCACCGCACGAGGGCGAACATGATCAGGAGGAACGAGTACGTGTACGCAGCCCCGACTAACAGTTTCCCGCGCGGGATGCGACGACCCACACCTGCGAGCGCCAGCGCCCCGCTCAGCCCACCGATGCCCAGGGACGAAAGCATGAGCCCGTAGCCGCTCGCGCCGAGCCCGAGCAGGTCGCGCGCGACGACCGGCATGAGCGTGATGTAGGGCACGCCGAGGATCGAGAACACGGCGACGAACCGGATGAGCGTACGCACCTTCTTCGCCGAGCGAATGTAGCGCAGGCCCTCCATCATCCCGTGCAGCGGCGAACCGCTGGTCAACGGGGCTTGCCACGGAGGCAGACGGATCATGCTGAGGCCGATGAGCACCGTGAGGTAGCTCAGCGCATTGAGCCCGAAGCACCACGCGATGCCCGCCTGCGCGATGACCGCGGCCGCAATCCCGGGACCGAAAATGCGCGCCAGGTTGAAACCGCTGGAGTTGAGCGCGATCGCGTCGCGCAGGTCGTCGCGCCCAACGAGCTCGATCATCATCGCCTGGCGCGCCGGAATCTCGATGGCGAGGACGGCCCCATTCGCGGCTGCCAGGATCAGGAGCCAGCCGATCGTGATGTGCCCGGTGAACGTGAGCCACCAGAGCACGACCGCCTCGAGCAACAGCAACGCCTGCGCGATCGTGACGAGCCGCAACTTGTGCTCGCGGTCGGCGAGCACGCCGGCGGGGAGCGAGAGCAGCAGAATCGGGAACGATCCGATGGACGCGACCAGGCCGACGAGGAACGCGTTGTTGGTGAGCTCGAGCGCGAGCCACCCCTGCGCCATCGTCTGCATCCACGTGCCGACGAGCGACACGGTCTGACCAATCCAGAACAACCGGAAGTTCCGGTGCGTGACGAGCACGCGGAACGGATTGAGCGAGCCGGGGGTCGGAGGATTCGCGGGGCGCGACGCCAGGGTCAAGGCCGTCGGAGGCGCGGTACGAGTCGTGCGCGGCCGGAGAACGGGCAGTACGTTACGATAGACCGCGTACAGCGAATCTAGACCGGCTCGCGGATGAACGCTCGCCCGCCGTCGAACCCGTTCGCCCTCGTCGCTCGCCACTCGGTCGTCCCCCGTCCTTCGACGTTATGCGCTTCCACACCTACTCCAAGTTCAGCCCCGAGCTGGCGGACGCGGTCGACCTCCAGTCACTGCTCGAGAAGCTGGCTGACTTTCTGTTGCAGTCCGGCTTCGCCGGCGGTCGCATGTCGCACCCGTACTGGGGCGACTTCGGCGGTGACGCCGACCGATCGCTCGAAGCGCTCAAGGAGGCCATCCTGAACGCGCTGATCGAGAGCGGCCAGTTCACGCCGGAGATGCTGCAGGCGCTTCGGGGCGACGGCGACGAGGAGGCCCAGGCCAAGCTCGCCCAGCTCCTCGACGACCTCGTGCAACGGCTCGCCAGCGAAGGCTACCTGAACATCGACGCGCCGCCCCAGCTTCCGGATACACATCAGCCGGTGGAAGGCAGAGGCAGCCTCGCGCACGCCGCATCACGTGACGTGCAATTCAATCTGACGGACAAGGGCATCGATTTCCTCGGATATCGAACCCTGCGCAATCTCCTCGGGTCACTCGGCAAGTCGAGCGTCGGAGCGCACGACACCCCGTACCTCGCCACCGGCATCGAATCGGACGGCTGGAGCAAGCAGTATGAGTTCGGTGACGTGCTCAACCTCGACGTCAACGAGACGCTCAAGAACGCGCTGATGCGAACCGGCAACATTGCCGTCCCCATCGACCTGGATTACTCGGACCTGATGGTGCGCCAGGCCGAGTACCGCTCGTCGTGTGCGACGGTGCTGATGTTGGATACATCACACTCGATGATCCTGTACGGCGAGGACCGATTCACGCCGGCCAAGAAGGTTGCGCTCGCACTGACGCACCTCATTCGGACGCAGTTCCCGGGCGACACCATCCGCGTCGTCCTCTTCCACGACTCGGCAGAAGAGATCCCGCTGCCGACGCTCGCCCACGCGCAGGTGGGGCCCTATCACACGAATACGGCCGAAGGGCTCAAGCTCGCTCGGCGCATCCTGCTGGCGCAGAAGAAGGACATGCGGCAAGTGATCATGATCACCGACGGAAAGCCGAGCGCCCTCACGATGCCGAATGGCCAGATCTACAAGAACTCGATGGGCCTCGACGCGACTGTCATCGCGCACACGCTGCGCGAGGTCGCCAACTGTCGGCGCGCGGGAATCATGATCAACACCTTCATGCTCGCCCGCGATCGCGCGCTCGTCGAATTCGTCAAGCGGGTGTCGGAGATCAGCAAGGGGAAGGCCTACTTCACGAATACCATGACGTTAGGTCAGTTCATCCTCATGGATTTCCTGCGGCGGAAGACCAAAACGGTCAGCTAGCACGGAGTCCGTACTGAATACTGCGGACTGACGCAGTACGGAGTACGCAGCCAGTATGCAGTGGTGTCGGTGCGCAGTACCGGAACTACGCAGCCCATACCCCACTTGCGCGGCTCGGGGGTAGTCGTTACACATTGGGTCACAATCGATTCCTCGTGGTGATTTGCGGCGTATTGCGGCCACGTTAAACAAACAGCTAAAAGGCCACGCGTCCCCGCGGCTTTTCTCGCCCGGGGGATTTTTTTATCCCCGGTGACGGGGTCGGGACGGGTGGAAGGAGAAGCAGCATGGCACCCGTCGAGCTCCGCCTCGGCCTCATCGGCTACGGCACCGTTGGATCCGCGTTTGCAGCGTCGTTCATCGAACGGCGCGCGGTCATCGAGCACGTCACATCGACGCGACTGCGCCTCGCCACGGTTGCCGTCGCGCGACCACATCGGCGCGACCCGCGAACCGCGCTTGCGCCCTTCACCGACGACGCTGCCGGCATCGCAGCCGATCCCAGTATCGACATCCTCGTCGAAGCGAGCGGGGCACCAGAAGCGGGCGACTGGATTCATACGGCGCTCGCGCGCGGCGCCGTCGTTGTGACGGCCAACAAGCAGGTCCTCGCGCGAGACCCACGACTCCTCACCGAGATCGCAGCGCGTGACTCGCGCTTGCATTGTGAGGGCGCCGTCGCGGCGGCAGTCCCCATCGTCCGCGCGCTGCGCGAGTCGCTGGCCGGCGAGGAAATCCACGCGGTGCGCGGTGTCCTGAATGG
>Ga0075430_100003595_pt1 | contig 12992 bp, 11 predicted proteins | sample RhiMetdeltSRZDD4_FD_75294 | JGI IMG/M metagenome (GOLD analysis project Ga0075430, IMG submission 75294) | Populus rhizosphere microbial communities from Tennessee, USA - Rhizosphere MetaG P. deltoides SRZDD4 | ecosystem: Host-associated > Plants > Roots > Rhizosphere > Soil | place: USA... | reverse complement strand
CAGTGCTCCCATGACGACCATTGCCGAACCGAGGCCTCTCACCTGCATCTCACACCCCCGCGCAAAGTCAAAGGTCAAAGGGTCAAAAGTGAGTTCAAAGTCTATAGTGGACGCGGCCCGCGGCCTGCCTTGCCCGGTTGCAGGCGCTTGAGCGTCGCCGCAACCGCTTGCCGCAGCGACCCGGTGAGTCCGGCTGCCGCCAACTCGTCGTTGAGCGCTCGCAACTCGGTGACCGCCTGGTCCGTCCGGCCGGCCTTCTCGTGCAAGAGCGCTACGTAGAATCGGATCGTGCGGCGGCGGAATTCGTCCTTGGCAGCGTAGTCGTGGAAGGACCAGCCCAACGTGCTGATGTGGTCGTCCGGCGGCAAGGCATCGAGCAATACTTGGCGATCCTGTTCGCGGGTGGGTGGGGTCGCAAAGTAGTACGGCCCCCACAACGCCTGCGCCTGTCTCGCATCGAGCCGTTCGTTTCCCCGGCGCATGGCGTCGGCCAACCGCACTCGCTCGGCGTTCGCTTCATTTGTGCCCGCGTTGCTATAAGCAGCCCATTGCAGGATGCGGACAGCGTCGAGCGCTCGTCCGGACTGGATGGCCGTGTCGAAGAGCTTCTTCGCGTCGGGAACCTTGTCGTGGTCCTGAAAAAGGATCCAGTGCGCCAGCATGGCATTGGCATAGGGATTTCCGGGATCGACCGACAAGGCTTCTCGATACTTGTCCGACGGGTTCAATCGCCTATCCCCGTCGCGCCACAGCAGGAAGGTGGCCCATCCGGTGTGTGCGAGCAGGTCGGCACGTCGCGCGCCGGTCGCGGACGGAAGCGACGCGTCGACGACTGCAAGCGCTGGAGCAATCGCCTCGCCGAACGATCCCTTACCGTCCTCGACCCTGCCCTCGCGGATCCACTCCATCGCCACGTCATCCTGCGCTTGTCGAACTGACGTGGACGTGGGCGCCAGTTCACGAGCACCCTTCAACGTCGCGAGCGCCTCCGCGAACTGGTTCCGTTGACGTTGCGCCGACGCCGTGGCCAATAACTCTTGCGCGCGAGCCGTCTGATTTCCTGCGTCGACAGGCGCGGTCTTATCAGAGACGTTCACCGCGCCGTTAGGGCCGTTCCCGGACGTGTCGGTTATGGCGGGCTCCTGGGCCGACGGCCGCAGGGCAACGTATCCGATCAGTCCCAGGGCTATCACACCAAACACCACTGCCGCTGGCCACCATCGTCGCAGTCGTGATTCCGTCGTTGGCGCATTCACCCCGAGCAGCGTCGCGAGGCGTTCGCACAGACGCTCGGCGTCATCGTGGAATTCTGCGTGATCGAGCGTCGCTGCCTGACGGTTGGCGAGCGATGCCAGGGGCGCCGGCAGGTCCTCCGCGCGCGGCATCGAGGCGCCCTGAACGAGAACCGGGACGACGGGGATGTTCCGCTCCAGCGATGTCTCGACCTCGAGACGAACGAAGTCGTTGGCATCGTCGAGCCTGCGGGCACCGTTGGCGGCGAGTGCCGACGTCCATCGCGGTCCGATCACGACGAGCACCGCCGCTGTCTCCTGCAGGGACTTGTGGAGCACTCGCACGAAATCGGTGCCCGGATCGATGGTATCGATGTCGAGGAACACCTGATTCCTGCCAAAGCGTCGGATCAGGTGATCGGCGAGGCGGCCAGCATCGCCCGCCGCATCGTCTCTCCGGTAACTGATGAAGATACGTGGTGGCATTCGAAATCGGGCGTGCACTCAATGATACGTCCGTCGCGGCAGAGAGGCCGAGGTCGGGTGCACACATCGAGGTGACCCACGTGGGAGCTGTTGTTTGAGTCTGCTTGTCAGTTCGTCGCGGTCTGGGCGGTACCGCAATCGCTTAGATATTTCGACGACTTGAGCCACGCCGCGTCGGGATAGTAGGCGAAGAGAAGGCCGGTGCGCTTTACCCGATCGATGACGGCCCGTGCCACGCCTTCGCGCAGGGCCGGGCATCCCCAGCTGCGCCCGAGGCGGCCGTTGCTGCGCGCGACCTCGTCGCTCACGTAAGGCGCACCATGCATGACGATCGCACGTTCGTAGGCGCGGTCGTTGAAGCCTTGGTCGAGGCCTCGCAATCGCAGCGAGTACCCGTTCTTGCCAATGTAGGTATCTTCCGTTAGGAAGAGTCCAAGGCTCGACTGCAAGGAGTCCGGCTCGTTCGAGAAGCGTGTCGCCAGGTTCTCGCCGCTTCCCTTGCCGTGTGCGACGAGTTCTTCGTAGAGGAGCGCCTGCGTGTGCAGGTCGAACACCCAGAGCCGCTTTGCCGTTGAAGGTCGCGAGTAGTCGATGACCGTCAGCGTCGCGGGGTCGTCGATTGATCCGGATCTCACCGCGCAGGCGACGGCACCGAGGGCCATGTCGAATACCGCTGGATCGATGGCGCCGAGCTCAACACCACTCCAGGCATCGGCGTTGAATCGTGTGAGCCCCCTCGACGGCGACGTCTCGGCAATCAGTGGAACCCACACGACTGCACACACTGCGAGCATGGCAGTGCAGACGAAGAACGAGCGTGCAGCAGAGCGGGATCGAGTGGACAACGAAGGTACTTCCCAGTGTAAGCAGTCGGGAGCCTCGACGCCAGCCCGGCCGCGGCACGGTTCAGTCGCGTGTGCCGTCGAGAAAGCTCAGGTGCGAGGCGCGATCGCCTCCGCCTCTGGCGCGGGTGCCCTGTCTTCGTGTCTGTCGCCTTCCGACAATCCGATCGTGGATTGCAGCACGTACGCGGGCCGCGCGCGAACATCCTTATAGATACGCGCGATGTAGAGGCCGACAATGCCGATGGCCCCGACCGTGGTGGCCCAGAAGAAAGTCAGCACGGCCATGAGTGCCGTACCCCTGTCTACCGGCGCACCGGCGGTCGCTGGCGCGAGCGCGACCATCAGCATGAGTAACGAGGCGATAAGGCCGGCTCCGGCCAGAGCGATGCAGGCGTAGATCGGCACGAACGAGAACGACGTCACTCCCAGCACGAACGTCTTCCACGGATTCCGGCTGACGAGGGGAAAGTGCGAGAGACCGGCATGCCTGGCGGCGCGCTCGTACGGCACGAATGCCTGGTTGAGGCCGAGCCACACGGTGAGGCCTCGCAGATAGGGATCTGATTCGCGCAGACGCAGCAGCTGATTCGCGGCACGCCGTGACAGCAATTTAAAGTCGCCGCCATCCACGGGGAGATCGATCGTGGAGCTGTAATGGATGATGCGATATGCCAGACGCGTGGCCGTCATCTTCAGGGCGCCCTCGCCGTGACGGCGCGTGCGAATGGTGTGCACCACGTCCGCGCCGTCGCGCCAGCGTTCGAGGAGTTGCGGAATCACCTCCGGCGGATCCTGAAGGTCACAGTCCATGTAGACGATCGCGTCGCCGCTCGCCGCCGCCAACCCGGCAAGGACGCCTTCGGCGACACCGAATCGACGCGACATGTTCAGCAGCTTCACCCGCGGATTTCGCTGTCGCTCGGTCAGGAGCACCGACACCGAGTGATCGGTGGAGGCGTCGTTGACGAACAGGAGTTCGTACTCGACGTCCTGCGACACAAACATGGCCACGAGCCTGGCGGTCAACGTCGGGATGTTCTCGGCCTCATTGCGGAACGAGAGCACGACCGACACGAGCGGTTTAGGCATCAGCGGTTTGGGTAGCGAAGCATCGCACGGGATAAGAGCGTCGACAAGGGCCTAGACGTCAAGTCACTTGCCTTGACCGGGAAACTGTTCAACTTCCAACCCCCAAAATCCAATTCCCAAACTTTCATTGGGAGTTGGGAGTTGGAGGTTGGGGCTTGACGTAATCTTTTCACAGGCAGCTAGTCGGGGAGGTCGTAGAGGACGAAGCCCGCATCGTCGATGACAACGGGCAGGGCCAACGACCAGCCGGGCGGTGTCATGACCTGCGTCACGTCATACGTGCGCCGAATCATTTGCCATTGGTCGCCCGAGAATCGTTCCCAGGCCGCCCGGTTGTACTGATTTGGAATCGCGCCGCGGCCGCGAGCCTCGTCCGGTGGGTTGAACAGATCGATGGCGTACACATCGCGGAGGATTCGTTCGACTGCCGGACCGGACTCGAGGGCATAGGGCAAGCCGTCGAGGCCGCCGCCGTTGATGAGGATCGGTCGCCTGGTTCGGAGTTGAATCAGTTGCATGTCGCCGCCGGTCAACAGCACGCCCGAATCTTTGGCGACTTGCGCCAACGCCGGATTCGTCGTGCGGTCAACGAAGATCGTCGTCTCCGGCTGCGCAGGCCACTGCCAGAGCACGACGATTACGCCCACCAGGACCGCGACGATCAGGCTGTAGGTCGCGCTTACGAGCAGACGCGTGGGCCGCTTAACCGGGGTTCGTTCCGGAACCTGACCGCCGCTCGGTTCCTGCGTCTCGCGCCATCGTGCGATGGCAGTCAGAGCGATCAGCAGTACGGTGACGGTCAAAAGAATCTGGAGCGGCCTGGTTCTGAGGCCCGACAACACGGCTCGCAGTGCCTGCTGCACCACGTTCCCGTCGCTCCGTTCGAGCCACTCCCAGAGCATGCTGCGGTTGCCGATCAAAAGGCCAACGGACAAGTACAGTGCGAGGAGCCTGCTCCAGAAACCCATGCCATTCCGCGATGCGTGACCCAGGAGACCGATGAGCATGGCCACAGCCACGAACGCGCCAAAGTTGACGAGACGTCCCGGCATCAGGACGAGCAGTGTGGCTGGCAGCGCTGTTGGCGGAACGAATGACAACAGACCCAGCGCAAGGCTCGCCGTCGTGGTGACGATGACAACTCGCAACAGCAACCGTGCAGAACTCGAAAGACCCGCCGACAGCGTCAATGACGCAATGGCCAGTAGCAACGCCCCCAGGTTCAGCTTCATCCCGTCCGCCGAGAGGCTGACGGTCTGGCGATGCGCATCCCAGATCGACACAAACGATTTCAAATACTTGTCTGCCAGCTGCGAATCGATCGCCGGTATTCCACGAGTCTGCGCCAGTTGCAGGAGAAGGCTGATGGCCGTGACACCGAAGCCGAGCACGAGGAACTTCACTGCCGGTCGAATCTCGGTTCGATCGCGCCACGCATGCCAAAGGGCGGCTGCCCCCATTGTCATGACGAACCAGGCGCCGAGCGATGGGTGCACCGCTGGCGCGAGGCCTAGAACAAAGGCGGCCGTGCGATACCAGCCGGCCCCGGTGAGCCCCGCGACGAGGGCGATCAGTGAAAGTCCGATCGCACCGTAAGTGTGGGGCGTACCCATCAGGTAAATGGGGTAATTCACGCCGTACTCGGCTGTCCGCGTGAACGCGATAAGGAACGCGGAACCAATTGCGAGAAGCGCGTCGCGGCTCAGGGCATAGACGATCAGGGCGATCGCCTGGAAGCTGACCATGCCGAGCAGGCCGCTGACGATTTTCGAGAGCGCGATCTCGGACATGCCCGCCTGTAAAAGGAGCGCGCAGATCTGATGCAGGATCGTCCAGAGCTTGAGGTGATAGAGATAGAAGGGATTGTCGACCGGATAGCGGACGATGCCGGCGATGACCTGGGCGGTCTCTACCGCCACCTGCCAATCGGGAAAAGTCACCATGCCGGCATGGAATCCTCCGATGCCGCTCGCGATGAGCACGAGGGTGACTTGCGCTGTCGGACTTTTTCGGGACGTCGGGACCGACAGCAACGCCCCTCGCCTCAGCCGAGCCAGCCGGCTGCGAGTTGCTTGGTGTGTGCGGCGATGGCGTTGCGCATGAACATCGCGACGGTTACGGGGCCAACGCCGCCCGGTACTGGCGTGACCCAGCTCGCCACTTCCTTGACGCCGTCGGTGTCCACGTCACCGACAATGAGTGTTTCGCCGTTGGGTCCAGTGATCTGGTTGATGCCGATGTCGATGACGGCTGCACCGGGCTTGACCATATCCGCGTGCAGGAAGCGTGGCTTGCCGACGGCGACCAGGACGGCATCCGCACGGCGCGAGTGCGCCGCCACCGACCGCGTGAGATGGTGGCAGACCGTCACCGTGGCGCCTTCTGCCATGAGCATGAACGCGGCGGGCTTGCCAACGATTTCCGAGTGGCCGACCATCACGACCTCGAGCCCGTGCAGGTTGAGGCCTGTTGCCTTGATCAACTCGACCGAGGCCGCGGCCGTACACGGCGCAAGAGCCAGCTCGTTGTAAACGATGTTGCCGATCGAGGCGGGATTCATGCCTTCGAGATCCTTGAAAGGATGGATCGCGGAGGCGAGCGAGCGGCCGTGAATGTGCTGCGGCACCGGGCGTTGCAGGATCACGCCGAGCACATCGGGGTCGTCGTTCATGGCGACGAGCCGCGCCTTGCACTCTTCCTGCGTGAGCGAATCCGGCCAGGTCTGCTGCTCGAAACGGAGGCCGACTTTTTTCGCGGCGTTCGCCTGGCCGCGCACGTAGACGGCCACTTCCTTGTGTTCGCCAATACTGATCGAGACGAGACGTCCGATGGCATGTGTCGCGGCGGCATGGCGCACGCGCTCGGCCACACCCTCGAGGATGCGGTCGCGAACCGCGCGGCCGTCCAGCAGCCGATTGTCTTTCACGAGGACGTGCGCACTCACGGTTTTACATTCATGCGTTTAGCAGACTGCTCGTCCACAATCGAAACATGTCGGGGCTCCGGCGAATGACACCATTCTTCCACGACGCGCTCCGCGACACCATCGTCCTGACCGGAGTCATCATTGCCGCGCTGTTGCTGGTGCTCTGGACGATGCAGCGGCGGCTGATGTACTTCCCGATTGCCGCGGTGCCTTCTCCAGCGTCTCTCGGCCTCGGTGACGTGCAACCAGTGACGTTCGACACCGCGGACGGCGTGCGTCTCAATGGCTGGTTCTTTCCGGTCGCGAGCGCAGGACCGCACATTACCCTGCTGGTCTTCAACGGCAATGCTGGCAACCGGGCGTATCGCGTCCCCCTGGCCACGGCACTCGTGACTCGCGGTCTGCAGGTCCTTCTCTTTGATTATCGAGGCTTCGGTGGCAATGTCGGGACGCCGACCGAGCAAGGGCTCGCGCGAGACGCACGCGCGGCGCGTGAGTACGTGGTCAGCCGCGTCGATGTCGATGCCACTCGCCTGATCTATTTCGGAGAATCACTTGGCACAGGTGTAGCCGTGGATCTCGCGATAGAGCATCCGCCGGCGGCGCTGATCTTGCGCTCGCCCTTCACGTCGATGGCCGATGTAGGCCAGCTTCACTACCCATGGCTGCCCGTCCGCCGTCTCATTCGAGACCGATACGAGACACTGCAGCGGATTGGCCAGTTGAAGTCGCCGCTCCTGGTCATCGCGGGTGAGCGTGACAGCATTGTTCCTCTCGAGCAGAGCCGGAGTGTGTACGATTCGGCCGGAAGCGCGCGCAAAAGGTTTCTTTCGATACCGCACGCCGATCACAACGATGCCGATCTCCTGGACGGCGACGCGATGATCGAGGAGATTGCCAACTTCGTCCGTCGTTGACGGAGCCTGACACGGCTGATGCGATAGCGCCTGGAGGAGGCCATGACGCCACCGTGAGGACGGACTTGTCTCAAGACTGAAGATTCCCGGTCGCGAGCCCCTTGGCGTGCTCCTTCGCGATCTGCGCCTCGAGCGACGCGGCGCGGGGCCGCACGGGCCACCCGTTCTCAGAGAAGCAGTTGAACGCTGCCACGCCGCCGACACTCAAGATGGTGAGCAGCAGGAGTCTACGAATCAGACGTATGGGTGAGCCCTCAATTTCGGCTTATCGCCCCCACCTTCGTGCGAACCAATCTGTGTCGCTGCTCCGGAAATGCGATGAAATCGTCACGGTTGTTCGCTCGATGAGGCGGCGATACCCGTCACACGCCTGGGATTCCTACACTCTGGTTCCTCACAGCATGGCTGGACGCACGGCTCTCCTGCGTTCGCAGGCGACGCCGCCGAAAACGGCCCCCACAAGTCGCGCCGCGTTGACGGTCACGAAGGTCGCTGACCCGTAGGCAGCAAGGGCGGTAGACATCTGACCGGATCCGGCGACCAGGCCGACGTAGATCAGCGTCGCCACCAGTCCCATGAGAAAGCCGTGCAGCACGAGATGATTTTGGATGCCGCGGCCCAGCCACAGCACGATCACAAATGCCGCGGCAAAACAGCCGACTCCGATGATCGCGGCCGAAGCCGTCGAGACGCCGTTGGCGATCTCGACACCAGCCGCGGAAAATCCACCAAGGAGCACTATCGCGAGAACGACCTCGATGAGAAAACCGCCGAGCAGTACGCGGAGCCACTGAATCCTCATGACGTCACTCCTCTGGTTATCCTAACGGGACTGGCGCTCGTCTGCTGCACGACCGTCATTTCGACGCCAGCGAACGCTGCTTGACTTTTGAAGGATCCGATCTCCAGAATCTCGCGAAACCCGCGATCGTCTCGCGAGGAGTTTGTGCCGACGTCTGATGGTCGGTTTGTTTCGACCGAGCGCGCCGTTTCATTCAAATTGAGTGCGGAATGCGACTGGTGAGGTAGAAACTAGCGAGGCTACGCCCCAGACCGACGAGCATGTGGCTCTGCCTCGCTAGTGGCAGCGTTTCTTGCCCGCACTCCGTGCGGGCGTAGACGTCTTGAACGGGTCGCAGAAAACTTGACTTATTTGTAAGGATTCTGAACGTCTAGCAGCAATCTCGAACACCCCGGCCTCAGTCTCGACGCAGAGTAGAGCCCGTGGAGGTCGCATGTGCTCAGATCGCACAACGACCTTCATGACGCCCTCCGACATGAAACGCGCTGCTCTCAAACAGCGCTGTCATGGTCTTACCTACCTATGTCAGCGCGTCAAAGGATCAACACTCTCCTCAGGAGCTTGCATACCTGTGGCGTTGTCTATGCCGGCAGGATTCGGACCTCGTCCCTCGGCGAACGCCTTATCCGCGGCGCGTCCTCCGGCGAGCACCGCCGCCAAACCGTAATTCCCCTCGTGACACCGCGGCTCGTAATAGATCCGGTTCGCCTGTTCGTCTTGCTTGGTATATTCCTGCTTGACGGTCCACGGTTTCGTCCATGTCTTCGCATCGTCCACCGTGACGGCGTACTCGAGCGTGTTCGGGCCGGTGCGCGTCCAGCGTTCGATCAAATGCAGGTTCTCGCGCGATCCCATGAAATCCGACTTGGGACTGAAATTGGTGACGTCGACGACCAGCGTCTCGCCTTCCCAGCGGCCACGCGAGTCCCCAAACCGTAGTTGAATGTGCCCTGGGAGATGCGGACTCCCGTTCACAGGGATATTTCGCTGCCATCCTTGCCCCTGGCCAACATCATAGAAAATCGCGACGGTTCCTGGAGACTGCACAATCCGACGGAATCCACCAAAATCGGGCAGCACGGCGGCCATACAGCGCTCCGACATACTGCGGTCCTCAGGATTGTCGACACGATTGATGTTGCCGGTGCTGTAGCGAGGAGGTTGCTCCGCTCGCCTCGGTGACGGTGGCCCGTACCTTCCGCCGCGACAGCCTGGGTCCTGGTTCTGGCAAGTCGTTGTGGCTTGGAGGAGCGCAAGCCGGTATTCTCGCTCTGCGTCCACCGTCTTCTGGACCTCTGGGGTGACGGGAGGAATCCTCCCGTCCGGTGGCTCTACGACGAGCGACGTGCGCCGGCCCGTAGGTCTCACCGACATGAACACTGCGTTGTATGCGCCAGCAACATCGCGTTCGGTTCCCTTCTGCTGGCGAGGTCGAAGGTCAACTGCCGCTCGCTGCGCATCTAATGCGGCCCTCTCCTCGTCGGTGAAAAACTCTTTCCCGGCATGCCTGGGGGATCGTTGTAAAGGCGTCTGATAAATGTCGGTCCAGATGCCTTGCAGGTCTGGCTCGCCCCACGGGGTCTTGGGCGCCGGGCCCTTGACCGCCGTGGCGTCCGCCGTGGCCCTAGGCTTCGAGGCCTGGCCGGCCACAGAAACCGGCGCCAGCTTTATGAGCACGATCACGGCTAGGAACACCGTCGCCACCGCGATCACCTCGAGAAATCGTCTCGCCATCTCGTCCCTCCTCTTAATGGCCCATCCGGCGGATCGTTCGAGGCGCACGATTTTCTTGCGTGTGGCAGCAGTATGGTCGCAGGCACGGCACAACTGCAAGGCCGTTGCGTAACTGCCGCCGGCCGGTCGCCTCTAATGGCGGACCGAGGCAATTTTGAGCGACCGCGCGTCCGGACATCATGGCTGCTAATGGCGTGACAATGACCATGAGGTATTGTCACGTCTGACGATGTTCGAGTACCGGTCGCGCTACTGCAAACAGTCGACGCCGGTGAATCGGGGTTCAGAGGGGGAGCGTGCGATATGCGTCTCACTGCCATCGTCACGGCCATGGAGCTCTCTCCCTTGGCGCTCGCATGGGCGCAGACGCCGACACCCGTTCAACACCCATACGGTCTTGATCCATACAAGCCCAGTGATGCCGAGCTCCTCAGAAAATACGGGAGCGTACTCGCGACTCAGACGCCGCTTCTCGAGCTTCGCAAGCTCGATCCGTATAAGCCCAGTCACGCCGCCCTGCTTCGTGCTCTGGGCGGCGCGATGCCGCTGTGGGCGATTTGGTACCCGTTAGCTCCGGCTCCCGGCTCGCTAACGCCCTTTCCCACGTCGGCAGCCACCTCGCCACGAGGAAACGACGGCGGTCCACGCTCGAATGATCCGTGACGCCGTCGGAGACCTGACGGTTTGATCTACATTGCGACCGAGCAACCAGGCGAAACGACTGCCCAGGCTCCCATTGGCGGGACCGACGCGCCCACAGGAGATCGCACGGTTCCTGGGCCCTGATGGAACCTGACGCGAGGCGGAGTGTCTTTCGCAGAGTTACCGTGCGCCTCAAAATTCTGCGATCCCGATGGCCGAGCATCCCTCGCAAGGATTCCGACATGACCTATCGTCTTGTCGGTGCGAGCCTATGACGACTGTCGGTGCGAGCGGCGAGGACTACTTGATGTTCATGTGCTGCGACGATTTCTCGTTCTCGAGACAGAACTCGTCGATCAATTCCGTATCGAGCACGATGTTCTGAGGCATCGACACCGTCCACGGCCGCGTGTACGTCTTCGGGTCGTCGACGGTGATTTCGATCTCGAGAGTTCCGAAATTCGGTCGCCGGATGCGTTCGGTCATCTTCGCGGCGTCCGACATCGTGCTGCCGCTCGTGTCGAGCCAGAGACCGTCGCGGAAACCGATCGTACGAACCACGAGCGTGTCACCCTCCCAGGCCGCTGTCGAATAGCCGTTCCACGAGGGAGTCGGATCCTCGGGCAGCGGCCGGCCGTCAATGAAGATCTGCCGGTACATCGCGTTGACCTCATTCAGCAGCACGAGCAGCTTGGGCGTGTGCAGCGCTTTCGTCAGATGGGGCAGGCCGTAGGGACGAGGCGGATTGTCGGGGAGACAGCGGACGTGCGGGTCGTCCTTGCTTTGATCTGCCGTTCGTTGTTTGACCAGCGCCGCGGCCCAGGGCTGATATGGCAGGCCGCCGGGCAGGTTCGCGCCGAGGTTGACGGCCAGCGGTGAAATCGGGAGCTCCAGTCCGCAGTCGAAGAAACCGCCTTCCTTGCCGGGGGTGCATGGAAATCTCGTAGCGGTGAGCCATATCCCGGAGAAGTCGGGCGTGCCGTTCGGCAGGCGCGGCGCCGGCGCGCTCAAATCGGGCTTGCCGTCCGCGGTCCGTGGGACATCGGCCGTCGGGTAGCGAAGCCACTGGGCAGATGCCGTGCGCGGAGGGCACAGCAGCACGATGACGGCTCCAAGGATCACGACAAGCGCGCGTGCGATCATGTACGTCACCTCTGCTAGATTTTAGCCCCTCACTTCATCCCGCTGATTCATCCGAAGAGACCCCGGCGCGCCTCCGAGTATTTCGCGCACGCCCACAAATAGTTCGCGCCTGATGACCGCGCGCGTGAACGTGACCGCGCGAACACACGCGATCACATAACTACGCGTTGGTACCGTCCCTGCAACCATCATGCGTAAAAGCAGGTGGAAAGGAGGGCCGTATGGCTCGGAAGGTACTTGCTGTACTGGCGGTGGTGGCCTTTGCCGCTGTCAGTGCCTATGCACAAGAGCGCGTCGTCGGCGGCGCCGGCCGCATCGAGATTGGTGCGTTCCCAGGTGGCGGGATGTTCTTCACCAAGACCAGTAACGGGAACGAGCCGGAATTTGGCAACTATGCCCTCGGCGGATCATTCACGCTCAACGTGAACCGCTGGCTCGGATTCGAGGGGGAAGGCGGCGGAACGATCGGACTCGACCAGGCCTTCAGCTTCAATGACACTGAGTACACCAATCAACCAGCGCCCAACACCTGGGTGTATCACGGGAATGTGGTGGTGAATCCAGTCGGCAACGATCGGGCGTTTGTCCCGTACGTGACCGGTGGTCTCGGCGGCATCACTCTCTCGCCGCGTGGCGAAGCCGAGACGCTTGGCGTCAATGACTACGAGACGTTCCTTGCAGGCAACGTTGGAGGGGGCGTCAAATGGTTCGCAGCGACCCACGTAGGGTTCCGCGGTGACTATCGTCTGTTTATCGTGAAGGACAACGAGGCAGCACCGCTCTTCTTCGGCAACGAAACGCGATACGGTCATCGCGTACAAGGTGGAATGATCTTCACCTTCTAGTGGGCACGATCCCGCCTCATCTGGTGCGGTCGTCCTCCGGGACGGCCGCCCCGTCCCACACCACGCTCGGAACAGCGAGAACATCGTCCGGTTCCTGCTTGCTGACGGAACCTGATCGCGGCGCCAGCCGTCTCTTCCCGAGATCAGATCCTGGAGGAACCGTGCACCTTGAATCCCTGATTCTCGATCTTCGCTACGCGCTTCGCGGCATCCGCCGTTCGGCGCTGTTCGCAACGAGCGTGGCCGCCACCATCGGGCTCGGCCTCGGCGTTCTGTGCTCAGCCTTCACCATCGTCAACGCCTACGTTCTCACGCCGGTCAACCTGCCCGA
>Ga0075430_100003594_pt1 | contig 12994 bp, 12 predicted proteins | sample RhiMetdeltSRZDD4_FD_75294 | JGI IMG/M metagenome (GOLD analysis project Ga0075430, IMG submission 75294) | Populus rhizosphere microbial communities from Tennessee, USA - Rhizosphere MetaG P. deltoides SRZDD4 | ecosystem: Host-associated > Plants > Roots > Rhizosphere > Soil | place: USA... | reverse complement strand
CGGGAGACCGCCTCTATGGCGTCTAGGTGCCGCCGTAGGTCTCCACCCTCTTTACCAAACAGGATATTCTTGCCGCGATCGGAGAGGTTGGCGTAGTTCCTAAGCCACGTTTTCGAGTCGAATTCACCTGTAGCCGGTCCCCGACCGAGCCGCGATATAATGGCACTCTGCACCTCACCGTGACTCTCCACAGGCACATACCTGCGCAATTGTGCGAGCGTGGTCGCGTCGGCTCCTTGCTTGGAGCCAGCCATCTTGATGATAGCTCCAATAGCGTCTTCGTTGCTGCCTTTGACGATTGCCTTAAATTTATCTGGAGCGTTCTCGAGACCGGCGAGAGCCCCACGGACTCGTCCTCCGGCCACATCCTGAGCCACTGCCTCGCCCGTCGGTCGAGCCGCCGCGGCCTCACCAGCGGCCTGGAGTTCTTTCGTAGCCGTCTCGGAGACGTTCCGCAGACGACTCCCAATAACCGGCAGTGAGGAGACCGCTCGACCCACGTTCTGAGAAGTCTGACTGCCTACTGCGGCAGCCGGAATAGACATGACCCCGGTTTCCAACTGTTGCTGACGCAGCATAGGATCAGGCACGTTCCGACTTGAGAAATTGCCGCGAGGCCGTGCAAAGTTCGCGATAGCTCCTCCGGTCTTAAAAGCCGCCGAAGTTGGGTTCATCATCATAGCTGCGTCCATCGCCTGCTGAGGCGGAAGATCGCCCTCTTTCATAGCAATGTCAGCTACTTGCATTCCCCTCAGGGCCATCTCCTGTGCCGCAGGCACGACGCCCTCAAGCGCGCGCGTAGTCGCGCCTTCAGCGCGCTTCTGCGCTGGCATCACTCCCTGTTGTTGTCGCAGCGCAGCCCGCTCGAATGGGTCCTCTGGAACCGAACCATAGCCAGCCGTAATCGCAGCATTGGGTACTGGGGGTGGACCTTCGTCCACAAACTTGAACCCTGGCGGCAGGGGCTTTTCGTCGTCCACAAACTTGAAACCAGGCGGGAGTGAATGATATGGTTGTTCGTCTGATTTTTTTCCAGTAGCGGGAATTCGACCAGAGGCGTCGGCGATAACTTTTGTCGGATCGCCGTAACGCTCTCGATATCCAGGAGGTACTTGATACTGCCGCTCTTTCTGATTTTGTGGAGCATCAGGAGCAAATCGCTGATCAAAAGTATCCACAGAAGGGTCCTGCGGCTCCGAATACGGAGGCAGAGGCTCTAGCGATCCCGGCCTCCGCATCCAGGATTTAGGAGGTCTATTTTTAAGATCCACTGGCATATCGGTATGAGGTGGAGGCGCCTCGCGCTGTCGTGCTTGAGCAAACATCTCCTGGAGGTTAGGGAGATACGCCGCCGCGTCGCGCTGAGCACGCCTCCTAACTTCAGACTCTAGCTCGTCAAATCTGGCAACCATCACTCTGGCTCCATACCTCCGGTAGCAGGATCGAACCTATAGAACTTGCCATCCGGCCCCTGAACTCGACGAGTCGCGGCTGGAGCCGTCTTTGGCGGGGGCGGGGCCGTAGTCTTTCCTATCGCCGCGTCGAGTTCTTTCTCGTCGCTCGTGGTAAAGATCTTATGCGACTCCCGCTTATCCGCTATGTACTGTTCCATCCCGGCAGCCGTGCCGCGATCACCAAACTTCTGTCGGTATTCCCGAGCCCACTTCTCCGGTTCGCCAGCACGCTCAGCGACCTGTCGCATGAACTTATGCAGCGCCTTGTTTCCCTCGGGAGTACCGGAGAGACTGGCATTCGCCCGCTCGATGAACTTTCTATCACCCTCCGAGATCTGGTTGCCGAGGGTACCCAGGGTTGCGAATACGACCTTGTTCGACAAGGCTACGTATTCGTCCTGTAGAGCAGCTACCTTCGTTGGATCAGGAACACCAGCATACTTGGCCCCGAGATCGTCTGGAACTGGGATGTTATACTGTCTGGCTATCTGTGCAAGGGTATTGAGTCCATTGACAGCCGAGCCATAGAGTGCAGCGCCCTTACCAGAGATAAAGCTTGGATGCTTTATGATCTGGTCCATCCGATCCAGTATCTCAATCGACTTCCGACTGGTGTTCGCATCAGTGCGATATTCCTTATAGATCGACTGGACCTCGTCCAGGTGCCCCTTCAGAGTTTGTTTCTCGGCATTCCACTGCCCTACAGTCTGAACGGGCTCGCCCATTCCCTTTCTTTGAGCCTGCTCGAACAGATAGTTCTGTTGCTCGGCAGTGTACTCGGTCCGCTTCAGTGCATCTCTGTACTTAGTCAAGAGGGGCTGGAGCAACTGCGGTGCCTTCGGCGGCACCATCAGAATAGCGGCCTCGAGTCTCCTCACCTCCTGCTGGGCCGCCTCCCGCGTGCCGCTAGTGGGCAACGGTACAGGTGCCTGCGTTGGGCCTTGCCCCCCTTGGGGCATAGTCATCGGGCGCGACTGTGCTCCCTGCATCCAAGGCGGCATCGCAGCGGCCGGTGGAGGCCCGGGTAGCTGAGGCGCTCCACCGGCCTGTGCGAACTGCGGTCCAGGCGCTGGAGGAGGAGCTGCACCTTCTGCGCGGGCCAGCAGTTCGTCACTCGGACTCATAGCCATATTGGGAGGCACACCCTGCGGCGGTGCCGAAGGTGGCGGTGCTGCGGACATTCCGGGGACTGTGCCACGAGGGGCAGTGTCGAAGGGACTTGGCGCCGCAGGTGACTGTGGTGCCTGAGGAGGCGGAGCCTCGACATCTCCTCCGCCGCCCTGCATAGTCTTTAGTAACTGCGGAAGATACTTTTGGTACATAGTATCTTGGGAGATCGTGTGCCCAAGTGCGCGTTTCTCGCGCGCGGCTGTCTGGAGCCGGAGGGCCATCTCCATATTCTTGGTGTTGCTGGTCTCGAAGAGTTTCGAGGCGGCCTTCTCCATCGCATCGGGATTGGAGAAGTCAAGATTGGCCAAAGCCTCTTTGCGAGCCGCGTTACCGCGAGCTTCCTCGGCCAGCTGCGGAAGCTCTCCGAGCCAATCAAAGTTCGCAACGGGGAATTTGTAGGGCATAATTACACCTTCCAGGGTGTGAAGCTACCACTCGGCAGGAAGCCCCCGCCAGCCACGAGCTTCGTGCCGCCACCGAGCAGGTTCCAGAAGTTATTCGCGCCGCCAGCTGTAGCCGCGGCTTCTGACTGATACGCATCGGTCATGGGCTTGATCGCCGCCTGGTTGAACCCTGACTGCGTGCCATAGATGTTACCATACAGATTAGCTGCTTGGCTGCCCGTGCCCGTGTAGATCCCGGCCTCGGCGAGCCCGCCCTTCGACGCTAGATCGGCGAGGGACTGACCTGACTGACCGTAGATGCCCGCTCCGGCCTGGCCAGTGCCACTATATAGATCAGATAGTCGTCCACCAGTGCCAGTGTATATGTTAGCCGCACCAGTACCGCCCGTCAGGGCGGCCTGTGATATGCCTCCGGCCGCCTGATTGAGCGTGCCCCCGGCGAGTCCAGCATAGCCCTGTTCGCGGGCCTGAACAGCCTGCCGCCACCGCTCATACTCTTGATTGGCGAGACCCTGACCATACGTCTGGGCCTCTTGAAGGGCATTACCGCCAGCGCCCATCCCGGCCGCGTTAGCATTTCTGACTATAGAGTTAAGTCCCTGATCTAGTGCGAACTGGTATCCGGGCGAGGTCTGGAAGGCCTGTACCGCATTATTGTAGCCTTCTTGCCCGCCGAGCCCGAGCGCATTTGAGGACATCTGAGCCGAGGGCGCCCACTGACTGGTAAACTGGCTGCCGAGATTACTCAACGGCTGATACGCTCCAGTTGCTGCATTAACTCCGGCCCCAAGGGCCCCTAGTCCCCCATACTGCCCGCTCTGAAGAGCCGTAGCGCCCTGTGCCTGTCCACCATACAGCGAGTAGAGTGCTGGCGCTGTAGATGCCGTTATATCAGTTCGAGCCTGTCCTATGGCCGGTTGTATAGCCCCGATCGCCCCGGTTTGGCCGGACTGCAACGCCGCGAGCCCGCCTTGCTGAGCCGCAGCCGCTTGTGCAGCGTTCTGGGCCTGCTGCTGTTGTAGATACTGTTGCGTCTTCTGAGCCGCATCTTCCTGGGCGCTTCCAGTGAAGATCGAGAAGGGGTCGAATGCCATGACAGTCTCCTAGAACGCTGTTATTGCGTATGGTTGCTGTGTAATCACTGTCCCACTGTAAAGAGTAGTTTTATTTCCAACAGTGAGAGGATTTACCGTGATGTAAAAAGGCTCGTCTGCTCCAAAATCAGTGGCGACAGCAAATACTCCAAGGACGCTATAGAACTGCTCACCATCTGTTCCGTTGTCTAGACCTATTGTTAGCCCCGGTCGCATGAATAAAAGCACAGCTCCACTCATATAGACATTACAGCTTTGACCTTTGTAGCTCCATGATAGCCCCGGGATATTAGTTGTAGTCAAATCTTGACCATAGGTGTAACCCGAGTGAGACGATATGAAGTGCGAGTTTGCTCCAACTGCCGGAAATTTTCTATAGATCTGCCCGCCCAACAATAGGGGATAGGGCACAATCAATCCAGAAATTGCGGGCAGCGTACCAGAAATAGTAGTAAAGTCACCAGGACTAACGCACGGAGTTGACCATGGGGCTGGTCGATTATGCCAAAATGGCGTCATCTGGAGCAAGCGTCGTGGATACTGATCGGCTTCGGTGCTATTTATCCCGGATCGAAAGTAAAATGTATCGTATTCTCCGCACCAGGGCGCATCACTATCTCTAGCATCAGACCCCGGTAGCGAGGACCGCTGAAACCATAAGGTGACTGCTGTACAGCGCTCAACTGTAAATCTGTGGAATGGCGTTGTATCAATAACGACAGGGACATTAAGGCCGAAACTGCTATCTGAGATGTGCGTATCAGTATCTCTGGTCCAGATAAAAGGATGCGACCGCGAAATATAGACTCTTGCTTTATTAGCGTCAGTTTGTGTTGGCAGCGTCTCTGCAAAGCCCGCAAACGACGGATCAGTATTGAAAAATATCTGGCTCAGAACATTAGGACGAGAGCCGCCGAAAGTTGAGCGTGAACGAATAAGACAGGTCGGAGCCAGATCATTCTCAATGTGAATACCGATAGCTGTGATATTAACGCCCTCGAACGGCGTACATGTCTCTGCACAAAACACCTTTGTGCAGGCCTGTAGCTCCGCCTCGATATCAGTGCCGGTTTTGAGATTGGCTACGCCGAAATTGGTAGAGATCCACGTTATCAGAATCTCAAAAGTCGCAGTATCAGTCCCATCATCCCAATTAGTCAGCTCGCAGGGAACAACACCAAAATGCTCAGTCATAAAGGCAAAGGTATTATATACATTCGGAAAGAAGCCATTGGCTGTTACTACAGCAGTAAATGTCGCTCGAAATGTATTACCATTAGCTATCATAGTAAGCGCAGACACACTCGACACAGTAAGACCAGCGGCCTCAGCGGCCGAGGTCGAGAAGTTACCTCCGAACACATGACAGCCGCCACCGGCTAAGGCTACAATTCCACGTGTGGCAGAGAAATTGCAGTCGTAGCATGAGTTAATGAAATTCTGAGTGCCCCAAATCTCAAGTCCTATATATGTGTTGAAGCTCGTACACTTAATGAAAGTGTTACTGTCGTTCAGGCCATCAGATCCCCATCCAGTTCTGAACCCTCTGTTGAAGTTCTCAACATGGATATTCGCTATAAATGTACGGCTACCGACTCCGAAGCCGGTCAAGGCGACCGCAGAAGCTGGTGTGAAAGCATCAGTGCCCGGATGATTGCCTCTATAGAAACCTTCAGGCCCTTTTATCGAGAGATCCCTGAGACCCATGCCCTGACCGGGGCCTACAATAATAGCGGGAAAGTCAGAATATGTCGGGCGGATGCTTGTACCAAAACCCTCGTGATTACCAGAGCTTGGATCACCCATAAGAGTGAGACTGAATGCTCCGTGCTCAGGACTGTCAAACGTCCCATTAGGAGGAGAAGTTACGCCATCAGGTCGCATGTTATCTGGAGGATCGAGAAAGAGAGCACTCGAAATCTTATAAGTGCCTTTTGGAATAAAGATAGCAGAGTGATTATTATTACAAGCATAATCTATAGCAGCCTGAATTGCTGCTGTATCATCAGTAACATTATCGCCAACAGCACCAAACTCCCAGGCGTTGACAACACCTCCATCCAAGAATGTGCCACCACTGGATGAAGGAGTGTTAACTACAGTAGTAAGATCTTGCAGCCATGAATACCAATCTGGCTGCCATCTACGTCTGTTATCAACAACCTCAGAATATGGATCAAGTGGCTTGATAGTCATCCCGAAAATCCTCTCTGCTCTACTTCTACGACTCCCCCGGAGAGTCCCACATGGACGTTATCAGAGACTCTCAGTCGGTAACGAACACCCTGTCCCCTCGATAGACCACTGCTGAGAATATACGGATGAGACTTGGTCCTGCCCGGACCCCCAAGTCGACGAATTACAGGATTACCATAGTGATATCCTCCATCGAGAGACCAGGAAATCTCGATCTTCGGATCTTCGGTAGTCGCAAAATCTCCTACACCAGCGGTACAATGGAAACTGGCACGAGGGATCACCATTCCCCTAGGAAAATCTAAGATAGCTCCACTTTCAACATGCCAGATCAGCGGATCGACGCCTTCCAGAAAATAGTCTCCTCGAAGTTCGTACACATCTCCAGTATATTGATCTCCTATAAGCCAGCGATCGAATATCCGAAGTGACTTCATTCCCTTCCAGTCCGCTTTATTATATGATTTTCGCTCGTTCCATTCCCCGGTCGAGAGATTATACTCCCAAGTAAAGCGTCCGTGGGCGCTAACAGCCCAAATAGCGTTCTTTTCAAACATATAAACAGTCACTTCAATCAGATCTCTATCGCCTGCTAGTACGGCCTCTTGAATAGCACGACTCACATCGTTGTTAGAGATCGGTACTGGGGTGTATCCATTGAGTTTATACACTATGAAATCATCTCCAACCCAGATCAATTCATTCGCCCATCCAGCTTCCCAGCCTCCGATGGCATGAGTCCCAACAATCCCTCGAGGAATAGTGACCTCACGAAGGAACGGGAAAGGACTTGCTCCTACGTCGCGGTAGACACCTGTCCATTTATCTCCAAAGGCATATAGTCGCCCTGCGTACCGAACGACTCTGCGAATGTTAAGCCCTTGCTCGGTGTTAAATGATAGAGCTGACACTGACACTGAGTTAAGATCCGACGCGAAAATTCTTCCATCTGCAAAGGACCAAACAAAGTATCCATTATAGTCACAGACACTCGTCGGCGACCCAGGAAGATCTGCGTCCGCGAACGCTGTCGGTGTGGAGGCACTGAACAGATTGAAACAGCCAGTGTCAGTGACCACGACGTTGTTTGGCGTAGCCGCATTATTCCTAGCTGTAGTCACTGGCTCTGTCCCGCTGAGTGCCCCAACATCCGAGACTGTAAAGGCCGAATTGAACTTGAGAACCCTTTCGTTCAGTATCCAGAGCACCTCCGATCCAATATCCAGGAAGCCCCTCGTGTGTATCCGGCTGTCAACAGACTGCGCGACCCTGAAGAGTCCGGGCGAGCGTCTATGGATTATCTGCGAGGGCGATCCAACAGAAGTTTTCTCGGCGAAAGCATTTATGAGGCGCCCCGCGGACTCTTGAGGCCGCTGACCTGGCGCGCTCGACGGTGGAAATACGATGCTTACGGGCATTAGAAGTACTCGTTCTCCAACACGCTGTAGCTCGGCCGACTGGAGGTCAGCCGCTTGAGCTTCATCTCATAGTACTCTTGTATTCTCGGGTCAAAGCTCGTGCCGCCAAGCGGAGCGCAGATATTAGCCAACAGGCCAGCGAGGGCGTCGAACCATTCACTGGGTATCTGGTCGTCATTGACAACCTCACAGATACCGTCCGAGGCGAGTTGCATGAACAGCGGGTCGATGTTGCCATCGAGCTTGTCCGAATATTCGGCCTCGAGTGACTGGCCGGTGCCAACAAGCTTCAGCTTGTCCGCGGCCTCCTGGATCAGCTCAGTTCTGGTCTTGGTTATATCCACTATCCTATCCTCCAGTTGGTCCCGTCGTCGTAAACAGGAACGCCGTTTGCGCCGCCTCCAGCGACCACTGAAGCGAACGTGGTCGCATTAGCATCGGTGACGAAAGCTCGTCTACCCGCTGTTCCGACCACTGGCAGGAGAGCCACTGTCGTCGGAGTGGTCTTGACAGTGACACCGGCCTCGATAATACCCCCGACAGTCGCATTGCCGGTGGTCGTGATAGCGGCGACACTCAGTACGTTCGTGGTCTTGTTAAAGGTGAAGGTGCTATCTCCACCGTTAATGCCTCCATCATTGAATTGGACCTGGGTATCCGAGCCCCCAACCTGATTAGTCACCTCGAAGGTGTATACTCCACCGCTCTTGGTGATAGTGATCCCGTTCCCGGCGATAACTTGCGCCGGGAACCTTGGGAGCACCCGAGCCCGAAGACTCGGTTGCGTCGATGAGAATACAGCCATCTCAGGAGCTCTTTCTAGCTATGATGGAGGGCTTGGTCGCCGGAGGAGAGGGCTTAGCCCCTATGGGGATCTCCTGCTTCTCAGGCGGAGCATTCAGCCCCTTCGTCCAGACTATTGGCTCTCCCGGCTTCGGGACAGGGCCCTGACACAGTTGTTGTGAGGGTGGAATGTGGGTTTCATCAGTCATCTTTCTTCTCCTTCACTCGATATGGTTGTTTGTCCTACTTTTTTCATTCAGCGGCTTCCACTTGGGCGGGTGCCTGTTCTAGCTTTCCCTCGAGTTCTTCCCAAGCCTTCTTTATATTTCCAAAGTCATCTCGCTTCCAGATAATCCGCTGTGTTGGTAACGACCAGGGGAACTGACCGTTGTGTACTCCGTGCCACTGCGTCCACCACTGAGGTGTCTCCGGAAAGAACGCTGACATCGGATTGGTCTCGACAAACATCAGCCATGGACGAGAGCCGTGCAGAGCAAGCATCCAGGGACCGTTCGACACGAACAGATTACACTTGGCCGCCTCGTACAGCGCGAGCCGCGCGTGAATGTCCTTGGAGGCGTCAGGACAAGTGTTGTATCCTGTTATCGGCTCGTCAGCGAAGTCGGTGTCCCGAACAAATACCACTCGTTCGCCCCGCGCCTCCAGATACTCTGCCATCTTAAGCCACTCGTCGACGTTGGAGTTTCTGAACTTCCATTTCTCCTTGGATTCTCGCAGGGTGATAGTCACCGGTGCGCGCTTGTCAGCGAAGGAGTAGAGCCAGGTATCCATCATACTGACTGCCATCGCCGAGGGCTTGAGCAGAGGCACCTTCTGGCCTCGAAGAGCCATCTCGACTACCGGTCGGAGTGTGTACTTGGCCATAGTCGGAGCGTTGTTGGACTTCTCATCGGCGATAGCGCCAACAAAGCTCAACGACGGGAAGATCACGTTCCTGTAGAACGAGGCCCGTTCACGCTCATGCAGGGCTCGCTCCTCCGGGGTGCCGGTCATACTGAAGCCAACCCTAAGCGGATACGGAGCGCCCTGCTGCTGTCTGTTCATTTCCGCCAGCACAAGCCACGCAATGAAGTCAAAACAGGCTGGCCCGGCCGTGATATCGTAGCGTATACGATCGGCCTCTGGTCCCACATTCGGAGGCTCAAACGGCTCATCGTAGCGCGAATGCACCCGCGCTAGCAACTGATATTTCAAAGTATCCAGTCCCCAGTTAGCCATGCACACCAGTTCTAGCGCCCCTCCATGATCACAGACGACGTGCTTGAGATTCTCACAAGCAACGATTGCGACAAATCCTATCTGCCCGTGCTCTTTAGTCCTCTTGAGCCACCGCTCAAGCAGTTCGATAGACTCGGCATTACCGTCAGCGCGGCGGATAGGCTCTCCCATTGGACGCATAGTATTCTCCTGTAAAGGACCCGGTGGGCTGTACACACCCACCGGGCCGAGGTTATCTGTTAGGCGCGTAAGCGATAACCACATCGAAGGTGCCGGTAGTAGCTGTTCCGGTCCACGTTACGGTTACCCTCGTGTCAACCGAGCGCGGACGCCCTGTTGCAACACCGAGTTCGTCGATGGCTGTGAAGCCACCGGTAGTAATCGGCAACGCTAGTGCAGTCGCGTAAGCGCCGGTGTTAGCGGAGCTGAGCGCGTCTGCGGCGAAGCCGATGTTCGCTACGTTGGTAGTACCAGTGAGGTCCTGTGTCACAAAGACACCACTGAGTCCTCCCAATACCATCGCTCCGGCGGGCAGAACGCCGACAGTAGTCGTACTGCCGGTTGCGCTCGACGCGACGTTGATGGCCTTGCGTAGGTAGTGTACCAGTTGCGCGCTGACGTAGTCGCGGGCGGCCACAGTGCTGTTTAGAGAGGTTGTCATTGTGTGCCCTCCTTAATCCGACGCCGACGCGAAGAACCCGGTAGCGACACCCCACTGTTTAAGGTTGGTGCCGGTGTTTGGGTGCTTCTTGAACATCTTCGCCACGCCATAGGCCATCTCGATGCCAGTGCCGGTGATGAAGCCGTAGTCGTTTTCACTACGGAACGTCGGCCTTGCCATCTGACCCCAGGCAAAGACCGCAGCCTGTTGACCGCACAGGAACACGGGCTCGACCCTAGCAGACGTGGTACCCGCTGTCAGGAGGGTGGTCCAGACGTTGGTAGTGAACGCAGAGATCTCGGGGACTTCCCGAACGATCACTCCGTCATAGATCTGGTCACCATCTTGGAAGATCGGGTTCTTGGAGACGCCATTGCCCTCACGGGGTCTGGCGTCTTTGTTGATAGTCTCAAGAGAGATCTTGAGATCCCGGAACGTGTTAGTTCCGGCGAAGGCTACGAAGTACTCATACCCATCGTCCGTCTTGTAGGGGCGGATTCTGGGGTTAGCGTTCTTCGCAACGCGCTTCAGCAACGCCAGGTTCGTCGCGGTGAACTTGTCGTTGACAGTGTCGACGGTAGCCAACGCAGTGGCGTGGGTAGCGTTGAAGTTCGCCGTTGTGGCACCATAGAGAATACGGTCAGAGTTGGCCGCATTCCAGGTGTCGCGCTGCGCTGTAGTTGCCAGATCGTACTGGATACCGTTCACACGGACACCAGATGACGAAGATGGCAGAGTCTCGCTGGGAAGGGCCATCAACGCGGCGATCAGCTCGTCACGTTGCAGTTCCTTGCCCCAGTCACTCAGTAGTGGCTTCGCCACTCCGAAGATATCGGCCGAGTCCTTCTGACGCTCGGACTTATTGGTAACGACAGCGTTGCGCGCCCACTCGATGCGGACCCGCATACCATAGTTATCAATCTTCTCTTCGTTACCCACTAGGGTATCGGTGGCGACCCCTGTTCCCGTCAAGCGGGTGACAAGGGGAATGTTCATGTCCTCGCCACCACTCTTGAGTTCGTTCCTCAGCCGTATGATGGCGGTGAGGCCGGTGCTCATGTAGGGCGAGAACATATTCTCTCGAACGAATTCACGGTTGATCTCCTCCGTGAAGACGATGAGCTTGTTATTGTTCTCGATTACGGTTAAGGCCATAGTTTTGGCCCTTTCTTAAACTCGATATGGTCGATACCGTTTCGGTATCGTACATATCTAGCGTCGCTGCCTATCCGCCATAGCTTGGGCGAATAAGCCTGCATCACTCAAGTCCGCCACAGTTGTCGCGCCGGAATTACCCTTAGCGGCCGTGGTTCGCGAGAGCGTCGGCGGTAGCTCAACTTCGGAAGGTCTGCTGGCAGCACCCCCACGGACTTTCGAAAGCATCTTGGCCTGGAACTCAGGATCGGCCAATCTGGCCTCAAGTTGCTTTTCGAACCAAGCAGCCGGGTCATCGCCGACTGATGCCAGTACAGACTGGCGTCTGTGCCACTGTACAACTGCATCGTATCGGTTAGGTGACTGAACCACCCGTTCGTAGTCTGCGGGATCAAGGCTCTCTTCAGAACGAGCCTTAAGAAAGGCCTGTTCGGCTTCCTCCACCCTGTCAGCACCGTGCTTCGCGTCGGCGACCATCTTACCCATGTACATTAGGTTTCGCCGAGTTTCCTCAGCGAGGGGTTGAATAGTCTGTTGTATGATCCGGCGCGTAGAAGTATCCGGATCTTCGAAGAAGTCCGGTTGCTTCTGACTTTGCTGCATATGTGCCGCGATCTCGTTCAGGCGCATTTCAAGCGTCCGCGCGCGATCCTCGGCCAGTCTGCGAGCTTCCGCCTCCTCTCGGAGACGCCAGGGAGGTATCGTAGGTTCTGGCGGCTCCACTTGGAGTGGAGGCGGTTCGGGCGGCTTAACCTCGGGCGTAGGCTCTGCAGGTTCCTTTGCCTCTGGTTCTGCCGGTGGCGGTGCTGGCGGCTCAGGCGGAGCCGCAGGTGTCATAGCCTTTTCGAACAGATCCGAGTCTTGGACCTGATCGAGGGTCTTTTCGTCTGCCATAGTCACTTCCTCTCCGCTATCTCGTTGCGGTCACGTATCGACGAGACTATCGCTCTCGCCCAGCGACGCACCGTATCGTGGTGCCTACGTTATCGTTTCCGGTAGTCACCAGATTTAAGCTTGTCTATGCCTCCGCGCCGCTTCGGTACCACGCTCGGAAGCTTCCCACCAGGATCGGCCTCAGCGAATTCCTTGCCGACCTTCTTGGGAATGCCCAGCGTGCTCTTGCCTGCGGCAGCGGCGTGCATCGCGCCTCTCTGCGCTTGTGATACTGGCGGCATGTCTATCTCCGTTCTCGTTCGGACTCGAGCACCGCTAGCCCTGTCAACCCGCCTCCGGCGAGACCACCAAGCAAGTTATTCTCGCTAAGGCGTCTCGGATCAAAAACTGCGTGCGGAAGGCGCACAATCGAGGGGTCTGTAATAACGATCTGGTTCTGCATTCCCCCCATATCGTTTACATTCTTCACTCTCAAGAGGTCAATATTCTTTCGACGAGCGGCCTCTACTATTTCGTGCATATACTC
>Ga0075430_100003593_pt1 | contig 12996 bp, 8 predicted proteins | sample RhiMetdeltSRZDD4_FD_75294 | JGI IMG/M metagenome (GOLD analysis project Ga0075430, IMG submission 75294) | Populus rhizosphere microbial communities from Tennessee, USA - Rhizosphere MetaG P. deltoides SRZDD4 | ecosystem: Host-associated > Plants > Roots > Rhizosphere > Soil | place: USA... | reverse complement strand
CCACCGGCTTGTCTTGCCTGTCCGCCAAACTGCTTTATCTTTTTAAATATCAATTCCACATTACAAGGGTTTTCCCCGAGTATCCTGCTCTTAAGTAATAATGCATAACGTACATCAGCCGCATCTCTCACTTCACCTAGCCCATAAATACCCTGATTCGTATCAATGCGAATAATGGCTGTACCACCCATTACAGCGGTAAGACAATAGCGCATATCCGTTATTTTTAGATCAGAAGGTGCACCATAGCGTGTTACTTTCTGAGTGCTTTGCGCAACTATATCTTCAATCGGGGAAAACATAACAGCACTGCCTAATGCAATGCCACCTATTGCTGATTTTTTAAAAAATGAGCGACGACTATTGTCATTTTCCTCTTTTTCATTGGTTACATCAGGAACTTCCACAGTGTCCCGATCTTTTAAACCAAGCTTTTTCAAATATTTTTCTGAAGGTGTCATGTCTTTAGTTTTAATGTTATTAAAAAAGTTGTTTGTTGCTGGTTGCTGGTAACTGGTAACCACCAACCAATAGCCAGTAACAGGTTACCAGTTTCTCTCTCTCATGAATTTGTCAAGTTCCTGCCTGGTCATAGGAAGCTTACCCGGATTCTCGTCAAGCCATTTCAAAAAATCTTTTTTGATCTCATCTGTCCATTGAGTATCGATCTGTCCGGGTGTATATTTCCCTTCACGCAAACGCTGATGACCAAACTGGTCTCTCAATGAAATAAATTCCGCCTGCAACACTACTGTATCTAAAAGGTGTGCAGGAATAAAAACTATCCCATATTTTTTTGCCAATACAGCATCACCGGGTAAAACAGTTGCACGACCAATGCGAATAGGGACATTGATGCCAGCAAGCATCATTTGTTGTATATAGGAGGGATCGTTTCCTTTTGTCCATGAATTAAACCCTTTGATCTCATCCAATCCTTCTACATCTCTTACTGAGCCATAAAAAATAACGCCGCGATGTGATTTGGCATAGATGGCATTGCCAAGATTATCGCCGATCAAGGTACCGTCTGCAATTTTTCCATAGCTATCGGCTACATATATATCACCATCTTTCAATACATCGATCGGCCATGAATTAGTAGCGCCAATTCGTTTTTCATTTTTGCCAATTTCTTTTATGACTTTATCAACATCGGGCCGGAGAGGCATATATTGTGCAGTTACTACCCGGCCCGTCATTACTGAATCGGGAAATTGTATCATCCAATCTCCTTCAAATTGATTTTGATATCCTTTATTACGTAATACTCCCCATGCTTCTTCCAAATGAACTTTCTTTAATCTTTCCAGCATCGCCTCGGAGACTTTTGGTCTTCCGTCAGCAAAACGCTCGCCTTTCCATTCAGGGGTGTATCCTTTGATCTGGTCAGGGGTTAATGTTACCTGTTGTGCGCTTACAGTTATCGCAAACAATAACATCATCATCACGTGCAGCGTTATGTTTCTCATATTTTCAAAGTTTTATTTCGTTGAAAGGTTTTGTTATTAAAGATTAGCGATCTCGGCAAATTCCGGAGCCAGTTTGGTGCTTAATCGTTCAAAAATTTTAAAATATTTCATATAAGCATTGTGATTTTGTTTTTCGGGTAAGTATTCATCTGGTAACACAACCGTTTTGGCTGCTTCATCTAAGTTTTTATAAATACCCATTTCAGTTGCGGCGACGAGAAAGGCTCCAAAACTTACACTATGAAAATTTTGCCTTAAATGAACCGGCTTATCAAATACGTCTGCGATCATTTGTGTGCAAAATGGGATATTCGCAAAACTTCCATTGACAGAAAGTTGTTTGATGCCACGATTCTCTTCTAATGTTTTACCAATACTGTAGATCTCATAAAGTATTCCTTCAATAGTAGCTCTTATAAAATGTTTTCTTTCGTGAGTTATGTTCAATCCAAAGTAAACTCCTCTTGCATTGGCGTTCCATATCGGCGCTCTTTCTCCTAACAAGTAGGGGAGAAATATTAATCCCTGCGAACCAGGGGGAACTTTTGATGCTTCGGTGATCAGGTCCTGCATGCTGAATTCGATATCAAAAGGATTTTTAAAATCGCCGAATTGCCTGGTGAACCATTCGAAGATCACTCCGCCGTTATTTGTTGGCCCGCCGGATACATAACGACCTTCAGTTAATAAGTAATTAAAGAAACGTTGCTTTTCATCTTTCAACACTTTATCGCCCATCATTCTTACCGCACCGCTGTCTTCAATTGTTATTGTTGCTTTGCCCTCATTTTTTACACCATCGCCAAGTATAGCCATACATCCATCACTTGAACCAACAATTATTTTTGTATCAGCAGAAAGCCCAAGAGAGCTTTGATATGCTTTTTTTAATTTTCCTAAAGGAGTAAACACAGGAACCAAATCAGGTAACATAGCAGAGGTAATGCCTGCAAATTTCAATGCTTCTGCATCCCATTTTATCTTATGAATGTTCAATAACCCGGTGGCAGAAGCGATACTATAATCAATGATATATTCGTCCGTCAATTGTTTGATGATATAACTCTTGATCGATAAAAACTTGCTTGTTTGTTTGAATCTTTCTTTATCATTATTTTTTATCCAGGCGATCTTCATTAATGGCGACATAGGATGCAGGGGTGTTCCGGTTGCTGTGTAAATAGTTTTACCCAACGCGGATGCTTTTAATTTCTGTGCTTCTTTCTTCGCCCTGTTATCTGACCATGTAATGGCATTGCCAAGCGGATTACCATTTTTGTCAACTGCTAACACACTATGCATCGATGCACTGAAACAGATCGAGGCAACTTTATATTTTTTCGGGTGAATATGCTCATTCAATAGATTTTTTAATGCATATAACATGGTGATGAACATTTGATCTGGATCCTGCTCGCTGTAATCGGGCTCGGTGTGAAAAGTGGGATAGTAACCCCGTTGAGAACCGATCACATTACCGTTAAGATCAAATGCAAAAACCCTGACCGCATTTGTCCCCAGTTCGATGGTGATTATACATTTCATAATATGGAAATTAATCTCTTGATAAATTATTTTTTCTGAACTCACTGGGCGTGTAGCCTGTAAGCTTTTTAAATGTTGTTGAAAAATGCTGTGATGAGTAAAAACCAGTATCCAAAGCGATATCTGTTATGCTCACATCTGCTTTCTTCAATGATTTGATCGCTTCTGAGATCCGGATATTGATCAGGTAGTTCAAAGGCGTAAAACCTGTAAAATTTTTTACCCTCTCATTGAATAAAGTCGTTCCCATGCCGGCAATAGCAGCCATTTCTTCCACGGTCCACTGGTACGAAAGATTTTGCCGCAATGCTTGTTCTAATTGCATGAACACTTTTGGAAAATCTCTTGCCCGGTTATTTTGTTTAGTAAGATGTCTTGTAATGATGATGAATAGTTCATCGATCAGTTGATTCACTCTTGTTGTATAGCCGATCTCCTGGTTATTGATCTCGTCATAGATATAACGAAGTATTCTTCCGGCTTCTGATAATTTCGAAAGCACAGGGATATTATTCATCAGCAAAACTTTATTGATAGCCTGGCTTTCTGTTTCAGAAAGGCTGCTCCATTTTCCCAGGTCGGCGTTTTCTTTTTTGTGTGCTTTCACATGTATCCAGGAAATACTCCCGATCTCTAACACCCCTTTTTCATTTCCAAATTTTGTGTCAGGCATTATCAATGCCACATCTGATGGATAAAGGATGAACGATTCGTCATTAATACTCCATTCAAATTTCCCGTCATTGATAAAATAAATTCGGATACATTCAGAAACAGATTGGGGAAACGAGTTAAGATGAATAGCCTGATTCTTTTTTGCACCAAGTTCAACAATGTGCGGGAACAATTGAAGTTCCGCTGAAAGCTCTTGTTGAAGTAAAAATTGGGGCATGCGATCGTTAAGTTAAGCAATCGGTCTTTGTGCCATAAAGAAATGAATTTATCCGGTTCCAACCTGTACAAAATTCATCACTGTTATTTTTTGGAAGTTTTTATTGGAATAGGAAGATACTTTAGTTTTTGGATCATTCACGGTGATCCTGTTTTACGAGACTGCTATTGTTCATCAAAACAAACTTGCCATTATGAAAGTAAATGCAAAGCTGTGGTGTGATCCCGGCTTCATGAAGCTAATGCTGTCGGTGTTGGCTTTTTCTTTTTTTACAGGATCCAAAGCGCAAACTGTCACAGGAACTGTTTCTGATGAAACCGGAAAATCTTTACCAGGTGTTTCAGTTAGTGTTAAGGGAACATCAGGTGGCACAGCGACTGATGCTGCAGGCAAATACGTTGTACAAGCTTCTTCAACAGCAACAATTGTGTTTAGCTATGTTGGCTATACAACACTTGAAGTGGCCGTGTCAGGTCGTACTGTTGTGAATGTATCATTATCGCCTGAAGGCCGCAGCCTTGGTGAAGTTGTTGTTACTACCGCTCTTGGTATCACAAAAGAATCAAGACGCTTAGGCTATGCTACTACGAATGTAAAACCGGAAGAACTTACTGTTAACCGGACACCCAATGTGATGAATGCATTGCAGGGTAAAATATCTGGGGTAAATATTTCTTCATTAGGTACAGGTCCTGGTGGTACTTCAAAGATCCGTATCCGGGGTCAGTCAGCAATCACCGGTGGTGGTAGCCCGCTCATTGTGATCAATGGCGTTCCAATTGATAACAGCAACTTTAATAATAATACGGTAGGTGTAACAGGCGGTGGTGTATTTGCAGATGGTGGTGATGGCTTATCGAGCATCAACCCTGATGACATCGAAAGCATGACTGTATTGAAAGGTGCTCCCGCTGCTGCATTGTATGGTAACCGTGCTGCAAACGGAGTTATCATGATCACGACAAAAACAAAAGGCAAAGGCAAAGGAATTGGCGTCACGATCAATACGAATTATACCCATGAAACGCCATTGGATTATACGGATTATCAAAAAGAATACGGACAGGGTGAAAATGGAATTCGCCCACAAACACCTAATCCAACATCAGGTCAATGGTCCTTTGGTGAAAAGATCCAGCCGGGAATGACTCATACATTATTTAATAATCTTACAGTCCCATATGTAGCACAGGGCAGTCGCATAAAAGAATTTTACCGGAATGGACAAAATTTTTCTACAACAGTAACCATGGAAGCTGCCGGTGAAAAAGGAGGAGTACATCTTTCATTGAATAATACAGAAAACTTAGGTATTACACCTAACAATAGGCTAAGAAGAAAAGTAGTGAACCTTGGTTTTAATTATACACTTTCTGAAAAATTCAGTTTTGCCGGAAACGTTAACTATTCAAGAGAGAACAATGAGAATCCTCCCAATATTGCTAACCAGGACAACTCAATGCCTACTACGTTAATGGCAATGGCTAATACAATGCCCTTAGAGGTACTTAATGCGAACAAGTATAACGCACAAGGCAATGAGTACATCTATTCAAGATTCATGAACCGTACCAATCCTTATTGGGTATTGGCAGAACAATTTCATCTAATAAAAAGAGACAGGATATATGGAAACATCTCCGTGAAGTATAATATTCTTCCATGGTGGTGGATACAGGGTCGTGCCGGTATGGATTATTTCAGCCGCGATGAGGATGTAAATAATTTTCCAACTGGTCATGCTTCCCGTGCCGCAGCGCCGGTTGGATATGTGAATGGTGTATTTACACAGGAATCACGCCGTAACAGAGAAACTAATTTTGATTTCCTAACGAGTGCGTCAAAAACTTTTGATGATTTTGAGGCCACATTAACTGCGGGTGGTAACCAACGACGCAATCGTCTTGATGTGAACAATGTACAGGTTACTGATTTTGTTGTAAGAGGTCTTTATACAGTACAAAACGGAAGATCAAAAAATCCGACCTACAGCTTAACTGAATTTGGTGTCAACTCATTATATGGTTCTGCTGAGATCGGATGGCTTAGAACTATTTATATCAACGGATCAATAAGAAAAGACTGGTTCTCGACACTCTCTGAAGAAAATAGGGGTATCATTTACCCATCTGTTTCTGGTTCTTATATTTTCTCTGAAACATTAAAAAGCAAGTTTGATTGGTTGTCTTACGGAAAGATAAGAGTTGGCTACGCCGAAGTAGGTGGCGATGGAGATGTTGGTGCTTCTGCTGACCAATTATTTTATAGCATTAATTCTAATCCAATTAATAATCCATTAGGTGTAGCAGTTACAGTTGGAAGCAGTGGCGCTACGTTGCCTAATGCCGGGCTGCAACCAATGAGAATTAAAGAAGTTGAAGCTGGCTTGGAATTAAAATTATTTAAGAACAGGGTTGGGCTGGATTTCTCTATTTATAAAAAGACAACTTTTGACCAGATATTCTCTGTTCAAATATCAGATGCTTCAGGTTTTACCAATACACGTATCAATAGCGGAGAAAGCTATAATAAGGGTTTTGAAGCTTTGTTAACTGTTTCACCTTTTATAACTAAAAACTTCAGATGGGATTTTACCGCCAATACTGCATTCAATAAAACTAAAGTGATCAGTATGAGTACGACCACTCCAGGTGAAAGAGCTACGCTTGGCACACACCCATTCAATGGAGAAGTGAGAGTAGTAGTAGGCCAGGAGTTGGCGCAAATTGCAGGGTTTGGTTATTTAAGAGATGCGAAAGGGCAGATGGTGTTCTCAAGTCTTGGTATACCAGTACGTACTCCTGATTTTGTTTTATTCGGAAGTGGTTTGCCGAAATGGACAGGAGGTTTCCTCAATAATTTCAATTTTAAAGGGATCAATCTTTCTGTATTTATTGATTACAAACTTGGCAATAAAGTTTTATCAGGAACAAATTTCAATGCTGTTCGTCATGGCTTACATAAAAGAACATTGCAAGGACGTACAACAGGATTTGTTGTTGGCGAGGGTGTGAACCAGCAAGGCGGCGTTAATTCAGCACAGGCGCCTGTACAAACTTATTGGGAGCATTTACGTACCCAACAAATCGTTGAGTCAATTATTTATGATGCAGGTTACTGGAAACTTCGCCAGATCGCACTGGGATATGATTTTACAAGATACATTCCTGCCAGGTGGCCGATCAAAGGTCTTAAGATCGATTTTGTAGCCAACAATGTATTAATTATTAAGAAGTGGATCGATAATATAGATCCTGAAACGGTAGGTTATGGTGTTGATAATATGCTCGGTTTAGAGTCACCAGGAGTACCTACTACAAGAGGATTAGGTGTGAACGTAAACATCAAATTTTAAAGCAAACACTCATGAAAAAAATATTTAATTATAGTTTATTCATCTTGCTTGTTGGCGTTGTTGCTTCGTGCACGAAGGGGCTGGCAGATCTTAATAAGAATAAAGTAAACCCGACAACGCTTGATGCTGCATTTCTTTTAAACAATGCGATCATCAATACTTCTTACCCAACAAGAACAGTCATATATGAAATGTGCATTGTACAACAAATGGTCACTCCAAATGGTGGTGTTTTAGCAGGCGGCAATTTCAATGTGGATAGTCGCGATGCCACCAATGCTTCAACATGGAGTGCATATTATCAAAATGTCATCAAGTATACTCATGACGCGATGGTAAAAACAAAGGATGTTCCGGCAAGAGCCAACATGTATAACATGGCCCGCATATGGCAGGCCTTTGCATTTATGATACTTACCGACACATACGGAGCCATACCATATACAGAGGGTGGTGCGGGTTATACTGACCAGATATTTTTTCCAAAGTATGATCAGCAACAGGATATTTATCCAAAGCTTATCCAGGAATTTACCGATGCTGCGGCTGCACTCAATGCATCGGGAACAATCGAAACTTCAGATGTTTTATATGCAGGCAATATTGCGAAGTGGAAAAAATTTGCTTATTCATTACTATTAAGAGCAGGCATGCGTTTAAGTAAGATCGATGCGGCAAAAGCTCAATCAGCTGTACAAGCTGCATTTGCTGCCGGAGTTATAACTGATAATGCGGATAATGCTTACTTGAGACATGATGCAAATTATCTTAACCCCATCGGTAATATGCTCAACAGTACAGAAGCTGCTAACTGGTATTTGGCAAAACCTTTTGTTGATACTTTAAAAAATAATAATGATCCAAGATTATCTGCTATAGCTATTCGCTATGTTGGTGCTACGTCAGGCCCAACACAAACCGTAGCGAATGGTAACACCACTGCAGCAGTACAGATCGGGATGCCAATGGGATATGATAATGGAACAATACCAGCCCGTGCAACCGCTGATGGCCTCGCCAGCTTTTATGATTACAGCCAGGCCGACAGGAGAAGAATAGCAAAAACAACGGCACCGATGTTTTTTGTAACAGCGGCCCAAACAAATTTATTATTAGCCGAAGCAAGATTCAGAGGCTGGATCACAACCGGAACAGCCGCTCAATATTTTTCTGATGGAATAAGAGCCAACATGGATCAGATGGCAACATATGATGCAGGTGCCGCAGTATCTGCTGGGGCAAGAGACACGTATGTTGCTGCCAATCCTCTTACAGCAGGCAAAGAGTTGAACCAGATCAATACACAATATTGGATCGCTTCTGTTTTTAACGGTCCTGAAGCATTTGCAAATTTCAGACGTTCAGGTTTTCCTGCGTTGACTCCTAATCCCTATAACCAACCAAATAATCCTGACGTGCCGAACGGAACGTTTATCAGGAGGATTGGTTATCCAACATCTGAGTTATCTGTGAATACCGCTAATGTGAATGCAGCGATCGCGACAATGGGACCGGATAAATTAAGTACACGGTTGTGGTGGGATAAACCATAAATAAATTGGCAGAAGAAGGATTAACAAGCAGTCATAAAACCTTTGTTTCTACAAAGGTTTTATTTTCATAACTCGTCAATTAAATTTGACAAAAGCTTTCATAAATAGCAGGAAATATCTTTAATTACAGTGATATGGCACAAAAACTTCGCAGCCATGATTGGTTTGGCAGAACAGATAAAGACGGGATCATTTACCGCAGCTGGATGAAGAACCAGGGCATGCCGTCAGATCTTTTTGATGGAAGACCGGTGATCGGCATCTGCAACACATTCAGCGAACTTACTCCCTGCAATGCGCATTTTCGTGAACATGCGGAATCAGTGAAGCGTGGTGTGTTGGACGCGGGTGGCTTTCCCGTTGAATTTCCAATAATGAGTCTCGGCGAAACATTGCTGAAACCTACTGCCATGTTGTTTCGCAATCTTGCCAGCATGGATGCCGAAGAAAGCATTCGTGGCAACCCTATCGACGGTGTTGTATTGCTTACTGGTTGTGATAAAACAACTCCGTCAACCGTAATGGGGGCTGCAAGTGTTGGGTTGCCAACGATAGTTGTTCCCGGCGGGCCAATGCTGAATGGAAGATATAAAGGGCAATTGATAGGTTCGGGCACGCATGTATGGAAGTTTGATGAAGACATGAAGACGGGAAAAATGACCCAGGAAGATTGTGAGTTTGCGGAAAGCTGTATGAGCCGCAGTATTGGTCACTGCATGACGATGGGCACTGCAAGCACAATGGCATGTATGGTGGAATCATTGGGATTGACATTAAGTGGTGCGGCTGCCATTCCTGCTGCTGATTCCAGGAAAAAAGTAATGGCGCAGTTAAGTGGCAGAAGAATTGTGCAAATGGTAAAAGAAAACCTGACCATCGATAAGATTCTGACGAGGGAGGCATTTGAAAATGCGATCATGGTAAATGCTGCAGTGGGTGGTTCCTCAAATTTTGTTATTCATTTATTAGCGATAGCAGGAAGAATAGGAGTAAAGCTTGACCTGGAAGATTTTGACAAACTGGGAAGTCATATCCCTCTTCTTGTAAACCTGATGCCATCAGGAAAATTTTTAATGGAAGATTTTTATTATGCGGGCGGCTTACCTGTTGTATTCAATGAATTAAAAGATCATTTGCGTAAAAATGTCGTAACTGTTTCGGGCAAGAACCATCATGATAATATTAAGGGCAGTACTGAATGTTACAATTATGATGTGATTGCAACGTATGAAAACCCATTAATTGCTGAAGCGGGTTGTATTGTGGTAAAGGGAAACCTGGCGATCAATGGTGCCGTGATGAAACCATCAGCAGCTACGCCTGAATTGATGAAGCATAAGGGACGTGCGGTTGTCTTTGAAAGCATCGAAGATTATCATGCAAGAGTTGATGATCCCGGTCTTGATATTGATGAAACCTGTGTCATGGTGTTGAAATATGTTGGCCCTGTTGGTTACCCGGGAATGCCGGAAGTTGGTAACATGGCCTTACCCAAAAAAATATTAGAAAAAGGATTCAAGGATATGGTTCGCATCAGTGATGGCAGGATGAGCGGCACTGCATATGGTACAACCATATTACATGTATCACCTGAATCGGCGATCGGGGGAAACCTGGCATTGGTACAAAACGGTGATATGATCGAACTGGATGTGGAGCAACGGAAAATTCATTTACATGTTTCTGATGAAGAGTTGTCGAAACGTAGAGCAAAATGGGCCCCGCCAAAGGCTGCGGCTGAACGTGGTTATGTAAGCATGTATGTAAAACATGTGCTGGGTGCTGATAAAGGTGCCGATCTTGATTTCCTGCAGGGAAGTTCAGGAAGTGTTGTTACGAGAGATTCTCATTAATCATAGCTCACAGATTTTCCGCGATAATCCGTGCAATCTGTGAGAAATATCTCGTCCAAAATCATCTGAAATGAAATTTATCATTCTTAGTTTTTTAGTTACAATTGCAATTGCTTGCAACAATAGTCCTTCAGAAAAAAAAGAAGAGTCCATGTATAAAACCACTGGCTCCATAGAAAAATTTGATCCGGCATTAGACAATATTATTGCCTCCAATGCTAAAATTGAGATCATCGCCGAAGGTTTTGAATGGAGCGAAGGCCCATTATGGATAGAAAAACATAATATGCTTTTGTTCAGTGATGTTCCGATGAATACAATTTTTAAATGGACGGAAGCAAAAGGAAAAGAAGTTTACCTGAAACCAAGTGGCTATACAGGCGCTGACCCAAGTTTATGTAAAGAACCGGGAAGTAATGGATTAATTCTCGATCCGGCAGGTAAGCTGGTTTTATGCCAGCACGGCGACAGGCAAATGGGAAAAATGGACGCCCCGCTTGATAAACCGGCAGCAAAATATATTTCCCTGGCAAATAACTACAATGGTAAACGATTCAGCAGTCCGAATGATGCCGTGTTTAACAGCGCCGGCGAATTATTTTTCACCGATCCACCTTATGGTTTGCAAACCCAGGATGACAGTGATCCAAAAAAAGAAATCCCATTTAATGGAGTTTATAAAGTAAAGGCAAATGGTGAGGTGATATTATTGGTTGATTCTATCACAAGACCCAATGGACTTGCTTTTCTGCCCGGTGAAAACAAACTGATCGTTGCCTGTTCTGATCCGGCAAAACCAAACTGGTATGTTTATGATGTGCAGGGTGATTCCTTAGTCAACGGAAAAATATTCTATAGTGCCGTGGAGGAACGGAAACAAAAAGTAAACGGGCTCCCAGATGGATTGAAAATAGATAAGAATGGAAATGTGTATGCGACAGGACCAGGTGGAGTTTATATTTTTAATAGTGAAGGGAAGAAATTAGGAATAATAAAGTTTGATGAATCAACAAGCAATTGTGCTTTATCACCCGATGAAAGAAATCTTTATGTGACAAACGATATGTATTTGGTGAGAGTGAAACTCAGGGATTAATGCGCCAATATACAAATTTGCTAATGTGCTAATAATTTAATGGGATGAAAATATATAAAACAGGTAAGGGGATTGTTATAAGTAAAGGCGAAAAACTCTATTTAGCTCAGAATGAGAATTGGGAAGGATTTATCAATGATGACAACCTTACTCAGAAAATTGAGAACCTTACCTTGATATTAAAACAACGCGACGATATTGATCTCGAGAATTTACTGGCCCCAATCGGGAATCAACAGGAGCTTTGGGCTTGCGGCGTTACCTATTTAAGAAGCAAGATCGGGCGGCAGGAAGAAAGCAAGGCAACCGGCGGCGCAGATTTCTATGCAAAAGTTTATGAAGCGGAACGGCCCGAAGTTTTCTTCAAGTCAACCCCTCACCGGGTTGTGGGGCATAATGCATTTGTAAGAATAAGGAAAGATTCTACATGGGATGTACCGGAGCCTGAATTAACACTTGTGGTCACATCATCAGGGAAAATTATTGGCTATACAATCGGCAATGATATGAGCAGCCGCAGTATTGAAGGAGAGAATCCTTTATATCTGCCACAGGCAAAAACGTATGATGGTTGTGCGGCACTTGGTCCCTGCATTTATATTACTGATAAACCGCTTGACGCAAATACAACCATATCAGTCGTAATCAAACGGGATAATAAAAAAGTGTTCGAAGGATCGATCGCCATCAGCCAGATTAAAAGAACATTCAAAGAACTCGTTTCTTTTGTGTATCGCGAGGCAAGCTTTCCTCATGGATGTTTGATCATGACCGGTACAGGTATTGTACCAGGCAGTGATTTTACGCTAAAAAGCGGTGATGAAATAAATATTTCAATTGATAATATCGGTACATTGAGCAATACAGTTCAATAAATTTTATGCAGCTTGTCATCATTGTTCTTGCCATTGCTTTGCAGATCTTCCTTACCTATAAAAAGGTCAGCCCTTTCCTTTCTTTACTGGTCGTTGCCTTGTTATCAGGTCTTGCTCTTGGAATGCAACCGGCAGTTTTATTAAACGCAATAAAAATAGGAGTCGGAAGTACATTAGGTGACGTTGCATTGATCATTTGTCTTGGCGCTATTCTTGGAAAAATTCTGGAACTCAGTGGTGCAGCCACCCAGATCGCGAACACACTGATCAATTCCTTTGGTAAAAAAAATATTCAATGGGCGGTATTGCTGACTGGTTTTTTAGTCGGTATACCGTTATTCTATAATGCAGGTTT
>Ga0075430_100003592_pt1 | contig 12997 bp, 9 predicted proteins | sample RhiMetdeltSRZDD4_FD_75294 | JGI IMG/M metagenome (GOLD analysis project Ga0075430, IMG submission 75294) | Populus rhizosphere microbial communities from Tennessee, USA - Rhizosphere MetaG P. deltoides SRZDD4 | ecosystem: Host-associated > Plants > Roots > Rhizosphere > Soil | place: USA... | reverse complement strand
CGCGACAGCCAGAACGGAATCGCCCCTGGCGTGACGTTCCTGCCACCGAGGTCGGTGTTGTTCCCGATCGAAAGCACGACGGCACCGCTCGCGTCCGACGGATAGTAGCCGACCCCCGTCAGCACGGGCTTGAGAGCCGGATTGAGCCCAATGCTCAGCGAGCCGAACCTGTCACCCGGGCTTTTGCTCGTGCTGAGGTAGTTCGTGACGCACGATGCCCCGCTGTCGGCCTGGAAGCCGGTCAGCTTCCCGGCGCGGAACTCGAACCGCGCATTCACGAGCGACGCGCCGAGACAATTGTTGCGTGGCACGACCACCTTGCCGGTGACCGAGCTCTCGACCGGGGCCACTGCGACTCGACCGCCAGGCAGCGCGACCGTGCGATGCGCGGCGAGCTTCGACCTTTTCTGCTCCGCAGTGAGAGACGTGGCCATCTCGGCTGCCCGGCGACCACCGAGCGTGAGGGGAAGATCGGTCCCCTCGGGCGTCGTCACGCGCGCGATCTTCCCGGCGTCGAGCAGACGCTTGATCGACTGTCCGGCGGCGGCGATCCGATCGTAGTCGGTTGTCATCGCTTCCCAGATCATCCGGTCGAAGCTCGCCGAGTCCATCCCGCTCCGCTCGATCTCGTTCCGGATCGGCGGGTAGCCTAACGCCACGAATCGCGTGCGCGCCTTGTTCCGCATGTCGTCGAATCGCTGTTGGGTCGTACTCCAGGTCCGCATCATTTTCGCCCACCGGGCCGTGTCCGACGTGAAGGTCTGGAACAGCGAGTCCGGATTGTCGACAACGGGCAGCCAGATCATCACATCCGCGCGCTCGAGCTGGTTGCCCATGACGGCGGTGCTGACCGAGTCGTGGAGTCGCAGATGCCGCTCCGGCAGCTCACGGAAGAACGCGCTGAATCCGGCTTCGCTCTCGAACATGGAGAGCGCGATTCCGCCGGCGCGAGTAACCTGGACTCGCAGCGCGTCCATCAACGGAATGGCCTGCTTGCCGCCTGTGATGAAGACCACCTCACCGGGTTTGACGGCGGCTGACGTTTGCACGATCCGCTGCGCGAGCTCGCGATAGCGATCGCCCTCCTGCGCATCCGAAGGACTCGGAACCGCGGTCACCGACACCAGCGTCAGAACTGCGGCGACGAAACGAGTGTGTGCAGTCGACATGAATCCCTCCCGCAAAACGTTCCCCCGCCCCCACGAGGGTCCGTGACTCACAGTCGCTGGCCGGCCGCCGTCGGCGCAGGCATCAGCATTCGCACGGATTCATCCGGCGTTAGGCACCGACCTCGGTGAAACGTTGCGAACGTGTGTTAAACGTGTGTTCCGGCAAGGACGATACCGAACGCAGCACTCCACCTCGCTTGACGCCCCCGTAGCGCGGCCCGAAAGCGCTCGACGCGTATTGACGAGCCCGCCAGAGTTGGCGAGTTGGCCACTGGTCGACCGACATGGCAGCCGCGGCGCAACGCGACGTGGCTCGATCTCCCGTCCTTTGCGCCTAACGGACGAAGCCCCCCTTACTCACTCTACTGGAGATCACCATGACGTTTATCAGACCGCGAGCCGGCCACCGGCTGCTCGCTCGGACCGCCGCCTTCGTCACCGCCCTCACCGCAACCGCCATCCTCGGCGCCTGCAGTGACGAGACGACTGCCCCAGCACCCATCGCCCTACCGCGCGCCGAGCAGGCCGACGCGGCCGCTCCAAGCCCGGAGCAGGTCGCGACCACGGTCGAGCTCAGCATCCTCGACAAGCGCGTCACGTTCAACACGTCCACGGGCTATGCCTCGGTCAGGGTCGCCGGAACGTGCTCGGCCACCGACACCTTCGATGTCGTCGTGGAGATGCGGCAGGACCAGAAGAACGGAGCCGGCTGGTCGACGGTTGTCGGAACCGCCACGCTCGAAGACTTCGTCTGCACCGATGGCGCATCGTTCTTCACGATCGGGATCGCGCCACAGAGCGGCGCGTTCGTGAGTGGAAATGCAACGGTCACGGCGCGGACCGCGAACTACCCGGAGCACGTCCTCCCGACGGAGGTCCGGCGTCGCGTTCGAGTGACGACGTAAACGAGTGTGCGAGCATCGCGCGGCGACCTCGCCGCGCGATGCCCATTCGGATCGTCGGCGGTCGGGCAGAAGCGCATTCCTGTGATGAATGTCAGGAGCGCCGCGATCGTGGCCGCGAGGCTCGCAACGTGGCTCGATTTGGTCCCGGTTTCCGCCTCTCTGCGGGTACGAAATCACCCAAGGAGAACGACCATGTTTACCGTTGCAGCGCGAGCCGGCCGCCGGCCGCTCCCGTTCATACTGGTCGCACTCGGCGCCTGCGCCGAGGAGCCCACCTCGACCAGACCCATGCCGCGCAACCTCGAACCGCGCTTCACCGTCGAGAACGTCGTGCTCGTGACCAACACGAGCGGCGGGAGCGAAGTCGGTTCGCTGCGGTGGGCCGCCAGTTTTGCGTCGGATTTCACCTCCCCGACCATTCGCTTCGACCCGAGTCTGGCCGGCAAGACCATCACCCTGCAATCCGGCATCAATGTGAATGGACCGCTCAACATCGAGGGCCCGGCGGACAAGGGCATCACCATCAGCGGCGGCGGCTACTATGGCGTCCTGCGCTCCACCAGGTCGATCTTCGTCGAGAACGTGACGATCACTGGCGGTGTTGGGATCGGGTCCGCCATCTGGAGCGACCAGGGCGTTTCCGTCGTCAACAGCACCGTCCGTGACAACTCGGGTGGCGCGGCGATTCACGCCGGCACCGGGTCCGCGCTGACCATCATCAACAGTACGGTCAGCCGAAACACGAATTACACGCCGTCGCCGGCCATCGAGTATGGGTACGGAACGGGGTTTTACCTGATCAACAGTACGGTGGCGCGAAACGGTCCCGGGCCGGGCATCGGTCGATACGGCTCTCCGATTCCCAACCCCGCCTCCGCTCAGGTTCGAAACTCGATCCTCGCTGGCAACGGGACTCCCTTGAAGAACTGTGGCGATGCGGTTGCGCTGGTGTTCCAGGGTATGAACGTCGTGGACAACGACTACAGCTGCGGCACCGGCCCCGCCATCAAGGTGGCGCACTCGCTCCTCCACGACCTGGCGGACAACGGTGGCCCGACACAGACCATGTTCCCTGACCAGTTCAGCCCCGTCATCAATGCCGGCGTGAACTGCGATGTCGCCGTGGATCAGCGGTACGTGCAGCGCGACGGGAAGTGCGACATCGGCGCGGTGGAATACGACGACTTCAACCAGGTCACGATCACGGTGGAGCCTAACGCGACGATCGACGCGGCGGGGTCGGTGCTGATCAAAGGCACGATCAAGTGCTCGCGCCCGTACGATCACTTCGGCCTGCACGTGCAGGTCAATCAGTCGCAGAAGAAGAACACGGTGGTCGTTCGTGGGACCGGCGATGCCTATGAAACGTGCCCGTCGTCGCCCACGCCGTGGTTCGCGCTCGTCGCGCCGTGGAGTGGGTCGTTCAAGGACGGGAATGCGTCGGTCTCGGTCCACACGACTGATACGCCCGTGTGGGTGGCGCCCGCCTACGCACATCAGACGGTGAGGTTCGCCCGGGCGAAGCCCTAGCGTCATTCCGAGCGGAGCGCGCGGGAAGTGCACGCGGAGGCGAGGGTCGTGGAATTGGGTAGTATTACCCGTTCACCACGACCCGCTGGGGTGTAACGTATCCATGACGGGTGCTCCTCGTGCTGCTCCACTCGAAAGCACCGGGTGAGGTGACCGCACCGGGCGGCATCGCGCGCGTACGGCAGAACAGGCAGGCATGGCTCGCGCATCCAGCGGCAAAGCGCTCACGAACAGGTCGAATGTGCCGCTGGCGCCGGCCCGGCTTTCCAACGAACCGCTGCGGGTGGGGATTCTCGCGCTGCCCGAAGTTACCGACGCGGGCATCTTCGGCATGTACGACTCGGTTCAAGTCGGCGACAGGATTCGCGCCGCTCGAGTACGTGCCGAGCCTACGGCTGGAGGCGGCGTCCGAGCTCCTGGAGGGGAGTGAGGAGCCTGTCGAAGAAATCGCGTATCGCGTGGGCTACGAGAACATCACCTTCTTCCGGCGCCTGTTCCGGCGCCAGAAGGGCATGACGCCGGCAGCGTACAGGCGGCAGTTTCGCGCGATCCATCTCGGAGCGCTCTAGCGCTGGGTCACCACGCCGTCGGCAATGGACCCGGGATCCGGGTGCGCGAGTGGGCCGATCGTACCGGCCGGCCGCGGATAGCGTCAGTCCGCCCGCTGGAGATCGCCCTGGTGATCTTTTCGTGATTCCGTGGTGAGCCCCCCTCGTTGATTAGGGTCCACCGACTCCGAGCCGCCGCGCACTTCTGCTGCAGTCGCCGAAGCCGGGTGACCGATATATCAGACACGAGGATCCGACCATGTACTCCGCTCTTTCTCATGTGAGCCGTCGCGTGCTTCGGGGCTCATCGCTCGCCCTGGCTGGCTTGGCACTCATCGCCGCCTGCAACACCGCTTCGACCGTGAACACGAACGCGACCAACGACCGTGGCATGCTCGTGGTCGAGCCGGCAACGAGCTCGCAGCCGATGCCGGGTGCACGGCTTGGCCCGGACACCCTCTGATCCCTACCTCGAGCACCTGGACCGAGCCATGGCATGGCTCGGTCCGAGTGACCACGTAACGAGCGGTCCCGGCATCGCGCGGTCACGACCCCGCGCGATGCTCGGGAATCCGCCGTTGCGTCTGTCCGCCAAGTAGTCGTCGCCTCCCGATGCGGGGCCGCCGGTTCGCATAGCGCCTCTCCGCGCGTTTCGACGCGCCTGCAATGGCGCGTGCGTCGTTTACCCGGCGATAACGCCACCTCTCTCGTGACGTGGCTCGATTATGCGAGCCACGCCGCCTTCTGAGACGAGGCACCCGCACAACAACCATATCGGGAGAATCATCATGCAGGTTTTCACGTCGCGGGCTGGTCGTCGACCGCTCGCAAGAACCGCCATCGTCGTAGCCGCGACCGTGCTCGGTGCGTGCGCCGACGAGCCGATGGCGCCAAAGCATCCGTCCACGCCCATTGGTCAGGCATCCGCCTTGGCCGCCGGGTGGGTCGAGCTTACGGTCACGAATACGAGCGGCGGGACCGACGCCGGCTCCGTGCGATGGGCGGCGAATCAGATCGGGTCCGGAGGCGGCGTGATCCGCTTCGCCCCGACCCTGGACGGCGCCACGATCGTCCTGAACGGGCCGCTGTCCCCCGACGGGCCCATGTACATCGAAGGACCCGCGAAGGGCATCACCATCAGCGGTAACCACGAGCATCGCGTCATCGAAGGGTATCCCGACGACGGGCGCGTCAGCCTCACGAACGTTACGGTCACGAAGGGCTACCACGCGGAGTACGCCTCGGCCATCCGGGCAACAACAGTGTATCTGCAGAACAGCACGGTGCAGGACAGTCGCGGGCCTGGCTCCGCCATCCGCGTCCGATATGGCTTCTCGGCCACGAACAGCACGATCAGCCAGAACGTCGTCGGCGGGCCGGCGGTCGAGTACAGTCAGTACGCGTACGTGACGATCAACAACAGCACCATCGCGTACAACGCCGGGTTCGGAATCGGCCTGCATGGCCCGATCGACTCGGGCTCTTCGCTGCTGGTGGTGCTGAACAACTCGATCCTCTCGAACAACGCGCAGAACTGCTTGAGCACTTCCGGCCTGAGGTACGAGGGGAGCAACATCTCGAGTGATTGGAGCTGTGGCATCGTCGGCATCGGGATCGGCAACCCGCAGCTCATGCCGCTCGCGTACAACGGCGGCCCGACCTGGACCCACGCCATCCCGCACACGAGCCCGGCGTACAACTCGGGTGTGGGCTGCTATCCCACCACGGACCAGCGCTACGTCCCGCGCGATGCGAAGTGCGACGTGGGCGCCTTCGAGTTCAACGACTTCACGAAAGTGACGATCACCATCGACCCTAACGCGAAGTTCGACGCGACGGGCAAGGCGGTGCTCACGGGCACGGTGAAGTGCACGCGCAACGACACGTTCCGGCTCGCGCTCGAGCTCCATCAGGACCAGCGCGCCGGCAAGCAGGTCGTGGACGTCCACTCGGCCTCGGATATCCCGGTGGCATGCACGACGACCGCGACACCGTGGAGCGCAAACATGGCGCTGCTGCCTGGCGAGGCGTTCCAGCCCGGGGCTGCTCAGGCAACCGCGCAGACGTTCAACACCGCAGAGTGGGTAACGCCGGCCAGTGTGGCGGCCGGGGTCAAGATCGCTCGCAAGTAGTCGCGCGTTCGGACGGTGCGACACGTGTTACACGTGTGACGCGCCGCGGCGATTGCCGCGGCGCGTCCGCGTCGTCAGGGGCAGCAAGGTGGCGACGCGTCGGCGTCGTTCAGTCCCGGAGTCGCTGATCCAGGTTGTGCCAGAACTGGCAAGTCGCCGAGCTGAACCCCTGTCGCGAAGGCTGACTGGCCGAGTTTGCCGGTTCTGGCACACACCCGCGCGCGAGGAGGCTTCCGCTGGCGCGACGCGCTCCTTCACCGGCCGGCAAGACGGTCATACCCGGCCCTCCTCGGCCGAGACCACGCATGCCGATCCGTCCGGCCCTTCGGTGGGCTCGAGCGCGGCTCGATTCCCGGTGCCGTTACGCCTTTGAGAGCGCAGCACTCACCCAACCGAGGAGACAGCTCGTGCACCCCTACACCCTGCGAGCCGCCCGTTGGCCGCTCGCACTCTCACTCGTTGTCGTCGCGGCGTGCGCCGACGACCCGCCCACGACAGCGCCTAACGTACCACCCGGTTCCGTTACCCGCCAGGCGCTCGATGGCAACGTCATTCTCGTCACCAACGCGAGCGGCGCCAACGTGCCCGGCTCACTGCAATGGGCAGTGGGCATGGCGGGCGGAACGTCCGTGATTCAGTTCGACGCCGGCCTGGCCGGCGACACCATCCCGCTCGATGCGACGCTCGAGCCGTTCCCCTACATCACCATCGAAGGGCCGGCCGACAAGGGGATCACCATCACGAACAGCTCCGGACGTATCATCCGCCTGCGCCAGGGCGGCCGGCTCCGGAACGTCACGCTCACCGGCGGTTCCGACGGCCCCGGCTCCGCCATCTGGACGCAGGGTCCGCTCACACTCGAGCACAGCACGGTAAGCAATAACCACGGCTCCGCGGCCGCGATTCACGGTCACGAGATCACGCTCGTCAACAGCACCGTGAGCGGCAACTCGGGCAGTGGCCCGGCGTCCGGCATCAGCGTCGCGTCCGCCGGGTACATCACGCTCATCAACAGCACGGTGGCGCATAACGAGGGAGCGCCCGGGATCGGCTGGCTGATGTCGCCCGGAAGCACCCCGCTCGTGACGCTCCGTAACTCCATCGTCGCGAACAACGGGAGCGGGACGCGCAACTGCGACAGCTGGCTGCTGTTCGATCATCAAGGGATGAACATCTCGAGTGACTCGACCTGCGGCGTCTCGACCGCGCTGATCGTCGCGAACCCGATGCTCCTCGGGCTCGCTGACAACGGTGGTCCCACGGCGACGGAAGCCATTCATCATCAGAGCCCGGCGTTCAACGGCGGCGTGAGCTGCAGCGTGACGGTCGACCAGCGGTACGTGTCGCGCGGCACGAGCTGCGACATCGGCGCGTTCGAGTTCACGGACTTCACGGTCGTCACGCTCACGATCGACGCGAACGCGACGGCCGCCGCGAACGGCACGTCGACGGTGACGGGCACGGTGAGGTGCTCGCGCGCTGGCGACCGGTTCGGCGTGAACGTGGAGCTCGAGCAGCAGCAGAAAGTCGGCAAGACGACCACGCTCGTGCTCGGCACGGGCGGTACGGCGGTCACCTGCACGACTTCGACGCAGCCGTTCAGCGCCTCGGTCACTCCGAGCACCGGCGCATTCGTCGCGGGAACCGCGACGGCGTCCGCAAGCACGAACAACACCCCGGCGTGGGTCACGCCATCGGCTGCATCGCGAGCGGTGAAGCTCGTGAGGCCGCGACGCTGAACGGAACGCCTGACGCACCGAGAACGAACCATCGGTACCATTGCAGCCGAGCCGGCCGCCGGCCGCTCTCGGCACAGGCACCGAGAGCGCCAGCAGAGGACCGTACAGTACCTGACGCCGCAGCGCCGTTGGCGCTACGGCGTCAGCTGAGCTGCTACTCTCTCGACGCGTCGCTCACTGCCTGCGACGTTGCAGGCAACAGCGTTCTCACGGTGTAGCGGCCGATATCCTGGCCAAGTGCCAGGCCTGCTTCGATGGCGAAGCGGAAGTGAATGCCCGCCATGACCCGCGACTCCGCATTCTCGCGCGCCGCCTGGCTGAAGCTGCGGAAGCTGCGTGTCGGGTGGGCAGAGTCGGCCGACAGCGACGTGAACGTGAACGCAACGTCATCGCGACCGAACGCAGACGCGAGCACCACCGCGCCCGCCGACCCGAGGACGCTGTGCGTGGACGGGTAGTCCTGCACCGGTGGCGTCGTGAGGAACGGCTCCCACGCGGCGTTAGGTGCCGTCGCGCGATTGCCGTCGTCCGCCGCAAGGCGGATGGCCGAGATGGGCCGCCAGAAGTCGTAATGCATCTTCGAATCCCAGCCGGCGATGTACGAATCGGCGAGCGCGGCGTTGAGAAGTGCGAACGTGCGTGCGGTCGTCCACAGGTCCTGCGGGCGCTCACGCCACACGACGCGTGCGATACGGTTCCAGCCGATGTCCGACAGCTCGTACCAGAACGCGGCGTACTGGGACTCGTCCGGCGTGCGCGCGGTGCTGCCCTTCCCGCCCTTGCGGGCGACTTCATCAAGAGCCTGCGCGTACTCCTTGCTCGCCAGCGCCGGCGGGGCCTTCACGCGGAACTGCGACGGCGACGCGAGTGCGAACGGCCTGACGGTGCGCCAGTGCGGCATGTTCACGAAGTCGAACCCGGGCACGAATCGATATTCGCCCGGCGCGGTTCCTTCAGTGTACGGCTCCTCGTTCGCGCTGTTGTCGCTCGCGCGGACGGCGAGGATCTCGGCCGCCGCACGCTTGCCGAGGGCGACACCCTTCGTGGTGCTCGACCCCACGCCGGCGTCGTCGAGGTACTGCTTCAGGTATGCCTGGAGCGCTGGCGTCTGCTTCGGGTAGAGCGCCGCGAGGACGTCGTGCGCGGCCTGCACCGCGGCGACCGCCGGGTCAGCCAGCTGGTCGCGCGTTTGTATCGCGTACGTCACGTATCGCGGCTGCGCGGCGTTGATGGCGTCGTGCATGGCGAGGTGCATCATCGCGAGCGCGCGCGTGGCGGGCAGCGGGTTCAGATAGCCGTTGTCGGCGACGATGATCTGCTGCGCGAAGCGATTCCAGTCGAGCACCTGCTGCTGAGACTCGGCGCTCGAGGCCACGGTCACGGCGGCCGAGGCGACGGTGAGACCCGCGCGCAGGAGGCGAGCGGAGAAGTGCGATTGCATGGTGGTACTCCTCTATTCGAAAGCCCGGGATGAATCGACGCGGCAGGGCTCGCGTCGGGCGTCGAGAGGAGAATAGGAAGGCGTAGCCTGGGGAGTCAGCGGCAAAGCGGCCAGGAACGGGCCGATTGTGCCACCTCCCGACCGAGGGAATTCCACCCGGGTGCCGGCGATTTCTCCCTTCGTCGCTTTTGCTCCTCAGGGCAGGCGCCTTCCGCTCGGCCTGACATCAGGCCTCGACCAACTTCTGGTCGCTCGATCGTTCCACCAGGAATCGTGACCCGACGACGAATGTCACCAGGGCGATCGTGATTGGGTAGGCGAGCCACGCGAACGAGTTTCCCGTCCACGCCACGAGCGCCGTCGCCGTCAGCGGCAGGAATCCACCGAACCAGCCGTTGCCCAGGTTGTACGGCAGCGAGATCGACGTATAGCGCACACGCGCCGGGAACGCCTCGACGAGAAACGCCGCCAGCGGCGCGTAGAGAACCACGAACGGCACCATCTGGGCGAACACGAGCAGCGTGAGCAGGACTGGCCTGACGGGATCCGCGACCGCCGCCATCGCCTTGTAGATCGGGTAGAGCGCCACGACCGCCAGCAGGTTCCCCGCCATCATCATCGGCTTCCGGCCGATGCGGTCGGACAGGCCGCCTAACAACGGAAAGAACGGCATCGCCAGCAGCAGCGCGCCGGCCATGATTCTGTACGAATCATCAGGCGGCACCTGCAGTACCCGCTGCAGGAAGAACAGCACGTACACCTGCGACGTCTGCGCGAGCACCGCCTGGCCCGCCGTTGCGCCGAACAGGATGATCGCGAACAGCCGCCAGCGCTCGCCCGTCGCATAGCTCTCGCGGATCGGCGCCAACGACGTCTTTCCCTGCCGCTTGAGCTCCGCGAAGACCGGCGACTCCTCGAGCCGCACGCGGATGTAGTACGAGATGACCACGAACACGACGGAGATGAGGAACGGCAGGCGCCATCCCCAGTCGCTGAACGCCGGCTCGCCTAACGCCGCTCGGGTCGCCAGCACGATGGCCGACGACGCGAACAGGCCGATCGTCGGCATGAGCTGGATGTAGCCCGTGTAGTACCCGCGCCTGCCGTCCGGCGCATGCTCGCCCACGTAGGTCGCCGCGCCTGCGTACTCGCCGCCGAGGGCGAGCCCCTGCATCACCCGCAGCGTGATGAGGAGAATCGGCGCGACGACGCCTAACGTTGCATACCCCGGCAGCACGCCGATCGCGGCCGTCGCCGTGCCCATCATCAGCAGCGTGACGAGGAACGTCGTCTTACGCCCGACCGTATCGCCGAGTCGCCCGAACGCGAGGGAGCCGAACGGGCGGACGGCGAGGCCGATGCCGTACGTCGCGAGCGTGCTCATGAACGCGAGCGTCGGACGGTCGGGCGGGAAGAAATGCGCCGCGATCGTCGAGGCGAGGCTCGCGAAGATGAAGAAGTCGTAGAACTCGATGACCGTCCCGACAGACGACGCGACGATGACCCGCCGCAGACTCTGGGTTTGCATGGCCGGGATGCTACGGCCCCCGAGTGCTGGTCGCCAGCCGCGCGCCCGCGCAGCGAGCAGATGACGTATCGCGGTCATCGCGGCAGAGCGTTGTCATTCTGAGCGTCGCGAAGAATCCTCGGTTCCCGGGAGAGCGCGTTGTCATTCTGAGCGTAGCGAAGAATCCTCGGTTCCCGGGAGAGCGCGTTGTCATTCTGAGCGTAGCGAAGAATCCTCGGGTTCCTGATAGAGGGCCCTCTATCGGGATGACGAAGATCCTTCGCTTCGCTCAGGATGACATCCCTCTATCGGGATGACGAAGATCCATCGCTGCGCTCAGGATGACATCCCTCTATCGGGATGACGAAGATCCTTCGCTTCGCCCGGGATGACCCTCCATCGTGACGACCGCGAAGCCTCCACCACGGCGCCTGACGGCGGCTGCGTTCGGAATGACCCGGGTGGCTCGATCCGGCGGCCGACTACGCCTTTGAGAGCGAAGCATCTCCCTATCAACCAAGGATTCAATCCGATGTATAGAGCTGCATTCCCGGCGCGCCGACGCGCCCGCGCCATTCCCCTCCTCCTGAGCCTGGCCGTGCTCGGCGCATGCGCCGAGGATCCGGTCGCCCCCAGCAAGCCGGCCGCCGCCACACTGCAGGCGTTACTCGAGAATCCCGACGGGTGGTACTACGTCACGAACACGAGCGGCGGCACCGAAGTCGGCTCACTCCGCTGGGCTGCCGCCCAGGTCGGCATCAATGGTGGCGTCATCTTCTTCGACCCGGGCATCGCCGGCGATACCATCGTGCTCGACGCGGAGATCGCCGTCGATATGCCGATGTACATCTCGGGACCCGAGGACGTGGGCATCACCATCAGTGGCAACGACCAGCATCGCGTCATCGGTTCGTCGACGTTCCTCGGTCTCCGGAACGTCACCATCACGAGAGGGTTCGCCGAGTGGGGCGCTGCGATCTGGGCCGTGTCGCTGGAGATGAAGAACAGCACGGTGCAGGACAATCGCGGGCCGGGATCCGCGATCTTCGTCGAGGACCACCTCACGATGGACAACAGCACCGTCAGCAGGAACGCAGTCGGTGCGCCCGCCGTTCACTACAAGAACGGCGTCACGGGTCGAATCTCCAACAGCACGATCGCGTTCAATGCCCCAGCGCCGGGACTCGGGCTGTACGACGTCGCGAGCCAGTATCCGGCGCGGCTGTTCGTGCGCAACTCGATCATCGCGAACAACGGGAGCCCGCTCCGCAACTGCTCCACCCAGTTCGGGCTCGAGTTCGTGAGCGCGAACATCGTGAGCGACTGGAGCTGCGGCGAGGTCGGCATGACCGTGACCGATCCGCTGCTCATGCCGCTCGCGCGAAACGGCGGACCGAACATGACGCACGCGATCCCGCACACGAGCCCCGCGTACAACAAGGGCGTCGAGTGCTGGGTCGAGGTCGATCAGCGCTACGTCGACCGTGACGCGAAGTGCGACATCGGCGCATTCGAGTTCAACGACTTCACGCAGATCACGATCACCATCGATCCCGGCACGAAGGTCGATGCGGCCACGGGGCGCGCACTGCTCACGGGCACGATCAAGTGCACGCGTGCCGACGCGTTCCGTCTCGCCCTCGAGCTTCACCAGGACCAGAAGATCGGCAAGCAGATCGTGGACGTTCACGCTGCCGCTGACATTCCAGTCGCGTGCACGACGAGCGTGAAGCCGTGGAGCGTCAGTATGGGGCTCGCGCCCGGTGAGGCGTTCCAGAATGGACCTGCGAAGGCGACGGCTGCAACGTTCCAAACACCGGAGTGGGTCGCGCCGGCGAACGTCGCTGGCGGGGTCAAGATCGCGGTGACACGCAAGTAAGAGATGTCATCCTGAGCGCAGCGAAGGATCGTCGTCGTCCCCGCAGAGGGCCCTCGGTCGGTACGATGAGGATCCTTCCCTTCGTCCCGGGTGCCCGCCTGCGGGCGGGCTCCTCGAGGGCAGGCGCCTGACGGCTCAGGATGACAA
>Ga0075430_100003591_pt1 | contig 12998 bp, 7 predicted proteins | sample RhiMetdeltSRZDD4_FD_75294 | JGI IMG/M metagenome (GOLD analysis project Ga0075430, IMG submission 75294) | Populus rhizosphere microbial communities from Tennessee, USA - Rhizosphere MetaG P. deltoides SRZDD4 | ecosystem: Host-associated > Plants > Roots > Rhizosphere > Soil | place: USA... | reverse complement strand
GCTCAAGGTGATTCTCGACTTTCTCAGGAGAGCCAGCGCGGCGCTGCGTGCGCATGCTGATTCGATCACCAGCGCGGGAGAGTAGCAGGCGCTCCAGGCACGCGCTCAGATTCGATAGACCGACCGACAGCGTTGATGTGAAACGGCCGACCTCTTCGGGGCGGCCGTTTCGCATTCGGGTCGGGAGGTGAAGTGTCGGGCTTGCCAGGCGCGTGGTGGCCGTGAGGGTGGACAGGGGATTCGCGTACCGGAGCGAAGGAGAATCCCCTACTCACGTTCCAGACTACGCCGATACGCGCCGAGGGAGGATCGGCGTACCCTGACAAGGGCGGAAGGGAGGGCCATCCAGGCGCCGATCTCCACCCCCAAACGGAGCTCGCGCGATGTCCTCCCCAGTCACCGTTCCCGAACCGAGTGCCCCGCCTCGTGGCGCCCCGGCGGTCCTACGCCTCCCCGAGCATATCGTGGAGATCGTCTCGGACTCGGGCGAGGGCGCCCAGAAGTGCGGGCAGATCTTCGCCGCCGTCTCCGCCAAGATGGGAAACGGCGTGTGGACCGTGGAGATCATCCCGGCGGAGATCCAGCCGCCGGCGCGCGTACCCGAGGGCGCAAGCGGCAACCGGATTCGGATCGGCAGCGGGCCGGTCACCAATTGGGGCGATGCTACGGACCTCGTAGTCGCCTTCAATGAGCAGGTGCTGCTCGCGCGCCACCGACTCGGCGCGCTCGCCCCCACTGCCACGATCCTCCTCGAGAATAAATGGGCCAGCCACCCGGACGATGATGTGCGCGCCGCATGGGCGACTGCGCTCGAGGAGCTCCGGGCGCGCGACTACCGGATCGTGCTGGTGCCGATGGAGGAACAGTGCCTCACCTGCGTCGACGATGCGCGCAAGGGAAAGAACATGTTCGCGCTCGGGATGCTTGCCTGGATCTACGACCGCGACCTGTCGCGCATCGACGAGCAGATCGCGCACACGTTCCGGAAAAAATCCGAGGAGGTCTACGAGCGCAACGTCGCGCTGGTCCGTCTCGGCTACTCGTGGGCCGCGGGCAACCTCACCTTCCGGGTCGACGTGCCGGCGACGCCGAGCGATCGACCGATGGTCGTGATGAATGGCAACGAGGCGATCAGCCTCGGCGCACTGGCCGCGGGTTTCGAGCTCTGCGCGATGTACCCGATCACGCCGGCGACGTCCGTGTCGCATCAGCTCGCCGAGGTCTTCTACCGAGTCGGCGGCGTGGTGCATCAGGCGGAAGACGAGATCGCAGCGATCGGCGTGGCGGTCGGGGCCTCGTACGCCGGCAAGGTCGCCTTGACGGTGACGTCGGGCCCGGGGCTGGCTCTCAAGACCGAGTTCATCGGGCTCGCCGTGATGACGGAGACGCCGCTCGTCGTCGTGGATGTGCAGCGCGGCGGACCGAGCACGGGGCTCCCGACCAAGGTGGAGCAATCAGACCTGCTCGCGGCGATCTTCGGCCAACCCGGAGACGCGCCGCACGTCGTGCTCGCTCCCGCGACGATCGAGGAGTGCTTCCAGGTGATGGTGACGGCGCGTCGAATCGCGGAGACGTTTCGCACCGTCGTCATCGTGCTCAGCGACGCGAACCTGGCGACAGGCGTTCAGCCGTTTCCGCGTCCCTCGCTCGATGAGCGCTGGCAGGCGTCGCCGCTCGAGCTCGACCCGGTGCCGAAGGGGTTCAAGCCGTACGAGTGGGATCCGGTCACCGGGCTATCTCGACGACTGATCCCGGGACAGCCGGGCGGGATGTTCACGCTCACCGGTCTCGAACACGACGCGAACAGCAAGGTCGCGTACGGTGGTGGCGTGCACCAGCACAGCTCGGCCATGCGCAGCCGGAAGCTCGCGACGCTCGAAACACTCTTGTCGCCGCCGCCGATCCGCGGCGCCGATGCCGGCGATCTGCTCGTGGTGGGGTGGGGAAGCACCAAGGGGGCGATCGAGGAGGCGGTGGAGCGCGCGCGAGCCGCAGGCCTCTCGGTGAGCTCCACGCATCTGAACTTCCTCTCGCCGCTGCAGCCCGGACTCCAGGAGATGTTCCGTCGCTTCCGCGGCGTGATGACGGTGGAGCTCAATTACAGCGACGAGCCGGACGGCGTGACGATCACGGAGCGCAACAGGAGGCGCGGCCAGCTCGCCTGGCTGCTGCGCGCGGCGACGCTCGTGGACGTCGACTGCTGGACGCGGATTCCAGGAGAGCCGCTTCGTCCTGCCGCGATTCTCGACGGCATTCGCCGGAAGCTACGCGCCGACGCGCGAGGTGACGCATGAGCACGTTCGACTGTCCGCTCTTTCACGCGGTCGAGGAGGAAGACGCTCGCGAGTTCGCGCTGCGCGATTACGAGGGCTCGGTCGCACGCTGGTGTCCCGGCTGTGGCGACCACTCGATCCTGACGTCGGTCGAGAAGATGCTCGTCGCCGAGCAGCTCGAGCCGGAGCGAACGGTGTTCGTTTCGGGGATCGGCTGCTCGAGCCGCTTCCCGCACTACCTGAAGACGTACGGCTTTCACGGTCTGCACGGGCGAGCCCTCCCGGTCGCGACCGGAGTGCGCCTGCACCGTCCCGATCTCCACGTGTTCGTGGTCATGGGCGACGGCGACTGTTGCTCGATCGGCGCCGGGCACTGGATACACGCCATTCGCTACAACATGCGGATGGTGGCCATGCTCCTCGACAACGGCATCTACGGCCTAACGAAGAACCAGACGTCGCCCACGACGCCGCAGGGGTGGCAGAGCAACACGCATCCGCGTGGCAGCCTGCTGCCGCCGCTCGATCCGATCGCGGTGAGCCTTGGCGTCACGAACGCGTCGTTCGTCGCCCAGACGGCCGAGTGGGTGCCCGCGCACCTGCTGGCGACGCTGCGTGCCGCCTATCGCCATGAGGGCTTCGCGTTCGTCCGGATCCTCCAGCGCTGCCCCATCTGGACGCCGTCGCTCTACCAGGCTTCCGTTCAGCGGCCGGACAACACCGAGCTTCTCGTCCACGACGATGGCGTCGTCGTGCCGGAGCTCGATCGCACGTACAAGTACCACCGCGAGCACGACCCGCGCGACCTCGATGCCGCACGACAGCTCGCTCAGCCGGGCGAGCGCGTGCGCCTCGGGGTGTTCTTCCGCGATCCGTCGCGTGTGCGCTACGACGAGCAGCAGCGCGTCACGATCCCGCCGCTCCCTGAGCGGATCAGCCGGCTCAACGCGGAGCTCGACAAGTATGCCGTCTGACGAGAGGATTCGGGCCGTTCGCGCGGCGGCCCGCGACGGCTACGCGCGCTACGAGACCGCGATCGGGACCGCGCTGGATCAGGTGCGCTCCTTTCTGCGCTCGCGCCGCGAACAGACCGACGCGTCTCTCGCCGCCGAGGCCGGGGCGACGCTCGGTGCGTTCGCCAACGGGCGCGTCGATGCGGCCCGGTTCGCCGCGCTGACCAGCCGCGACCGGAGCATCTCCACCGTCGCCGCCGGTGCGCTGGAGCGATCGGCACAGGTGCTGACCGAGCTCCTCGATCGCGGCGACGCCGCCTTCGTGAACGAGCTGCCTCGCGGCGGCGATCCGGGCGACGCGGCGTTCGAGGCGTTCGCCCTCGTCGGCCGCGCGTTCGGCGCGGTGCTCGTCGCGCGAGCGGTGAAGTCGAGCGTGTACAGTCCCGAGCAGCACGATCGCTTTCTCCTCTCGTTTCCGTTTGCGAGGTGGAACAGCATCGAACGGCGCCTCGCACCACCGGTGGTGCTCGCGGTCGATGGCGAAGACCTTCGCGCGGGTTCGCTGAGCGAGTACGCCGACGGCTCGCAGAAACTCGTCGTGGTGGTGCGCGGACGCTGTGCACCCGCGCCGCTGGCGCGCCTGATCACTCCCGGCGTCTTCGTCCAGCAGGCGTGCACCGTGGCCGAACTGTCCGCGTTCTTTGCTTCCGACGCGCCTGGTATCGCGGCCCTCGTACCGGACACCAGCGCGCGATTCTCGCATGACCCTGCACGCGGTCGATCGCCCGCTGAACGGATCGTCGTCGCGCATCGGCCGGCGTCCGAACCGCGTGCCTGGATCGGTGGCGCCAGTGCGTGGCAGCAGGCTGACGAGCTCGCGCATCTCGATGCGCTCGCCACGGCAACCCAGCCTCAGGCCGCGGTCACGAGCTTCGACGGCAAGCGCGACCCCGCCACGGTGCTCGCCGAGTGGCTCGTCGCGCAGAGCGGCCTGTCGGGCGCGGAGGAGGAGCGATGATCCTCGCCGCGGTGGCGATCCTTGGCGGCGTCGGGCTGTTCTTCGCGATCCTGATCGCGATTGCCAACCGCCGACTCAAGGTGTGGGAGGATCCGCGCATCGACGGTGTGACCGCGCTGCTGCCCGGTGCCAATTGCGGAGCCTGTGGGCGCCCGGGGTGCCGTGCGTTCGCAGAAGCGCTGGTCAAGGGGGAAGCGCAGCCGGCGGGGTGCAACGTGATGAATGCCGATGCGGCCGGCGTCGTCGCGCGCTACCTCGGCGTGGACGCCGGTGAGGCACGCAAGAAGGTGGCGCGCCTCCTCTGTGCGGGCGGCGCCCACGTGACGACGCAGCGGGCCGAGTACCGCGGCTACGAGAGCTGTGCGGCGGCGACGGCGGTGGCGGGCGGCGGGAAGGGGTGTGCGTGGGGGTGCTTGGGCCTCGCCGACTGCGAGCGCGCCTGCACGTTCGGCGCGATCTCGATGAATGACGACGGGCTGCCCGCCGTGGACGTGGAGAAGTGCACCGCGTGCGGCGACTGTGTGAAGGCGTGCCCGAAAGGGCTGTTCACCGTGCTGCCGCTCGACGCGAGGCTTCTCGTGCAGTGTCGCAACCTGGTGAACGGCAACGAGGCGCTCGAGGAGTGCCGCGTTGCCTGCACGGCGTGCGGCAAGTGCGTTCAGGACGCGGCGCCGGGACTCATCAGCGTCGCGAGCGGCGTCGCCGCGGTGAACTACGACCTCATCGCGCTGGCGGAAGAGCGTGCGACCGAGCGGTGCCCCACGGGAGCCATCGTGTGGCTTCTCGGCGCGCAGTTCGCCGGCGTGCGCGGTATGGCGATGGCGAATGCCGAGGCGATCGGCGGGAGCTCGAGATGATTCTCCTGAAGCGGGACCCTTCCTCGGAGGTGCCTAACGTGCCTCCGCCGTTCCCCGGGATTCCGGACGCGATCGACGGCAGCGCGGCCGTCGTCGCGATGGAGACGGCCGCGAGCGAAGCCGCGGGCGCCTACCCGATCACGCCATCCACGCAGATGGGCGAAGGCTGGGCCGTCGCCGTCGCGGAGGGGAAGCGGAACGTCAACGGCCGTCGGCTCCTGTTCTTCGAGCCGGAGGGGGAGCACGCCGCCGCGGCGGTGACTGCGGGCATGAGCATGACGGGACTCCGCTCGGCCAACTTCTCGAGCGGGCAGGGGATCGTCTACATGCACGAGTCGCTGTATCCCGCGGTGGGGAAGCGGCTCACCTACGTGCTCAACGTCGCGGCGCGCGCGATCACGAAGCACGCCCTCAACGTGCACGCGGGTCACGATGATTACCACGCGGTGGACGACACGGGGTTCTTCCAGCTCTTCGCCAAGGACGTGCAGGAGTCGGCGGACCTGAACCTCATCGCGCATCGCATTGCCGAGCTGTCGCTGAACCCGGGGATCTGCGCGCAGGACGGATTCCTGACGAGCCACGTGATCGAGTCCTGCCGGCTTCCGGAGCCGGAGCTCATTCGGCGGTTTCTTGGCGATCCCGCCGACCTGATCGAGTCGCCGACGCCGGCGCAGCGCGTCGTGTTCGGCGACCGGCGCCGTCGGATTCCCGAGCTGTTCAGCGTGGACTATCCGGCGATGCTCGGCGTGGTGCAGAACCAGGACAGCTACGCGCAGGGGATCGCCGCGCAGCGACCGTTCTACTTCGACCACGTCGCGGAGCTGACCGACCGGGCGTTTCGCGAGTTCGCGGAGCTGACGGGGCGCGCGTATTCGCGCGCGTCGGGTTACCGCATCGACGACGCCGAGTGGGTGATCCTCGGCCAGGGCTCGCTCGTTGCGAACGGTGAGGCGGTCGCGGACTACCTGCGCGAGACGCGCGGTCTCAAGGTGGGCGTGGTCAACCTGCGCATGTTCCGCCCGTTTCCGGCGGATCTCGTGACGCGCCTGCTCTCGGGCAAGAAGGGTGTCGTGGTGCTCGAGCGCACCGACCAACCGCTCTCGGTGGAGGCTCCACTGCTGCGCGAGGTGCGCGCGGCGATGATGCAGGCGCAGGAGAACGGCCGGGCGATTGCGGCGGCGTCGCCCGACGCACGCGGTGCGGGATTCGCGATACGGATCTGGGGACGAGCGCCCGCCGAGGCGCCCGCCACGGAACGCGCGATGCCCTATCCCGCGCTCCCCGCGCTGCAGCCTAACGACCTTCCGGACTTCTACTCCGGCTGCTTCGGTCTCGGAAGCCGCGACCTCCAGCCCGGTGACCTCGCGGCCGCCGTGGAGAACATGCTCCCGGGCGGCCGTGGGCGCCGCCAGTTCTATCTCGGCATCGACTTCGTGCGCGAGGCGACGCGGCTCCCCAAGCTCCAGATCTGGCAGGAGCAGCTGGTCGAGAGCTACCCCGCGCTCGCGGACCTCGCGCTGCCGTCGGCGGGCGACTTCGACCTGCTGCCGGAAGGCTCGGTGTCGGTACGCATCCACTCGGTAGGCGGGTGGGGTGCGATCACGATGGGGAAGAACCTCACGCAGACGATCTTCGAGCTGCTCGGGCTCCACGTGAAGGCGAATCCGAAATACGGCTCCGAGAAGAAAGGGCAGCCCACCACGTTCTACGCGAGCTTCGCGCACGACCCGATCCGGCTGAACTGCGAGCTCAAGTTCGTGGACGTGGTACTCGCGCCGGACCCCAACGTCTTCCGGCACTCGAACCCACTCGCCGGGCTTCGTGAAGGCGGAGCGTTCGTCATCCAGAGCGACCTCGCGCCCGACGGGTTGTGGGCGACACTGCCGGAGACAGCGCGACGCGAGATCGTGGCGAAGCGGATCAAGGTGTACGCGCTGGACGGGTTCGGCATCGCGGGCGCCGAGGCATCGGATGTCGAGCTGCGCTACCGGATGCAGGGCGCGGCGTTCATGGGTGCGTTCTTTCACGTGGGTCCGCTCATGCAGCGCGAGAGCCTGAGCGAGGAGACGCTCTTCGTCGGGATCGAGGCCCAGCTCCAGAAGAAGTTCGGCAAGCGCGGTGGCTCCATCGTCGCGGACAACCTGCGTGTCATCCGCCGCGGCTTTGCGGAGCTGCGCGTCGTGGAGTCGCGCGAGCTGACCGAAGGCAATGGTGCCGCCCGGCCACTCCCGACGATGCCGGCGACGATGGACGTGCCGGCCGCCCGCGACGGAGTGGGCAATCCGGGTCGCTTCTGGGAGCAGGTCTGCTCGTTATGCAAGCTCGGGCAGGATGGCATCGCGGACCCGTTCGCGGCCATGAGCGTCGTCCCCGCCGCGACGAGCGCGATGCGCGACATGACCGACGTTCGCATGGAGGTGCCGCGCTTCATTCCGCAGAACTGCACGGGCTGCGCACAGTGCTGGACACAATGCCCCGACTCCGCCATCCCCGGGCTCGTCAGCGACATCGACGACCTCGTCGAGACGGCGGCGCGCAGTGCGGGCGCCGAGCAACCGCTCGAGCGGCTTCGCCCCGCGCTCAAGCCGCTCGCGAAGGAGACGCGAAAGCGCGTTGCCGCGAAGGACTTCACGACCTTCGCCGACGCCCTCTCCGCCGCGTACCAGGAGGTCGCCCCGAAGCTCGCACCGGATGCAGACAAGCGCGCGGCGATGGACGCCGAGTTCGCGCGTGTTCGCGCGGTCGTGGCGGACTATCCGCTGGCCAAGACGGCGCCGTTCTTCGATGTCCCCGAGCGCAGGCAGGCCGGTAGCGGCGGCCTCCTCTCGGTGATCGTCAACCCCGAGGCGTGCAAGGGGTGTAACCTCTGCGTGGACGTGTGCCCGGATGGCGCGCTCGTGACGGTGAAGCAGGACGACGCCGAAGTACGGAAGCTGCGCCGCGACTGGAAGCTCTGGCAGCAGCTGCCGGACACGCCCGACCGCTACGTCAACGTCTCGGACATCGAGAACGCGATCGGCGTACTGCCGTCGCTGCTCCTGCAGAAGGGCACCTACCGCTCGATGGTAGGGGGCGATGGCGCGTGCATGGGGTGCGGCGAAAAGACCGCGGTCCACCTCGTCGTCGCGACGATCGAAGCGCTGATGCAGCGCCGCGCCGCGGAGCTCGTCGCGAGACTCGTTAGGCTCCAGACGGGCCTCGAGGAGCGCGCTCGCGTCCTGCTCGCCGCCGACGTGGACCTCTACGCCGGGGTGGGCAACGCCGACGTCACCCTGCACCTCGCGCCAGAGGCGCGCGACGAACTGGCGCGGCTCACGCGCGCCGCGGCCGCCATCAAGGATCTCCGCTGGCGCTACGAAGAGGGGCCGGGCGGGCGCGGTCGGGCCGCGCTCGGAATGGCGAACAGCACCGGCTGCTCGTCGGTGTGGGCGAGCACGTATCCGTACAACCCATACCCGTTCCCCTGGGTGAACCACCTCTTCCAGGACAGCCCGTCGGTCGCGATCGGCGTGTTCGAGGGGCACATGCGCAAGATGGCGGACAACTTCGCCGCGGTGCGCCGCGCCGAAGCGCTGCTGTCCGGCGACTACGACCCGGAGAAGACCGAGAACGAGCTCGCCGACTTCGACTGGCGGCAGTTCACCGACGAGGAGCTGGCGCTCTGCCCGCCGATCATCTCGATGGGCGGCGACGGCGCGATGCTGGACATTGGGTTCCAGAACCTGTCGCGCCTGCTCGCGAGCGGGAAGCCGATCCGCGTCATCGTGCTCGACACGCAGGTGTACTCGAACACCGGCGGGCAGGCCTGCACGAGCGGGTTCACCGGGCAGGTGTCCGACATGGCCGCATTCGGCGCGGCGCAGCGCGGCAAGACCGAGGAGCGCAAGGAACTCGCGCTCATCGCGCTCGCACACCGCGGCGCGTTCGTGCATCAGTCGTCGCAGGCATCCGCCTCGCATCTCATGGGCGGCGTGATCCGCGGTCTGCACTCGCGGCGGCCGGCGGTGTTCAACATCTACACTCCGTGCCCGGTGGAGCACGGGCTCGCCGACGACGCGGCTCAGCGTGCCGCGCGGCTCGCGCTCGAGTCGCGCGCATTCCCGTACCTGACGTTCGATCCGGATGCGGGCCCGTCGCTCACCGACTGCCTCGATCTGGGAGGCAACCCGTCGGCCGATGACGACTGGCCGACGTACACGATCGAGTTCATCGACGACGGCGGCGCGACGCAGACGATGGAGCTCCCGCTGACGACCGCCGACTGGGCGGCCACAGAGGGGCGGTTCCGGCGACACTTCAAGGCGATCGCGCGGGACGCGTGGACCGACGAGCAGCTGCCGCTGCACGAGTGGCTCACGCTCGGCGCCGAGGATCGGGAAGGGAAGTCGCCTGTGATTCACGTGCTCGGCGCCGATAAGCGGCTCGAGCGATGGAGCGTCTCGCCCGAGATGGTGCGACTCACCGAGGAGCGCCAGCGCTTCTGGGCCGAGCTTCGTGAGCTTGCCGGGCGCCGCGTGGCGCCGGCGGTGCGCGAGCGCATCGCCGACGAGCTGCAGGCCGAGTTCGATGTGCGGCGTCAGGCGCTCGAGGTGGAACACCAGCGCAAGGTCGCCGAGCTCAAGGCGACGTATCCGACGCTCGTCGCGCGCAAGCTCGCCGACGGGCTGCTGCGCGCGGCGGAGGAAGGACGCACGGTGCGCCAGTTCCTGGACACGGTAAACGCGGGGCTCGCATCCGCGCCGCCGGCACCTACGTCGGGTTCAGCACTGACGCCGACACGCAACACGACGCCAGATCCGGTGCCGTCCCCGGCTCCGGCCTCGGCTCCTGCCGCGACTCCCGCGCCGATGCCCGGCGCGCCGGTCGCGGCATCGGCGCCGTCCGCGACGGTGTCGGTTGCAGCGCCGGCGGCAACAACCGCTACGACCGCTACGACGTCGGCAGCGATCGTCTCACCGCCGACGCCAGCGCCCGATGACGCGCTCAGCGTCGAACCGTACATCGAGAGCGAGCGCTGTACGTCCTGCAACGAGTGCACGGGCGTCAACAAGAAGATGTTCGCGTACAACGCGGAGAAGCAGGCCTACATCAAGGACCCGCGGGCCGGCACCTTCGCGCAGCTCGTCACGGCCGCGGAGAAGTGTCCCGTCGGTGCGATCCACCCGGGGACGCCGCTCAACCCGAAGGAGAAGGATCTCGACAAATGGCGGAAGCGCGCGCTGCCGTTCTCGTGAGGCGGCTCCTGGGCGGCGCGGGCTTCGCCCACGGCGTCCACCCGCCCGAGCTCAAGGAGCTTACGGCCTCCCTGCCGATCCGCCGCATGCCGTTCCCGGCGGAGGTGGTGCTGCCGCTGCGCCAGCACGCGGGCACTCCGGCGCGATGCGTCGTGCGCGCAGGCCAGCGTGTCGAGCGTGGCGACGTGGTCGGTGAAGCGGATGGGTGGGTGTCGTGCCCCGTGCACGCTTCCGCTGCCGGCACCGTGGTAGACGTCGGCCTGTGGCCGCACCCGGACGGCTCGATGCAGCCCGCCGTTCGCATCGCCGTGGACCGCTGGGCAACGCAACTCCCACGGCCCCGGCTCGTCCCCGACTGGCACGGCCTCTCGCACGATGAGGTGATCGAGGCAGTACGGCAGGCTGGAGTCGTCGGCCTGGGCGGGGCCGCTTTCCCGACGCACGTCAAGCTCAGCCCACCTAACGACTGTACGATCGACACGGTCCTCGTCAACGGCGCCGAGTGCGAACCGTACCTGACGACGGACCATCGGATGATGGTGGAGCATCCCGAGCGCGTGCACTTCGGCCTCCGTGTCATGCTCCACGCACTCGGCGTGAGGCGGGCGGTGATCGGCGTCGAGAACAACAAACCCGACGCGATCGCGGCGCTCCGCCGTACCGTGCCCGACGACCTCGACGTGACCGTGCTCGGACTCGAGGTGAAGTATCCGCAGGGCGCGGAGAAGATGTTGATCCAGTCGGTGCTCGGGCGCAGCGTGGCGAGCGGGAAGCTCCCGGCGTCCGCCGGCGTGATCGTGCAGAACGTCGGCTCGGTTGCCTCGATCGGCGAGGTGTTCGAGACGGGGCTCCCGCTCGTCGAGCGCGTGGTCACCGTGAGCGGGCACGGCGTTCGCAAGCCGGCGAACCTGCTCGTGCCCGTCGGGACGAAGTACACCGACCTGCTCGCGGCCTGTGGCGGCCTCACCGATGACGCCGCGGAGGTCATCCACGGCGGGCCGATGATGGGCGTCGCGCAGCACTCGCTCGACGTCCCCGTGCTCAAGGGAACCAGCGGCGTCGTGGTCGTGACGGAGGGTGAGGTGCGCGACCAGCGCTCCTATCCGTGCATTCACTGCGGGCGCTGTCTCGACGCCTGTCCGATGTTCCTCGACCCGTCGCGGCTGGGTGAGCTCGCGCGCGCGGGCCGCTACGAGGAGATGGAGGCGGCTCACCTGGCCGACTGCATGCTCTGCGGATCATGCAGCTTCACCTGCCCGTCGAACATCCCGCTCGCCCAACTCTTTCTCGCGAGCAAGTCGGCGCTCCGCCGGAGCGCGGCCCTGGCAAGCGAGGCGGCGAACCGCGCCAAGGCGGGTGCCGCATGACACCCGTCGCCAGCGCCGATCGCCAGGTGGTCATCACCGCCGCGCCCCACCTCAAGGGGGGCGACTCGGTGCCGACCATCATGTGGAACGTCGTCGGGAGCCTCGTGCCCCTCGTCGTCGCCTCCGCCTGGTTCTTCGGCGTGAGCGCCCTGCTCGTCGTGCTCGCGAGCGTCGCTGGCGCCGTGCTCACCGAGCACTTCATTGGCCGCCACGGAACGCTGGCCGACGGCTCCGCAGCGATCACGGGCATCCTGCTGGGGCTCACGCTCCCGGCAGGCGTGCCGCTCTGGATGCCTTTCTTCGGCGGCGCGTTCGCCATCGGGATCGGGAAACTGCTCTTCGGTGGACTGGGCCACAACATCTTCAACCCGGCGCTGCTCGGCCGTGCCTTCCTTCAGGCGGCATTCCCGGTAGCGCTCACCACCTGGCCGGCGGCGGGAGGCGGCTTCTGGACGCTGCGCGGCGACGCCTTCGCGTTTCCCTTCACGAGCGCGCGCGCCGCCGACGCGGTGACCGCCGCCACGCCCCTCGGCCTCTGGAAATTCGAGCAACAGACCACGGAGCTGGGACCGCTCTTCTTCGGCAGCACCGGCGGCTCGCTCGGCGAGACGTCCGCGCTGCTCATCCTGGTCTGTGGTGGGTACCTCGCCTGGCGACGCTATCTCGACTGGCGCATCCCGGCCAGCATCCTCGGCACCGTCGCGGCGTTTCAGGGCGTTCTCTACATGCTCGCCCCGGAGCGGTACGCGAGCCCCGCCTTCATGCTGCTGTCGGGTGGGCTCATGCTCGGTGCGGTGTTCATGGCGACCGACATGGTCACGGCGCCCGTCACGAAGCGCGGACGGGTGCTCTTCGGTATCGGCATCGGCCTGCTCGTGGTGGTCATCCGTGTGTGGGGCGGCCTCCCCGAGGGCGTCATGTACGCGATTCTGCTGCTGAACGCCCTCGTCCCCGCAATCAACAGGGTGACGCAGCCGCGGCCGTTCGGGGCGGGCGTGCATCGATCGACGGAGGTGGCCCGATGAGCATGGGGATGACGGCGGCGCCGCCTAACGCCAACAAGGACATCCCACCGTGGCGGCTGGTCGCGATGATGACGGCGGCCGGTGCGCTCGCCGGGTTGTTGATCGTGACCGCCTTCCAGGTGACGTTGCCGAGGATCCAGCACCACCAGGGCGAGGTGATGAAGGAGGCGATCGGGGAAGTCCTGAAGGCGCCTGCGAGCCTCGACACGCTCTACCTCCAGCAGGGCGCTCTGGTGAAGGCACTGCCGGCGGAGACGAGCACGAAGGG
>Ga0075430_100003589_pt1 | contig 13003 bp, 8 predicted proteins | sample RhiMetdeltSRZDD4_FD_75294 | JGI IMG/M metagenome (GOLD analysis project Ga0075430, IMG submission 75294) | Populus rhizosphere microbial communities from Tennessee, USA - Rhizosphere MetaG P. deltoides SRZDD4 | ecosystem: Host-associated > Plants > Roots > Rhizosphere > Soil | place: USA... | reverse complement strand
GACGTCACCCGTCGCCTCACCCGCCTGGAGCTCGACGGCCGCCCGGCCCGCCGGGTCGGCCCGCCCGGCGACCAGACCGAGCTCCTGCAGCGGGTCGTCGACGACATCGCCGTCGCCCTCTGCGCCGAGACCGTCGGCGCCTGCGAGGCGGCCCTGCACCTGGCCATCGAGTACTCGAAGGTCCGGGTCCAGTTCGACCGTCCGATCGGCAGCTTCCAGGCGATCCGCCACAAGATCGTCGACATGCTGCACAACCTGGAGCTCGCCCGGGTCGGCACCCACTACGCCGCCTGGGCCAGCGACACCAGCGATATCAGTGATTCGGAACGGTCCGTGGCCGCCGCCATGGCGAACGGTTTCGTCGGCGAGGCGGCGGTCATGGTCACGGCCGAGAGCATCCAGGTGCACGGCGGCGTCGGGTTCACCTGGGACGTCGACTGCCACCTCCACTACCGGCGGGTGAAGCAGAACGACGTGCTGTTCGGGCGGAGCGCCTGGTACCGCCAGCGTCTCGCCGACCTGGTCCTCACCGAGGCCGCGGGGGGAGCACAGTGAGCGAGCGGGAAGCCGTCATCGTCGGGGCGGTGCGTACGCCCGTCGGCAAGCGCAAGGGTGCGCTCGCCGGCTGGCACCCGACCGACCTGCTGGCCCACACCCTCCAGGCGCTCCTCGAACGCAGCGGCCTCGACGACCCCGCGCGCGTCGACGACGTCGTCGGGGGCTGCGTCACCCAGGTGGGGGAGCAGGGCTGCAACGTCACCCGCAACGCCTGGGTGGCCGCCGGCCTGCCCCAGACCGTGCCGGCCACCAGCGTCGACCGCCAGTGCGGCTCGTCCCAGCAGGCGCTGCACTTCGCCGCCCAGGGTGTCCTCGCCGGCGCGTACGACCTGGCCATCGCCTGTGGTGTCGAGTCGATGACCCGAGCGCCCATGGCTTCCAACGCCAGCGGCGGCCTCGGCCCCTTCAGCTCCGACTTCATGACCGCCTGCGACGGCCAGCTGAAGACCCAGTTCGAGGTCGCCCAGATCCTGGCCGAGAAGTGGGGCATCACCCGGGAGGAGATGGACGCCTTCGCCCTCGACAGCCACCGCCGCGCCGCCGCAGCCACCGAAGCCGGCTGGTTCGCCGACGAGATCGTCCCCACCCCGATCAAGGACGCCGACGGCCGCGAGACCGGCGAGCTGCTGACCCGGGACGAGGGCATCCGGCTCGACACCTCGCGGGAGAAGCTGGCAGCGCTGGGCTCGGCGGCGTCGTGGGACCCGTCGCTGGCGCCCGACATCACGGCCGGCAACTCGTCGCAGATGTCCGACGGCGCCTCGGCCGTGCTGGTCGCCGACCGGGCGACGGCCGAGGCGCTGGGCCTCCGGCCCCGGGCGGCCGTACGGCACATGATGGTCGCCGCGGAGGACGCGGTGCTGGTCCTCTCGGCTCCGAACCCGGCCACCCGCAAGCTGCTCGACCGCTCCGGTCTGGCCATCGGCGACTTCGACGCCATCGAGTGCAACGAGGCCTTCGCCGCCATCGCGCTCATGTGGGCCCGCGAGTTCCAGCCCGACATGGCCCGGCTCAACCCCCGGGGCGGGGCCATCGCGCTCGGCCACCCGCTCGGGGCCAGCGGCGTCCGCCTGGCCACCACGCTGCTCCACCACCTCGAGGCCACCGGGGGCCGCCTCGGCTTCCAGACCATGTGCGAGGGTGGGGGCCAGGCCAACGCCACGGTCATCGAGCGCCTGCAATAGCGAACATTCGCACCCGCTACGGTGGCCTGCCTGACAGGCAGTGCTCATCGGCAGTGGGATCGTGATGGCGAAGCGGATGTTCCTGACCCCCGGCTCCTGCGCGGTCGCGATGGCGCTGGTGCTCACCTCGGCGGCGTGCAGCGGCGGCGATGACGAGGACAGCAGCGAGGCCAAGGATGTCCTCAGCGAGCACCAGCAGGAGCTGATCGCCCAGGCGGAGCCCGATCCGTCGTGCGCCACGGAACCACCGGCGGCTCCCGCCGACGCCTCCCTGGTGCCTCTGGAGGTCCTGAAGCTCGACGGCACCTGCCTGACCACCACCACCGAGCACCTGCCCGAGGACGAGGTCGAGCAGCGCCGGGCCGAGCTGGCGAAGGATCCGAACGTGGTGGCCTCGTCGGTCGCCCGCCCCGCCATCGCCGAGCAGACCGGCGGCGACGACCGCCGCGGCGCGCAGTGGGGGCTCGACGCCCTCGGCGCGCCCGCGGGCGCGTCACAGCTCGGCTGGCCCGACGGGAGCGGCTCGTTGCTGGCCGTCATCGACACGGGCGTCGACGCCGGGCATCCTGACCTCGGTGACGCCGTCGCCGGCCGTCGCCACTACCCGGGCGAGGACGAGCTCGACCCGGGGGAGCACGGCACCCACGTCGCCGGCATCATGGCCGCCCGCCCCGACAACGGGGGCATCGTCGGTGTCGCCCCCGCGGCGAAGCTCCTCGACGTCCCCATCTGGATGGCCGAGGGCGGCAAGGAGGTCAACAAGCCCGCCGGGTCCTGGGAGTCGGCCCTCGTCTGGGCGGTGAACAACGGGGCCGACGCCGCCAACATGTCCTTCTCCCAGCCGCTGGAGGACTTCACCGAGGAAGACCTGCAGTTCTCCACGGCAGCCGCCGACTTCGCGGCCCGCAACGACACGGTGCTCGTCGCCGCCGCCGGCAACTGTGGCGGGAAGATCCAGAGCGTCCCGGTCCTGCGGGACTGTGCCCACCGCAACGAGCGGGTCGTGCCGGCGTCGCTGCCCGGGGTCGTCGCCGTCGGAGCGGTCGAGCAGGCGGGCGACCAGGCCACTGACGAGCTCACCCTCACCGGCTTCTCGACGAAGAACGAGGACGTCGACATCGTGGCGCCGGGCAACGAGATCCTGTCGACGCTGCCCGGCGACAAGTACGAGGCGTGGCCCGGGACCTCGATGGCCGCGCCGTTCGTCACCGCTGCCGCCGGCGTCGCCCGGTCCGAGCAGCCGATGGCCGGTGACGATGTGATCATCCGGGCCATCGTCGGCAGTGCGGACCCCCGCCGCCTCGTCGGCAAGGACCGGGGCAACATCGGTGCCGGCGACGGCTTCCTCGACATCGCCGGGATGCTCGACGAGCTCCAGGCCGCCGACGAGTCGCAGACCATCGACCGCGGCGCCGGCCCCACCCAGGCCGCCTGGGCCGAGGACGGCGGCACCACGCTGTTCGAGTTCGACGGGAAGCAGGTGCACGAGGTCACGGAGATCAACGCCGGCAAGAACGTGCGGTCGATCCGCTGGTCACCCGACGGCACCCGGATGATCGGCATCGACGGCGCCACGCTCTTCTCGTGGTCGGTGAAGGACGGCGGCGAGCCCGCGGTGACCACATGCCAGAACTGCGACCGGGGATCGGTCGAGTACCTCGACGCGCCCAAGGGCAAGGACCTCGTCGTCGAGGTCAACTACGACGGCACCCTGCTGCCGTACGACGCTGTGACGCTGGAGCCGCTGGAGCAACAGCAGAAGGAGCTCACGTTCCCGCCGAAGGGCCAGGCCGGTGACATGACCCTGCGGGGCAGTGCCGACGGGCAGTTGTTCGTCGAGCAGTCCGGGGGCGCCCACGAATCCGAGACCCTCTGGGTGATCGACCCGGACTCCGGCAAGGCGGGTGCGTCCTACTCGATCCTCGGCCAGGTGCGGGACGACATGGCGGTCAGCGCCGGCGGCGAGGAGATCGCGTTCCAGACCGGCTACGTCGACTGCGACGCCACCAACCGGGTCTACGTCATCGGCGCCGACGACCTGAGCGAGGTCGCCACGCCGGCGACGCCCCCGGGGATGATCGTCGACGACCTGTTCTTCAACGGCGACGCGCTCTACGCCAGCATGATCAGCGCGGACGAGGCCAGCACCCCGTGCACCCGGTTCGGCAACGCCGGGCTGTGGCGCCTGGAGGGCAACGGCTGGAAGCAGGTCGACACCACGTCGTCCATCGCGGCCCGCCCGCTCAAGGGCAGGACCGGCGCCGCCACGGCCGGCTGGCTCCGCGTCGAGACGACCGGCCACGGCGTCTTCAACCCGCCGCTGCGCGACGACCCGGCCAAGGGCGACGTCGGCCCGGTCGACCTCAACCTGCTCCTCTGGTCGACGCCCACCGCCCGCGAGGTCGATCCCTAGCGCAGGTCGAAGGCCACCTTGATGGCGCCCGTGCCGTCCTGGTCCTTCAGGGCGAGGAACGCGTCGTGCCAACGGTCGAGCGGGAACGTGTGGGTGAGCAGGCCGTCGAGGTCGACGCGGCCGTCCCGCACCAGGTCCAGGTAGTGGGCCATGGCGTGCTGGGTCATGCCCTCGACGGTCTCCAGCCCGAAGGCGTTGGAGCCGACGAGCCGGAGCTCCTTGAAGTACCAGGGCGTCCACTCGCAGCGGGCCAGCTTGCCGACACCCAGCTGCACGAGCGTGCCCCGGGTGGCCAGCACCCGCACCGCGACCTCGACCGTGGTGGCGGCGCCGATCGTGTCGTACACGACGTCGATGGCGCCGGGGTGGGTCACCGGCAGGCCGTCCCATGGCTTGCGCAGGACGCCACCCGACCACTCGGCCAGCTGCTCGACCAGGGCCTCGCGGGGCTCGGGGGCGAACACCGTCGCGCCGAGCCGCTCGGCCAGGGCCACCTGGGCCGGCCACTTGGCGATCACCGCGACGTCGACCGAGGGGTACAGCGCCCGCAGGGCCGCGACCGCGCACGACCCCAGCGCGCCGGCGCCGTACACCAGCGCCCGCCCAGCCTGAGGCGGCGGGTTGCGCACCACCGCGTGCAGCGAGACCGAGAACGGGTCGGCGAGCACCGCGGCCTCGTCGCTGACGCCGTCGGGCACCGGGATCATCATCTGGCGGTGGGCGGGCAGCAGCTCGCCGTAGCCGCCGGGTGCCTCGGAGCAGGTGCCGGTGTGGATACCGCGGGCCAGGCCGCCCTGGTCGAACGACCAGCAGAGGCTGTAGTCGCCCGCCTCGCAGGCGGGGCACAACGGGTCGACGCCCCGGGGGGCGCAGGACAGCCACGGGTTGAGCACCACCCGCTGGCCGGGTGCGATCCCGGCGTCGACCACCGCCGGCCCGGCGTCCTCGACGGTGGCCACCACCTCGTGCCCCAGCACCTGGGGAAACGAGATGAAGGCGGTCATCGGGTTGTCGCCGTCGCCGTCGAGGAACACCTGCTTGGCGTCCGAGCCGCAGATGCCACACAGCTGGGTCCGCAGCACGGCCCAGTCGGGGCCCCGGACCGTTGGCTCGTCGACGTCGTCGAGGCGCATCGGCGTGCCCGCCAGCTCGGGTGGGGCGTCGGGGTCGTTGGCGAGGCCGAACACCAGCGCCTTCATCGCTTCCCGCTCCTGGCGCTCCGCGCCGGGCCGCTCGGGCCACGCTCGCTCTTCGCCGTGCTTCGCTCGCTGGCGCTCGCTGCAGACGGGCGCTCGCTCATCGCCCGAACCCCATGCGAGGCAGCCCCGAATTGCGGTCGCCGAACAGCTCGGCCCGCCGTCGTTCGATGCCCTCCGGCGTCCAGCGCGCGGGTTGCTCGACCTCGCCGACCATCGTCCAGCCCTCCATCAGGTAGATGTGGCCTCCGAACACGACGAAGACCTGACCGGTCACGTCGGCCGCGGCGTCGCTGGCCAGCCAGGCGACGGTCGGGCCGATGTTGTCCGGGTCCCACTCGTCGAAGCCGCCGTCGGTGGGCGGCGCCGCGAAGTCGCCGAGCACCGCCTCGGTCATCTGGGTCCGAGCCCGGGGGGCGATGGCGTTGACGGTGACGCCGTAGCGCTCCAGCTCCCGGGCCAGGCCGACGGTCAGCGCGGCGATGCCGGCTTTGGCGGCCACGTAGTTCGCCTGGCCGGTGCCGCCGTAGAGGCCGGCCTCGCTGACCGTGTTGATGATCCGGCCGCTGACGCTCGCGCCGGCCTTCGACCGCTCCCGCCAGTGCTCGGCGGCGAAGCGGCTGGGGGCGAAGTGGCCCCGCAGGTGGACCCGGACCACGTCGTCCCAGGCGTCCTCGCTGAGCTTGAAGCTCATGCCGTCGCGGAGGAAACCGGCGTTGTTCACCAGGACGTCGAGCCGGCCGTGCTCGGCGACCGCCTGCTTGACCACGGCCGCGGCGCCGTCCCACGAGGCGATGTCGTCGCCGTTGGTCGACGCTCGGCCGCCCGCGGCTGCGATGTCGGCGGCGACGGCCGCGGCTGCCGGTTCGTCGACGTCGTTGACGACGACGGCGGCGCCCTCGCCGGCGAGGGCCAGGGCCTCACCCCGCCCGATGCCGCGGCCCGCCCCGGTCACGATGGCGACCTTGCCGTCGAGTACGCCCATGCGTGTCCCCCTGATCGGTCGGTTAACCTAACACTTGCGTCAACTTTAGGACTGTGAGGAGGGGGGATGGGCAGCGTCACCGTCGGGCTCGACATCGGCACCACGTCGGTCAAGGCGCTGGCCGTCACCGACGACGGCGAGGTCGCGGCGGCGACCCGCTGCCCGCATGAGCTGCTGCTCGGACCGGGCCAGCTGGCCCACGACGCCGATGCCGCGTGGCGTCACGGCGTCCTCGACGCCCTCACCGAGGTGGGGCGAGGCCTCGACGTGCAGGCCGTGGCCGTCGCCGCCATGGTCCCGTCGCTGACCGCCGTCGACGCCGCCGGCCGCCCCACCACGCTGGGCCTGCTCTACGGCGACAGCCGAGGCGGTTCGGGCATCGGGAGCCCCGCCGAGTCGGGCGAGGCCGCCGGGTTCCACCGCTGGCTGGCGGCCGAGCAGCCCGACGCCCGCGGCTTCTGGCCGGCCCAGGCCGTCGCCAACCACGCCCTCTGCAGCCGGGCCGCGGTCGACTACGCCACGGCGTTCTGCCTGAGCCCGCTGTTCGACGGCACCGGCTGGGTCACGTCGCCGGACCGGTTCCCCGAGGTCATCGCCGACGTGTGCGAGCCGGTCGGGCGGATCGGCGACGTCGGTCCGGCGGTGGGCGCCGGCACCATCGACGCCCTGGCCGCCCAGTACGTGGCCGGGGCGGACGAGCCGGGCGACGTGCTCGTGCTGCTCGGGGCGACGCTCATCGTCTGGCTGGTCACCGACGACTGGGTGGAGCGCCCCGGGCTCTGGACCGTGCCCCACACCGCGCCCGGGCGGTCGCTGGTAGGCGGGGCGAGCAACGCCGGCGGGCTGTTCGTCGACTGGGCCTCGCGCGTGACGCCACCTGGTGATGGCGAGCCTGACCCCGCCGACGTGCCGGTCTGGCTGCCCTACGCCCGGGGCGAGCGCACCCCGCTTCACGACCCGTCGCGGCGGGCGTCGCTCCACGAGCTCCACCTGGGCCACGGGCCGGCCGCGCTGGAGCGCGCCACCTACGAAGCATCGGGGTTCGTGGCCCGCCACCTGCTGGACCTGGCCGACCGACCGGCCCGCCGCATCGTCGCCGTGGGCGGCGGCACCCGCCGGCCCGGTTGGGTGCAGGCGCTGGCGGACTGCACCGGCCTGCCCGTCGACGTTGCCGCCGTCCCCGACGCCACCGCGCTCGGCATGGCGTTCCTGGCCCGTTGCGCCGCCGGCCTGGAATCGTCCCCGGCCGACGCCGCCCGCTGGGCGTCGACGTCCCACCAGGTCGAACCGGACGCTCGGTGGGTCGAACCCTGCCGGGATCGCTACCAGCGCTTCCTGTCCCTGACCGCCGGAGATGCCTCGTGAGCCGTCGTACCGGGTCCCTCGGGATCAGCGAGGAGCACCAGGAGCTGCACCGGCTGGTCGCCTCGTTCCTGGAGAAGCGGTGCCCGCCGGCGGTGCCCCGCAGCTACCTCGACGACGCCCCCGACCAACTGCCACCGTTCTGGGACGAGGTCGCCCGGCTGGGTTGGCTCGGCATCCACCTGCCCGAGGCCTACGGCGGGGGCGGCGGCTCGCTCGCCGACCTGGCCGTGGTCCTCGAGGAGCTGGGCCGGGTCGTCGCCCCCGGGCCCTTCCTCCCGGCGGTCCTCGCCGGCGCCGTCGTCGACCGCCTCGGCACGGACGACCAGAAGGCGGACCTCCTCCCCGGCCTCGCCTGCGGCGAGCTGGTCGGAGCGGTGGCGTGGTCCGGGGAGACCACGCTCGCACCGGGAGCGGGGCTCGCCGACGTCGTCGTCGTGGCTGACGGTGACGGCTGGGCCGTCCTCACCCGTGACGAGGTCGAGCTCACGGAGCGGCCCAGTGTCGACCCGACCCGGCGGGTCGCCGACGTCGTGCCCCGAGGCACCGGAAGGCGTCTCCGGGACGACGACACCAACCTCGTCGAGCGGCTGGCGGTCCGGTTGCTGGCGGCGGAGGCCGTCGGCGCAGCGGCGTGGTGCGTCGAGACCGCCGCCGAGCACGCCACCGTGCGGGAGCAGTTCGGCCGGCCGATCGGCCAGTTCCAGGCGGTCAAGCACCGCTGCGCCGACATGCTCTGCGGCCTCGAGCTGGCCCGGGCCGCTGCCTGGGACGCCGCCCGCGACGACGACCCCGCGGCCGACGCCGTGGCGGCCGCCCTCGCCCCCGAGGCCCTGCTCCGGGCGGCCGAGGGCTGCGTCCAGGTACTCGGCGGCATCGGCTTCACCTGGGAGCACGACGCCCACCTCTACCTGAAGCGGGCGATGGCCGTTCGGGCCCAGGTGGGCGCGCCCAGCCGGTGGCGGGCAACCGCGGTCGACCACGCCCGGCGCGGCGTACGCCGCAGCCTCGCCATCGACCTGCCGCCCGCGGCCGAGGCCCATCGCGCCGAGGTCCGGGACTTCGTCGCCGACCTCCGCGGCCACGACAAGGCCGAGTGGCGCCGCCGCCTCGCCGAGGCCGGCTACGCGGCACCCCACTGGCCCCAGCCCTGGGGCCGCGGCGCAGACGCCCTCCAGCAGCTGGTCATCGACGACGAGCTCTTTGCCGGCCGCATTCGCCGCCCCCACCTCGGCATCGCCGGCTGGGTGCTGCCGACGATCATCGCCCACGGCACCGAGGAGCAGCAGCACCGCTGGGTGCCGCCCAGCCTCCGGGACGAGGTCAGCTGGTGCCAGCTGTTCTCCGAGCCCGGCGCCGGCTCCGACCTGGCGTCGCTGACGACGAAGGCGAGCCCGGTCGACGGTGGCTGGCTGCTCACCGGCCAGAAGGTCTGGACCACCATGGCGCAGGTCGCCGACCTCGGCCTGTGCGTCGCCCGCACGGATCCCGAGGCGCCCCGCCACGACGGCATCACGTGCTTCGTCGTCGATATGCGGGCCGAGGGCGTCGACATCCGGCCGCTCCGGGAGCTGACCGGCCAGGAGATGTTCAACGAGGTCTTCCTCACCGACGTCTTCGTCCCCGACGACCACGTGATCGGCGCCGTCGGCGACGGCTGGCGGGTCGCCCGCACCACGTTGGGCAACGAGCGGGTGTCGATGGGCTCCGGCTCGTCGTTCGGCCTCGGCGAGGAGGCATTGCTGCAGCTGGTGGACGACGCCGACCCTGTCGCGGCCGACGAGGCCGGCCGCCTGGTGGTCGAGGCCCAGGCCTTGGCGGTCCTCGGCCTGCGGATGACGCTCCGGGCGCTGACCTCCAGCGACCCCGGTCCCGAGGCCAGCGTCCGCAAGCTGCTCGGCGTCGAACACGACCAGCAGGTCCAGGAGCTGGGTTGGTCGCTCCTCGGCCGAGCCGGCGCCGCCACCGACGGCCCTGCGCAGAGCTGGGTCGCCGGCTACCTCGCCAACCGCTGCCTGACCATCGCCGGCGGCACCAGCGAGATCCAGCGCAACGTCATCGCCGAGCGCCTGCTCGGCCTGCCCCGAGACCCGTGACCCCTAGCCCCCTGAGGTCCCGATCATGAGCCACGCCGAGGCCGACCTCGACCCCGACGACCACGCGCCCCGCCACGACATCCCCATCGGCGGGCGTAGCGGCTTCACCCTGGTCGACGGCCGCCAGGTGCACTACCTGGAGTGGGGCCACCGCGGCCTGCCGGCGGTCGTCGCGCTGCACGGCGGCGGCCAGACCGCCTACATGTACGAGGACCTCGGCGCGGCCCTCGGCGACCGCTACCACGTGCTCGCCCCCGACCTCCCGGGCCACGGCGACTCCGACCCGCTGCCGCCCGACACACCGTTCGGGCGGGAGGCCTTCGCCGCCGCGGTGGCCCCGATCGTCGACAGCTTCGGCTTCGACCGCTGCGCCCTCGTCGGGGCGTCGCTCGGCGGCATCACGTCGATCACGTACACCGCCCGCCGGCCCGAGCGGGTGCGCGGGATCGTGCTGATCGACGTTGGCCACCGCCTCGAGGCCCAGGGCGTGCAGCGGATCATGGAGTTCCTCAGCGCCCACGACAGCTTCGGGTCGCTCGAGGAGGCGGCCACCCACATCGCCTCCTACCTGCCGCAGCGCAAGAACGTGCGGCCCGAGAGCCTCACCCGCAACCTGCGCCAGCGGGCGGACGGCCGCTGGGTGTGGAAGCACCGCCTCGGCCGGCCGCCGGAGGCCGTGGACCTCCCCGAGGACTTCGACACGAGGATGGACATGGTCCTCGGCGGCCTCGACGAGGACGCGGCGGCGCTCACCTGCCCGGTGCTGGTGCTGCGGGGCGCGGCCAGCGACGTGCTGTCGGCCCAGGGCGCCCAGGAGATCGTGGACCTCATCCCCGACGCCCGGCTGGAGGTCGTCGAGCGCGCCGGTCACCTGGCGGCGGGCGACAACCCCCACACGACGGTCGTCGCGATCAGCCGCTTCCTGGACGGCTTGTAGCCATCGCCTGCAGGTCGAGGGCGGCCGTCTTGTGGGCCCCCACGTTGCTGGCGTTTGTCGACCGGATCGAGACGTCGTGGCCCGCCGCCCGGGCCCGCAGTGCGCTCACGGTGCAGTTGTCCCGCCCGCCCTGGGTCGGGAACGGGTCGTAGGAGAAGTGGCGCATGGCGTTGAGGTGCGTCATGCGGTCGATGTCGTGGTCCGAGATCGTCTGGCCTTCGAAGTGCTCGGCCAGGGTCTCGGGGGAGCGGGGCCAGGTCGAGTCGGAGTGGGGGTAGTCGCACTCCCAGCAGACGTTGTCCATGTCGAGGAAGCCCCGGCTGACCACGCCGAAGCGGTCGTCGATGAAGCAGGTCAGCACGTGCTCGTTGAAGACCTCGCTGGGCAGGCGGTCGCCGAAGTCCTGACCGGTCCAGGCGTGGTGCTTGCGGTAGTTGTAGTCGAGCCGTTCGAGCAGGTACGGGATCCAGCCGATGCCGCCCTCCGACAGGGCGAACTTGAGGTCGGGGAACTTCCGGAGCACCGGTGACCACACGAGGTCGGCGGCCGCTTGCACGATGTTCATCGGCGTGAGCGTGATGAGGCAGTCGATCGGGGCGTCGGGCGCGGTGATGACCATCGCCGAGGACGACCCGATGTGCATGCAGACGATGACCTGCTCGTCGCTGCAGGCCTGCCAGAACGGGTCCCAGTGGTCCGAGTGCAGGCTGGGCCAGCCGAGCTTCGAGGGGTTCTCCGAGAAGGTCACGGCGTGGGCGCCCTTCGCGGCGGTGCGCCGGATCTCGGCGGCGAGGACCTCCGGGTCCCAGATCGCGGGCAGCGAGCAGGGGATGAACCGGCCCGGGTGGGTGCCGCACCACTCGTCGATGTGCCAGTCGTTGTACGCCTGGACCATGGCGAGGGCGACGTCCTTGTCCTCGGTCCGGGCGAACAGCTGGCCGCAGAACTGGGGGAACGACGGGAAGCAGAGCGATCCGAGGATGCCGTTGGCGTCCATGTCCTTGATGCGGGCGTCGATGTCCCAGGTGCCGGGGCGGATCTCGTCGAACGAGGTCGGCTCGATGCCGTACTCCTCGGGCGGCCGGCCGGCGACGGCGTTCAGGGCGACGTTGGCGATCTCCTGCCCCTCGTAGCGCCAGGCGTTGGTCCCGTCCTCCCGGGTGACGAACTGCGGCGCCAGGTCCACGTGCTTGGCGGGCAGGCGGCCGTCGAAGAGGTGGGGCGGCTCGACCACGTGGTCGTCGACGCTCACGAGCACCATGTCGTCGATGCGCATCGGATCCCCCTGACGCATGTGACGTGACTGTTAGATCCTAACCTAGCGCGGATGCTCCGCTGGGTGGTCCTGCTCACCTTGTCACTGTCGGTCCTCGCATGTACGTCAGGGGACGACGACGATGCGAAGCCGCCGGCAGCGCCGAAGGCGCCCATGCTCGACGGCAAGCCCTTCGACCTGGCGGCCGACCGGCTCGACCTCTTCGCCGCCGGCGACACGCTGATCGCCCAATCCGGCTCGACGGGCCTGGTCCGCTCGACCGACCAGGGCAGGACGTGGAGCTCTGTCGAGCTCCCCAGGCGGCGCGACACGGCTCATCCACTCGTGCTGCAACGCTTCGGGGAAGCCGTGGTCACGTTCATGAGCGAGCAGCCGGCGGGCCCGAGCCACATCTGGACCACCACCGACGGCGAGCACTGGAAGGGCGGCGAGCCGCTCACGCTGCCCGAGACCGCTGACGGCCTCACCGCCGTCGGCGGCGAGCTGCCCGACGGCCGGCTGATCATCCCACTCGGCAGCGACGACGGCCCGGAGCAGGCGCTGGTCAGCGGCGACGACGGCTCGACGTGGCAGGTGGCGCCGTGCCCCGCCGTCGCGGCGCGGGAGGAGTTCGGGTGCATGGGCCTGACCCCGGGCGGCGAGGGGCTCTGGCTGACGCTGCACTACGTGTCGCTCGACGAGGGCCGGACGTGGCAACGCCTCAAGGTCGCCCCGGACCCCGAGCCCATGGGCGACGACCAGCTGCGCGGCATCGTCCCCCTCGCCGGGGGTGGCTGGCTCGGTACCGTCACGGATGTCGTGGTGAAGGACGGCAGCCTCGCCGAGGTCCGCTACGTCGCCCGGTCGGACGACGGGCTCACCTGGGCGCCGGCGATCGAGCACCCCTGCAACGGACTGCCCGACATCTACGGCGAGGGGTTCTCGCCTCCTGCCGCGCTCGGCGACGCAGGCTGGGTGACGGCCATCGACTGCAAGCAGGCGGGGAAGGTCGCGCGC
>Ga0075430_100003587_pt1 | contig 13005 bp, 9 predicted proteins | sample RhiMetdeltSRZDD4_FD_75294 | JGI IMG/M metagenome (GOLD analysis project Ga0075430, IMG submission 75294) | Populus rhizosphere microbial communities from Tennessee, USA - Rhizosphere MetaG P. deltoides SRZDD4 | ecosystem: Host-associated > Plants > Roots > Rhizosphere > Soil | place: USA... | reverse complement strand
GTCCGTGGTTCGTCGCACGTGTCTCGTCGAGCTTTCTGTCTCAGGAGTTCGCGACGAGACACGGACCACGGACCACGAGCCACGGATCCGCCCTTCCGAAAGGCCTCCTTCTCTTCTGTCCAGCGGCGGCCGTCCCATTCCCACGTATCGAACACGTAGTGGGGCTCACCGCCGTCCTCCTGGATACGGCTCCGAGTGCGTTGCAATCGCCTGCACGGTGGCTCAGCGACGACAGGAGGTGCGACGTGCCGTGTGCGACGTGCGACGTGCGATGGCCAAGAATCGCCGTCAGCGCTAGTTACCACCGCTGCCGCGGTGGCGACTTCGCCGCTGCCGTCCCCGGCAGCAACTGCACCGACAGTGCCTCCAGGTCCGGCTGAATGCCGGCGGTCATCGATACAAACGAGCGCCACGCTCGCACAAGGGCGCGCTGACCGGCGGTGTCGAGCAAATAGTGTTTGCGCCGCCGTCCGCCGCGTTCGTGCGTGGGATTCCCGGTGTACGAGCAGACCATTCGCTTGCCTTCGAGACGATCGAGTGTGACGTACACCGAGCTCGCTGGAAGATCGCGTCCCGTCCTGGTCGCGATCTCGCGATGAATCGCTGCTCCGAAAGCTCCGTTGCCGAGGCGCATGAGGGCGAGGAGCACGAGCAGCTCGAACTCGCCGGCGACCGGCCATCCAGTAACGAGCCCCTGCATATCAGTTACATTGTATAGTAAATCACGGCGCAAAAACCGACCGATTTCAGGCCGGAATCATGCGCTTGGGCAGCTGACCGGGTGTAAGCCTGTTGCCGGGAGGATCCGTGGTCAGCATAATTGACCGCTTGAGGTAGCGGCACGAATGATTCCATTCCCGACACATCGCACTATTTATCGATTCGACGACAGAACGAGCAGAAAGGACGACACGGTCATGGCTTCCCCCTCAGCAAGCGACGCGATTCGCAGCATCAGTCACTGGAGTGCAACGGCCGGCCCCGGCGTCGCGCCGGCGCGCAGCCGGGCGGCTGAAGACTTTGGCTCCCTCACATTCAACGACGAAGCGCAGCGCGCACGGCTGCCGCGTGATGCATATGGTGCGCTTCGGCGCGCGGTCGCCCAGGGTGAGCCGCTCGACCCCGCCAGCGCGGACATCATCGCCAGCGCGCTGAAGGATTGGGCGGTCGAGCACGGCGCGACGCACTATACGCACTGGTTCCAGCCGATGACCGGCATTACCGCGGAGAAACACGATTCGTTCCTCGTGCCGGGCCCCGACGGCCGCGCGGTCGCAGAATTCAGCGGCCGCGAGCTGATCAAGGGCGAGCCCGATGCATCGAGCTTCCCGTCAGGCGGGATGCGCTCCACCTTCGAAGCGCGAGGCTACACCGCGTGGGATCCGACCAGCCCGCCCTGGCTCCTCGTCACGCCGAACGGCACGACGCTCGTGATTCCGACCGCGTTCGTCAGCTGGACGGGCGAAGCGCTCGACAAGAAGACACCGCTGCTTCGCTCCATGGACGCGCTCTCCAAGCAGGCCGTGCGCATCCTCAAGCTGTTTGGTTCGAAAGCACAGCGCGTCGTCACGACCTGCGGTCCCGAGCAGGAGTACTTCCTGATCGATCGCCAGTTCTTCTTCGAGCGGCCGGACCTCATCAACGCGGGACGCACGCTGTTCGGCGCGCGGCCCCCGAAAGGCCAGGAGCTCGAGGATCACTATTTCGGATCGATCCCGGATCGCGTGTTGGCGTTCATGATGGACGTCGAGCGTGAGCTCTACAAGGTCGGCGTGCCCGTGAAGACACGGCACAACGAGGTCGCCCCGGGACAGTACGAGCTGGCGCCGATCTTCGAGAACGCGAACGTCGCCACCGATCATCAGATGATGACGATGGAGATGCTGCGGCGCGTGGCGCCGAAGTACGGGCTGGCCGTGCTGATGCACGAGAAGCCGTTCGCCGGCGTCAACGGATCGGGCAAGCACCTCAACTGGAGCATGAGCGACGAGTTCGGCAACAACCTGCTGAACCCGGGCGACACGCCGCACGACAACATCCAGTTCCTCGTGTTCTGCGCGGCCGTGCTGCGCGCCGTGAACAAGTTCCAGGGGCTCCTGCGCTTCAGCATCGCGAGCGCCGGCAACGATCACCGGCTCGGCGCCAACGAGGCGCCGCCGGCGATCCTCTCGATTTTCCTGGGCGACATGCTGACGGACATCTTCGAGCAGATCGAGAAGGCCGGCAGCGCCAAGACCACCAAGTCGGGCGGCATGATGGACATCGGAGTCGGCGTGCTGCCCAAGTTGCCGCGTGACGCCGGCGACCGGAACCGCACCAGCCCGTTTGCCTTTACCGGGAACAAGTTCGAGTTCCGCGCCGTGTCGTCGAATCAGAGCATCGCGCTTCCCAACGTGGCTTTGAACGTGGCGGTCGCCGAATCATTGGACTACGCGGCTAACGAGCTCGAGAAAGGCCTCAAGGAAGGAAAGAAGCTTCCGCTCGCAGTCAAACACCTGCTGACCAAGCTGATCAAAGAGAACAAGCGGATTATCTTCAACGGCAACGGCTACTCCGAGGAGTGGCAGAAGGAAGCCGCGAAGCGCGGCTTGTTGAACCTCCGCACGTCGGTCGAAGCCTATCCCGAGGCCGTCAAGCCGGAGGTCATCAAGGCGTTCGAAACCTATGGCGTGTTGAACGAACGCGAGCTGCGGGCGCGCCACGAGGTGGCGATCGAGCAGTACAACAAGACCGTCAACGTGGAAGGGCAGTTGATGGTGTTGATGGCGAACCGGTACATCCTCCCAGCGGCCTACAAGTACGTCGGTCAGCTGGCGGAAACCGTGTCAGCGCTGAAGGCGGCCGGCGCCTCAGCCAAGGAAGTAAGGCGGACGCTCGACGATCTGTGCAAGCTTACTGATGAGTTCAAGCTCCGAATTGACCGTCTGCAGTCGCACCTGGAGCACTCGGGCGACGGCTCGGCAGAGAAGCATGCGAAGTTCTTCCGCGACAAGGTGGTACCGGCGATGGCCTCGCTCCGGGAAGCGGGCGACAGCCTCGAGGCCATCGTCCCGCACGACGGCTGGCCGCTGCCGACCTACCGCGAGATGCTGTTCATCAAGTAGGCGCTCTGGGCTACCTTACCTCTCGCTGTGAAATCCAATTTCACAGCGAGGGGGACTTGCCCCGCCAGCCCCCTGATACCCCTGCCCAGGACATCTTCAACCTGCGCTTCGACAGCGCGGCGAAAAAGGTCTACATGTTCCCGAGGGACGTCATCGACGAGACGATCAAGGCACACCGCGCGAGTCATTCAGCTCGTGTCCCGATTCAACTGGTAATACTGGTCTCTCGACGTGATGAGCCGCCAGGTCTCCCTTCGGGCGGCCCTTTTTTTTGATCATCCGGGTATGATGCCTTCGCTATCGTCAACCAGCGAGAGGTGTCATGCATCGTGCCCCGACTGTCCCTCTTCGCGTTGCTCGTCTGCTCGGTCAGGCACGCCTGGACGCTGATGCTCGGGGTGAGCCTGGCGCTCTGTGTCTGTGCGGGGTTGCAGAGTTCTCCGCAGACAGCTGCGACGGCCGTCACCGCTCTTCTTCGCAGCGCCGGGTTCACAGCTGCGGAGATCTCGACTGTCGAGCGTGGTCTTCCAGTCGCTCGCACGCTGGATTCCGATCGCCGTGAGATTGCCGTGATTGGAGCGGTGCGAATCAAAGCGCCGCGCCAGCGTCTGGCCGAGCGATTCCGCACGATTGATTACCTGAAGGGCTCGCCCATGATCCTCGGTGCGGGCGCGTTCAGCACGCCTCCAAGGCCCGATGATCTCCTGTCGGTTCCGTTCGAGACTTACGATCTGGACGTCAGGGACTGCCGTCCCGGTGATTGCCGGGTGCGTTTGTCGTCCGACGACATCAACCGGTTCCACCGTGAAGTCACCTGGCGATCCCCATCATGGGCATCGCAATCAGCCAAGGTCTGGCGCCATCTTCTCAGCGGCTACGCCGCGGACTATTTTCGAAACGGGCTGCCTGCCCTCCCGGTGTTGGCCAACAGGAGCGAACCGCTCAGCGTCGCCGATGAAACCACTCTCCTCTTGAGACAGTTCACGTTCGTTTCAGCGGTGGCTCCGGATCTGCTGGCCAGCGCGCAGACGCCGATCGCGCGTGCATCGGACCAGCGGGCTCACATACTCTTCTGGTCGAAGGAGGATTTCGGTGTCCGGCCGGTACTGCGGATCATGCATCAGGCCATTCACTGGCCCGGCGAGCCGCCGGAGCATGCCGGCGCGCCACTCGTGGTGTCCACGACGCAGGTGTACGCGACACATTACCTCGATGCAGCCGTCGGCGTTATCGTGGCGATCGACGATCGGGCAGGAGACTCCTCGGCTGGCTTCCACATGATCATGGTGAACCGCGCGAGGACCCGTTCACTCACCGGGCTCTTGCGATTGATGATTCGATCCACCGTGCAGGGCCGCAGCCGTGATGCGATGGAGAGCGTTTTGCGTATCACCAAGGCGTCTCTGGAGATGTCGAAACCACTCGAAGCCCGCTAGGTGTCCAGGTTGCTGACCGGTCGAGTCCTTCAGACGATCTCAGCCTCAGCTGTAGGCGTTGCCGTTGCCGTCGGCGCGTACACGTTTATCTATGCGCGCGGCTATTCCTACCTGACGAACGATCCAGGCGCATGTGCGAATTGCCACATCATGCGGGACCACTTCAACGCGTGGACCCGCAGCTCACATCATGCGGTCGCGGTCTGTAACGATTGCCATACGCCCCCAGGGATTGTCGGGAAATACGTCACCAAGGGCGTCAACGGCTTTCATCACTCCCTGGCGTTCACGACCGGCCGGTTTCCCGAGCCACTGCGGATCACGCCCCGAAATGCAGCGGTTACCGAGAAGGCGTGCCGAAAATGTCATTCCGAGATCGTGCAAGCGATCGAGTCGCACCGGCGTGCGGAGCAGTTGTCCTGTATTCGCTGCCATTCGACGGTCGGACATCTCGAGTAGCGATTCAGACCGGAGCTGTCGATGCAAACACCTGAAGGCGGCCGGCGATGGATGAGTGGCATCGGGCCGACGGTCCTGACGACGGTTATCGCTGGCCTGGTGGCGCTGGCGGTAGTGGCGCTGCTGGTCAACATCTTCCAGCGACGCCAGGAAGCCAGAAATCCGTTTTACCGCGTCGTCGAACTGACCGACGACACCGAGGATCCTGCTGTGTGGGGCAAGAATTTTCCGTTGCAGTACGACCAGTACCGGCGGACCGTCGATCAGGTCCGGACACGGTACGGCGGCAGCGAGGCGGTGCCACGGACGCCGACACTGGTCGATCCGCGTTCGGTCGTCGCACAATCACGGCTCGAAGAAGATCCGCGGCTCAAGACCATGTGGGCTGGCTATGCGTTTGCGCAGGATTTTCGCGAAGAACGCGGCCACGCCTTCATGCTCGACGATCAGACGTTTACAGAGCGGCAGCAGGTCGCCAAGCAACCGGGGACCTGTATCAACTGTCACGCGTCAGTCTACGTGCCGTACAAGAAGCTCGGTGGAGGCGATCTGTTCAAGGGGTTCGAGAAGATGAACCAGATGCCGTACTCCGAGGCGCGCACGCATGTGAAGCATCCCGTCGCGTGCATCGATTGTCATGATTCGACCACCATGGCACTGCGCGTCACGCGCCCGGCGTTCATCGAAGGCATCAGGGCCGTGAAAGCGTCACAGGGCACCCCCAACTACGACGTGAACACGATGGCCCCGCGACAGGAGATGCGCGCGTACGTGTGCGGCCAGTGTCACGTGGAGTACTACTTCAAGGGGGCGGAGAAGCGGCTGACGTTCCCCTGGTCGAAGGGCCTGCGTGTCGAGCAGATTCTTTCGTACTACGAAGAGAACCCGCACGACGATTGGACGCACGCGGAGACCGGCGCTCCTGTTCTAAAGGCGCAGCACCCGGAGTTCGAGATGTGGAACCAGGGAATCCATGCGCGCTCCGGCGTTGCCTGCGCCGACTGCCACATGCCTTACGTCCGCGTTGGCGCGCTCAAGATCAGCGACCATCACATTCGCAGCCCCGTGCTGAACATCAACAACGCGTGTCAGACGTGCCATAAGTGGCCCGAGGAGGAGCTCCGGCAGCGTGTGTACGGGATTCAGGACCGCGTCTTCGCTTTACGGAATCGCGCCATGGACTCGCTCGTCGCGCTGATCGGAGATCTTCGCGAAGCCCGCAGCCGCGGCATTGCGGAGGATCACCTGGCGCTCCCGCGCAAGCTGCAGCGTCACGCCCAGTTCATGCTGGATTTCGTCGAGGCGGAGAACTCGATGGGATTCCATGCGCCGCAGGAGGCGCTGCGCATCCTGGGCGAGTCGATCGACTACTCGCGGCAGGGACAGCTGGCGCTGCGTGGCGCACCGGTTCCCGGACCGCCGGCGCCGGCTAAACCTCCGGCCAGGTAAGCGAAGCATTTCCAACGGGGCGCCGCGAGGATTGATCGCGTGGACTCGGCACTAGCTTGTCGGGACAGCAAGAACTGGAGCAGATGTGACATTCAGGACGCGATAGGCAGTCGAACCTGGCCGGCGCAACATGCGGTTGCCGCCGGTGCCGATCGCGAGCAGGGTGCCGGGGCTGGTCTTGACCATCTCGGCGATCTCGTCGGCGACATCTCCCGTACGCACGTCGACCGGTGGTGGGCTGGCCGGGCGGAGTTTGGCGATTTCTTCCCGCAGTCGCGCCTTTGCGCGCTCCACACGATCGGCCTGCGCGGCCGCAAGGGCATCCGAGTACTGCGGCAACGATTGCACCGTCGCGACCACGTGCATGACCGTCAGCGGTATCTGAAATTCCGAAGCAAAGGCTGCCGCGTGCTTCAGGACGGCGCTCGCCGTTTCATCGAGATGAACCGCCGCGACGATCCCTGTCGGCATAGAGGCTGGAACAGATCCGATTGGCTTGACCGCGAGCACCGGCACGAACGCACCCCTCAGGACTTTCTCGGTGACCGAGCCAAAAAAGACTTTCTGGAACCCACCCAGGCCCTGAGTGCCCATGACGACGAGATCCGCTTTCCGCTCCCGCGCACACGCGAGAATCGCGTCGTTCGGGTCGCCGACCTGGACGACCGTCTCGACGGGCGCCGGCGCTGCCAATCCAGCCCGTGACGCCGCTGCGACAAACGTCTTCAGTTCCTTTTCAGCGTCGTCGCTGAGCTGCCGGGGATCGTGAGCTTCCGCCAGCAGTGGTTCGATCGCATGAAAGGCTACGAGCCGGGCGTGGCAGCGTTTTGCGATCTGGGCGCTGAGCTCGAGCGCGTATCTTGAGTGATCGGAGAAGTCGATGGCGCAGACCAGCGTCTGATACAGCGGCATCGGACGATTCTCTCATGAAGGTTCACCACGCACGGTTTAGCTGGAGTTCCGGGCGGCCCGTTCCGATAGAAGGCAATAAGCCCTTTCAACGCTCCGGCGTTCTGCTGTGAGGACGTCAGGGCCGGAGTTCTGACATGTCATCCGTTTATACGCACCCGATGCGCCGGGCCGCCATGATGCTAGTCGCCTTCGGCGCCGTGCTGGCCTGGGCTGTGCCCGTCGCCGCGCAGGGTTTCGGAGTTGGTGCCCGCTTCGCATGGATCACGCGTGAGCTCGAGACCGACACCGGCGTCGACGTCGACGCCGACGCCCTCCGCTTCTTCGGCGGTCAGATTCGCCTCCTCGGCGATCGCTTTGGATTCGAGGTCTCCCTGGACCATCGTTCAGACTCGTTCGAGCTCCTCAACCAGAAGGTCACAGAGACTCCGATACAGGCGTCGCTCATCATGCGCCTGGGCAGCAACAAGGTCTCTCCATTCCTGTTGGGCGGGCCAGGCTGGTATCGCCGCAAAGTCGAGGCGATCGACGGCCCCGGGGATCTGAGCGTCAGCACGACCGAGTTCGGCTGGCATGCCGGCGGCGGCCTCGAGATTCTGCCGAGCAGACATTTCGGCATTCACGGCGACTACCGCTACACGTTCCTCGACTTCAACGACGACGACGACGATGACGACGGGGGATTCATCGGTGGGCTACTCCCGGGGCACCGGGGGTCAATGTGGACGGTTGGAGCCACCTTCTATTTCTAGGATCAGGCACGCCGAGCCGCCGGATCGCCACGTATTTCGATGTGAACCTAGTCTGAACCCGCGTGTGAACCTTCGTGTTGAACCCCCGTGTTGAACTCCCGTCATGAACCCTCGTGTTGAACCCCCGTGAGAGACCTTATTCGGCTCGCAGAGCCAGCAACGGATCGACCCGGGTCGCGCGGCGGGCTGGCAGCACGGCGGCAAGCGTGGCAACGAGGGCGAGCACGATGCTGACGACGGCGTAGGTGATCGGACTCGTAGCGTTGACGCCGTACAGGAGCCCCGATAACAACCGCGAGAAAGCAAGCGCAGCGGGGATGCCCAGGGCCACGCCGATCGCCGCAAGCCGCAACCCAAAGCCCACGACGAGCCGTCCGACGTCGATCGGAGACGCCCCAAGCGCCATGCGGACGCCGAACTCCTGTGTGCGCTGACCGACGAGCTGGCTGATCACGCCGTACACGCCGACGGCAGCGAGAAGAAGCGCGGTTGCGGCGAATATCGCGAGCAGAAGTGCAGAAAAGCGCGGGCGGCTTACCGAATCTCCGACGATCTGTTCCATCGTCCGCATGTCGTAGACCGCGAGTTGAGGGTCGATCGCGCTGACGGTGTCGCGAACGATCGAGGCAGCCGCCGCCGGATCGCCGGCGGTTCGTATGACGAGCGTCAGCCGTGACGCCGCGGCCAGTTGCAGATATGACACGTACACGCCCGGAGGTGCTTCGCGATCGAGAGAGACATGACGTTCGTCGCCGACGATACCGACGACCTCGCGGGTCGCGCGGGTATTGAACCCGACCGTGATGCGCCGGCCGATCGGATCGCGGCCCCCAAAATACCGTCGGGCCATCGACTGATTGATCACAATCGTGGGCGCTGAGTCGGGGTGATCGCGCATGTCGAAATAACGCCCGGCGAGCAGCGGTATCCCCATGGCTTCGAAATAGCCCGGGCTGACAAACGCGAAGTTCACGTTGGCGCTCTCCACGGCATCGGAAGGCGCCTCATTGTCGATGGTGAAACCGGTTCCCTGTCTGTCGTCGGCGATGGCCAGCGCATCGATGGTGCCGGCCGCAGCAATACCTGGGGCAGCACGCAGCCTCTCCAGCGTTCGTTCTGCGAACGAGATTCTCGACGGCCCATCAGAATAGCGGCTGCGTGGAAGAGAGACGTGCGCAGTCAGCGTCTGCTGGATCTGAAAACCGGGGTCTATCCCGGTCAACCTGACAAAGCTCTCTCCAAGAAGAGCGGCTCCCGCCAGGAGGATCACCGAGAGTGCCAGCTCGCCGATCACGAGCCCTGACTGCATCCGCGCCGTCCGCAGTGACCCGCCTCGCTCCTTCAACCAGTCGTTCGCCTTGGCTCTCGAAACCTGAAACGCCGGTGCGAGTCCGAACAGCAGGGCCGCCGAGACACACGCGGCCATCGTGAAGAAGATCGCCCGTGCGTCGAGGCTCACTTCATCGAGGCGGGGAAGCATCGGTCCGCCGAGCGCACGAACCGTTCTGACGAGCCAGGAGGCGATTAGAAACCCCGCGATGGACCCGAGAGCAGACAGGAGGAGGCTCTCGGTGAGGAGTTGACGGGCAATGCGCGCCCTGGTGGCACCGAGCGCCAGCCGGATCGCCATCTCACGCCGGCGCCCGACACCTCTGGCGAGCAGCAGGCTCGCGACGTTTGCACACGCCAGCAGGAGTACCAGACCGACCGCAATCGACAAGGCCAGCAGCGCCGGCCGCTGATCGCCCGTCACCTGCCTGGCGAACGGAACGATCTTCGCCGACCATCCTTCATTGCTGTCTGGATGATCGACGGCGATTTGTCCGGCGATACCGGAGAGCTCCAGTTCCGCCCTTCGCTCGTCGACTCCAGGCGCCAGGCGGCCAAGCGCCAGCAGATAGTGCGCGCCCCGCTGTCCTGCAAGAAGGTTCACGGCCAGGGGCATCCACAACTCGTTCACTCTGGGTGCAGGAACGCCCTCGAAGGCAACCGGAAGCGGGAAGGTGAAATGTGGAGGCATCACGCCGATGACTTCGCAGGCGACACCATTGACTTCGACCGTCTTGCCGATGACGTCGCTGCGTCCGGCAAACCAGCGTCTCCAGAACCCGTGCGAGATGATCACAACTGGCGGTCCACCGGGCTGATCCTCGGCTGCTGCGAACGTACGTCCCATCAGCGGAGGCACGCGCAGGACGTCGAAAAGGTCGTGGGACATCGATGCCCCGTAAACCTGTTCAGCGGCGCCCTGGCCGGTCAGCGTGAAGCTCTGATCCCGCCACACTCCCATCTTCACGAACGAACGGCTGCGTTCACGCCAGTCGGCGAAGTTCGGCGGGGCGACGAACATGTAGGGCAGGTTCTTCTTGTCGTTGGCTTCCCACAAGACGACGAGCCGGTCGGCATCTGCGAAGGGCAACGGTTTCAAGACGACTGCGTCCACGACACTGAAGATCGTCGTCGTGGCGCCTATTCCCAGCGCCAGCGTCAACACAGCGACGGCCGTAAAGCCGGGACGCTGAACGAACGCGCGCACGCCGTACCGGACGTCCTGAAGGAACATCCCCATGCGACCCCCATGCGACAGGCCTGTCGCCGCGTGTGTCTGTTTCCACCGATCGATCCACTCCGCGCCGGCGTGACGGACGACGTCACCAGCTGTCCGAAACCACAGGTGGGGACTCGCCACGCCGGCAGCTCGCGCACAATCCTGGAAGACGTCGAGCATGTCTGCGCCGAAGCGTTCGCGGAACTGCGGCGGGTAGAGCCACAACAACACCGAATAAATCCGGACGGCCAGCTTCACGGCAAGTCATCCCTGGCTGCGCGCCAGCTTTCGTCGGGCCTCGGAAGCGAGTGACCGCAGGCGCGACGCCTCAGCCAGGGCCACCCTGTGGCCGAATGGGGTGATGCGGTAATACCGGCGCCTCTCGTCGTCGAGATCGGGTGCCGGGCGCCGTTTCGACTCTTCGATCAACCCGCCCTCGAGCATCCACTTGAGCGAGCGGTAGAGGTTGCCAGGCTCCAGTCGCATGCGCGCCGACGTCCTCTGTGCGATGTCCTGGACGATCGCGTATCCGTGCCGCTCGCCATCGGCGAGCGCCAGCAGGACCTGGAACACGACAGGCTTCAGCGGCAGCAGCGCCTCGGGTGCCGTCTTGCGGGGTGGTGTCATTGGTCAGTGCCTTGGACGTGGAAAGAGGTCACGAAGTTGCCTCAGATTATCTTGACTGTAATCGAATTGAGCATATGTGATTGTTTCAGAGTTTGTGGTCCGTGGTTCGTCGCACGTTTGCACGTTCGCACGTCGCACGTCGCACGTCGCACGTTGCCCGTTGTATCCTCTTGTGAACGGAGGACTCCAGTTTGGCCAAACGTAAGAAGGGCGCATCGTTGTTCGACGATGCGGACGATGGCGGAACGATTGTTGAGAACGGATCCGGTGGGACGGGTGGCGGGGAAGAACGGGTCGCCCTGCACGAAGCGGCTCAGACCCGGTATCTGAACTACGCGCTGTCCGTGATCACGTCACGGGCGCTCCCGGATGTCCGGGACGGTCTCAAGCCCGTGCAGCGCCGCATCCTTTACACGATGTGGCAGCAGAATCTGACGGCGGACGCGAAGCACCGCAAGTGCGCGAAGGTCGTCGGCGACGTGATGGGCAATTACCACCCGCATGGCGACAGCGCGCTGTACGAAACGCTGGTCCGGATGGCCCAGCCGTTTTCGCTGAGGTATCCGCTCGTCGATGGCTCGGGAAACTTCGGATCGCTCGACGGCGATGCCGCGGCGGCGATGCGCTATACGGAGTGCCGGCTGGCGCGCCTGAGCGACGAGATGCTGACGGAAATCGATCAGTCGACCGTCCATTTCCGGCCGAACTACGATGGCACCCGGACCGAGCCGGTCGTCCTGCCCGCGCGGATCCCCAACCTTCTGGTGAACGGCGCGACCGGTATCGCGGTCGGCATGGCAACGAACATTCCGCCGCACAACCTCGGCGAGGTCTGCACGGCGCTCCTGAAGCTGCTCGACAACCCCGATCTAAGCAGCGTGCAGCTATGCCGGTACGTAAAGGGGCCGGACTTTCCGACCGGCGGTCAGATGCTCAACTCCGCCGACGAACTGAAACAGATTTACAAGACGGGGTCCGGCGCCATCCGCCTGCGCGCGACCTGGGAGGAAGGTCCGGTCACGCGAGCGGGCAAGACGATCTACGTCACGAGCGTGCCGTATACGGTGAACAAGTCGACGTTGATCGAACGGATTGCCGATGTCGCGCTGAGCCGCAAGCTTCCGCCGCTCGTCGACGTCAAGGATCTCTCGACCGAGGACGTCAGGATCGCGCTCGAGCTGAAGAAAGACGCCGATGAAAAGATGGTCATGGCGTATCTCTTCAAGCACACTCCGCTGCAGACCAGCTTCATCGTCAACCTGACCTGCCTGATTCCCACCGAGAATCCCGAGATCGGGCGGCCCGAGCGGCTGGATCTCCACGCGATGTTGTGGCACTTCCTGCACTTCCGCCTGGAGGTCGTCACCAAGCGGCTCGAACACGAGCTGGCCTCGCTCAAGAAGCGTGTGCACATCCTCGAAGGGTTCGAGAAGGTCTTCGACGCGCTGGACGAGATTCTGAAGATCGTCAGGAAATCCGAGGGGAAGCCTGACGCCGCGCAGCAGATCATGAAGCGGTTCGACCTCGATGCCGAACAGACCGACGCCATCCTCGAGCTCAAGATCTACAGGCTGGCGCGTCTCGAGATCCTGATCATCCGAAAGGAACTCGAAGAGAAGCGCCGAAGGACACGGCAAATCAACACCCTGCTCAAAGATGAACCGGGCCGCTGGGGAATCGTGCGCGTCGAGATCGAAGACATGCAGAAGAAGTACGGCGAT
>Ga0075430_100003584_pt1 | contig 13009 bp, 22 predicted proteins | sample RhiMetdeltSRZDD4_FD_75294 | JGI IMG/M metagenome (GOLD analysis project Ga0075430, IMG submission 75294) | Populus rhizosphere microbial communities from Tennessee, USA - Rhizosphere MetaG P. deltoides SRZDD4 | ecosystem: Host-associated > Plants > Roots > Rhizosphere > Soil | place: USA... | reverse complement strand
TCAAGTGATTTGTTCGAATGATATAGCCGCTGTCGGTTTCCACGACGATCGGAGCCTCCCGGTTCGCCAACATGAAATTCTTGGTCTCCGTATCCAGAGTCCCCTCCTCTCCCGACAACATGAGCTCTCTGCCTTGAACCCCGTACAATGTAATCTGGACATTGCTCAACACCGCTCGCTTCTGATCCTCAAAGAGACGGGCTTGTTGAGCTTCGACCTTCCACTGAACGATATCGCCTTTCGTCTGTGTGAACGTAAACCCCTGGATACGGGCATCCGCCGCTTCGTTGCCTCCTGGAAGCATCACCCTAGCTGTTGAGGCGGATTCGGATCGCGTGAAGAGGAGGTATGCCAGAAAGGATGCAAGAACGACGCTCAGGGCCAACAGCCCCCTCCGAAGCCAACGTTCCCACATGTGATAAGCCTTTGGTTGTTTAGTTCAGCTCGCGTTCCATTGTTGGCATGATAGTAGCATTGTGGATAGTTCAAGTAAACTCACAACGGTTGCAGAGCAGGTGACAGAGAGGATGGGGACCGAATTCGCGAGCGGAGACAGGAACTGAGAATGAAATAGACAGCTTCGTTGCAGACAAGTCTCAACGAAGCTGTCTGACTACGTGGCGGAGACTTCTTTTGACTTGGATGGCTGATCCCCGGAGGTCGGAGCTGACGTGCCCTTACGTGGCTTCCCACGATCGGTGTCGGCAGATCGGGCGACCAACTCAATAGCGACCATTTCCGCCGCATCGCCGATGCGCCGCCTGGTGCGAATAATTCTGGTATAACCTCCGGACCGATCTCTGAACCGAGAGGCGACGTCTGCAAATAATTTCGAAACTACGGCCTTGCTCCGCAAGAAACTCAAGGCACGCCGCCGGGCAGGGAGGGACCCCTCTTTGCCCAACGTGATCATTCGATCGGTGAAGCCGCGTATCTCCTTGGCCTTAGCCCCCGTCGTCTCGATACGCTCCTGTTCAAGCAATGACGTCACGAGGTTGCGGAAGAGTGCCCACCGATGTTTTGTCTTCCGGCCTAGTTGTCGCCCCTTCTTCTTGTGCCGCACGTTCCGTTCCTTTCACTCCTCATTCGGATCGGACGCCACCGTCGCCGGACGGCAATGCGTCGACCTTCATTCCAAGACTCAGTCCCATCTCGGTGAGGATTTCCTTAATTTCGTTCAGGGATTTCTTTCCAAAGTTCTTCGTCTTCAGCATCTCCGTCTCTGTTTTTTGAACGAGATCCGCGATGGTCTTGATATTGGCGTTTTTCAAACAATTGGCGGCTCGGACAGAAAGCTCCAATTCATTGACGCTGCGATAAAGATTCTTGTTCACTTCATAGGGTGTCTCTTCAATTCCACCTGCAGGTTTCGCATCGGCCCGTTCCTCTGGATTGATGAAAATGTCCAGATGCTCCCGCAGAATGCTGGCCGCATTGGAAAGAGCATCTCTCGGCGAAATGGTACCGTCGGTCCAAATTTCCAACGTCAATTTGTCATAGTCGGTCATCCGTCCAACGCGTGCGTTTTCGACATGAAAATTCACCCGCTTGATCGGCGAGAAGATGGAATCGATCGCGATCACGCCGATCGGAAGCCCCTCCTCCTTATTGCGCTCGGCCGGCACATACCCCCGGCCGTGCTTCACCATCATTTCCATATCCAAGGTTGCGTCTTTATCAAGCGTGGCAATATGGAGATCCGGAGTCAAAATATTGATGTCGCTGTCGTGTATGATATCCGAACCCTTCGCTTCACCAGGCCCTTTTTTCCTCAGCCGAATCGTCTTCGGCTTGTCTCCCTGCAATGCCAGTCGGAGACTTTTCACGTTGAGAATAATGGAAGTGACGTCCTCGGTCACTCCGGGAATGGTGGAAAACTCATGCAGCACACCCTCAATCTTCACAGTCGACACCGCTGCTCCCGTTAACGAAGAGAGCAGCACACGCCGCACGGAATTGCCGATCGTCGTGCCAAATCCGCGTTCAAATGCCTCCGCGGTAAAACGGCCGAATGTTGGGGAAAGAGTGTCTTTATCGACTTCCACCCGCATCGGGATTTGAAAGTCTTTCATCGCTTTGATCATAATTCCCCCTTCATTATCACAAATGAGCTGTACGCTCAAAACTTGTCGACCCGTATGTATGCGGCGGGCACCGCTATCTCATTATCTGGAATAGAGTTCGACCACCATCTGCTCGTTGACCGGCAGCGCGATCTGGTCCTTCGTGGGTAGAGCCCGAACGGTGCCTTTGAACGCAGCCTTGTCCAATTCAAGCCATTCGGGAATCCCTCGGCCATCGACTGCCGATAAAGCGGACTGAATCGGGACAAGATCTCGGCTGGACTGCCGGACCTCCACCACATCGCTGACTCTAATCATTGCTCCAGGCACACTGAGCTTTCGTCCGTTGACCAGCATGTGCCCATGATTGATCAGTTGGCGTGCCTCTTTTCGCGAAGCCCCGAATCCCAACCGATACACCACATTGTCGAGGCGGCACTCCAGCAAACGAAGTAACGCCTCTCCCGTCACTCCGGTCTGTCGTTCGGCACGCTCGAATATTCCACGGAATTGGCGTTCTTGTAAGCCGTAAATTCTCCGGAGCTTTTGTTTCTCCCGCAACTGAAGGCTATAGTCAGAAATCCTGGGACGAGCCTGTCCATGCTGCCCGGGAGGATAACTCCGACGCTCGATCGCGCATTTCTCGGTCATACACCGAGTACCTTTCAAGAATAATTTTTCTCCCTCTCGCCGGCACAACCGGCAGACAGGACCGCGATATTTAGCCACTCTCGACTCCTTCCCTTTGGCAAAGACAGCAGGACCAAACCCGTGACATCCCGTCCTGCCTTCCTAGATCTATGACACTTACACTCTCCTGCGCTTTGGAGGACGGCACCCATTGTGAGGAATGGGAGTGACGTCACGGATGAGGTTGATTCGCAAGCCGGCGCCCTGAAGCGAACGAATTGCCGATTCACGCCCTGCGCCCGGGCCATTTACATAGACATCGACCTGTCGCATGCCATTTTCCATTGCCTTACGAGCGGCCATCTCACCCGCACGCTGGGCTGCAAACGGGGTACTCTTCCGAGACCCCTTGAACCCCTGATTGCCTGCGCTGGCCCACACCACAGTATTTCCGCTCATATCAGTGATGGTCACAATGGTGTTGTTGAATGACGCTTGGACGTGAGCGACTCCGCTCTGAACGATCTTCCGCTCTTTCTTCTTCCCCTTCTTTACACTCATTCGAAACTCTCCTTCATCCGCAGGTCACGTGGCGCATATCATGCGCCGCCCGAGCCAACTGGTTTTTTCGGTTTGCTTCCGACGCCGGACCGCCGCCCTTTTCGAGTTCTCGCATTTGTCCTTGTCCGCTGTCCCCGAACCGGCAATCCTTTGCGATGTCGCAGTCCTCTGAAGGTGCCGGTATCCATGAGTCGTTTAATATTCATGGAGACTTCCTTTCGGAGGTCACCCTCAACTTGATAGTCGTGATCAATCACTTCGCGAAGTTTGACGATTTTATCTTCGCTTAAGTCTTTCACGCGAATCGCCCCATCGATCCCAGCCTTCTTCAGGATGTGCAGGGCCGATGCCCGGCCAATACCATAGATGTATGTGAGACCGATGTCGGTTCGCTTGTCCCGCGGTAGATCGACGCCTGCGATACGTGCCATAGCGTTCCCCTTTGCTTACTCGCGCGCGTGAGGCTTTCCCGAACCCTCGCGCACGGAGGCCCTGCAAGGGCCGTTTCTGAATGTCCGACGTAAGATCATTTCACGGGCCTGGTTCTCGTCGACACGCTTCATCCCTGTCTCTGCTTGTGCCGAGGGTTCACGCAAAGCACTCTCACGACCCCCCGCCGCCTTACGACCTTGCACTTCGCACAGATCGGCTTGACTGAAGATTTCACTTTCATGACTGGAAAACCTCGCCTACTTGAATCGATAGGTGATACGCCCTCGTGTCAGATCATAGGGCGACAATTCAACGGTCACTTTGTCTCCCGGTAGAATGCGAATGAAATGCATCCGCATCTTTCCGGAGATATGCGCCAAAATCTTGTGTCCGTTGTCCAATTCCACTCGAAACATCGCGTTCGGTAAAGTCTCTGCGACCGTCCCTGTAACTTCTATGACATCTTCTTTTGGCACGAAGCTGACTGCCTCCACTTAAAAATTACAGCGCGGACAATATTCTGGCCGAACCCTTTGCTTGTATCGCGATCGTATGCTCAAAATGCGCCGACAGACTACCGTCCTGTGTGACGGCCGTCCATCGATCGTCCAGAATACGAACCGGACTTTTCCCCATATTCACCATCGGTTCGATAGCCAGCACCATTCCTGGCTGCAGCCGTGGACCCTGGCCAGGCTTTCCATAGTTAGGCACCTGCGGTTCTTCATGAAGCTGCCGACCGATGCCGTGACCGACAAATTCCGTCACCACGGAAAACCCGGCAGCCTCCACATGCGCCTGCACGACGTGAGAGATATCCGACAGACGATTGCCCACGACCGCTTGCTCGATACCCAACAACAATGCCTCCTCTGTGACTCGAATCAACCGTTGCACCTCCGGACTGACCGCCCCCACAGGAACCGTGACCGCTGAATCACCGTAGAAGCCGCCGACGATCGCCCCGAGATCCAGTCCGATAATATCTCCATCCATCAACCGTCGACCGGACGGGATTCCATGCACGACCTGGTCATTCACGGACGCACACAGTGTTTTGGGATAATTACGGTACCCTTTGAACGCCGGTACTCCGCCTCGTGAACGGATCGCGTCTTCGGCAATCCGGTCCAACTCATCGGTCGAAATTCCCGCCCGGACTTCTTTCTTCAAAATCTGGAGCGCTTCAGCAACCATTCTCGACGCCTTCGCCATGACTTCAACTTCCTCAGGCGTCTTGAATACGATCATGTCGCTCCATGCCTGGGCAATAACTTGGCTAATTTATCATAGACAGAATCGACCGCTCCGGACGCATCGAGATCGACAAGCAAGTCCTTACCCCGATAATAGTCGACCAGCGGAGTGGTTTGTTCTTCGTAGACTCTCAAACGCGCTTCAATCGTCTCCGGCTCGTCGTCGCTACGTTGGATGAGCCCCTGGCCGCAGCGATCACACACGCCGCTCTTCGCCGGAGGAGCAAACTCAACGTGAAACACCGTCTGGCAGGCGGGACAACTGCGTCGCCCGCTGAGTCGACGAACGACCTGTTCGCGCGGCACTCGAAAATTCACGACACGGTCGAGTTGAGTCCTACATTCATGCAACATCATGGCAAGTTCTTCAGCCTGGGGCACAGTGCGTGGGAACCCGTCCAGGATGAATCCACGAGCGCACGCGGGCTGTCCGACCCTGTCTCGGACGAGTCCGATCACCACCGAATCCGGAACGAGTTGTCCTTGATCCATATAGCGCTTCGCTTCCTGACCAAGCTCGGTTTTGTTCCGAACGGCTTCCCGGAGAAGATCCCCGGTCGAAATCTTCGGCTGATTGAAGTTCGCCGAAACGCGATCGGCCTGTGTACCTTTTCCTACTCCGGGAGCTCCAAGAAACACCAATCGCATCGATTCCTCTACGAACTCCGGCCGCGCAATCGACCTTTCGCAAGAAAGCCCTCATAATTTCGCATGAGCATGTGAGATTCTATTTGCTGCGCGGTGTCCAGTCCCACCCCTATGACAATCAACAACGATGTTCCACCAAAATAAAACGGCATGTTGAGTTTATAAATCAGAAACTCCGGAATAACGCATACGATCGCCAGATAAATAGCTCCAGCAAAGGTAATTCTCGTGAGGACCGTATAAATGTAATCCGAGGTGCGTTGGCCCGGCCTGATACCGGGAATAAACCCCCCGTACTTTTTCATATTGTCTGCCATGTCGACCGGATTCAGAACGACGGCCGTATAAAAGAAACAAAAAAACACGATGAGTCCGACGTACATCAGGGTGTACAGAAGCGAACCTGGGGCGAGGTGCGCTCCAATCGCTTTGATCCATGGCGTTTCAAAGAATCCCGTGATGGTGGCCGGAAACGCAATAATGGACGAGGCAAAAATCGGAGGGATGACTCCCGCCGTGTTAATCTTGAGAGGAATATGAGTGCTCTGTCCTCCATAGACCCGCCGACCGATGACACGTTTTGCATACTGAACCGGCACCTTCCGACGTCCGCTCTCCAGAAAAACAATCGCCGCGACGACGCCCAACATCACAACCGTGAGTACGACAAGCACGACGAAACTTATCTGGCCGACCTTATAGAGATCAAAGGTCTGTGCTACTGCACTGGGCAGGCGCGCAACAATCCCCGCAAAGATAATGAGAGAAATCCCATTCCCAATCCCTCGCTCGGTAATCTGCTCACCGAGCCACATCAGGAAGCCGGTTCCGGCACAGAGGGTGATCACGGTCATGAACCGGAAACCCCATCCGGGACTCATCACAAACGCGCCGTTGTTCATTTGCTCGAGTCCGACCGCAATCCCGAACCCTTGGATGAGTGCGATGCCGATCGTTCCAAGTCGTGTATATTTGATGATGGTTTTTCGGCCGCGTTCACCCTCTTTCGCAAGTTTAGAGAGATGGGGGATCACAACTGTCAGCAATTGCAGAATAATCGACGCGCTGATATAGGGCATGATGCCCAGCGCGAAGATCGTCAGTCGGGAAAGCGATCCCCCTGAAAAAATGTCGAGAAATCCGAGTAAGGCCCCTCCCTGCTTCTGGAGAAACTCGGATAAAGCTTCTCCGTTAATGCCCGGAGTCGGGATGTGTGCGCCGACGCGATACACCACCAGCATCCCGAGTGTAAACAGGATGCGAGTCCGTAACTCGGGGATTTTGAAAATGTTCTGAAAACTGGCCAGGAGTCGCTCAAACACCGCGAATGACCTCGGCTCTCCCTCCAGCTGCCTGAATCTTTGTTTCGGCCGATTTGCTAAATTTGTGGGCTTGAATAACGAGCGGACGAGTAATCTCTCCAAGCCCCAGAATCTTCACAAGTTGTCCTTTTCTTCTAATAAACCCTTCCCTTACCAGAAACTCAGGCGTGATTGCCTCGGTGGTTTCCACCTCCGCCAGACTTTTTAGATTCACGATCACGTATTCCGTGCGAAACGGGTTGATGAATCCGTACTTCGGCAGCCGCCGAATCAGGGGCATCTGCCCTCCCTCAAATCCCGGCCTTTTTCCACCGCCCGATCGAGCGAGCAACCCTTTATGCCCTTTGGTCGATGTCTTGCCGTGACCAGACCCTGGACCGCGACCGATGCGCTTCGGACGACGTTTTGCCCCTCGCGGAGGCGTTAAGTCATGTAGCTTCATTGCGAACTCACTTCGAGAAGATAACCAACTTTCCGGATCATTCCCTTGACTTGGTCTGTATCAGGTCGCACGACAATTTGATGCATTCGTCGCAGGCCCAGCCCATGAAGGACGAGTCGATGGCGATGCGGGGTACCAATCGGACTTCGTTTCAGGGTAATGCGCAGGCCCTTCGCTGTTTCCGGTCGCTTGGCTGAATTCATCCGACTTGCACCTTTGTGAGAGTCTCACCGCCTATGGCACGCCGGAGATGGAGAACTTCGTGCGGGTCACGCAATTGAGTCAGTCCGTCAAGCGTGGCCCGGACGGTATTGAATGGATTACCCCGACCCAATGTCTTGGCAATGATGTTGTGCGCGCCGACCAATTCAACGACCGCGCGCACCGCCCCGCCGGCGATGATTCCAGTCCCCTCAGCCGCCGGCTTTAACAGTACGTGTTCCCCGCCAAAGAGCCCATGAACTTCATGAGGAATGGTCCCTTGCTTCAGGGGGACCCGCACCAGATGTTTCTTCGCTTGCTCCACCGCTTTCGAAATGGCCACAGGAACTTCAGCCGCCTTGCCTTTGCCGATCCCGACCCACCCCTGCCCATCTCCCACTACGACAAGCGCACAGAAATTAAAACGCTTTCCGCCCTTCACCACCTTCGCGACACGGTTGATAAAGACAACCTTGTCTTTTAAGCTCAGTTCGTCAGGGTTTACTCGCACAGAGGGGTTCTCCTTCTTAGAACGTGATGATAAATCTGCCGGGCATGAGGCACAGCACCTAGAATTGCAGCCCCCCCTGTCGCGAGGCCTCGGCCAAGGCTTTCACCCGTCCATGGTACAGACGTCCGCCACGGTCGAACACGACAGCCCCTACCTTGGCGGCTTTGGCGCGTTCGGCGAGCAGCTTACCCACCGCTTTCGCAGCCTCGACACTACCTGTTGATTTGAGCGTCGTACGCAAGTCCTTATCGAGCGTGGAAGCCGCCGCCAGCGTATGTCCACGTAAATCGTCGATGATCTGTGCATAGATGTGCGTACGACTCCGAAACACGTTGAGGCGCGGACGATCCCCTGTTCCGAAGACTTTTTTGCGAACTCGACGTCTGCGACGCTCCAGGTGCCGACTCTTTTCATGAACATTCATACCCAGACCCTATTTCCCTGTTTTGCCTTCTTTTTTCCTCAGCAGTTCACCGGTATATCTGATTCCCTTTTGCTTATAAACGTCAGGCGGCTTAATACCTCGAATATTAGCAGCGACCTGCCCGACCATTCGCTTATCTGCGCCCCGCACAGTCAAAAGCGTCTGCTTGTCCACTTTGACTTCGATTCCCGCAGGAATCGCATAGGTGACCGGATTGATATATCCCACACTAACGCTGAGAACTTTGCCCTGAAGCTGAGCCTTGTAGCCGACGCCGGTGATCTCGAGAGACTTTTCATACCCTTTCGTCACTCCAACGATCATGTTGCTGAGTTCAGCACGAACAAGACCATGAAGAGCGCGTAGCTTGCGATCGTCTCTCGACCGATTGACCTGTACATGCCCCTTGTCCACCGCAACGGATACTCCTTCACGAACAGGCCAGTCTAATTTCCCAAGGGGTCCCTTGATGGAGACCTGTTTTCCAGCTACTTTGACTTCGACGCCATTTGGCACTGCTATTGGCTGTCGCCCTATCCGTGACATGAAAACCCCGCTACGTTCATCGAAGGCATGCGAGCGCTTCGAAAAATATTCTGTCGTCAGTCCCTACCATACCGAGCACAGTACTTCCCCGCCCATACCTGATCGCCTCGAGTCCGCATCGGTCATCAGGCCCTTCGAGGTGGAGATGATCGCCATACCGATTCCGTTCCTGACTTTCGGGATCTCAGTAGCCCCGACATAGACGCGTCGACCCGGCTTGCTGACACGTCGGGTTCCGGTAATCATCGGTTGTTCATCATTCACATATCGGAGGGACACTTTAAACGCAGGATGCCCGTCCTCCGTCACATCCTCGACACCAAGGATGTATCCTTCTCGCTGTAGTATGGTCAGCATCTCACGTTTCAATCTCGACGCCGGCACATTAATCGAGTCATGGCGCCTCCTGGCGCCATTTCCCAGTCGAATCAAGAGATCCGCAATTGGATCAGTAACCATGTTTCCTCTCAACAGTGAGCAACCATCCCGGAGACGGGCTCTTCATAACCATGGCCATGCTTACCAACTTGCCTTTCGGACGCCCGGAACTTCCCCACGCAAACTCAAGAGGCGGAAACAGATTCTGCACATGCGAAATCGCCTCAAAAACCCACGTACCCGCCCACAAAGCGGACACCGATGGTACGCCTGGGTGGAGAACTTAGTCTTCCTCGCCGCCTTGTTCCTAAGAGCCAATCGTGACACTCTTCATCTCCCTCCGTTCATAGGCCCCGTGGCCTGCGCTTCTCTCCTCATCTCACTGTTTTTACGAGCACTACGCCCTGAACGGCATCCCAAGATGCTTGAGTAACGCTTTCCCTTCATCATTGGTCCGGGCACTCGTCACGATCGTAATATCCATCCCGTGGATAGAGGCCACACTATCATATTCGATTTCCGGAAAGATGAGCTGTTCCTTCAACCCCAGCGTATAGTTTCCCCGGCCGTCGAAGGCCTTAGGAGAAACGCCACGAAAATCCCGAATTCTGGGCAATGCAATGCTGACCAGGCGATCAAAGAATTCGTACATCCGCCGGCTACGCAACGTCACTTTTGCCCCTATCGGCATGCCCTGTCTCAGCTTAAATCCTGCAATCGCCTTTTTTGCCTTCGTGATCACCGGCTTCTGACCGGTAATAATGCCCAATTCGGTCGCCGCGCTTTCCAGAAGCTTGACGTTTTGAATAGCTTCTCCCATCCCGACATTGAGGACAATGCGCTCAAGGCGAGGTGTTTCCATCGGATTCTTGAACCCGAACTCTTTCATCAGGGATGGAACGACCTGCTCGCGATACGTGTCCCTGAGTCGAGCCACGAAATGGGACTCACTCAAGGACTCCCCTGCAACCGGCTGCGGAGCAGCGACTACCTTTTTCCCGCCACCCTTTCGATCGGTCGGTTTGCCGCCTTTACCTTTCTCACCCTTAGCCATGAACCTGCTCCCCAATCCCCTTACTCAATCGATTCCTTCGATCTTTTGCTGATTCTCGTTCGGCGTCCATCGTCGAGGCGCTTGATACCGAGACGGGTCGGCTTACTGGTAACCGGACAGAGGAACATCACGTTGGAGATGGCAAGGGGCGCCTCACGCTCCAGGATTCCTCCTTGCCGGACTTTCTGGTTAGGTTTGGTGTGACGCTTGATCATATTGAGTTTCTCTACAACGATCTTGCCGTCACTCATATCGACGGAGAGGACCTTCCCCGATTTTCCACGTTCCCGGCCGGCAATCACAACCACCGTATCGCCTTTGCGGATTTTGCTCTTCTTCATGGCCACAGCTGGCACGACCTCCCCCTCGATACTTACAAAACTTCAGGAGCCAATGAAATGATCTTCATGAACTTTTTCCACCGAAGCTCCCGCGCTACCGGGCCAAAAATACGCGTCCCGATTGGTTCGCCCTGCGCGTTGATCAGCACGCACGCGTTCCGGTCGAACTTGATGTAGGATCCATCATCGCGACGAACTTCTTTGGTCGTGCGTACGATCACCGCCCGGCTGACGTCCCCCTTCTTCACGCTCGCCTGGGGAATAGCCTCTTTGACGGTCACGACCACGATATCACCAAGGGAACCATAGCGACGCCTCGAACCGCCAAGCACGTGAAAACACATCACCTGCTTGGCGCCGGAATTGTCCGCCACGTCCATGTATGAATAGTTCTGAATCATGATAGTGCGCTATATGTCTCTCTGCGAATCACGCGATGACTCGAAGGTTCAAGCCTCAGGTTGCCCCTTTTGCATAATTTCGACGACCCGCCAATTCTTACTCTTACTGATAGGACGCGTCTCGATGAGCTTCACGCGATCCCCCACCTTGCAGATATTGCCTTCGTCATGGGCCTTGAGTTTGGTCATCCGCCGAAGGACTTTCTTGTAGATGGGGTGAATGACCGATCGTTGAACCGCCACAACCACGGTCTTGTTCATCTTGTTACTGATGACATTTCCAAACCATTCTCGTCGCCTTGTTTCCCGTTCAGCCATGCGTCCTCTCTACCGTCAAGCGTGCGTCTTCGGCCGGGCGGCACGTTCGCCCGGGATGAGTTGCCGCATGATCGTCTTGACCCGCGCGATATCGCGCTTGGCCTTTCTGACGAGCATGGGATTCTCGAGACGACCGGTTCCCATTTGAAATCGCAGATTGAACAATTCTTGCCTGAGCTGCTTCTCTTTTTCAGCTAGCTCATCAGTCGTCAACTGGGCTAATTCCTTCACATCCATGCGCGCGCTCCTCTAACAGCCTTCGCTTAGAATTGTCCCCGCGTGACGAACTTGGTCGCAATGGGAAGTTTATGAGCCGCCAATCTCAGGGCCTCTTGCGCCGTCGCCGGCGTCACGCCGTCCATTTCATACAAAATACGCCCGGGCTTGACGACCGCAACCCAGTACTCCGGGTTGCCCTTTCCCTTTCCCATTCGTGTTTCGGCCGGCTTTTTCGTGATGGGCTTATCCGGGAAAATGCGGGTCCATACTTGCCCGCCACGTTTGACGAAGCGCGTAATCGCAATCCGAGCGGCTTCAATCTGCCGGCTGGTGACCCAGCCCGGCTCAAGCGCTTTGAGCCCAAATTCACCCAGCGTGATAGTGCCTCCGCGATACGCCTTGCCTCGCATCCGGCCCTTCTGCATTTTCCGGAATTTAACTTTTTTCGGCGCTAACACAGCTCACCCTTCCCTAGACGATTCGACGTTCCAGCCCCATGTCCGGTTTGAGTTGTTGAGCCGGCAGAAGCTCCCCTTTGTAAATCCACGTCTTGACGCCGATTTGCCCCATCGTCGTATGCGCTTCCGCAAACCCATAATCCACTTCAGCCCGCAACGTATGCAGCGGCACACGTCCCTCACGATACCATTCGGTCCGCGCAATCTCGGCGCCGCCCAACCGGCCTGCGACCATGATCTTAATGCCCTGAGCGCCAAGACGAAGGGCCGACTGCACACTCCGCTTCATTGCACGGCGGAACGCCACGCGCTTCTCTAATTGAGTCGCAACGTTCTCGCTGACCAATTGCGCATCCAATTCGGGCTTCTTGATCTCTTTCACCGTGATATAAACCTGACCCGAATATTCCTTTTCAAGAGAGGCCTTGAGCTTGTCGACTTCCGCACCTTTGCGACCGATAATAATTCCTGGCCGAGCCGTATGGATGATCACTCGGGTTTGATCTCCGGACCGCTCGATTTCGACCTTGGCCACCCCTGCGTGATAGAGCTTTTGCTTCACCATCTTCCGAATCCTGATATCTTGATGAAGAAGCTTGGCGTAATCTTTGTCGGCATACCATCGGGAACTCCACGTGTAGTTGTAGCCGATGCGATATCCGATCGGATGTGTTTTCTGACCCATGGACCAATGACCTCAATGAAAGTGTGAACGCTTACTTCTCGCGGGCACTGGGCGAAGCCACCACGATCGTAATATGGCTCGTTCGCTTGTGTATGGAGTACGCCCGTCCCATAGATCGT
>Ga0075430_100003577_pt1 | contig 13020 bp, 13 predicted proteins | sample RhiMetdeltSRZDD4_FD_75294 | JGI IMG/M metagenome (GOLD analysis project Ga0075430, IMG submission 75294) | Populus rhizosphere microbial communities from Tennessee, USA - Rhizosphere MetaG P. deltoides SRZDD4 | ecosystem: Host-associated > Plants > Roots > Rhizosphere > Soil | place: USA... | reverse complement strand
CCGGCCACTTCGTCAGCCAGGCGCAGCTGCGCGAGGAGAACGAGGCGCTGCGCGTGCGCCTGCTCGCCGCCGCGCAGGACGCGCAGCGCTTCGCGTCGTCCGACGCCGAAGCCGCGCAGCTGCGCCGCCTGATCGGCGCGGCCGAGCGCGCCGAGTGGAAGTCGATGCCCGCCGAGATCCTGTACGCGGGGCGCGACCCGTACTCGCGCAAGGTGATCCTCGACCGCGGCACGCAGCACGGCGTGCGCGCGGGCAGCCCGGTGCTGGACGAGACCGGGGTGATCGGCCAGCTGACGCGCGCGCACGCCTTCGTCTCGGAGGTCACGCTGCTCACCGACAAGGACCAGGCGATCCCGGTGCAGGTGCTGCGCAACGGCCTGCGCGCCATCGCCTTCGGCGGCGGCGGCTCCGGCCTGCTGGAGCTGCGCTACATGGCGGCCAACGCCGACGTCGAGGGCGGCGACCAGCTGGTCACCTCCGGCCTGGACGGCACCTACCCGCCGGGGCTGCCGGTGGCGAGCGTGATCCGCGTGGAGCGCGACGCGACCCACACCTTCGCGCGCGTGCTGGCGCAGCCCACCGCCGGCATCGAGCGCGGCCGCTACGCGCTGGTGCTCTCGGGCGAGGCGCGCCTGCCGCCCTATCCCGAGTCCGCCGCCGGCAAGGATGCCAAGCCGCGGCGCGCGAAGCGCAAGGACGCCGATGGCTCCTGAGCGCCCCCATCACATCCTCCTGCCGGTGCGCACGGGCACCATCGTGGCCTCGTTTGCCGCCGCGCTGCTGCTCAACTTCCTGCCCTGGCCCAACCTCGCCCTGGCGCCGGACTTCGTCGCGCTGGCGCTCGCCTTCTGGTGCGTACGCCAGCCGCGCCTGGTGGGCCTCGCCAGCGCCTGGGGGCTCGGCCTGCTGGTGGACGCCGGCAACGGCGTCCTTCTCGGGCAGCACGCGCTCGCCTACTCGGCGCTCGCGTTCTTCGCCATCGCCCTGTCGCGCCGCATCCTGTGGTTCGACGCCTGGGGCCAGATGCTGCACGTGCTGCTGATGCTGGAAGGCGCGCAGCTGGTGGCGCTCGGCGTGCGCCTCGCGACGGGCGCCGAGTTCCCGGGCTGGCCGCTGTTCCTGGGGCCGCTGGCAGCGACCCTGCTCTGGCCGGCGGTCACCTGGCTGCTCCTGATCCCGCAGCGCCGCCCGATGGCGGCGGACGCCAACCGGCCGCTATGAGCTTCGCCGAGCTGAAGAACCACCAGATCGAGCTGCGCGCCTTCCAGCTGCGCCTGGGGGTCGCCGGCTTCTTCGTGCTCGCCGCCTTCGGCCTGCTGCTGGCGCGCTTCGTCTGGCTGCAGGTGCTGCAGCACGACGCCTACCGCGCGAAGGCCGAGGAGAACCGCATCGCCGTGGTGCCGCTGGCGCCCAGCCGCGGCCTGATCCTGGACCGCAACGGCGAAGTGCTGGCGCGCAACTACCTCGCCTACACGCTGGAGATCTTCCCGGCGCGCGTGCGCAACCTGGAGGGCACCATCGCCCAGCTCGCCGAGTACGTCGACATCCAGCCGCGCGACCGCGCGCGCTTCAGGAAGCTGCTGCAGGAAACGCGCAATGCCGAGAGCCTGCCGATCCGCACCCGGCTCTCCGACGAGGAGGTGGCGCGCATCGCCGCCAACGCCTGGCGCTTCACCGGCGTCGACATCCGCGCGCGGCTGTTCCGCCAGTATCCGCACGGCGACGTCGCCTCGCACGCCATCGGCTACATCGGGCGCATCACCACGCAGGACCTGGAGCGGCTCGAGCAGATCGAGGTCGGGGCCAACTACCGCGGCACGGACTACATCGGCCGCTCCGGCATCGAGGCGAGCTACCAGCAGGAGCTGCACGGCACCACCGGCCTGGAGCGCGTCGAGATCGATGCCGCCGGGCGCGGCATCCGCAGCCTGTCGCGCAGCGCCGCGCTGGCGGGCAACAACATCCGCCTGACGCTGGACATCCGGCTGCAGGAGGTGGCCGAGCGCGCCTTCGGCGGGCGCCGCGGCGCGCTGGTGGCGCTCGAGCCGGCCACCGGCGGCGTACTCGCTTTCGTCTCCAAGCCGGGCTACGACCCGAATCTGTTCGTCGACGGCATCGACCCGCAGAGCTGGGAGACGCTGAACACCTCGCCCGAGCGGCCGCTCAACAACCGGGCCATCGCCGGCCTGTACCCGCCGGGGTCCACCTTCAAGCCGTTCATGGCCCTCGCCGCGCTCGACCTGGGCAAGCGCACGCCGCGCAGCACCATCCACGACCCGGGCTATTTCGTGTTCGGCGACCGGCGCTTCCGCGATTCCAAGGCCGGCGGCCACGGCACGGTGGACCTGCACAAGTCCATCGTCGTGTCCTCCGACACGTACTACTACATGCTCGCCAACGACATGGGCATCGACGCCATCGCCGGCTTCATGAAGCGCTTCGGCTTCGGTTCGCGCACCGGCATCGATCTGGAAGGCGAAGTCGCGGGCGTGCTGCCTTCGCCGGAATGGAAGCAGGCGCGCTTTTCCCGGCCGGAGCAGAAGAAGTGGTACGCCGGCGAAACCATCTCCATCGGCATCGGACAGGGCTACAACGCCTACACGCCGCTGCAGCTGGCGCTCGCCACGGCGACCCTCGCCAACAACGGCGACATGTTCCGGCCGCACCTGGTGTCGACCGTGGACAACGCGCGCACCGGCGAGCGCCGCACCGTCGAGCCGCAGCTGGTGCGCCAGCTGCAGCTGCGCCCCGAGCACGTCGCCTTCGTCAAGCAGGCGATGGCCGGGGTCGCCAGGGAGGGGACCAGCGCGCGCTCCTTCGCCGGCGCGCAGTACACCAGCGGCGGCAAGACCGGCACCGCGCAGGTGGTGGCGATGAAGCAGAACGAGAAATACGAGGAAGACAAGGTCGCCGAGCACCTGCGCGATCATTCGCTGTACATCGCTTTCGCGCCGCTGGAGAGTCCGCGCATCGCCCTCGCCGTGCTGGTGGAGAACGGCGGCTTCGGCGCGCGCGCCGCGGCGCCCATCGCGCGCATCGTGCTGGACTACTTCCTACTCGGCAAGCTGCCGGCGGCGCCCAAGCCGGCTGCGCCCAGGCCGGCGGCGCCCAGGCCGGCGGCGGCCGCGCCCGAGTACGCACCCGAGGATGTGCCCGGGGGCGCGCCCGAGGACGACGCCGCGAACGACTGATGGAAATCGCCGGTTATCCGATCCGCCGCCTGCGCGCGCGCCTCGTCGAGGGCATCGACACGCCGCTGTTCGTGCTGGCGCTGGCGCTCGCCGCCATCGGCCTGGCGGCCCTGTATTCGGCGAGCTACGGCAACGCCTCGCGCGTCGCGGCGCAGCTCGCCAATCTCGCGCTGGCGCTGATGGCGATGTGGGCGCTGGCGCAGGTCGCGCCGCAGACGCTGGCGCGCTTCGCGCTGCCGGCCTACATCGTCGGCATCGCGCTGCTGCTCGCCGTGGCCCTGTTCGGCGAGGTGGTGAACGGCGCGCGCCGCTGGCTGAATCTGGACCTGGTGCGCTTCCAGCCCTCGGAGATGATGAAGATCGCCGTGCCGCTGATGCTCGCCTGGTACTTCCATCGCCGCGAGGGTTCCATCCGCCTGCGCGATTTCGCGCTCGCCGGCCTGCTGCTCGCTGCGCCGGTGGCGCTGGTGGCGCGCCAGCCCGACCTCGGCACCGCCCTGCTCATCGCCGCCGCGGGCTTCTACGTCATCTTCTTCGCCGGCATCAGCTGGAAGCTCCTCGCCGGGCTGGCCGTGCTGGGGCTCGCCGCGCTCGCGCCGCTGTGGGGCATGCTGCACGACTACCAGCGCCGGCGCATCCTCACCCTGCTCGATCCCTCCACCGATCCGCTCGGCTCCGGGTACCACATCATCCAGTCCACCATCGCGGTGGGCTCGGGCGGCATCGCCGGCAAGGGCTGGCTGAACGGCTCGCAGACGCACCTCGAATTCATCCCCGAGCGCCACACCGACTTCATCTTCGCCGTGTACTCCGAGGAGTTCGGCCTGATCGGCAACGTCGTGCTGCTGGCGCTCTACGCGCTGCTCGTCGCGCGCGGACTGGCGATCGCCGCGGGCGCGCCGACGCTGTTCGCGCGCCTGCTCGCCGGGGCGGTGACGATGATTTTCTTCACTTACGCCTTCGTCAACATGGGCATGGTGGCGGGCATCCTGCCGGTGGTCGGCGTGCCGCTGCCCTTCATCTCCTACGGCGGCACGGCGCTGATGACCCTGTTCGTCGGGATCGGCATCCTGATGAGCATCCATCGCCACAGGAAGCTGGTGCAGACGTAGTTGTTGCTTTGCAGCACTATTCTGAAATTGATCTCCGCATCGTGAAATATCGATGCCGTAAGTCGTTGTAAATCCTTGTTTAAGTACCATTTCACATCTCGCAATGGCGTTGTTGCTGCGCGCCAAGCGCGTGGCTATCGTCGGGGTCGGACCAATTCACCCCCACCGACAGGAGCGCCATGCACAAGCAAGACCAGGAGATCGCCGCACTCGAGCAGGAATGGGCGCGCAACCCGCGCTGGCAGGGCCTGAAGCGCGGCTACGGCGCCGCGGACGTCGTGCGGCTGCGCGGCAGCGTCAGGATCGAGCACACGCTGGCGAAGCTCGGCGCGGAGAAACTGTGGAAAAAATGCAGCGAGATGCCGTTCGTGAACTCGCTCGGCGCGCTCACCGGCAACCAGGCCATGCAGCAGGTGAAAGCCGGCGTGCCCGCGATCTACCTCTCGGGCTGGCAGGTGGCGGCGGATGCCAACGATTCGCTCTCCATGTATCCGGACCAGTCGCTCTACGCGACGACCTCGGTGCCCACGGTGGTGAAGCGCATCAACAACGCCCTCGCGCGGCAGGACCAGATTCAGACGATGGAGGGCAAGGGAGACGTTGATTGGTACGCCCCCATCGTGGCCGACGCGGAATCCGGTTTCGGCGGCGTGCTGAACGCCTTCGAGCTGATGAAGGCGATGATCGAGGCCGGCGCCGCCGGCGTGCACTTCGAGGACCAGCTCGCCAGCGTGAAAAAATGCGGCCACATGGGCGGCAAGGTGCTCGTTCCCACGCAGGAAGCGGTGCAAAAACTCATCGCCGCGCGGCTCGCCGCCGACGTGATGGGCGTGCCCACGGTGCTGCTGGCGAGAACGGACGCGGAGGCAGCCGATATCGTCACCACCGACGTGGACGACAACGACAAGCCTTTCCTTACCGGAGAGCGCACCTCGGAGGGCTTCTACAGGACGCGCAAGGGCTTCGACCAGGCGCTGTCGCGCGGCCTCGCCTACGCGGCCTACGCCGACATGGTGTGGTGCGAGACCGGCACGCCGGATCTCGCCTTCGCGAAGAAATTCGCCGAAGGCATCCGCAGGCAGTACCCGGGCAAGATGCTGGCCTACAACTGCTCGCCCTCGTTCAACTGGAAGCGCAACCTCGACGACGCCGCGATCGCGAAGTTCCAGCGCGAGCTCGGCGCCATGGGCTACAAGTTCCAGTTCATCACGCTGGCCGGCTTCCACGCGCTCAACTACTCGATGTTCGAGCTCGCCCACGGCTACGCGAGGAACAACATGAGCGCCTTCGTCGAGCTGCAGGAAAAGGAGTTCGCCGCCGCGGAGAAGGGCTTCACCGCCGTCAGGCACCAGCGCGAGGTGGGCACCGGCTACTTCGACCAGGTCACGCAGGTGGTCACCGCCGGCAAGGCCTCCACCACCGCGCTGCACGGCTCCACCGAGGACGAGCAATTCTTCGACTCGCAGAGAAAAGCCAGGATCGCCGCGGTCTAGCGCGCGCCGGCGAGGTCGCGCGCGAGATCCTCGCCGGCTTCGACCGGCATTACCGGGCGTTCCGCGAGGCGGCGCGCGAGGCCAAGCGCCATTTCGAGGCCGCGCGCTGGGACGACCTGCAGGCGCTCTCGCGCGAGCGCATCGAGCTGTACGACCGGCGCGTGCAGGAAACCGTGGAGGCGCTGCGCTCGCGCTTTCCCGAGGCGGAGACCGACGAGGGGCTGTGGCCGGCGATCAAGCTGGCCTACATCCCGCTGCTGCACGAGCACCGGCAGCCCGAATGCGCCGAGACCTTCTACAACTCGGTGGCCTGCGCGGTGCTGCACCGGCGCTACTACCGCAACGAGTTCATCTTCTGGCGCCCGGCGGTGGCCACCGAGCACCTCGAAGGCGAGGAGCCGGCCTACCGCAGCTACTACCCGCGCCCGGGCACGGGCCTGCGCGCGACCTTCGCCCGCATCCTGCGCGACTACGGCCTGGCGAACGCGTTCGAGGACCTGCCGCGCGACATGAAGAGCCTGCTGCGCGCGCTGCGCGCGCACTTCCCGCGCCCGGCGCGCGCGCGGCCGAACCTGCAGATCCAGGTGGTGAATTCGCTCTTGTTCCGCAACAAGGCCGCCTACATCGTCGGCAAGATCGTGAACGGCCACCAGGAGCTCGCCTTCGCCGTGCCGCTGCTGCAGAACGAGCGCCGCGAGCTGTACCTGGACGCGCTGCTGCTCGATCCCGGCCAGCTGATCGTGCTGTTCTCCTTCGCGCGCGCCTACTTCTTCGTCGACATGGAGGTGCCGGCGGCCACCGTGTCGTTCCTGCGCACGCTGATGCCGAAGAAGCCGCGCGCCGAGCTGTACAACTCGGTGGGCCTCGCCAAGCAGGGCAAGACCCTGTTCTACCGCGACCTGTTCTACCACCTGAAGCATTCGACCGACAATTTCGCCATCGCCCCCGGCATCAAGGGCATGGTGATGCTGGTGTTCACCCTGCCCTCCTTCCCCTACGTGTTCAAGGTGATCCGCGACCGCTTCGCCCCGCCCAAGGAGATGGACCGCCAGGCGGTGAAGGACAAGTACCGCCTGGTGAAGCGCCACGACCGCGCCGGCCGCATGGCCGACACGCTGGAGTACTCGCTGGTGGCGCTGCCGCGCGAGCGCTTTTCGCCCGGGGTGCTCGAGGAGCTTGCCGGCGAGGCCGCCTCGAACATCGAGTTCGAGGGCGACAAGGTGGTGATCAAGCACATGTACATCGAGCGGCGCATGCAGCCCTTGAACCTGTACCTGGAGGAAGCCAGGGGCGACCGCGACGCCGCCCGCATCCGCCAGGCGCTGCACGAGTACGGCAGCGCCATCAAGGAGATCGCCGGCGCGGGCATCTTCCCCGGCGACATGCTGCTGAAGAATTTCGGCGTCACGCGCCACAACCGGGTGGTGTTCTACGACTACGACGAGATCGCCTACCTGGCGGAGTGCAACTTCCGGCGCATCCCGCCGCCGCGCACCCCGGAGGACGAGATGTCCGCCGAGCCCTACTGGTCGATCGGGCCGAACGACGTGTTCCCGGAGCAGTTCGCCAGGTTCCTCGTCACCGACCCGGCGGCGCGCGAGATCTTCCTGGAGCGGCACGCCGACCTGATGGACCCGGCGTTCTGGGCCGGCAAGCAGGCGCGCCTGCGCGCCGGCGTGCACGAGGACGTCTACCCCTACCCCGAGGAAGTGCGCTTCAGGCGCTAGCGTCGATGACGACGCGCTTGCGGCGCGACTTCAGACCCGATTCGATGCGCACGTTGCGCTTGGGAACGCGGTAATACTCGGCGAGGAACTCCACCAGGGCCGCGTTGGCCTTGCCGTCCACCGCCCGCGCCGCGAGGCGGACCTTGATGCGCTCGCCGTGCCGGCCCGCGAACTCGGTGCGCGAGGCGCCGGGCTGCACGTGCAGTTCGAGGATCACAGCCGGCCGGCTTCCAGCGCCAGGCCGTCGATGAGGAACAGCAGCACCCACAGGACCAGCAGCAGGACGAGCGGCGAAAGGTCCACCCCGCCCACCGGCGGCAGGATGCGCTGGATCGGCCGCAGGAAGGGCCGCGTGATCGCATTGAACACCGGCGCCACCGGCGCATGCGGATTGACCCAGGACAGCACCGCCAGGACGAACACCGCGACGATCAGGATGTAGACGCTGAGGCGCGCGAGGTCGACCAGCGCCACCGCGGCGAGCGCGAGGGCGCCCGGCTGCGCGCCGGCGATCGCGGCGAGGGCCCACAGGCCGAGTCCGCGCAGCAGCCAGGCGGCCAGCAGCGTCGCCAGGTCCAGCCCCGCGAGGCTGGGGATCACGCGCCGCGCCGGCAACGCGATCCAGCTGGTGGTGGCCAGGATGAACTCGCCGAGGGGATTGCGAAAGCCGACGCGCAGCCACTGGAAGTGGAAGCGCGCGAGCAGCAGCACGACGAAGAACGCGACGATGTTGTCGACCAGGAAGCTGGCGATCTGGACCAGCATCAATCCTTGCCCAGGATTTCGCCCATCTCGGCGCCGCGGCGGCTCGCCGCCGCGACGGCGCGCCGGAAGCGCTCGGCCAGCCCTTCCTCCTCGAACACCTGGAGGGCGGCGGCGGTGGTGCCGCCGCGCGAAGTGACGCGCGCGCGCAGCGCCGCGGGCGAATCCTTGCTCGCGGCGGCGAGCTTCGCCGAGCCGAGCACCGTTTCCAGCGCCAGCCTGGCCGCGGCGCCCGGCTCGAGGCCGAGGGCCACGCCCGACGCGGCGAGCTGCTCGATGAACCAGAACACGTAGGCCGGGCCGCTCGCCGACACCGCGGTCACCGGGTCGAGCAGCGCTTCGTCCTTCACCCACACCACCTTGCCCACCGCGCCGAGGATGCGCTCGGCGCGGCGCCGGTCGGCCGCGCCCGCCCCGGGCGGCGCGTAGAGGCCGGCGATGCCCGCGCCGATCAGCGCCGGGGTGTTGGGCATGCAGCGGATCAGCCTGGCGTGCCCGCCCAGCCAGCGCGAAAGGTCCTTCAGGCGGATGCCCGCGGCGACGCTGATCACCAGCTTGCCGGCGAGTCGGCCGGCGAGCGGCGCCACGGCCGCGCGCATGTCCTGCGGCTTCACCGCGAGCACGATGGTGTCCGCCGCCAGCGTGCGCGCGTCCGGCGCGGCGCTCGCGCGCAGCCTGAATTTCGCCGCCAGCCTGCGCCGCGCCGCCGGCACCGGCTCCACCACGCTGATCGCCGCAGGCTTCGCGCCCCTGGCGACGAGGCCGCCGATCAGCGCGCTCGCCATGTTGCCGCCGCCGAGAAAGGCGAGCTTCATGCTGCGTCCTTCACTTTGCGCCGTTCGCCGAAGATCGCGGTGCCCACCCGCACCATCGTCGAGCCCGCGGCGATCGCCGCCTCCATGTCGTCGCTCATGCCGAGCGACAGCGTGTCGAGCCCGAACTCGCCCTGCAGCCGGGCGTAAAGCTCGCCGATCTCGCGCAAGCGCGACGCCGGCGCGCCCGGCTCGGGAATCGCCATCAGCCCGCGCAGGCGCAGGTTCGCCATCGCCGCGACCGCCGCCGCGAGCGCCGGCACCTCGGCCGGCGCGATCCCGCTCTTGGACGCCTCGCCCGAGGCGTTCACCTGGAGGAGGACGTTGAGCGGCGCCATGCCCGCCGGGCGCTGCTCCGAGAGGCGCCGGGCGATTTTCTCGCGCTCGATGCTGTGCACCCAGTGAAAACGCTCCGCCACCAGGCGCGTCTTGTTGCTCTGGAGCGGACCCACCAGGTGCCACTCCAGCGGCAGGGCGGCGAGGGCGTCCATCTTCTCCACCGCCTCCTGCACGTAGTTCTCCCCGAAGGCGCGCTGCCCGGCGCGGCAGGCCTCCTCGACGAGGGCCGGCGGATGGGTCTTCGACACCGCGAGCAGGGCCACCGCGCCGCTCGCGCGCCCGGCGGCGCGCGCCGCCTCGGCGATGCAGGCTTTCACTGCTTGCAAGTTGTCGGCGATTGACCCCATACTTTGCCCATCCGTTTCGCGGGGGATTGTAATGGATCTCACTGAATTGCTTGCGTTTGTCGTCAAGAACAAGGCATCCGACCTGCACCTGTCCTCGGGCCTGCCGCCGATGGTGCGCGTGCACGGCGACGTCAAGCGCATCAACGTGCCGGCCCTGGAGCACAAGGACGTGCACGGCATGATCTACGACATCATGAACGACGGGCAGCGCAAGTTCTACGAAGAGAACCTGGAGTGCGACTTTTCCTTCGCGGTGCCGAACCTCGCGCGCTTCCGCGTCAACGCCTTCGTGCAGCAGCGCGGCGCGGCCGCGGTGCTGCGGACCATCCCGACCAAGGTGCTGTCGCTGGAAGAGCTCAAGTGCCCGAAGATCTTCACCGAGATCTCCGAGTACCCGCGCGGCATCGTGCTGGTCACCGGGCCGACGGGCTCGGGCAAGTCGACCACGCTGGCGGCGATGGTCAACCATATCAACGAGAACGAGGAAGGCCACATCCTCACCATCGAGGACCCGATCGAGTTCGTGCATGAGTCGAAGAAGTGCCTGATCAACCAGCGCGAGGTCGGGCCGCACACCTTGTCGTTCTCCAACGCGCTGAGGAGCGCGCTGCGCGAGGACCCGGATTCGATCCTGGTGGGCGAGATGCGCGACCTGGAAACCATCCGCCTCGCGCTGTCGGGCGCGGAAACCGGCCACCTGGTGTTCGGCACCCTGCACACCTCCTCCGCGGCGAAGACGGTGGACCGCATCGTCGACGTGTTCCCGGCGGCGGAGAAGGAGATGGTGCGCGCGATGCTGTCCGAATCCCTGCGCGCGGTGATCTCGCAGACGCTGCTGAAGACCAAGGACGGCGCCGGCCGCGTGGCGGCGCACGAGATCATGATCGGCACGCCCGCGATCAGGAACCTGATCCGCGAGAACAAGATCGCGCAGATGTACTCGGCCATCCAGACCGGGGCGCAGATCGGCATGCAGACCCTCGACCAGAACCTGCAGGACCTGGTGCGGCGCAACGTCGTGTCGGTGGGCGAGGCGCGCGGCAAGGCCGCCAACAAAGACAATTTTGCCGGATGAAATCCGGCACAATTGCGGTGCAGGGTCACGTTTCGCGCAGCGCAACGTGAGCCGAAACCACAACTTCGCGGGGTAGACCATGGAACGCGAACAAGCAACCAAATTCATGTACGACCTGCTGCGCGCCCTGGTGGCGAAAAAGGGCTCGGACCTGTTCATCACCGCCGGCTACCCGCCGGCGATGAAGATCGACAGCAAGATGACCCCGGTGTCCCAGCAGGGCCTCGCGCCGCAGCACACCGCGATGCTCACGCGCTCGATCATGAACGACAAGCAGGCTGCCGAGTTCGAGGCGAAGAAGGAGGTCAACTTCGCCATCAACCCGGCGGGCATCGGGCGCTTCCGCGTCAACTGCTTCGTGCAGCAGGGCAACGTCGGCATGGTGCTGCGCGTGATCACCACGCAGATCCCGAACTTCGAGGACCTGAAGCTGCCGATGGTGCTGAAGGACGTGTCGATGACCAAGCGCGGGCTGGTGCTGTTCGTCGGCGGCACGGGCTCGGGCAAGTCCACCTCGCTCGCCGCGATGATCGGCTACCGCAACGAGAACTCGCACGGCCACATCATCACCATCGAGGACCCGGTGGAGTACGTGCACCCGCACAAGAACTGCATCATCACGCAGCGCGAGGTGGGCGTGGACACCGATTCCTGGGAAGCGGCGCTGAAGAACACCCTGCGCCAGGCGCCCGACGTGATCCTGATCGGCGAGATCCGCGAGCGCGAGGTGATGGAGCACGCCATCGCCTTCGCCGAGACCGGCCACCTGTGCCTGGGCACGCTGCACGCCAACAACTCCAACCAGGCGATGGACCGCATCATCAACTTCTTCCCGGAGGAGCGCCGCCAGCAGCTGCTGATGGACCTGTCGCTCAACCTCAAGGCCGTGATCTCGCAGCGCCTGATCCCGGTGAAGGAGGGGCGCGGCCGCGCCGCGGCGATCGAGGTGATGCTCAACTCGCCGCTGATTTCGGACCTGATCTTCAAGGGCGAGGTGCACGGCATCAAGGAGATCATGAAGAAGTCGCGCGAGCTCGGCATGCAGACCTTCGACCAGGCGCTCTTCGACCTGTACGAGCAGGGCCGCATCGGCTACGAGGACGCGCTGCGCTTCGCCGATTCGACCAACGAGGTGCGACTGCAGATCAAGCTGCACGGCAAGGAAGCCAAGGACAAGGACCTGTCCAAGGGCATCGAGCACCTGGACATCGTCTAGGCGTGCAGACGCCGGGCGCGCTGACGCCGCGGCACGACAGCGGGCGCTGCGGCGCCCGTTTCTTTTTCTGCTAGCTTATGCACAGGGAGAGCGGACCATGAGCCTCACCAAGATCATCGGCATCGTCCTCATCGCGGCCGGCACCGCCGGCCTGGTGTACGGCGGGTTCACCTTCACCAAGGAGCGGCACGACCTGAAGCTCGGCCCGCTGCAGCTTTCGGTGAAGGAGAAGGAGACGGTCAACGTGCCGGTCTGGGCCGGCGTGGGCGCGATCGCCATCGGCGCGCTGCTGCTCGCCTTCGGGGGCGGCAAGAAATAGGCGCCGCGTGACCGCGCTGTTCGCCTTCCTGCACCACCTGGCCGCCTTCGCGCTGGTCGCCACGCTGGTGCTGGAGTTCGTCCTGGTCGGGGGCGAGCTCGATGCGCGCACCGCGCGCCGCCTGCGGGCGACCGACATGCTGTTCGGCATTTCTTCCGGCGCGGTGCTGGTGCTCGGCCTGCTGCGGGTGTTCTACTTCGAGAAGGGCGCGGCCTACTACTTCCACAGCGCGCCGTTCCTCGCCAAGTTGTCCCTATTTCTCGCGGTCGGGCTGCTGTCCATCTATCCCACGGTGGTGTTCGCCTCCTGGGGCAAGCTCCTCAAGCAGGGGCAGCTGCCGGTGCTCGGCGACGCGCAGCGCCGCAAGCTGCGCGCCGTGATGCACTGGGAGCTCGCCGGCGTGGTGCTGATCATCCTGTGCGCGGTGCTGATGGCGCGAGGGATCGGCGGCTTCGGCTGATGCCCCCCTTCAGGCTCTGGCTCGCCGCCCTCGGCGTACTGACCGGGCTCGGGCTGGCGGCATTTGCCGCCGGCGGCTACGTCTACTTCCGGGCGCCCGAGCGCGCGGTGCACGCCGCGCTCGAGGTCGAGCGGCGCCTCGCCGGGCTGCAGCGCCGCGAGATCGAG
>Ga0075430_100003574_pt1 | contig 13027 bp, 10 predicted proteins | sample RhiMetdeltSRZDD4_FD_75294 | JGI IMG/M metagenome (GOLD analysis project Ga0075430, IMG submission 75294) | Populus rhizosphere microbial communities from Tennessee, USA - Rhizosphere MetaG P. deltoides SRZDD4 | ecosystem: Host-associated > Plants > Roots > Rhizosphere > Soil | place: USA... | reverse complement strand
TTTTTCACTTCACTTAACTTCTCGATCACATACTTCAAATAACTGCATTCATTTCTTTTGCCCCTGAATGGAACTGGTGCCAAGTAGGGAGCATCGGTTTCCAGCACCACATGTTTCATGTCAACTTCAGTCATTACTTTATCCAACCCGGAATTTTTAAAAGTTATGACCCCTCCGATACCGAGATAAAATCCAAGATCAATGATCAGTTTTGCCTGGTGAAGATCCCCGGAAAAGCAATGAAACACTCCTTTTAAATTTCCTTTCTGATTTTCCCTGATCACCTTAATACATTCGTCAATTGATTTGCGTGAATGGATCACCACCGGGATATCATATTGCAGGGCCAGCTCGATCTGGAATTGAAATGAATCGTATTGTTCCTTAGTAAAACTCAGGTCCCAGTAAAAATCCAATCCTGTCTCCCCTACCGCTGCAAATTTTCTCTGCTGAAAATAATCGTTTACGACCCTAAGCTCTTCTTTATAGCTTTCTTTTATGGAACAGGGATGAAGTCCCATCATCGCAAAGCATTTACCTGTAAAGCGCCTTTCGATCTCCAACATACCAGCATGTGTTACATTATCTATTGCCGGCATTATTATCTGGGTCACTCCTTCATTTTCAGCTCTTACCAGCATTTCAGCCCGGTCCTTGTCAAATTCTTCCAGGTAAAGGTGACTATGGGTGTCGATTATCATATTTTTATATTGATTTTCAAAGATAAAGACCCTTAAAAAAACTTAACAAACCCTTAAACCAAGTTCAATATTTAATGTCAGACTCTCGTTATCTGTAAACTACAAAATCAATATTATGAAGCTGATTTTCAATCCTGCCCGATTAGCTACTATTATCGCAATTTTCTTGGTTGTGCTTGGATCCTGTAAAAAGGAAGAAAGCGATACAGCCAGGGCGCAAGAACAGTTTGCCTCAGAAGCATCATCTGAAGCTGACGCTGAATCTGACGATATTTTCAATGAGATATTTGATAATGTGATGGGCGTAAATGCTGATGTCGCTTTTGGTGGCACCGGCGTATTTGGACGTATGAATCCTGGAACGGCAGGAGATGTTGCCAGAGTGACTGCCTGTCCCAACGTAACAGTTACTCATCTCAACCCCCCCGATGTTTTCCCGGCAAAAGTGGTAATGGATTTTGGTACGGGTTGTACTGGCCGTGACGGTAGGACACGTTCCGGCAAGATCATAACGGTTTATACAAAACGCCTTATGTTCCCGGGTGCTGTGGCTACAACAATCTTTGACGGTTTTACCGTTGACAGTATAAAGGTTCAGGGGACACACACAATTACCAACCAGGGTGAATCTCCGGTAACTGTACTCTGCCCTACACATAAATGGAATGTAACTGTTGAGAGAGCAAAACTTACAAAACCAAATGGTAATTATATCGAATGGAATAGCACCCGAACTATTACACAAATAGACGGTAAATGCACGCCATTTATACCGTCGGATGATATTTTCGAAATAAACGGAAGCTCCACTGGTAAAGTAAAAAGGGGTGATTACCTCGTTGCGTGGAATTCAGAGATCACCGAGCCTTTAATTAAAAAGTTCACCTGTCGCTGGATAGTAAAAGGTATTATGCGGATCGTAAGACTGAATCTTACTACGAATTCGCCATGGGTCGCAGCCATAAACTATGGTCCTGGTACATGTGATAACCAGGCCGTGGCTACCATAAATGGGGTAGTCCATAATATTACTTTGCCGTAATTAAAAAATTATTATACCTTTAAACCAGTTTTCATAGGGTACGGATTAAAAACGGGCCAGGGTTTCTACCCAGGCCCTATTAATTTATAGATATGTCCATTGGGAATCTTCGCTACAACGACCTAAATAAATAACCTTTTTCAGAGAAGTAATTGAGCACTCTTGGCAGTGTATACTCCAATCTTGGGAACGCTTTTTCGCTATCATGGAAGATTATTATTGAGCCAGGCACGGCTGTGAAAACTACGTTTGCAAGGCATTGTTTTGGGCTGCAGTTAACATCAAAATCCGCGCTAAGTACATCCCACATTATTATCCTTACATTCTTTCCTTTCATCACGGGCTTTAAATTTCTTGCCTGGAAAGAAGTAATACGGCCATAAGGTGGCCTGAACAGATCGCTGTCTATTTCCCTTGATGCAAGAGCGATATCTTTCATATACTCGTCATTTGCTGTTTTCCATCCATTCAAATGATTATAGGTATGATTGCCCGTAGTATGGCCCTCGTCTATTATTTGCCGGTAGATCTCAGGATGGGAAACCACATTTTTACCAATACAAAAGAAGGTGGCTAATGCATTATGCTGCTTTAATTGCTTTAAAACAAACGGAGTTGCTATTGGGTGAGGCCCGTCATCGAACGTGAGATAGATGGCTTTTTCATTTGATGGCATGTTCCATACATAAGAATCGTAGATACGCTTGAGCCACCAGGGTGTTTTTACGAAGTAAAACATTTATCAAAGTAATTTCATTCCTAAGGAATCGTTTTAGATTTTTGTAAGTCCAAACGCCAACTAAAAATTCAATAACTATGAAACTAAAAAAAATCTTTGCTCTTTTATCTCTTCCTTCACTCTTTTTCTTTTCATCATGTGAAAAAGATGAAACAGAGCCGGATCCGGAATTTGAAACAACTTTCAAATTGAGCCAGGACCAGGCAATATCTGAAAGCGTCAATGATGATGCAAATGTTGTATTCTTTGAAGCTGCTGCCAGTAAAGGTCTTATCGGGGGACGTGTTACACAGGTGTTCCAAACTACAAATACACTTAGTTGTGCAGCTGTTTCCGTAACTCCAAACGCATTTCCTAAAACGATAGTTATTGATTTCGGTACCGGTTGTACAAGCGTGGATGGCATTGCAAGAGCAGGAAAGATCAATATCGTTCTTTCAGATTCGGTACATCATCCGGGCGCGACAGCGGTAATGACCTTTGAAAATTATAAAGTATTTGGTTACAAAATCGAAGGAACAATAACATGGACCAATACCAGCACGCCCAATGGCATTAGCTGGACAAGAGAAATTGATAATGGTAAAGTAACCGAACCAATAGGTGGTTACTACTGGTTGCACGAAGGAACAAAGAATGTTGTGCAAACGGCGGGGACCAATACACCATTGAATTTCTTAGATGATGTGTATTCAGTTACCGGAAATCATACCGTAACAAATCCTGCAGGTAAAACAAGAACCGTAACAATATTAGAAGCCCTTGAAAAGAAAACAACCTGTCATAATATATCAAAGGGCAAAATGAAGATACAGGCCCAAACACATTTTGCGATCCTTGACTACGGTGATGGCACTTGTGATAATGTTGCTATCATTACAATAGATGGTGTAGCGCCTATAACGATAATGCTACCATAAACCGTCCGAACCAAAAAATCAAGCCGTCCGCCAAGTCGGACGGTTTTTTTATTGCTTGCAAATGAAGTTTTGCGAAACTTATCTTTGCCACCTATGAGTAAACGTGTAAGGGTAAGATTTGCTCCGTCACCAACGGGTGGTTTGCATCTTGGTGGTATGAGAACCGTTTTATACAATTATCTTTTTGCAAAACAACATGGAGGAGATTTTATACTCAGGGTCGAAGACACTGATCAAAACCGGTATGTAGCAGGTGCAGAAGAATATATTTTCAATTGCTTAAAATGGGCAGGGCTTGAACCAGATGAAAGTGCAGTGCATGGTGGAAAATATGGCCCCTATCGTCAAAGCGAAAGAAAAGACCTCTACAGAGAATACGCTGAGCAACTGGTAAAGGATGGACATGCGTATTATGCTTTTGATACGCCTGAAGACCTGGAAAAAATGCGCCATGATTTCAAAACGGATTCAAATCCTTTGCCGCAGTATGACCATACCATCCGGATGAAAATGCGGAATTCGCTTACGGTAGGTTCGGACGAAGCAAAAAAGCTAATTGCCGAAGGAGCAAGATATGTGATCCGCATAAAGGTACCCCAGGATGAAACAGTAACCTTTACCGATATGATCCGCGGCGAAGTAAGTTTTGATACTTCAGTTGTTGATGATAAAGTTTTATTGAAGGCTGATGGCATGCCAACCTATCACCTGGCAGTTGTTGTAGACGATCATTTAATGAAGATCTCTCACGCCTTTCGTGGAGAAGAATGGTTGTCAAGTGCACCCGTGCATATTTTATTATGGAAATATTTGTTTGGCTTATCTGAAATGCCCCAGTGGGCACACCTGCCATTAATACTTGGGCCAAATGGCAAACTAAGTAAGCGCGATGGTGCTAAATACGGTTTTCCTGTTTTTGCGATGAGCTGGACCGATCCGGCAACTAATGAATTAACGGAAGGATTTAAAGAGAAAGGATTTTTACCTGAAGCTTTCATAAATTTTTTAGCCTTGCTTGGTTGGAATGATGGAACAGAACAGGAAATTTTTAATAAAGATGAATTAATCGAAAAATTCTCCATGGACAGGGTGCATAGCGGAGGCGCAAAATTTGATTATGAAAAAGCGAAATGGTTCAATCATGAGTGGATAAAGAAGTCGGAAGTCAGAAGCCTGGAGTCAGAAGTCAGAAGTCTTTTATTTGGTAAAAGCGTTACAAATATCGATGACGCTATACTTCGTAAAGTGATAAGGCTGGTAAAGGATCGTTGTACTTTACTCACTGATTTTTATGATCAATCGCATTTCTTTTTCAATGCGCCGGATACCTGGGACGTGGATGCAGTGAAACCCAAATGGAATGAAGACAAGAAGAATTACTTTAATGCATTGATCGGCCAATATGCCAACCTGCAAATTTGGGAAGCTGCCGCACTTGAAAATACTTTCAAAGAACTGGCCGCCGATTCAAAGATCAAACCAGGCGAACTGCAATTGCCCTTCCGGGTGATGCTGGTTGGGGGGAAATTTGGTCCACCCGTATTTGACATTGCACAATTGTTGGGAAAAGAAGAAACTATTGCCCGTATCAAAAAAGCACTACCTGTTTTCTGATTTGATATTATCTTGTTGAAATGATACAACCAACTGCTCCCAATAAAATTGTCATTGGTTTATTAGCTTTAGTAAAGTTTCTTATTCCCTTTATACTTATTCATCCTGCTTTTGAATTGCAACGTGACGAATACCTGTATTATGAGCAAGGGCAACATTTTGCAATAGGCTACCTGGAAAATCCGCCTTTGCTTTCATGGCTTGGTTCTATTTCTTCCTGGTTTGGAAACAAAGAAGGACTGGTTAAGTTCTGGCCTGCTTTTATCGGTGCGTTGACAGTTGTTGTTACTTGTCTTATTGCGACAAGATTAGGTGGTAAAACATTCGCACAATTTCTCGCGGGCTTTGGTGCAATCACCGGCGCTTTTCTGAGGATTCATATTTTATACCAGCCGAATATCCTTGACATTTTTTTCTGGACATGCAGCCTGTACTTCCTTGTAAAATTTATTCAGGCAAATAATAACCGGGATCTACTGTTTATGGCCGTTTGTCTTGCCCTTGCATGGTGGAGCAAGTATTCAGCCTTATTCATAATTGCGGCTATTGTTATCGGATTACTGCTTACAAAACACAGGAAGATATTTCTTCAGACAAACACATACAAGGCAGCAGGCATTGCACTGCTGCTCATCCTACCGAATATTTGGTGGCAATCTGCGCATAAATGGCCTTTATTGCACCACATGCAGGAGTTAAGAGAAACACAGCTTGTACATGTGAATCCAATGGACTTTATAAAGGAACAGTTCCTGTTATTATTCCCCGTCCTGATCATTTGGATAGCCGGTCTTGTCTGGGCTTTCAGAAATAATAATTACAGGATCATTGGCTGGATATACTTATCAGTAATACTGCTGTTAGCTTTTGGCAGTGGTAAGGGATATTATTCACTCGGTGTTTACCCCGTATTGCTGGCAGCAGGTGCTGTTGTTTGGGAAAAATTATTTTCAGGCAGGATATGGATGCGTTTTGTAATCGCAGCCTTAGTGATCGGGCTAACGCTTCCATTTATCCCGATCGTTTTACCAACTATGAGGCCTGAAAAATTAGCGGCTTTCTATAAAGAAAAAGGTGTTGATAAGATCGGCCAATTAAAATGGGAGGACCAGAGAGATCATGATTTGCCACAGGATTTTGCCGATATGCTTGGCTGGAAAGAAATAACTGAAAAAACAGAACGGTTCTTTAATGCGTTACCTGATTCTGCTAAAATTTCATCGGCTATCTATTGCCGGCATTATGGTTTTGCCGGCAGCCTGAAGTTTTACGGTAAGGACAAATTTTTCAGATCAAAAGTTTTTTCAGATAACGGCTCATTTCTTCTTTGGATACCCGATGATATTAATTTCAAACACCTGGTTTTTCTCGGGCGAAGAATGCCGGGTAGCGATGACGAAGTATTTCAACACTTTGAGAAAGTGACGATCGTTGATTCAATTACCAATAAATTATCAAGGCAATTCGGCGATAAAATAATTTTCTTTGAGAATATTGACCCGGCTGGCTTAAAGCTTGCACAAGATGGATTACATGAGATGAAAAGCGAATTCAATCGCTAGCCTTGCCGCTGAATTAATTTCATTACTGTGACAAATTCAGTTTCTCCCAGCCGCTCGATCGTCTTTATATCTTCATTTTCCAATTGAAATAGACCTGAAGTATTTAATTGCACTTGTTCAGCAGTTCTTATGCCGGCAATGATCGTTGACATTCCAGGATAACTTAGAATATAACTCAATGCCAATTCAGTTTTACTGCAATTGTATTTTTTACATAAATCCCAAACAGGCATTAAGGCTTTGTTTGATGTATCGATCACTTCTTTTGTTAACCTGTTCTTTCGATGATCATTCGACGAGAAGTGTACTTCATTATCAAATTTACCAGTCAACAATCCAAACTGTAGCGCCATTCTAACAATGATACCATAACCATGGTGAGCAGCCATTTGTAATACCGGCAATGCTTTCTGGTTAAGCAGGTTTAATACCAATTGAAATCCATTTCCGATTTTATTCCCGATAAAAAAAGCTGCTTCAGGTATTGGGTCGAATGTATTTAATGAAATACCCCAATACCTGATTTTTCCTTCTTGCTGCAGTTGTCGCATCGCTTCAATACATTCACCGTTTTCCAAATGTTGAATTCTTGCTGTATGCAACTGGTAATAATCGATAGCCTCTCTTTTCAATCGTTTCAAGGAAGCTTCGCAAGCCTCAAGAATATATTTCTTTGAATAGTCAACTGTGAATTGATCATTTCTCGAAACATTACCCGCCTTGGTAGCAATCAGAACATCTTTTCTTTTACTGATCGTTTTACCTAACAACTCTTCTGAATGTCCCAGGCCATAAATATCTGCCGTATCGAAAAAATTAATTCCCGCATCGAGTGCTGCGTGGATCGCATTTACAGAAATTTCATCATCTGCATCACCCCACCCAATTGCGGTATTACCGATCATGGCACCGCCGCCAATAGCCCATGCCCCAAAGCCAATCTCGCTTACGACCAGGTCCGAGTTTCCAAATTTCCTGTAATTCATTTCTCCTATTGTTCAGGTAAGGCAAACCACTTTTTATATGCCATTTGGTAAAGGGTAGCAAGTAAAAGGATCAATAACAACCCACCTCCGATTTCAGAATAGAACATGTGTAATTGTTCGTTCTCAAATAGATGTTCATACTGTTTGTACGGGTAATTGTCATATTTATCTCTCAGCGAATCATAATAATAAGAAGTAATGATCAGGGGCATAAACGGCGTCATAAACACAAGTAAATTCAACGCGATGCCGGAAATAACGTTTCGATACCTGCTATTGAAGATCAGTGCCGACAAAACCATGAATAAAATAAAATAGGCTATGGTCCACATAAAAAATGAATGATTATTATAAGGCGCCATGGCAATAAACAAGCCAGTGACTATTGTCAACACCACTGCCGCTAATAATGAAAGAAAAAATGTTCGCCTTGTTGTATGCCGGTAGATAAGGACAAGCATGGAAAGAACAAGGCTGATATAGTACACCACCCTCCAGCATATTTCAAACGTTTCTTCATCCCATCGGAATTTTTTATCGGTTATATGATCGAGCTGCTGGTTGATAAAATAAAGATCATACCTGTCTCTTATTCTTGAGAGATACTGGCTTTCGCCATAAGTGCTATATGATTCCATACTTGCCGTCAGCGTGGCCGGATCATGATAAGGACTGTATTTAGTAAACAATTGCCCTAATTCGCTTCTTATTTTTTCTTTGTCGATCGCCTGCCTGTTTTGCAATACCCGCCGATAAAGATCCATAGAGGATAGTAATTCTAATCTTTCATTATTGTTTTCGGCATAATCATAATTCCAGCTCATATAATCGTAGACAAACTGGTAGTTGGGGCAAGTGTAGATAACATAAATCGAATCAGTGATCTTTTTTACACTATCGGCAGATCTCAATTTTTCTCTCAACTGTGCGGTATCTATCAGGTAATAATGTTCATCGTCAGGTGCATCATCATAATCGTACTTTGGATAGCGTCTCGTCTCCACACCCTTTACCGAATTATCGATCTGAAAAGTATCTTTCCTGAATCTTTTTGGAATTGAATCCTGCTCCAGCTGGCAGATTTTGATGTTCATGGCATTCATGTCTGTCACCAGTTCTTCAGTGGAATAAGCTGCGTTTGCTCTTGCACTTTCAACAATTGGCGGAATAAATGGCCATGAAATCATTATCGCAATAATGATAAAATAAAAAAGAAAGGTTTTTACGGTGTCGGTCGGTTTCCATGTGCCATATCTTTTAAAAACATTAAAGCGCAGCAAATAGATCATCCAGAATATAAATGCCAGCAATGAAAGGATAGCCACCAATGTTATCCAGTAGTGAATAATACTCTTGCTGCGCGGATCATTGGGAGCAATAAATGAAATGAATGCCAATAACAGGGCAAAGCCGAGACTATAAATACCTGCCGTATGAATTCTTGTTGACCAGCTAACAGGATTATTCTTCAATAAATGCTGATCAAATCTTTTTATAATAGAAGTAGTTCGTTTGGTTTCCATCTGTTGTTTCCTTAATTAAAAAAACGTTTGGTGGAATAAGTAATATCCCTGAAATAAGTGATGCTGACCTGGCTGCTCACCAGCTTATTTAGCATATCCTGCGCAGATTGTGCCGTGGATGTGATCGTGTAAAATCCCCCGTTGAACTGGATGTTCACATTGCCTTCACCAAGTACGCGGAGAAGATCATCACGGCCTGCTACCGTTTCTAATTCCAGCACATACGCGTTAACTTCTTTTGATTTTTCCTTTGTTTGAAATACGCAGCTGCCTCTTTTTATAAACAGTACATTGTCGGCGATCTTTTCTACTTCATGTAATTGCTGGGAACTGAGCACAACACCCATTGGGTGCTTAATTGATTTAGCCATAAAGCGCAGATCGGTAAGAATGGTTTGCTGTGCATTAATATCGAGATTGGCAAGCGGCTCATCCAATATCAGTAACGATGGTTTTTGTAAAAGAACTCTTGCAATTTCAAATCGTGTGCGATAACCGCTGCTGATCTGGTTCCATGTATAATTAGCATAAGCCCCAAGTCCCAGGCGTTCGAGCATAAAATCAACCATCAGGTCGTTTTCTTCTGCGTGCACATCCGCAATAGCCGCACTGAAATGAAGATTATCCTTTAATAATCCATACCATCTTGGGATCCGTTGCGGAATAAAAGCTACCTGGTGTTTGATTGCATAATATCCCGGCTCTTTGATCTGCGTATGATTAACGGTTCCTGTATCAATCGCCAGCTGACCCGCAAGACAACGAAGCAAGGTTGTTTTTCCATTTCCGTTTTCACCAACAACACCTAATATGTCGCCGGTAGCCACTTTGAAACTGACGGGGCTTAATGTAAAACTACCACTACGATATGTTTTTGAAACTTGTTCTACCGAAACTAAAAGCTCAGAAGACGGTGAAACAATGCTTTCAGCGCTTACCTGCTGTGTCAGTTCATTTGCAGCATTTAAAAATTCCTGTGATATTGCTTGTTTATCTTTTACTGTACGGTTATAAATTCTGCTGAGCTCAATAGCCTTTCTTATTAACTCAGGCTTATTGATATCAAGACAAACATCAAGTAATCTTCGAACTGCTAATGAATAATCCTGGTGTTGCAGGTACGATGAAATCTCTGAAACATGATGATTGATCATAGAAGAGAATTATGAGCCAATATAAATTTTATTTCGGACAAGCGACCATCTTCACTGTTAATTCAAGCAATAAAATAAATCGGCTATTTTTGTTTTATGCCGGAAAAAGAAATTAAAAGACCGATCCGTGTTTTAGTTGCCAAAGTTGGCCTTGATGGTCATGACCGCGGGGCTAAGGTGATCGCAACGGCATTGCGTGATGCCGGCATGGAAGTGATCTATACCGGTCTTCGTCAAACTCCCGAAATGGTAGTAAATGCGGCGTTACAGGAAGATGTAGATGCCATTGGCATCAGCATTTTATCAGGCGCCCATATGACTGTTTTTCCCAAAGTGATAAACATCATGAAGGAAAAACAAATGGATGATGTGTTATTAACGGGTGGTGGTATTATTCCTGAAGACGATATGAAAAAGCTAAACAAAATGGGAGTTGGAAAATTATTTGCTCCCGGCACACCTACTTCGGAGATCGCTTCTTATATTAGTAGCTGGGTTAAGGAACACCGCCCCTTTTGATTTCTCTTCAACGAATGCTTTAGCTTTTTAAGACGTTCTTTTGTAAATTCATTTGAATGAAAGAGTCCTCTTTTTTGCATTCGTATCATGTGCAGCCCAATGTGTGGGATGAAATGTTTGCTGCAGATTCATTGCGGGATACTTATAAAATTTTTGTGGGGAATGTAGAAGGCCTCTCCACCGATGAAATGAATCGCCGTGACGAGCTGGCCAAAAAATTATTCATGACGCAGGGCGTCACATTCACCGTTTATAGCAGTGGCGAAGGAATTGAGAAGATTTTTCCGTTTGATATTATTCCCCGTATTATTCGTGCTGATGAATGGAAGGAAATTGAAGACGGAATTAAGCAACGATTAAAAGCACTTAACATTTTTCTTAAGGACATTTATCACCAGCAGTTCATTGTGAAAGATGGAATAGTACCCGCAAAGATGATCTATACCTGCCCGAATTTTTTAAGGGAAATGGTGAACGTGGACGTGCCTTATGATATTTACACTCATATTTCCGGTGTCGACCTGATAAGAGACACCGATGGAAAGTTTTATGTGCTGGAAGATAACCTGCGTACACCTTCTGGTGTTTCCTATATGCTGGAGAACAGATCCATCACCTACAGGATCTTTCCGGATCAACTACGGCGCAATAATGTATTGCCTGTAAAAGAATATCCAAATCTTTTATTAAAAAACCTGATGGCACTTGCAAACAGGCAAACCAGTGATCCCACGGTCGTATTACTTACACCAGGCATTTATAACTCTGCCTATTTTGAACATACCACGCTTGCAAGATTGATGGGGATTGAATTGGTGGAAGGTCGTGATCTTGTTGTTGATAATAACCGCGTGTATATGAAAACCACAAAAGGTTTGAAACGAGTTGATGTGATCTATCGCAGGGTGGATGATGAATATCTTGATCCTTTGGTGTTTCGTCCTGATAGTATGCTGGGTGTACCGGGAATCTACTGGGCCTATAGAAAAGGGAACGTGGCCATCGTAAATGCGATGGGCAATGGTGCGGCAGACGATAAGGCCATTTATGCTTATGTACCTGATATGATCCGCTATTACCTGAATGAAGAACCCATATTAAAAAATGTTCCTACGTACCCATTGGCAGTCGAGGAAAACAGGAAAATAGCTTTTGCGAATATGCAAGACATGGTGATCAAAAGAACAAATCAATCTGGTGGCTATGGAATGTTGATCGGGAACAGCGCAACTAAAGATCAAATGGACGAGTTCAAAATAGCAATTGAAGAAGATCCGAGGAATTTTATTGCTCAACCGATCATTAGTCTTTCGTCGTCGCCATGCTATATCAATGGAATTTTGCAACCAAGAAGAGTTGACCTGAGGCCATATGGTTTATACGGCCCTGACGGAATTGATATAGTACCCGGAGGATTAACAAGAGTAGCCTTGCGTGAAGGATCATTAGTGGTGAATTCATCACAGGGAGGAGGAAGTAAGGATACCTGGGTGCTGGGGAAATAAGATTTATGAATGGTAAATCGTCAATTGTCAATGAAAAACTCAATCGCATTCACCATACACCATTGACCATTGACGACGCAAAATGGGACGTATAAGTTAAAATGAAAAAATTACCGCCTTATAGTTTATGCTGAGCCGGGTTGCAAATTCAATATTTTGGATGGCACGTTATATGGAACGTAGCAATGGCATGTTGCGCCTGCTGCGAACCAATTATGTAGCCTCGCAAAGTGAAGAACGTAGTTTTTGCTGGCGATCTGTGCTGCTCACATACGGCGATATGCATCCAAAACAGATCGATGAGCTTGAATATTCCTCTCAAAAAGTTTTGGAGCACCTGTTGCATGACAGGGAGAATCACAGTTCTGTAATTAATAATATCACTTCAGCAAGAGAGAATGCAAGAGCCGTGCAGGATCATATTACCAAGGAAGTTTGGCAATGCCTGAATGAATATTACCATTTGATCCGTGACAGGAGCTTACAGGAACAGGTTTCATTTGGCGATCCCCTGACGACACTGGATGTTTTGATACGGCAAGGTATGATGTATCATGGAACCGTGGATATAACCATGAGTCGTGAAGAGGGATTTAATTTTTTGAATATTGGAAAATTTTTAGAACGGACCATTGTTTCTGCTGATATGATCAATATAAAGCTGGCTGAAGTAAACTACAACCTGCATTTGCCAAATGAGGCGCCGCAGTGGCGATATTTATTATACTCGTTGTCCGGTTATGAGTTTTACATGAGGACCTA
>Ga0075430_100003568_pt1 | contig 13039 bp, 11 predicted proteins | sample RhiMetdeltSRZDD4_FD_75294 | JGI IMG/M metagenome (GOLD analysis project Ga0075430, IMG submission 75294) | Populus rhizosphere microbial communities from Tennessee, USA - Rhizosphere MetaG P. deltoides SRZDD4 | ecosystem: Host-associated > Plants > Roots > Rhizosphere > Soil | place: USA... | reverse complement strand
GCTCGCAGTCATATCCGGGAGATACTCGATGCGGAATCGATTGGCACTGACCTGGCTCGTGGCGTTGGCGGTCTTCGCGGGTTCCGCGAAGAGCAACGTCGCAGGCCAAGCCGCGGCGAAACCACCACAGCCCCCGAAAACGGTCCGCCTCTACGTGTTCGACTGCGGCGTCATCAACGTCAACCGCGCCGGCACGGAACGCTACAAGGTCACGCCCGAAGAGGTTGGAGAGACGCGTTTCTCGGTCCCCTGTTTTCTCGTCGCCCATCCGAAAGGAACCTTGATGTGGGATCTCGGCATCCTGCCGGATGACACCGTCGAGGCGCGCGCGCGTGGCGAGCAGGGCAATCCGACCGCGACCTCCGCTGCGGTCACGACCGTCCCGCGGACGCTGGCGAGCCAGCTCGCCGAGCTCGGCTACCGCCCCGCCCGCATCACGTACTTCGCGTTCTCGCACGCGCATGTCGATCACAACGCGAACGCCAACCTGTTTGCCGCGTCAACGTGGCTGGCGCGGCCGGCCGAACGGGCGTTCATGTGGGAGGAAGGAAACACGCGCGTCAACCGCACCTTCTTCGACAAGATCAAGGACTCCACGTCGATCAGTCTCGACAAGGACGAATACGACGTCTTCGGCGATGGCAGCGTCGTGCTCAAGGCCGCGCCTGGCCATTCACCGGGACACCAGGTCCTCGTGCTCAACCTCGCGAGGACCGGACGCATCATGATCGCCGGCGATCTGTATCACTATCCGCAGGAGCGCACGTTGCATCGCCCGCCGCCGGATACCGAGTTCCACGTCCAGCAGTCAGCCGCATCGCGCGTAATGATCGAGGAGTACCTGAAGCGGACGAAGACAGAGATCTGGATCGAGCACGACTTCGTCGCGAACGCGAAGCTGAAGAAATCGCCGGCGTTTTACGAGTGAGGTCGGCGGTACTCTAAAGACCCGCCGCTACCTGTAGAGCCAGGTTTTCAAACCCGCCTGGCTGTCACGATTTTCCGAGACGCGGCAGGAGGCGCACCGCGTTGTCGCGATCGATCGCCCGCAGATCCGCCGCGCTGAACAGCTTCAACTCGGCGAGCGCCTTGACATACTCCGCGCTGGTCCCGCCAGGCGGGAAATCGGTGCCGAAGAGCACCTGCGAGGGCTTGACGAGTTCGAGCAGCGACGCCACGGCGCCGCGATTCGATGCGCCGGCGAGGTCGTAATAGAACTTCCTGATCTCGGCCATGAAGCCATTCGGCAAACGATCTTTGGCGTTGGCGGACGCGCCTTCGATTCGTCCCGCCAGGAACGGCACCGTGCCGCCGGCGTGTGACCAGATGAAGCGGACATCCGGGAAGCGCACGGCATCGCCGCTGAAAGCGACGCCCATGATCGCGCGCGTCGTATCGGTGCCGTATTCCATGCTGCCGGGCGCCACACCCGGCGCGTAGTCCAGGTTGCGACAGCAGTTGGCGGCCGTCGGATGCACGTGAACGACCGCCTTGCGCCGGTTTAGTTCCTCCATCACCGGACGAAACTTTGCGTTGCCCAGCCAGGTATCGCCATAGCTCGTGAAGAGTCCGATCCCGTCCACCTTCAACGTGTCGTACGCGTACGCGACTTCAGCCAGCGTCGCGTCGATGTCGGGCAACGGCATCGCGGCAAACAACCCGAATCGTGTTGGATGCTCCTGCACGAGCTTCGCGCCGTACTCATTGCACGCTCTCGCGAGCTGCTTGGTCATCGGCGCATCGCCAAACCAGAGACCTGGATTCGTGATCGAGACCATCGACGCCGCAACGCCTCCGCGGTCCATGTCCTCGATCGACTTCGCAGGCGTCCACGTGGTGTTGGCAGGCTGGAGGAGCGGTCGGCCTTTGACCGCGGTCACCCACGCCGGCGGCGCAAAGTGATGATGCATGTCAATCCGGTGCGGTTTGGTTGTGGAGGCGGACTGAGCCACCGCCAGCAAACGCGTCACGCCTCCCGGCATCATCCCGGCCGACGCCAGTAGTCCGGCAATCAGGTGTCGTCGGCTGACCTCACTCATGGCTACTCCATCGCACCCAGCGATCGAAGCAGATCGATCGTGCTCTGACGTTTCGCGCCCGCCCGTCCCTGCAGGGCGCCGAGCGGCGTCAAGCCCCGTGTGTTGCGCACATTGAGATCGGCGCCGCGATCGGCAAGGAGCTTGACGACGTCGTTGTATCCCTGTGCCGCCGCGATATGCACGGCCGTGTCGCCCGCCGGATTGACCGCGTTGATGTCGCTCCCCAGCGCCAACGTCGTCGATATGGCATCGAGCACCTGGCTGTCGGGCTCGACCTTCCCGCCGTCGAGGATGGCCAGGCCGCGGCGATCGGTGCCGCGTTTCTCATCCTGCGCCGGCGCGGCGATGCCCATGCCGGCCGCTGCCATCAACGGCGTCGCGCCATCTTTCATGGGCCGCCGTGTGTCGGCGCCGGCGGCCGCGAGCGCACGCATGATGTCAGCTTCGAGAAACTTGGCGGCCAGAAGATAGGGCGTCGCACCGATCAGCGTCTTCGGCAGCTCGAAGTCCTGGCTGTTGCGCCTGACCGGCGTGCCCTTCGTGATCTGCGCGTTCGGGTCGGCCTTGTGCGCCAGCAGCGACTTGACCAGGTCCAGATCGCTGCGCAGGACGCCGGCGTGCAGCGCGGTGTAGCCGATATCCGCCGCATTCGGATCGGCCCCCTTGTCGAGGAGCAGCGCTGCGACACGATCGTGCCCACTGTGTGCGGCCACGACCAGCGCGCTGGCGCCGTCTGGCAGCATATCGTTGACGTCGGCCCCCGCCGCGATGAGTAATCGCGCCGACTCGACGTCGCCAGAACGCGCGGCGAAGAGGAGCGCCGTGCTCCCACCCCGCGCCACGTCGTAGTTCAACTCTTCACGGCCGGCCCGCTGCGTCACCTCGCTCGTAACCGTTTGAATGTAGCTGCGCGATCGCGCGCGCACGTCCGCACCGTTGCGCAGCAACGCATCCACGGCTTCCGGATGCGCCTGCGCGGCCGCCCACATCAGCGCGGTCTGATCGTGCGCCGGCTCTTTCGTGTTGACGTTCGCGCCGCGGGCCAGCAGCGCACGGACGCCGGCGGCCTCGCCCGTGCGCGAGCACGTCATGAGGGCGGTCTCTCCGCTGACAGTGGCAGCGTTCGGGTTGGCGCGCGCCTGAAGGAGCCGCTCGACCAATGCCCCCTGCCGATTCAGGCACGCGAGATACAGCGGCGTGACGCCCGTGTCGTCCGCAACATCAGCCTTTGCTCCTGCCCGTAACAGCAAATCAACCGCATTCCCATCGTCGAGATGGACGGCCCAATGGAGCGCCGTTGCGCCGTCGCCCTGACGGGCGTTGACGTCGACTCGTTGTTTGAGAAGGGCCCGGGCCGCTTCCAGGTCTCGCGCTTTCACGGCTTCGATCAGACGGAGATCAGAGGCTGCCGACATGGCCATCGTGAACGCCAGGCAGAGAATCGCCGTTATCAGGCTGCAGGCGACGGGCTTCGCGCTACGGATGTTCAAGGTTCACAGTCCAGCCAAGACTCGATCGTCGAGTCGTCCCGTGCTGTCTCCGAGGCGATCCAGATGGACGCCGAGCTTGTCGAGCAGCGTCAGGTGAAGATTCGCGAGCGGCGTCTCCTTCGGATAGCGCAGATGACGCCCACCTTTGAGCTGCGCAGAGCGACCACCGGCCAACAGCAATGGAATGTTGCGCGGGTCGTGCGCGTTGCAGTCACCCATGCCGGTGCCGTACATCATGACGGTGTGATCCAGCAGTGAGCCATCGCCATCGGGTGTCGACTGCAGTTTCTCCAGCAGATAGGCGAACTGCGTGACATGGTAGTGGTTGATCTTCGCCACCTTCGCGATCTTCTCGACCTCCTGCTGGTGGTGCGTGATCGGATGGTGAGCGTCTGGCACATCGATCTGCGGATATGTCACGCCGCTGAACTCGCGACCGAGCATGAAGGTGACGATCCGTGTGAGGTCGACCTGATACGCCAGCACCTGCAGGTCGCACATCAACTTGACGTGCTCGTCATAGGTTGGAGGAATCCCGGCCGGGTGCTCGACCACGGGGACCTCCTTGTCGCTCTGTTCCTCGGCTTTCTGGATCCGGCGTTCCACGTCGCGAATCGCGTCGAGGTATTCAACGAGCTTGATCCGATCGCCGGGGCCGAGGGCACCCTGCAAGTGGGCCACCTCGTCACGCACTGAGTCGAGAACGCTTTTGTCCTGGCGGATGCGTGCGAGCCGCGCCTTCGGATCGGTGCTGCCGCTATCGCCAAACAGCCGCTCGAATACGGCTCTCGGATTGTTCTCGGTCGGCAACGGTGTGGCGGCGCCAAGCCACGAGATCGTGTTCGTGTAGGCGCAGGCGAAGCCGACGTCACATGCGCCGGCTGTTTCCCCTGATTCGACGGCCAGCTCGAGCGAGGCGAGCTGCGTGGATGCGCCCATTTCCCTGGCCGCGATCTGATCCATCGAGATGCCGGCGTCGAGCCATGTTTCGCTCGTGGGCGGCGAGATGTCCGTAAGGAAGCGCGTGCTCGCTTTTGCGTGCGCGCCACCTGGTCGCCCCGGTGTTGGAACGCACGCCAGATTGCTCATCACGATCAGGTCTTCGCGAAACGGCGCGAGCGGCGCAAGTGTGGGCGTCAGCTCGAAGCTCGTGCCTTCGGCCACCGGCGTCCACTGTTCCATGACCATGCCGTTCGGGACGTACATGACGCCAAACCTGGAGATCCACTTGGCCGGTGTGCGCTGAAGCGCCGTGAGCGGCGGCACCATCGCATCGAGCAGCGGCAGTGCCAGGGTCGCACCGAGACCTCGCAACATCGCGCGCCGCGGAATGGCTTTCTTCGTGATCAGCATGCCCTGGCTCCTATGGTGCTGCAGTCGACGTCGCCGTCTGGACCTGGGATCCGCGCGTCGTGCTCATCGTAAACGGCGTGCTTCGAACGACGCCCATGATGAGCGATGACCAGCGATATCCGCCAGCGGCCGCGTTGCGCGTGATCTGCCGGATTGCTGGGAAATCCGCTGCCTCGATGCTTCGCCCCAGCGCGTAGCCCAGTAATTTCTGTGTGAAGGTGCGTGCGAAGTCTTCCTGATGTCCCGTCATCAGTTGTCGCAGACCGGCAATGCCCTCGAACTTCGTTCCGTCAGGGAGGGCCGCCGACGCATCGATCGGCAGGGCATCAATCGAGGTGCGCCACTTGCCCAGCGCATCGAAGTTCTCGAGCGAGAACCCGAGCGGATCCATGCGGACGTGGCACACCGCGCACGAGGGATTCTTCCGGTGCGCCTCCATCTGCTCACGGATCGAACGCGGCCGGTCGCCGGCGTTTTCCTGAAGCGCAGGCACATCGGGTGGCGGTGGTGGCGGTGGCGCGCCAAGGATGTTGTCGAGCAGCCACCGGCCACGCAGGACCGGTGACGTGCGATTGGGATACGAGGTCACCGTCAGGATGCTGCCTTGTCCGAGCAGGCCGCCACGTTTTCCGTCGTCGAGTGTCACGCGCCGGAAGTGACTGCCGTAGACATTGGGAATCTGATAATGACGCGCGAGCCGTTCGTTGACGTACGTGTAGTTGGCCGTGAGCAACTCGCCAACGCCGCGATCCTCGCGCAGTTGTGCGGCGACGAACAGCCGTGTCTCCTGCCGGAAGGCGTCGCGCAGGTTCTCGTCGAATTCCGGATACGCGTCGACATCGGGCACCACGCCGGGGAGTTTGTTCAGCGTGAGCCACTGGCTCACGAAGTTATCGACGAGTGCCTGCGACCGCCGGTCGGCGAGCATTCGCCGGACCTGCTGTTCGAGTCCGGACGGAGTGCTCAGCGTTCCTCGCGTCGCCGCCGTCAGCAGTTCTTCGTCAGGGATGCTGCTCCAGAGGAAGAACGAAAGCCGCGATGCGAGATCGAGATCGTCGAGACGATAAACCGAGCCCGGCGCCGCATTCGCGGGCTCGCGCTCGATGCGGAACAGGAAGCTCGGCGACGCCAGGATGCGCCGTAGTCCTCGCTGGATGCCGGCCTCGAATCCTTCTTCCTGCTGCCCGGCGCGGTAGAAATCGAGCAGTGTCTGCAGATCCTGTTCGGTGAGTGGTCGGCGATACGCGCGGCGGGCGAGCCTCGAGAGAATCGTGCGCGCGCACTCTTCGTCTTGAGATCCTCCTTTTTCCCAGCTCGGGTGACAGACGAACACGGCGCGTCGGCTCGGCGACTCCTCCGCCGGACGTGGTGAGTACGGCCCGGCGATCGACACGATGTCGACAGCGGGGTTGCCGTAATACAGTTCGTTGGTCGTGCGCGCGAATCCGCGTTGCGGCGGCTGCAGTATGCCTTCCGGTTCCCAATGTCGCCTCACGAACGACACGCCCACGTCGTGCGCACCAGCCGTGACCGGCACAGTCACTGTGAGCCCCTCGTCGGCCGTGTGCATGTAGACTTCCCACTCCGGATCGCCCTGCGTGTTGCCGGCAAAGCTTTCGGGTGCCGTCCGCCCTTTGCCTCCGCCGCCGATCGTGAATCGTTTGATCAGCGACCCGTCCAGGCGGATGTCGATCTGATGCGGTTCGCCCATGCCGATCAGATACAGATAAAGCTGTCGTCTCAGCACGACCTTGATGCGGTATTCACCGTCGAGCGGGAATTGGTACGGGATCGAGATACCGCCGCGCGATCCGAAAGGAAGGTCGTCGCTCGTGCGGTCCTCCTGTATCAGCGCCGTCGGAATCTTGAACGTATTCTCAGCGGCGCCGAGGGAGCGATCGCCCACCGCAAGACGACTCACGACGCTTGCGGCCGACAGGTAATTCTCCAGGAGTCGCGGTGAGACTGAGAGAACGCCCGCGACGTTGTCGAAACCCTGCTGGTCCGGCTCGTCGGCCGACAGCAGCGATCGACCATCGATGTCGAGCGCAAGCAGGTCGCGAACCGCGTTCACGTATTCCGTGCGATTCAACCGATGCACGACCACACGGCCAGGATTGGGATGCGTCGTCGCCGCCTGGTCGAGCGCCGCCTCGAGCGCTGCGGTGGCGCGCTCGTACGTCTCGTGGTCCGGTCTGGTGAGTCCCGGCGGCGGCATCTCGCGCGTACGCAGTTTGCGCGCTACCTTTTCCCACACATCCAGTTCGCGTCCCGCGCGCGTGAGATCGAACCCCTCGAGCACGAGGCCGGCAGTCTTGAGTCTCTGGTTGTGGCAGGTAATACAGTAGCGATCGAGAACGGGGCGAACCGATTCGGTAGCCGCAGCTTCGGCCTGGGACAGGGGCGCAGCGCTGGAGCGAGCAGTCAGGTAGACGAGTGTGAGGGCTACCGCGCCACACACGAACAGCCACGCCGCCCTGGGTTTCAGCATCACGGCTCGAGCGGCCCTGTCAGGCCACCCCAAAGTCTGAAGGAAAACGACCGTATGTCAAATACCGTCTTCTGGGTAACGGTCGGGGAGCATCGAGAGTAGGATTGACGCCGCACATCAGCAGGAGGACGCGATACATGGTCAAAATCGCTGTGATCCCGGCATCTTTGCTCGTCCTTGCGCTGAGTATCGTAGGGTCGCAGGCTCAGGAGACCGCCAAACCTGATTCACCCGAGGTCCGACAACTTCTCGACGATGCGAAGAAGAATGCCGGCACGCAGTGGGCTGAAGCGTTCGACTTCATCTGCGCACAGAACGCGGGCCGTGCGAACAGCCCTACCGATCCGGTGATCGCACCGACCCGGGTCTTCGACAATCTCTACGTAATCGGCCGCACCAGCACCGCGGTCTGGGTCGTCACGACCTCCGCCGGCACGGTCCTCATCGATGCGGGATACGGCGACCAACTGGAGTCCGTGCTGTTGCCGGGGATGAAGACGCTGGGGCTCGACCCCGCGCAGGTGAAATACGTGATCGTGGGGCACGGCCACGGCGATCACTTTGGCGGCGCCGCGTACTTTCAGCAGCGTGGTGCGCGCGTGGTCATGGCCGGACCCGATTGGGATCTCGTGGAGACCCCACCGCCCGCCGGTCGCGGCGCGGCGGCGGTGCAGCCGCCGAAAAGAGACGTGGTCGCCGTGGAGGGACAGGCGATCACGGTTGGCGATGTCTCGTTTACGCCTGTGATGATTCCAGGGCACACGCCGGGATCGATGGGCGTCATCTTTCCAGTGAAGGACGGCAAAGCGACTCGCATCGCCGGTCTCTTCGGCGGGAGCATCCTGACGCCGGGACGTATATCGGATGATGGCCTGCGGCAATACATCGCGTCTGTGGATCACTGGGGAGACGTGACTGGAAAAATGAAGGTCGAGGTCGAAATTCAGAACCATCCGATGTACGACGGCTTTCTCGGCAAACTGGAGCGGTTAGCGAGCCGCAAGCCGGGTGACGCCAATCCCTTCGTCGTTGGCAGCGACTCGTACCAGAAGTTCGTCAGCGTGATGTCCACGTGCACGAAGGCACAACTAGCCCGCCGCAAGGGAGCATGAGCGATGGGCGACACGCCGGCGTCCGGTGATCTCACACGTCGTGGCTTTCTGCAGCAGACTGCGCGGTTCGCGGCCACCGGACTGACCGCCGGCGCCATCACAGACCATCTCACTTCTGAGGTTCGGGCGCAGGCGACGAGCACGAGCCGCGGCCGGCGTCCGCAGCGGGTTGCCGTGATCGGCGTCGATCACTACCACGCGACCTCCACACCGAATTACCTTCGGATTCTCCAGGGCGAGCATGTCGATATCCTGGGCGTGCACGCGCCTGATGCCGCGATCGCGGCGAAGTGGGCCGGTGAGTACAACAGCACGCCCTACACCGACTATCGCGTGATGATCGAGAAGACGAAGCCGGAGTTCGTCGTGGCCCTGGGGCGGCACGTGGCGATGCCGGCGGAGTTTCGTTTCCTCGTCGACACTGGCATTCCGTTTCTCATGGAGAAGCCGTGGGGCATCGACGACAAGACGGTCAGCGAGCTCGCTGATCTGGCGGACGCGAAGCACGCGTGGGCCGCAGTACCGATGCCGTTTCGCTACAGCCTGTTCGCCGAGACCGCCGTTGAGATGAGGCAGCGAGGAGAGCTCGGAACGATTTCGCACATGCTGTTCCGGTTCAATCAGCCCGGAGTTCAGCGCTACGTGGACCTTGGTAGTCCGTGGATGCTTTCGAAGGCGGACGCCGGTGGCGGGGCGCTCATCAACCTCGGGATCCACGGCTTCGACCTCTTTCGCTACATCACGGCGGAGGAACCAGGCGTGGTGTCTGCCGTGACGAGTCGTGCGATTCACAAACGAGAGGTCGAGGATTACGCGCACGTGACGCTGCGCACGCCCAGCGGTGTGGTGTTCCTGAACGAAGCCAGCTACACGTTTCCCGGTACTAGTGGGGATCAAGAGCGGAAGCTGTCTGCGGAAAAAGTGTTTCTCAGGGCGACGACGACTGGCGGGGAAGGTGTTCAGATCATCGGAGCTGGGCGCGATGAGACGAAGCGGGCGTCAGAAGGATATCTCAGCGGCTGGCCGCGGGTCGTCAATGAATGTCTGAATCGGATTGGCCGCGGCGAGCCGCCGCCGGCGACTGCCCGCGACTGTGCCCGTGCCGTATCGTTGATCTTCGACGCCTACCGGATGGCCGGCGAGGCGGTCGCTCGTTCTTAGCAAGGAGACTGGATCATGCGCGCTTTCCTGACGTCGTTCGTTTTGATTGGCGTGCTGATGGTGGGGCTATTGGCGCAATCAGCCACTGATACCTCGTGGCGACCGAAGACAAGTCCGCCTCCGAGCCTGGTGCCACCCGGGACGCCTGCGCCCGGCAGCGCGGAGACTGCGGCCATCGCGGAAGTCATCGCATTCGAGAAGGCGACCGAGGCCGCGGTCGTGCGCGGTGATGTCGCATATCTCGAACGTGCGCTGGCTCCAACATTCCTGTTCACGCATGGTGACGGATGGGTCGATGGCGGGGCGCCGCTGAAAGTCGACACCAAGGCGAGCTGGATTGCATGGGTGAAGCGGCAGCCGGCGCCGTACATTTACCGCGAGCTCGATCATGTGCAGGTCGAACTGCATGGCGACGTCGCCATCACGCTCGGACGCTACTTCTACCTTCCGCAGTCGAACGGCCCCGCCAATCACATGCACGTGTGGTTCGAGCGGCTGTACGCGAAGCGCAACGGGCAGTGGCAGATGCTTTCGCATCGCACGGTCAAGGGACCGGTTCGCAACGATACGGTGAAAACGTCGAGCACGCAGTAGAGGCGGGGTTTTTGTCTATGCGCACGTTGATTGCCATCTTTTTGTGTCTCTTCACGACAGTACCAGCCGTCGCGCAACAGAAGTCGAGTGAGAAGCAGGATGAAGCCGCCGTGCGGGCAATCGTGGCCAAGTACGTCGAGGCCCGCGAGAGCAAGGACGCCGCCGCAATCGGGGCCTTGTTCACCGACGATGCGGACCAATTCAATTCGGCGGGCGAATGGCGTCGCGGACGAGAGGCGATCGTCAAAGGAACGCTGCAGTCGTCGCAGCGCAACAGCGGATCGCGCAGCATCGAGCTGAAAGCCGTTCGATTCCCGGCCCCCGGCGTGGCGATTGCCGACGGTGAGTACGGCATCGGGGCGCAGCGCTTGTGGACGACGCTAGTGCTGACGCGGCAGGGAGAGACCTGGCGGATCACGGCGATTCGGAATTCAGCGCCGCGGAACAATTAAGAAGCCTGTCAACTCCCGAGTGTGGGCGTTGGATCTGGTTCTCAGTAGCCTGGAGAAAACGCATGCGCGTCCTTTTGCTGTTGGTATTGGGATCGACTCTGTTGGCAGATCCTGCCGCGGCGCAGTCCTGGAAGCCGCCCGCAGACAGCCAGCGCTGCCCGTCGAAGTGGGGTGCCGGAGACGAGCGCGGCTCGGGCAATCACATGAAGCCCGAGACCGTCCTCCGCGCCGCGCGCCTCATCAAGAGCGGCGAAGTCTTCGAGCTCGGACGTGTGCTGACCGAAGGCATGCCGCTCTCGGCGGGGCGACGATTCGAGATCATCACCAAACGCAGTCGCCAGGATCCCGGCACAAATCATCGCGGCTCGAACGAAGAGTTGGTCGTTTCTGAAATCGGACAAGTCGGAACGCAGTTCGACACGTTTAGCCACCAGATGATCAACTCCAGCATGTACAACTGCTTCAAGATCGACGACGTCGCCAGCCGCACTGGCTTCACAAAGCTCGGTGTCCAGCAGGTCGGGGCGCTGATGACGCGGGGCGTCCTCATCGACGTCGCCGCGCTCAAGAAGACCGCAGTGCTCCCAGAGACGTACGAGATCACGCCGCAGGATCTCCAACAGGCGTTGGCGGCACAAAAACTGACGCTGCAGCCGGGAGATGCGGTGCTCATTCACACGGGATGGGGCACGCTGTGGGGCAAGGACAACGCGCGCTATCAGCGCACGAGTCCGGGACTGGGTACGGCCGCCGCGGAATGGCTCGCGAAACAGGATCCGATGCTCGTGGGCGCGGACAATGGCGCCGTCGAGGTTACGCCCAATCCCGACGCGCAGCTCGCTGGCCCGGGCCATCAGATCTTTCTCGTGGTCAACGGCATTCACCTGCTCGAGAACCTGCGCCTCGATGAACTCGCGGCCCGCCAGGCGCATGAGTTCGCGCTCATCGTCGAGCCGTTGAAGATTCAGGGCGGCACCGGATCGACCGTCGCGCCGATCGCGATTCGGTAGAGAGGTGAGCGTGTAAACGGACTGTACGGAGTTAGCGGTCCGACACGGAGACGCGGAGCAACGGAGGACGAACGGAGGGGCCATGCCGGTGACCCGCTTCGCGGGCGAACGGCCGGCTCACCGGCATGGCGCTCTCTCGTTTTAGTCTCCGTTTCTCCGTTGCTGCGTGTCGATCCGTTGCCTCCGCAATCTCCGTGCTCACGATGACATCGGCATGGAGGTCAGCATGGTGAGATTGATTGCGATCTGCATCGCTGTCAGCATGATCGCGGTTACCGCGGCACAGAGCCCGGGCGCGCGAAAGGCGGCGTCGGCTCCCGAGTTGCAGGTCGACCCGTTCTGGCCCAAGCCGCTCCCGAACAACTGGATTCTCGGCCAGGTATCCGGCGTCGCCGTCGACAAGCGCGGTCACGTGTGGATCGTGCAGCGTCCACGCTCGCTGAGCGATCGTGAGCTTGGGGCGCAGCAAAAGCCGCAATGGAGCAAGTGCTGCGTCGCGGCTCCGCCCGTCATCGTGTTCGATCAAGCCGGCAACGTCGTGCGGGCATGGGGCGGGCCAGGCGCCGGGTATGAATGGCCAGAGAGCGAGCACGGTGTCTTCGTCGACGATACAGACTCGGTCTGGCTCGCCGGCAACGGGAACAAGGACTCGCAGATTCTCAAGTTCACTCTCGAGGGGAAGTTCCTGCTGCAGATTGGCCGGAGCGGGCAGTCCAAGGGCAGCAACGACACGGCGAATCTCGGAAGCCCCGCCGACATCAACGTCGACGTCGCGGCGCGGGAAGTCTATGTTGCCGACGGCTACCGCAACCGCCGCGTCATCGTCTTCGACTCGGAGACCGGGGCCTACAAGCGGCACTGGGGTGCGTATGGCAAACCGCCGAGCGATGATGCCTCTCCGCCCTATGATCCTGCGCGACCGCCGTCCCAGCAGTTCGGTCAGCCGGTACACTGCGCGCGGCTGGCAAAGGATGGACTGCTCTACGTCTGCGATCGCATTAACGATCGCTTCCAGGTGTTCCGCAAGGACGGCACGTTCGTATCCGAAGCGTTCTTCGAGAAGGACACGCGACTCAACGGGTCGGTGTCGGAGCTGGCGTTCTCACCAGACCGTGAGCAGTCGCTGCTGTATATGGTTGACGGCGTGAACAACGAGATGCGCATCGTTGACCGAGCGACCAAGGCGATCGTCGGGCGCGTTGGACGTCCGGGTCGCTATGCCGGTCAATTTCACGTCGTTCACAACGTCGCCGTAGATGCGCAAGGGAATGTCTACACGACCGAAGTCAACACCGGTCAACGCGTCCAGAAGTTCCGGCGCGTACGCTAGCAGCCCG
>Ga0075430_100003567_pt1 | contig 13039 bp, 8 predicted proteins | sample RhiMetdeltSRZDD4_FD_75294 | JGI IMG/M metagenome (GOLD analysis project Ga0075430, IMG submission 75294) | Populus rhizosphere microbial communities from Tennessee, USA - Rhizosphere MetaG P. deltoides SRZDD4 | ecosystem: Host-associated > Plants > Roots > Rhizosphere > Soil | place: USA... | reverse complement strand
CGGCAATTCTGCGAGCAGTTCCTGAATCCCCTGCTCCTCGCCGCGCAATTCGGCATCGCGCACCATGCCTGGTATCGCGGCTCCCCCGAAGGTCTGCCGACCGCCGGCCTCGCCGCGCTCTGGCCCGCGCGGGGCTGGCTCTCGCCGCGGGCGCTGGTGCACGTGCTGCTTCCTGCGAGCGCCGAGCGCGCCGCGGCCAAGCGCGCGGAAGCAGCGCTTGCCAGGGTCGGCCGCGCGCGCCTGCCAAAGGCAGGCTATGTCGCGCTGCTCGACCAGCTGCGACGCTGGATCGCCGGCCTCGAGCCGCGAGGCTTCCGCGCGACACAGTGGGCTGGCTATGCGCAGGCGCGCAACTACAGCGCCGGCGCCCTCGAGGCGAAGCGTCGCGTGGTGGCCGAGTTCGCGGCGCGCTACCGCCCGCACATGCTGTGGGACCTTGGCTGCAACGACGGCGAGTTCACGGAGGTCGCCTTGTCGAACGGGGCCGCAGCGGCAATCGGGTTCGACGCCGATCCGGGCGCGCTCGAGCTCGCGTGCGCGCGCGCCGCGCGTATCGGAATGGCGTTTCTGCCGCTGTATCAGGACGCCTCGAATCCCAGCCCGGCGCAAGGGTGGCGCGGCCGGGAGCGCGCGGCGCTCGCCGAGCGCGGCCGCCCCGACGCGCTGATGGCGCTCGCCTTCGAGCACCATCTCGCGCTCGGCTGCAACCTGGCGCTCGAGGAGGTGGTCGGCTTCCTGGTGGCGAGCGCGCCGCGCGGGCTGGTGGAATTCGTGCCGAAATCCGACGCCACGGTCCAACGCATGCTCGCCCTGAAGGGGGACATCTTCCCAGGGTATTCCGAAGCGGCGTTCGCCGCGGCGCTGGCCGCGCGCGCGCGCATCGTGCGCACCGATGACCTGGCCGGCGGGCGTAAGCTGTTCTGGTTCGAAGCTTGAGCGCGCCCGCGACCGCGGCGATCGCCCTGCTTTGCGGCCTGGTGTTTCTCTTCAAGCCGGCGCAGATGTTCGCGGCGAACCAGCCGTTCTTTTACTTCGGATTCCCGCAGCTCGCGACCCTGCTCGTGCCGATGTTCCTCGCCGGCTTCGGCTTGCTCGCGTGGCTTGCGTCGCGCGGCGGATCGCGCTGGCAGCACGCGCTCGCGGCCGCGCTCGGGGGCATCGCGCTCGCCGCGTGGGTCAATGCCACGTTCTTCCCCTCGCCCGGCGGCGCCCTCGACGGCCGCAGCCTGTTGATTCCGCTCGATGAGAAGCGGGAGGTGCTGAACGCGCTTCTCTGCGCGGCGATCGCGCTGGGCGGCAGCGCGTTCGCGTGGTGGCGCCCGGTCCTCGCCCGCCGGTTCCTCGGCGCCCTGTTCGCGGTGCTCGCCGCGCAGACGGTCTGGATCGGGGCCACCGACGAGCATCCCTGGCGCGCGCAGGGCGCCACCCACCGGCTGGCACAGCTCTCCGCCGAGAAGAACGTGCTTGTCATCCTGCTCGATGCGTTCCAGTCCGATTTCTTCGGCGAAACGTTGCAGCGCGAGCCGGCGCTCGCGCAGGCATTCGACGGTTTCACGTATTTCCCGAACGCGGTCGGCCCGGCCCCCACGACCTACCTCGCGATGATCGCCATCCACTCCGGCGTACCGTATCGTGAAGGCGCGAGGCTCCAGGAGACCTATCGCCGCAGCGTCGTGGAACGCTCGTTCATGGCGCGACTCGCGGCCGCGGGCTATGACGGGATGCTCGTCAATCCGACGCTCAATCGTTGTCCCGACGGGATCGCCTGCGACCATGAGGCTGTCCTGGTGCACGGGCGCGCGAGATCGCTCGCCGAGGCGGCGCTGTTTCTCGTCGATCTTGCGGTGTTCCGCATCGTCCCCGATGCGATGAAGCCCGCAGTCTACGCCGAGGGCTCCTGGATGGCGACGCGGCTGCTCGGCGAGCGCCGCGGCGCGTTCTGGTTCGATGCCGTCACTTCCAACAGCGTGCTCGAATTGTTCGCGCAATCGATGCGCATCGAGTCGCCCCGCCCCGTCGCGCGCTTCCTGCATCTTTTCAGCACGCATTCGCCCGCGAGCCTCGATGCCGAATGCCGGCAAGTCAGGGACCTTCCCTGGATACGGCAGACCGCGATTGCCCAGAGTCGGTGCGCGCTGGGCAAGCTTACGGTTCTGCTGCGCAGGCTGCAGGCTCTCGGCATTTATGACCAGACGGCGATCGTCGTCCTCGCCGACCATGGCGCCGGGCTGCGCAAGGACGGCGGCGCATGGGTGTGGGGCGCTTACGCTTCGCCGCTACTCCTGGTGAAGCCCTATGGCGAACGCGGCGAGCTTGCCCACTCGACGCGCGTGGTCGGGTTGACGGACGTGCCCGCAAGCCTCTGCGCCTGGACCCGGGACTGCCGCATGGAATCCGGTTCCGATGTCATGGGCGCGCCGGCAGAACCGCCGCGCTACCCCTTTTTCGCCTATTTCTGGCGGCATGAGTACTGGCTCGCGGACGCGGTACCGATCTTCGAGCGCTACGAAGTGAATGGGCCGCCGCGCGACTTCGCCTCTTGGAGGCAGCTTTCGAACGGCGGTCCACGACCATGAAGCTCATCTCGCTCGTCGTCCCGTTCTACAACGAAGCCGTCGGGGTCGGAGCCCTGTACGACGAGCTCCGTCCCGTGCTCGAAGCGGTCGAGGGCCATGCCTTCGAGATCATCTGCGTCGACGATGGCAGCAGCGACGGCACGCTGGCCCGGCTGCTCGAGCTGGTCGAGCGCGACCCGCGCATCCGCGTGCTCGAGCTGTCGCGCAACTTCGGCAAGGAGGCGGCGCTCACCGCCGGTATCGACGCCGCCCGCGGCGATGCGGTGATCGCGATCGACGCGGACCTGCAGGACCCGCCGGAGCTGATCGGTCGCCTGATCGCCGAGTGGCAGCGCGGCGCGGACGTGGTGCTTGCCCGGCGCACCGACCGCAGCGCCGATTCGTTCCTCAAGCGCAAGACCGCCGAGCTGTTCTACCGCATCCACAACCGGCTCTCCAGCGTGCAGATTCCGCAGAACGTGGGCGATTTCCGGCTGATGGACCGAGCCGCGGTCGATGCGCTGAAAGCGCTGCCGGAGCGCCAGCGCTTCATGAAAGGCCTGTTCGCGTGGATCGGATTCCGCACCGCGGTCGTCGACTACGCGCGCGCGCCGCGCGCCCGCGGCGCGAGCAAATTTTCCGGCTGGCGGCTGTGGAATTTCGCGCTCGAAGGCATCACGAGCTTCAGCACCGTGCCGCTGCGCGTCTGGACCTATGTCGGCGCGCTCGGCGCCGCTCTCACTTTCCTCTACGCGGTGTTCATCATCCTGCGCACGCTGATCCTCGGGATCGACGTGCCGGGTTACGCGTCGCTGCTGGTGGCGGTGCTCTTTATCGGCAGCCTCCAGCTCCTGAGCGTCGGCGTGCTGGGCGAATACATCGGGCGCGTCTACCTCGAGACGAAGCAGCGCCCGGTCTACGTAGTGCGGCGTGAATTCGGCGGCAAGCCGACCTAGGCGACGTCGACCTTCAGGCGGACCGGCACCAGGCCGATGGTCGAGAACCAGCCCACCGATTCGCTGACCATGTCCCAATCGAGCAGGTAGCTTCCCTTCCCCGGCAACGGCATGCTGATGTCGACGGTGACGGTCTCTCCCGGCGCGATCGGGCGGCCGTCGCCCGGCGTCAGTGGATGGCGGAAATAGTCCAGCTTCAGCATCTGCCCGGCGGCATCAAGCAGGTGGCAGCCGAGCAGCACGCCGCCGCGGCCGGCGCTGCGCGGCAGCCAGGTCGCCCTGCCGCTGTTGGTGGCGACGACCTGAGCCGCCAGCGGCACGCCCTCGCGCAGCGCATGGGATGCGAGCTTCACCTCCAGCCGGGCTGCAAGCCCCTCGCGCTTGCGGCTGTCGAGCGCCGCGGTGAGCGGGCCTTTATGCATGAAGAACAGCCGGGTGTGCTCCATGCGGGCGCGGGTCGCCTCGGCGAATTGCTGGTTGGCATTTCCGCCCTTAAGGTAATCCTCGAACTGCGGCAGACTGAGAAGCAGCGTATGCGGAGCGAACACCGCCAGCCTCAGGCGCGTGAATCCCGCCTGGCTCGCCGTAGCCCATATCCTGGCGATGTCGACATCGTCCTCGAGAACCTTGAAGTTGCGCATCTCGAACTGCGACTGGAACGAGGTCGAGTGGCGCGGACCGGGCTCGGAAAAACCGGCGATGCCCCCGGGCCTGAGAATCCTGCCCATTTCGCGCAGCACTTCGTCCGGATTCAGCAGGTGATGGAAGGTGTCCAGGCACACAATCCGGTCTACGCTTTCGTCGGGCAGGTCGATCCGACGGCCGTCGAAATGCAGGAAGCGGGGCGGCGGGCGCTGGCCGATGATCGGCTGGCGCGCGTAGAGCGTCTTGCCGATCTCCAGGGCGGTGCGCGATACGTCGAGCGCGATGACCTCCATGCCGAGCTGCGTCAGCCACCGCGACGCCCAGCCAGAGCCGGCGCCGAAATCGAGCACGCGCATCTCCGGCACGAGCTGCAGCCCATTCAGGACGTGGGCAAAATTGCTCAGCAGCGCGGGCGCCTCCTCGACCGAGCGCAGCGGCTTGGTGAGCAACGAGTCCCGATCCCGGACCGCAGCGAAGTACTGCTCGGCGGTCTCGTTGAGCGCCTCGACCGTCATCCCCTTCTTGAATTCGCGCACGTCGATCAACGTTCCCGACGCCGGCGTCCAGTCTCCCGCGTGCGACTTCATGCTGACGATCGAAGTCTCGCTTGCCGGCCGGTCCACCAGCCATCGGGCGATCAAGCCGGCACCGAGCATCGCGGCTGCACCTTGGAACAGCCGCCGGCGGCTGATCGGTTGCTTTGCCATACGCCAGAACCTGTCGAACATGCGCGTCCCTCCCCTTCACTTCAGAGCCCAAGTCTAGCTGCGATAGAGTGTGATCCCTGCGGCCGCGATGGATCCCAGCGCCTACCGAGAGATGGCGGAGACCGAGGACCGCCACTGGTGGTTTACCGGTCGGCGGGCCATTCTTTCCTCCCTGATCGAGCGGCTGCCGCTGCGCCATCCGGCCCGCATCCTCGAGATCGGCTGCGGCACCGGAGGAAATCTCGACATGCTGGCGCGCTTCGGCGACGTGGCGGCGATGGAGGCCGACGCAGCCGCCCGCGCCATCGCCGCCGAGAAGACCGCGGGGCGTTTCGACATCCGGGCCGGCCGCTGTCCGGACGCGATTCCGTTTCCCGCCGGGTCGCACGACCTGGTTTGCCTGTTCGACGTCCTCGAGCACATTGAAGAGGACGTGGCGACTCTGCGCGCGGTGCGCTCGCTGCTCGCGCCCGGGGGGCGCGCGCTCATCACGGTGCCGGCGTACCGTTGGCTGTGGAGCACGCACGACGAGTTCCTGCACCATAAGCGCCGCTATACGGCGCGCGAGCTGCGCGCGAAGTCGCTTGAGGCGGGGCTGGGCATCGCGGTCTTGTCCTACTTCAACACGCTGCTCTTTCCGCTCGCGGCTTCGGCGCGGCTCAAGGACCGCCTGTTCGACGCGACGCGCGCGAGCGGCACCGCAATGCCGCCAAGAGCGCTGAACGCGCTTTTCCATCGCCTTTTCAGCGTCGAGCGCGTGCTGGTAGGGCGCCTGCCGCTGCCTTTCGGCGTCTCGATCGTGTGCGTTCTGCGCTGATCCCGGACTAGCGTTCGTCGCAGCGCGGCTGGCAGCGCAGGCAGCGCGCGCCCTGCAGCTCGTAAACGTTGAAGGTGCCGCACTCGTAGGCCAGGCGGTAGCCGCGTTCGGGCAACGAGGCGCGCACCCGCTCGACGCCGCCCCGCCCGAGCGGCCAGTTGAGGCCCGACTTGAGATCGGTGACGACGCAGGACACCGGTTCGCCCGACGGGCGCTGCTCGAGCTGGTCCGGGTACCCGATCCAATTGCGCGTGGAAAGATGGGGAATCAAAATGTCCGAGGCCGCCATCGGCGCCGCGCGATCGAGGCATGGGATCACCTCGGCATTGAGCCACTCGGTCTGGGCCCCCGGCAGGTAGGTGCGCGCGCGCGTGAGCTCGCCGGTGCCGTAGCCCGCGAGCGCCCAGATCAGCAGCCACGCCCCGGTGCGTTGCCAGCCGAACCGCCGCGCGCCTGCCGCAAGGCCGTACGGCAGCGCCCAGAAAAGTGCCGTGCCGGGCTCGATGCCGTAGTGGAAAATGATGCGCACGCGCTGGTCGCCTTCGCTCAGGAATAGCATGAGGTAAGGCGGCAGCGCCGCGAGCGCAGCGCGCCAGTCGAGCAGCGGCAGGAAACCGAGCGGCGCCAGCGTCCAGAAAAGGAAGTTAAGCCGCTCGGCGTTGATGAGCTGCGAGAATAAATAGCCGGGCTGCGTGAACGGCGCCGCGAGCAGATCGCCGAGACCCCCGCCAAAACGGTCGTAAAGACCCATGTAGGCGTATTCGCCGGCGCCGAATAGCGATGGCACCACCTTCACGTCGAATATGAACAGCGCCACCCCGGCCGCCGCCAGCGCCGCACCGCGCCAGCGCGCGCCGCGCAGCGCCCACGCCACGCCGATGCCGGCGGCGACCACTGGCGCGGATTCCTTCGTTCCGAGCGCCGCCACGAGCGCCGCCATCCCGAGCACCTTGGCCCAGCGCCCCGGCGTGGCGAAGCCGACGAACGCCCACAGGAAAAGCGGCAGCATGAAGACTTCGGGATGGAAGTCGAAGGCGTTCGCGTTGCGCAGCGGCAGGTATGCCCAGTAGAGCCACGGCAGGGCGGCCGCGGCGCCGTGCTGGCGTCCGAAACGCGCCGCCCCAAGGTAGTACAAAGCCGGGCCGCCCGCCGCCAGACCGAACGCCTGCGCGAAAAGCAGCGTTTCCGGTCGAGGCACGAGCCAGAACACCGGAGCGAGCAGCCAATACGTTGGCGACTGGTGATCGGTGAAGAGGTTGATCCCGTCCTTCACCGCCGAGATGTAGCCGTTGCCGTGGGTGAGATTCCACATCACGTTGGTGAAAATGCCGAGGTCGTACCCGTGGCTGTCGAACGCGCGATGTCGCAGCACCGCCAGGGCGAAGTATCCGAGCCCCACCGCTGCGGCCGCGACCCACAACGGCCGCGGCCCCGCACGCTCCAGCGCGTCCATCCACGCGCGGCCAACGCGTGCGCCAAGGCGCACGAAGAAGCTTCGAGTCCATGGCTCGCCGGTGCGCCAGCGGATCGCGGCCCCCACCAACGCCACCACCAGCACCGCGGCCGGCCCGCGTGTGAGGTGCCATAACGCCTGCGTGGCGCGGTCCCGGTCCTGTTCGAACAGCCATCCCACGACCGCGCCGGCGGCAAGCACGAGCGCCAAGCCCGCGAGCCGCGCACGCCAAGACGCGGCGCGCCATTGCCCGAGCCCTTCCAGGATCAGCGCAAGCGCGAGCAGCGGCACGCCGTAATCCGAGAGCTCGACGTACACCCCGCTCGGCGTGTCGAACGCGATCCATTCCGTCACCCACGGAAAGACGACCAGCGTGGCGATGAAAATGTCTAGGACGCGCACAGGGCGAAGGACGACGCGTATCGCCGCAGCAGCGGGATGCGCAGCGCAAGGTTGTCTGCCATGGTGAGGGCGCAGGCGATCGTCCGCGGCGTGCCCGGCATCACCCAGGCCAGCGGGCCCAGAAGGTAGTCGCTGTAGTCGAGCTTTACTGCTGGGAAGCCCTCTTCCCGGAAAACCCGGACAAGCCTATCCGGGTCCAGCTCGCGCTCGTCAGGGCTGTGGTAGCGCTCGTAGGCACTGCGCACCAGGCCGCGAAACAGGCCGACCAGCCGCCGCGAGCTCGGGTCGCTCGAATAGAACACGCCGCCAGGCCGCAGCGCCTTGCGCGCCGCCCGCAGCGTGTGGCGGATCGCCGCGTCGTCGAGGTGATGGAGGAAGGCGAAGGCCGCCACTGCATCGAAATCGCCCGGCAGTGCGCCGCTCATTCCCCCGGCCACCTGGAACGACAGGTTCGGGTACGCGACCGATTTGGCCTTGGCCCGCGCGATCGCAACCGGCGAGATGTCCGTGCCGACGATCGCGCCGACGTGAGGTGCGAGGCGCCGCTCGATCGAGCCGTCGCCGCAGCCGAGGCTGAGGACCCGGTGCGAGCGGCCGGCGCCCGTCGCCCGCAGGAATTGCCGCGCCGCGCGGTCGTGCACCCGGCAGAAGAGCGGCGTCTCGAACAGCGCCGCCTCCGCCTCGTAATGCGTGTCGTGGTATTCGCGCTCGTTCATCGGCATTGCGACAGATCGACGATCTCGCCCGCGCGGTAGCGATTGAGCACGATGCGCTCGCCGAACGCCTCCAAGCGGGCATCCAGGTCTACGTAGTGGCGCGCCCAGCCGCTGCCGAGCGGCTCCGTGACCGCCGTCTGGCCGCGAAAAATCTGCGGGCACGCCTTCTCGATACGGTCGAAGAGCGCCGAAATCTCGCGCGCCTTCGCTTCGCGCACGGGGTCGCGCCGCGCCGCGCGCAGCGCGCAGCTTGCGACCGAGAGCGGCTCGCTCGAAGCCGGCGTGCCGGAGAGGCGGTTCGCTGCGCGCGACAGCGCGTCGCCGTCGTCGCGCCGCCAGGCGATGGAGAAGCAGTCGGCCGGGTCGATGCGATAGCCGATGCGTACCAGCGTGCCGTCGTAGGCGCTCACCTGCGCCGGCGGCGGCCTGCCGCCGGCGAGCTCCAGCGCGCGGCCGAGCACACGCACACGACCCCGGTGGCGCTCCAGCAGCTCGGCGAGGCGCGGCGCATCCGGCGGTAGGCTGCGCTGTCCGCGCAGATTCACAAAGGAGGAGTCCGGGTGCAAGAACGGCGCGAGCACCGCCATTGGAAGGGTTTCCAGCGTCAAGTACAGCGCCGGCTCCCGCTGCGCCCGCGCCGGCACCTCGTAGGGGAACCAGCTGCGCGACCACGGCTCGGCGATGAACCAGCGCGGCGGCGCGGCCAAGGCTGACATGACGAGCTGCGCTGCGAGCAGCAGCCCGAGGCCGATGCGCGCCATCATGGGAGGCAGCAGGCGCTCGGCAAGGAATGCCAGGCATACCCCGGCCAGCAGCAGCACGAGCAAGCCGTAGCGCGCGTTCGCCGAGGTCGCGATCCACGCGACATATGCCACGGCGAAGAACGCCAGCAGCCGCCATTGCGCGATCCGCTCCCGAAGCAGCGGTAATGCGAGCGCCAGCAGCGCTAACGCGGAGAAGCGCAGGTCCGGAGCAAAGGTCTCGGAATACAGCGAGCGGTCGAGCAGCGCCATGCGGAACGGAAAAGCGAGCGCCGCGGGCAGATCCTGCGGCGCGAAACGAGCGGCCGCGCCGAGCCCGGGAAAGAACGGATCGCCGAACTCGCGCGTCATCAGCACGAGCCACGGACCGGCCAGCACCGCCACCGCGGCCGCTCCGCCGGCCATGTAGGCAAGCGCGGCGCGGCGCCCTGCGAGAAGGGCGAGCGGCAGCGCCGCCAGGGCAAAGATTGCGTTCGAGTACTTCAGCGCCGCCGCCGCGCCGAACAGGACGCCAGACAATCCCGGCCGCTTGCCATCCAGCAGCAACAGCAAGCCCGCGAGCATGAACGGCAGCAGCAGCGGATCCAGGAAGGAAGTGCCGACCGTCGCCCAGTACACCGCGGTCGCCGCGCCGAGGGCGGCGGCTAGCCCCGACATCACCAAGCGCTCGCTGCGCCCGAGGTGAACGAAGAGCCGCCAGGCCAGCGCGAACAACAATCCAATACTCAGGCTGTGCGCGAGGGCGAGCCCGACCGACGCGAGCACGCTGTGCCAGCCGGAAGAGACCATGAGGTAGAACGGCACGTACCCGAGCGGGTTCAGGTAGCTCTGCGCGCTGGCGGCGAAGTAGTCCTGCTGCAGCCTCCCTTGCATGAGCTGGAAGGGCGCGTAGTAGTGGTAGTTAAGAAGGTCCCAGTTCAGATCCTTCCCGGCATACACCGTCCAGGCCGCACACACGGCCGCTGGCAGGCCGATCAATGCGGATATCCGCCTCAACGCCGGACGCGCTTGAGCTCGGTCACGCGGTTCTTGAGGTGCTGCAACGCCGCGCTGTTGCTCGTTTCCCCATAAAGCTGCTCGAGTGGCGCGATCGCACCGCTGTCTGGCGACGGCCAAAGCGAGAATGCGGACTCGAGATCGCCGATGGCGCCGGGCCGGTCTCCGGTATTGGCGCGCAGCACCCCGCGCAGGAGGAAGAACCCGGCTACGTGCTGCTTTGGCGCATCGGAAGGCAGCAAAGTCCGCGCGCGGTCGAGATAGGTGGCCACCGCGTCGGCGGAGAAACCGCCCGGGTTGGCGAGCAGGCCCTCGGCGATGCCAAGCGCGCCGTAGAAGTCCTGCGCCAGCAGCTCGAACTGGCGCCGGCCACGCTCGTCGGGCGGCGCGCCGCCGCTCGGAAGCGAGCGCGCGATGAGGTAGCCGTACCTGCGCCGCAGCTCGCTCTGGAAGTAGGCGATCCAGGCATTGCCGGCGTTCTCGCGCGCGATCGCCTCCTCGAAGAAGCGCACCGCCTCTTCCGGGAGGTCCACCGTGACCTTGTTCGGATCGGACGAGCTCTTGTCGACCTCGATGTAGAGCCAGTGGTCGCGCCGGGCATTTCCCGTATACGTGTCCAGGGTGAGCACGACCGGGCTTTTCTGCGCCGCGATCATTTCGCGCACGATGCGGTTGGCGCTCTCCTGGTCGGTGCGAAGCGGATGGAACAGCCGGTTGCCGAGGATCAACCCCTGCGACTGGTAAAGCGTTATGTCCGGCCGCGCATTCTCCACCATGTGGAAATACGCGATCGGCGCGAGATCGGCGTCGCCCTGGCCGAACACGATCGCGTCCTTCGGCAGGATCTTGAGCACCGTCTGGGCATATCGCACCGACCAATCGTGGTTCGCCCGCAAATTGACCCACGCGCCCAATCCGCCAATCAACAGGAGCAGCCCGGCCGCCGCCGCGAGCGACTGGCCGCGCCGCAGGGCATAGCGTGCGGCGAGCCAGTCAAAGCCGAGCGCCATCCACAGGGCGCCGATGGCATAGGCCGGGATGGGATAGACGTGGAAGATGTGCTTGCGGAACACGTCGTAGTCGAAGCCCAGCAGCATGACCAACACCGCCGAGGGCATGAGGAAGGCGGTCGTGAAGAATGCGGATATGCGCTTGCCGAGGACGCGCCATTGCGCCGCGAACCCGGCGGCGGCCACCGCGGTGCCGATGATCGCGAACTGGAAAAAAAGCTCGCGTCCCATGAACGTCAGGTAGCGGGTCTTGTCGAGCCAGCCGGCGGTGTGGGAATGGTCGACGTTAACGTATCCGGAGCGCGAGATGAAATACCAGATCTCGGTGAGCGTCTCCATCTCGCCGTAGAAGCTGATCGGAAGCCCTTTCCACGATCGATGGATGAGCCAGGCGTAGGGCAGCAGGCCTGCGGCCACCAGCACGAGCAGGAGGCCGAAGCGCCGCAGCAGTTCCTCGCGCAGCGGCCAGAGCAGGATCGCGAACGCGGGCGCGGCGAGCAGCATCAGCGGATAGTGGTTGCTCAGGCTCAGGCCGAAGATGAACGCCATCCACGGCAGGACCCGTGGGTCGTGCTCGGCGCGCAGCCCGAGATGCACGAGCGCGAGCAGGAACAGCGTGTTCAGGGTGTAGACCTCGGCAATGATCGACTGCGACCAAAACACCGGCGAAAGTCCGAGGGCGAAGGCGGCGAGGTATGCCGGCAGCCGGCGGTCCGCATCCACCAGACTGCGGGCGCACAGCCAGGCGGCGGCCGCGGTCAGCGCGCCGAAGAGCGCGCTTGCGAGATGAACGCGATAGGCCACCGAGCCGAACGGCAGCCACGTGAAGAGGTGCCCGACGAGGGTGAAAAGCGGATATCCCGGCGGATGCTCAATGCCCAGGAAGTAAGCCGACAGCACGAACAGCGCATCGTCCTCGAGGCTCACGCTGCGCGGCGCGGTCGCCGCGTAGAGCACGAAAAGCGCGAGCGCCACCGCCGCGGCCTGCAGCCAGTCGGCGCGCGCGGCACGGAACATCGGGCGGGCGGTCAAGGCTTGCGGGCGCCGGCGGCGCCCCAGGTGAACGACGCGGTGGTGAAGAAGTTCCACAGCGCGGCGATCAGCGCCCCGGCGAGCCCAGCTGCCCAGTAGGCGACCGATTGCAGGAACAGCCATTCGGCCACTGCGATGTTGATGAACGCGCCGATGCCGCAGGCGACGTAGAAGCTCGCCAGGCCGCGCCAGAGCCGCGAGCCCCTAAGGCGCTGGTCGCCGTAGGTGAAGATGTTATTCAGGAAGAAATTGCTCGTCATCGCGGCCCACGTCGCGAGCGCCTGGCTCAACAGGAAGTTGCCGCCGCTCGCGCGGAACCCCGCGGTCAGCACCGCCAGGTGGACCGCGACGCCGGTCAGGCCGACCGCGCCGAAGAGGAAGAAGCGCGCCGGCAGCAGCCGGCCGGTCATGTGGTAGAGGATCAGCATGAAGAACTCGGCGATCACGCGCGCGCCGAGCTTGCTCTCGCCGTGCTGCCGGCTGCGCATGCGATAGGGCAGCTCCGCGATGCGCACCTCGCCGCGCGCCGCGGCCACCAGGTCGAGGAGAATCTTGAACCCTCGCCCGTACAGCCGCCGCACCACGCGCTCGAGGAAGCTGCGGCGCACGAGGAAAAAGCCGCTCATCGGGTCGCTCAGCCCCTTGCAAAGCACCTGGCTCAGCGCGCTCGCGAGCCGGCTGATGCGCACGCGATCGGCGGCCAGGTCGCCGGTGCTGCCGCCCTCCATGTACCGGCTGGCCACTACGACGTCCGCGTCCTCCCGCTTGAGCGCCTCGAGCAGCTTCGGCAGCTGCGTTTCGTCGTGCTGCAGGTCGGCGTCGATCACCGCGAGGTAGGGCGCCGAGCTTGCCAGCATGCCCTCGATGCACGCCGAGGCGAGGCCGCGCCGGCCGATGCGATGGAGCACGCGCACCCGCGAGTCATGCTGGGCCCGGTCGCGCACCACGTCCTCGGTGCCGTCGAAAGCGTCGTCGACCACGACGATGGT
>Ga0075430_100003565_pt1 | contig 13042 bp, 10 predicted proteins | sample RhiMetdeltSRZDD4_FD_75294 | JGI IMG/M metagenome (GOLD analysis project Ga0075430, IMG submission 75294) | Populus rhizosphere microbial communities from Tennessee, USA - Rhizosphere MetaG P. deltoides SRZDD4 | ecosystem: Host-associated > Plants > Roots > Rhizosphere > Soil | place: USA... | reverse complement strand
GTTGCCGACGATGTAGCAGATGTTGACGGCGACCTTGTTGTCGAACATCGCCAGGTACTCGGCGACGGTCGACCAGCGACCCGGCAGCTTCGGGGCGCCGTCCAGGCCGGAGTTGAGCTGGTAGAACTTGTCGAAATCCTCCTGGCTGTGGAACGGCGCGTACGAGTTGCCGTCGATGCCGACCAGCTCAGTGGTGATGCCCTGGCGGATCTTCGGCTCGTGGTGCGGCTGTTCCAGGATGACCAGCCCGGTATGGGCGTGCATGTCGATGAAGCCCGGCGAGACGACGTGGCCGGTCGCGTCGATGGTGCGGGCGGCCTGGACGTGCGAGACGTCGCCGCGCAGGATGCGGACCGTCTCGCCCTCGACGGCGACGGCGCCGTAGAAGCCGGGGTTGCCGGTCCCGTCGACGATCATGCCGTTGGCGATCAGCAAGTCGAGCACGAGCCACCTCCGGGCGAGTAGGCAGTGGGCAGAAGCGACGTGAGAACCGGGATGGTAGCGGACTCGGACCCAACGACGAAGCCCCCGCGAGTGCGGGGGCTTCGGGATGGTGCACAGCTTCTGGGTCGATTGTCGTGTGATGCGTACGGGCCTGCCTGCTGGAGCGCTTTCGGTCGACGGCATCGCTGTGAAGGCTGGGCGGCGACTGGATGGCTCGCCCGGTTTGCCACCTTCGGCCTACTCGCCTCGGCAGGCCCCTGACCGATCGATTTGCAGGACTCCGAAGATCAGGTGGCGGGCCTGCTTCATCCGACTGATGATCATGCGCCCGTTCCCTCCATCCTTCTTGATAGCCGCTCCAGGTCGTCGTGGCGTCCTGGTACCACTATGATCGTCGTTCCCGACGAGCGGCGAACGTGACGGATGTCCCGTCCTGCCCGGGACACTCGTCGTCCGGACCGGCTGCCGAGGCGGCGCCCCCGGGTGTCGTGTTGGCGTACAACTGGGCAGGAGGCGACGATGCCCCGTCCGCCGGCGCACAACCTGCCATCTCGCTTGACGAGCTTCGTCGGCCGCGAGCGGGAGATCGCCGAGATCACGGCGTTGTTGGAGGCCGAGCGGCTGATCACGCTGGCCGGCGCGCCCGGCGTCGGGAAGACCCGGCTGAGTCTCCAGATGGCGGCGCGCGTCCTGGACCGGTTCCCACACGGCGTCTGGCTGGTGGAGCTGGCCCCGCTGACCGACCCAGCCCTCGCCCCTCAGGCCGTTGCCCAGGTGCTCGACGTGCGCGAGCAGCCGGGCCGGGCGCTGACGACCACACTTGCCGAGTACCTGCGCACGCGTCGGCTGCTGCTCGTGCTCGACAACTGCGAGCACCTGATCGGCGCGGCGGCGGTGCTGGTCGAGACGCTCGTGCGGGCCTGCCCCGATCTCCATGTCCTCGCCACCAGCCGCGAGCCGCTCGCCATCGAAGGCGAGGTGACGTACCGGGTGCCGTCGCTGGGCGTCGCTGAGGCCGAGTCCGAGGCCGAGTCCGAGGCCGCGAGGCTGTTCCTCGAGCGGGCGCACGCCGCCGCACCGTCATTCCAGGTGACGGAACGGAGCTCGCCCATCGTCGCCCAGATCTGCGCTCGGCTGGATGGCATCCCGCTGGCAATCGAGCTGGCCGCCGCTCGGGTCCGGGCGCTCTCGGTGGAGCAAATCGCGGCCCGCCTGGGCGACCGCTTCCACCTGCTGACCGGCGGCTCGCGGACGGCACTCCCGCGCCAGCAGACGTTGCGGGGCGCCGTCGACTGGAGCTACGACCTCCTCTCGGAGCCGGAGCAGGCGCTGCTGCGGCGACTCGCCATCTTCGCCGGGGGCTTCACGCTTGACGCCGCCGAGCAGATGGGCAGACTCGATCTGCTGACGTCACTGGTGGACAAGTCGCTGGTGCAGGTCGACGAGGGCGATGACGGGGAACGGCGGTACCGATTGCTGGAGACGTTCCGGCAGTACGGCCTGGAGAAGCTGATCGAGCACGGCGAACTGGCCGAAGCGCGCGACCGCCACCGCGACTACTTCCTGGCCCTCGCCGAGGGAGTCGCGCCAGCGCTCAATGAGCGGGCCGACAGCACACTGCTCACCCGTCTCGAACGGGAGCATGACAACCTGCGCGCGGCACTCGGCTGGTGCCTGGACGAGCCGGGCACCGGACGTGACGGCCCGACGGCCGACGAGGACGACCAACGGTCGAGCAGGGCCGCGCTGGGCGTCAGACTCGCCGCCGCCATCTGGCGCTTCTGGTGGCTGCGTGGCCACCTCGGCGAGGGGCGCCGCTGGCTGGCTCGGAGCCTCGCCGCGCCGTCGACCGACGCCAGCCCGGCCGTTCTTGCCGCGCGTGATCTGGCGCTGCTCGGCCTCGCCAACCTCTCGGCGTACCAGGGGGACTACCGCGCAGCCGTCGCCCACATGACCGAGAAGCTGGCCTTCTGTCGCGAGACTGGCAACCACCGTGGCGTCGTCGTGGCGCTGCATCGCCTCGGCTTCTACGTCATGCACCTCGGCGAATTGGAGCGAGGAGCCCGGCTCTGCGAGGAGAGCGTCGCGCTCGGCCGGCAATTGGCCCACCCACCTACCCTGGCCGGCGCGCTGCACACGTCAGGCATTGTCTGGTACGTCCTGGGACGCTTCGAGCAGAGCGTGGCCCTCAGCGCGGAGGCGATCGGCCTGTTCCGCGAGATTGGCAACGTCAATCCCATCGCCTATGCCCTCCGCTCGCAAAGTCGTGCCACCGCCGACCTCGGCGATCCGGTTAAGGCGACTCGCCTGGCCGAGGAGGGACTGCACATCTCGCAAAAGGTCGGCGACAGGCGTGGCATCATCGAGTCGTACAAGGATCTCGGACGCTTCGCACTGCTGACCGGCGACGTCGATCGCGCGATCGGTCTGCTCAGTATGGGTCTCACGATATGTCAACAGATGGAAGATCGCTGGCTGGCCACGATCTGCATCACAATCCTGGCTGGCGTAAAGATCGCGCAAGGCATACGGACGCCGCGCCATGGCACCGCCGGCCGGCCCCCCGTGGACGGAGCACGCGAGCACCTGCTGGACGCGGCCCGGCTCTTCGGGATGGCCGAGCGTCTGCGCGATCCCGGCGGCCTCGACCTGCCCTCGGACGTGCAGACCACCTACGACCGGGACCTAGCGCTGCTTCGCGAGCGTCTCGGCGGGTCGGTATTCACGCAGGCCTGGGCCGAGGGCCGGGCGATGTCGTGGGAGCAGGCGGTCGCGTACGCGCTTGCGATCACCGCGCCTCCGGAGTCCGACCCGCCCGGTGCCGGATCGGCCTCGGCCGTGAACGGCGATCCCGAAGCTGCGCGGCTGACCCCGCGCGAGCAGGAGGTCGCCATGCTGATTGCGGAAGGGCACTCCAACCGTCAGATCGCTGAGGCGCTGGTGCTCTCCGAGCGGACGGTCGACAGCCACGTCCGCAACATCATGGGCAAGCTGGAGGTCAGCTCACGGGCGCGGATCGCCGCCTGGGCCGTCCAGCACGGGCTCGACGAGCCCCGGTAGTTTCACGGATGCTCGGTACCCGTCCTGGATATCAGGATCGGTACCGCGGACCGGTACTTCGCGTCATGTGAAGATCGGGTCAGGGCCGTAGCGTGGTGGTAGCCCCCCACCCTCCCGCTACGAGGCCCGATGATGCGCCGCATTGTCGTCGAGATCCCGCTCATGATCGTCGCTGCCGGCGTGGTGGCGAGCCTCGTCTTCGTCGCCGGGAGCGCCATCGAACCATCGACCCCGCCGGTCGCCCTGGCGTTCACGCCCCAGTCGGCGCTGTGCACGCCATCGTACTGCGACCCATCGGAGCTTTCCCTCACTGGGGCTGGATCCCAGGAGCTCCTCCCGGAGGTCACGAGCGTCGTCGCGGAAGAGCCCTGACCCGCGAACGGCACCTGGGCCGCCGCGAATGGATGGCTTAGGCGCGTAGGAGGGCCAGGATCTCGTCGTGGAGCAGGCCGTTGCTGCTCACGGCGTTGCCGCCGGAGGGCGTGTTGCGGCCGGCGAAGTCGGAGAAGCGCCCGCCGGCCTCCTCCACGATCAGCTTAAGCGCGGCCACGTCCCAGACCGCTGCCTCCGGCTCGACCGCGGCCTCGGCCTTCCCCTCCGCCACCAGCAGGTGAATCCAAAAGTCGCCGGGGCCGGTCGTGCCCCAGCAGCGAGCCGAGAGGTCCAGCAGGGCCGGTCCCACGCCCTTCCGCACGAACCCCTCGACGCTGCCGTGCAGCACGTGAGCGTCCTGTAGCCTGCTGACCCGCGAAACCTCCAGCAGCCGCCCGTCCGCGAACGCCCCCAGCCCCTTCGCCGCCCACCAGCGCCGGCCACGCTTCCCCATCAGCGGCGCCGAGGCGACCCCGACGACGATCTCGCCGTCGCGCTCCAGCGCCAGCAGCGTGGCGAAGATCGGGATGCCGCGCGCGAACTTGCGGGTGCCGTCGATCGGATCGACGATCCAGCGCGGCCGGCCATCGTCCGCCCCGTCCCCGAGCCCTTCCTCCTCGCCGAGCACTGCGTAGCCGGGCCGCCGAATCGCCACCAGATCGCGGATCGCCTGCTCCACCCGGCGGTCGATCGCGGTGACCGGGCTGCCATCGTACTTGTTCTCGAAGGCATACCCTTCCGGCCTGAAGTGCCGGATCACGATCTCGTCGGCGACGGCGGCGAGCTCCAGCGCGAGATCCAGTTCCTGCGAGAGCGTGAACGGATGCTCGGTCACCGAGAGCGCCCCTTCGCCGGGCAGCTCGGCGTCACCATTCGGGCTGATACCCATCGGCCTGGCGCAGCTTGAGCGATACCAGCACGGTCAACGCCCGATCGACGTCGTGATCGGCACGTCCGCGTACGGTGGGTCCGGGAAATACTCGACGCCCTTCTGGACGCGTCGCGCCAGCTCCGGCCCCCACAGCCGCCCGACGATGTAGAGCGCCATGTCGATGCCGGACGAGACCCCGGCCGACGTGATGACAGCCCCCTCGTCCACGATCCGCTCGTCGTCGACGACCCGGACCGAGCCAAGGTCGCGGAAGCGGTCGATCGAGGCCCAGTGGGTCGTGGCGCGCTTGCCGGCGAGCAGGCCGGCTCGCTCCAGCAGGAACGAGCCGGTGCAGACCGACGTCATCAGCTCCGACGCCTCGCCGGCGCGCCGGAGATACTCGATCAGGCGCGGATTGTCGACTTCCGTCCGGGTCCCCATGCCGCCGGGCACCAGCACCACGTCCGCCCGGGGCGCCGTCTCGAAACTGTGGTCCGCGATCACCCGCAGCCCCTTGGCGCAGCGCACCTCGCCGCCGCGCTCGGAGACCGTGAAGACGTCACACGCTTCGGGATCGAGCTGTCGGGCGAAGGTGAAGATCTCCCACGGCCCGACGAAATCCAACTCCTCGACGACGTCGAAGATGACGATGGCGATCGACCGTTTCATGACCCACCTCGGCATCCCGTACCCGGACCGTCAATAGCGTCAGAGGTTTTGGCGGTTTTGGCGGTTTTGTCCAGGGGGTTACGCGCGCACCACACGCCCTGCACCCCCGCTCCGCGCCGGTAGGGGCGCAAGCCTTGCGCCCACGGGTGAGGCTTGCGCCCACGGCAAGTCTTGTGCCCACGGGGGGGGGTGAGGTCCGCTACGGCTCGACGACCGAGACCAGGTTCGTCGCGGCATCCCCGATCCAGATCCGGCCATCCGCGCTCTTGGTCAGCCCGTGGACCTCGATCCCCTGGATCTGGCTGACGTCCATAATCTCGCCGTCCTTCGGGTCCAGCCGGAAGATGTGCCCCTCGAACGTCTCGGCCACGCTGATCGTGCCATCAGATTCGTTCCAGAAGCAGCCGTGCGAACGCGGCATCGGGAACGGGATCTGGCCCAGCAGCTCGCCGGTCTCGGCGTCGATGTGGTCGATCACCTTCGCACCCGGCCGAGTGACCCAGAGCGTGCCGCTGACGCCCGGGCCGGCGTTCGGCCTGCCGCCGGGCGCCGTGGGGTGCTGCTCCGGCCCGCGCTCTTTGGCGCCCGGGATCGTGTCGTTCGGGCCGTACGGCCGCCACTGGATGCCGTGGACCCCGCCGGTCTCGGCGTTCGGCAGGTGGATGCCGGCCAGGCAGTGCCCGGTTTGTGGATCGTGGCGGTAGATCATCGACGGTCGGACATTCGAGGCGATCCAGACCGAGCCGGCCCCGAAGCTGGTGCCGCTGGCGTTCCGAGCCGGGCTCGGGAACGAGGTCAGCACCTTGCCCTCGTAGTCCACCAGGTAGGTGCGGTTGTCCTGCTGATCGGAGAGCCAGAGGCCCTCGGGGACCGCTTCGAGGCCGTTCACCTGGAGGCCGGGCCCCTTGAACACCACCTTCGTCTTCAGCATCCGCGCGCTCGTCGACGCCATCTCGCCGCGCTCCTCCCCGCGCCTGCCCACCGCGCGTGCGTGAGGGCACGCGCCGAGGGCATCGCCGCCATCGTTGGCGCGCGGCACCCGCCGAGGGCCGCCGCGCGCCGGCAGTATAGCCGCGCGGGGTGAGAGATGAGGGGCGAGGGGTCGGCGGGGTATCGTCTCGGGTGCGATCCATCGCGGGCCGGAGCGGCCGGTGGCATCGCGACCAGTTGGAGGACTCACCGATGCCTGAGACGCCCGGGGCCGCTTCGGCCTCGATCGAGCCGGTCCTGCCCCCGGCCTGGGAGCCGTCCGGCGGGATGCCGGCCCTCAAGATCACCAACGTCAAGACGATCTGCACCGCCCCGGACGGCATCCGCCTGGTCGTCGTCAAGGTCGAGACCAGCGAGCCGGGCCTGTACGGTCTTGGTTGTGCCACCTTCACCCAGCGCCCGCTCGCGGTGGTGACCGCCGTCGAGCAGTACCTCAAGCCGTTCGTCCTGGGAAGAGCCCCCAACGACATCGAGGACATCTGGCAGGCGTCGTACGTCAGCTCCTACTGGCGGAGCGGCCCGATCCTGAACAACGCGATGTCGGGGATCGACCAGGCGCTCTGGGACATCAAGGCGAAGCGGGCCGGGATGCCGCTCTACCAGTTGTTCGGCGGCAAGGCCCGGCGGGCGGCCGACGTCTACGTCCACTCCTCCGGCCGCGACTTCCAGGAGGTCGAGGACAGGGCGCGGGCGTTCATGGCACAGGGCCACCGCCACATCCGCTGCCAGGTGGAGGTCACGGGCTATTCGACGTACGGGAGCGGCGGTGGCCGTGGCACCGGCGCCGACGATCCAGCCCGCCCACAATACCGTCCGCCCCTGGACCGGCGGCCCTGGGAGCCCCGCCCGTACTGCCGGCTCGTCCCAAAGCTGTTCGAGCACATGCGATCCGCCCTCGGCGACGAGGTCGAGCTGCTGCACGACGTCCACGAGCGCGTGCCGCCAATCATGGCGATCCAGCTTGCGAAGGATCTGGAGCCGTTCAAGCTGTTCTTCCTGGAGGATGTCTTCGCCCCGGAGGACAACGACTACTTCCGGATCCTGCGCCAGCAGTGCGCCGTGCCGATCGCGATGGGCGAGCTGTTCGTCAACCAGCACGAGTACGTGCCGCTGATCCGCGATCGGCTGATCGACTTCATCCGCTGCCACATCTCGGACATCGGCGGGCTGACGCCGGCCCGCAAGCTGGCGGCGCTCTGCGAGTTCTTCGGGGTCCGGACGGCCTGGCACGGCCCCGGCGACACCTCGCCGGTTGGGCACGCCGCGAACCTCCAGCTCGACCTCTCGACGGCGAACTTCGGGATCCAGGAGGCGAGCCTGTTCGGCGACCGCACGAAGGAGGTCTTCCCCGGCTGTCCCGAAGTCCGCGACGGCGCGATGTGGTCCAACGAGCGGCCGGGCCTGGGCATCGACGTCGACGAGGAGCTGGCCGCGAAGTACCCGTTCCCGGAGCACCCGATCAACGGGGCCTGGCCGGAGATCCGCCGCCGCGACGGGACGGTCCAGAAACCGTAACCCGCTGGGAGCGCGGCCGTCCCGGCCGCTCCGTTGGGCCGCGCTCCCGGCCTGGCCACGCCCGGCGCCCGCGCGGCACCCACTTGACACGATCCATGCTTTCATGACATGATCCGTGCCATGAAAGCGGCAGGCGACGCCGGCGTCCGGCTCTACGACAACTCCCACCGCGCCGCCCAGGCCGCGCAGACTCGCGAGCTGATCCTGGATGCCCTGGTCCGGGTGATGGCCCGCGGCGTGGCCGAGCTTTCGATGCCGGCCGTCGCCCGCGAGTCCGGCGTCTCCCTCCGGACCGTCTACCGGCACTTCCCGACCAAGCGCGACCTGCTGGCGGCCATGGACACCCACTTCGAGCGGCGCATGGGGTACAGCCTGACCCCCTATCCGCGCGATCTCGACGAGCTTGCCGCCAACATCCGCCGGTATTTCCGGGCGCTCGACGACATGGACGCCACGACACGGGCCGCGTGGTCGAACCAGATCACGAGTGAGGTCCGGGATGCCGCCGGCCTGCCTGCCAAGCTTCAAGCCCTCGCGACGGCGCTGGAACCCCTCGCCGGGGCGCTCGGCGACCGCGAACGGGCTCACCTGTTCAACATCGTCGCCACACTGTTCAGTCGGTACACCCTGCAACGGCTGCAGGACGACCTCGGGATCACGGCCGAGGAGGCGGCCGAGAGCGTGGTCTGGGCGATCCAGACGCTCGCGCGGGTGACGACCGGGGATGGGGCGAGCGACGCCTCGGCCGCCGAGCGGGCCGGCTGCTGATAGGGTGCGCGCCGAGGCTGGCGCGCAGGGGAGGCTGGCGATGACAGCCACGGCGACTGGGGTCTCTGAGTTTCCCGTGCCGGCCGACCTGGACGGCTTCTGGATGTTCGATCAGGTGCATGCGCCGCGCCCGCTGACGCCGCTGAGCGCGGAGATCCTGCTGACCGGGCTCAGCGACGGATTCCGCTCGGCGATGCGCGAGGTCGGGTACCCGCTGGGGTTCGCCATGCGCGCCGTCAACACCTACGGGTACATCGCCCTGCTACCACACCAGGAGCAGGAGGACGAGCCCGATGAGGGAAGCGCCTGGACCGAGGATTCGGCGGCGCTGATGCAACGATTGGGCGAGCGCTGGGAGCAGGAGTGGCTCCCCGCGATCCTGCCGGGCCTGGAGCGCCTGCGCACCCTGGATTACGCCGCCCTGTCAGATGACGCCCTGGTGGCCGTCCTGGGCGACCTGCGGCGGGACCTGGTGGCGCGCTGGCGGGTCCACGGCTATCTCCTCTTCACCTACCAGGCCGCCAGCACGTTCGACGACTTCTATCGGGAGGCGCTGGCCCCGGTCGACGTGACCGAACCGTACCAACTCCTGAGCGGCTTCCAAACCCAGACGTTCTACGCCAATCGCGGACTCTGGCAGCTCAGCCGCCTGGTCAGGAGAAGCCCACACCTGGCGCGGCTCTTCGCCGAGACGACGACCGCGGATCGGCTGGCGGCGCTGGAAGGCTGTGAGGCGGGGCGGGCGTACCTGGCTGAGCTGCGCACCTACCTGGAGGAGTTTGGCTGGCGTGCCGACGCCATCCTGGAACTGGCCGAACCGATGTGGCGCGAGGACCTGGCGATCCCGCTGAACGCCCTGCGTGGCCTGATCGACCGGGGTGACGACGAAGATCCGGACGCGCGGCTCCAACGGATCGCCGAGCGCCGCCAGCGCCTGCTGGCCGAGGCCCGGTCGAAGCTCGTCCACGACCCCGAGCGGCTCGCGCGTTTTGACCTGCTGTACGAGGAGGCGCGGCACCACGTCATCGTCGATGAGAATCACAACTTCTACATCGACCAGATGGGCAACGCCGCGCTGCGCCTGCCGGTCCTGGAGCTCGGACGGCGCCTCGTCGGGCACGGCGCCGTGGACCGGATCGAGGAGGTCTTCCTGCTCACGACGACACAGATCAAGGCCGGGCTTGGCGGTGTCGACCAGCGCGCCGAGGTTGCGCGGCAACGGGCCGTGCTGGCGCATTGGGCGACCGTGACGCCGCCGCCTAGCATCGGCGAGCCGCCGGCGGACGACGAGCTGGACTCGTTCATCGCGGCGATGATCAAGGTGGACGCGCCGCCCGAGCCACAACCCCAGACGCCGACGACGATCCGAGGCACGCCGGCCTCGCCCGGGACGGCGCGCGGTCGGGCCAGGGTGGCCCGGAGCCTGGAGGAGGCGAGCACCGTCAGGCCCGGCCAGATCCTCGTCTGCGAGATGACGCTGCCGCCCTGGAGCGTGCTCTTCGCGACGATCCGCGCCGTGGTGGCCGACACCGGCGGCATCCTCAGCCATTGCGCTACCGTCGCCCGGGAGTACGGCATCCCGTGCGTGGTCGGCACGACCGTCGGCACGACGGCGATCCGGGACGGCATGCTGCTCGAGGTCAACGGGACGACCGGCGAGGTCAAGATCGTCGGCGGGCCAACCTGATGGCTGGGCGTGGCGGGCGGCGGGCGAGTCGCCGATTCGCCCGCCGGACCTCTCCTGTGTCCTCGCGCTAGAACTCCGAATCCGGGACGGTCTCCGGGCTGGGGACGCCGCCCAGCTCGACTGCCGGCGCCCGTCCCTGGGTGATCATGCCGCCGTCCACCAGGATGCTGATGCCGGTGATGAACGAGGCGTCGTCGGCGGCGAGGAAGACGGCGGCCCAGGCGATGTCGGAGGGGAGGCCGGCCCGGCCGATCGGCACGACCGAGACCCGGCGCGCCTCTTCCTCCTCGGATCGTCCCTGCGTCCCCCGATTGTTGATGAGGCCCGGCTGGATCGAGTTAACCCTGACGCTCCAGGGAGCGAGGTCGATGGCGGTGGCGCGCGTGAACGAGTCGACGGCGCCCTTCATCGCGTCGTACGCGATGGAGTTGCGGTGCGGCCGCACGGCGCCGTTGGTGCTGATGTTGATGATGCTGCCCTTCCGCTTCTTCGCCATGATCTTGGCGGCGCGGCTTGAGCAGAAGTACAGCATCCCGAGGTTCGCCTCCATGTAGCGCTGCCAGCCTTCTGAGGTGGTCTTCAGGAACGGGCCGCGCTCGCCCAGACGGACGGGCATCTGGGCGTTGTTGACCAGGATGTCGAGCGTCCCGAAGCGGTCGATCGCCTGCTTGAACAGGCTCTCGACGTCCGCCTCCTTGCTGACGTCGGCGCGGACGGGCAGGACCTCGCCGCCGGTCTGCTCGGCGATCTCCTCGGCGGCCTTCGGCAGCCGCTCCTCGTCGACGTCGCAGATGACGACCTTCGCGCCCTCCCTGGCGAACCGCGTCGCGATCCCCAGCCCGATCCCGTTGGCCGAGCCGGTCACGATGGCGACTTTCCCTTCGAGCAGCATCGTTCAGATCCTCTTCTGGGCAGAGTGGTGCGTACGCGGCCAGGGTAGCAGGCCGGGGGTGCGGGCCTTCTACGACGTGACGCGGAGCTCGGTGCGTGAGGGCGGGCTGGCCGCCACGTCCACCACGTCGACCACCAGGTACAGGTAGCCGTCCTCGACGGTGACCGGGAACGTCTCGACGGCGTACGGGCCCTTGACCATGCCCGGCGCCGGCGCCTCCGGATTCTCGGCCGGAGCGTCCGCCTCGCCGGTCCGCTCGGAGCGCGGATTCAGCACCTCGGCGGGGTCCGGGGGCGGCGGGTTCGCCGTCACGATCAGCCGGTTCTTGACGGCGTCCGGCGTGGCCGTCGGCGTGTCCTCACCCACGGCATCCGGGTTCTCGATGGCGACCTGGTAGGCCCGGACGCGTAGCCGCTTCGGGTCGCACCAGGACTGGCCGGTCCGGACGCTGAACTCCCAGCCGTGCTGGATGCAGGCGATGATGTCCTTGACGGGGTTGTACTCGAAGCTGCCGGGGACGTCGGACTTGAGGGCGCCCCACAGCTTCCCCTCGCAGAGCGGCGCGCCCTGGTGCGGGCAGCGATTGCGGATGGCGTAGAACTCGCCAGCCACGTTGAACACGCCGATCGATCGCCCGGCCACCCGCACGATCTTGCGACTCCCGGGCGGGATCTCCTCCGCCTTGCCGACGACGAATCTCACGGTCTCACCTGTGACGGAGAGGCCCCCTCCCCCGCGCCGGGGGAGGGAAGGCAACGGGGACACGCGATTAGAGGTTGTAGAGGTTCTTGCCGTTCGCGTAGTGGATCTTCGCCTTGATCTCCTCGGAGAGGATGTTCGGCAGCGCGAAGTCCGGGTCGTCGGAGTCCCAGTGCGGGTAGTCGCTGGCGAACACGATGTTGTTCACCATCGGGCCGAAGTGCTCCAGCATCTCGACGAACTGCTGCGGCCGGTGCGGCTCCTCGACCGGCTGGGTGGTGCAGTAGACGTGGTCCGGGAAGTACTCGGACGGCTTCCGCTTCAGGTGCGGCACCTCGCTCTTGAGCAGCGACCACGCCGCGTCCATCCGCCACATCAGCGAGGGGATCCAGCCGAAGCCGTTCTCGACCGAGACGAACTTCAGCGTCGGGAAGTGGTCGAAGACGCCCTCGGTGATCAGGCTGACCACGTTCGCCTGCGCCGACTGGGCCGGCCCGACGTGGTCCTCCAGGTAGTAGGAGGGCCAGCCCGCCCCGGTAATCGGGTTGCCGTACGAGCCGAACGCGTGCGACATGATGTGCAGGCCGTGCTTCGCGGCGGCCTCGTAGATCGGCCAGTACTTGCGCCGGCCCAGCGGCTCGGCCGTCCGGCCGCCGAACTGGACCTGGACGAACCGCTTGTCGTGCGCGACGCGCTCGATCTCGGCGACGGCGGCCGGCGGGTTCTCCGTCGAGACGGCGATCGAGGCCCGCAGCCTCGGCTCCGGATCGAGCCACTCGTTGATCTGCCAGTCGTTGACGGCCGAGGCGAGCGCCGCGTCCAGCTCGAAGTTCAGCTGGCGGCCGGCCGGCGTCAGCGGGATGCACATCGCGTGGGCGACGTTGTACGGGTCCAGGTAATCCTTGGCCGACCAGCCGACCTCAGAGCCGGAGACCCGGCCCGACGGCGGGCGGGCGTCCTCGCGATGGTCCATGAAGCGAGGATAGGTGCCGCCGGCCGGGCCGCGCACGCCGTGGGTCTCGATGTGCGTCTGCCACTTCTTCGCCAGGTACGGGTAGATGTCCTTGATCGAGTT